>Ga0187892_10003685_pt1 | contig 27432 bp, 29 predicted proteins | sample MA1701073metaG_FD_139345 | JGI IMG/M metagenome (GOLD analysis project Ga0187892, IMG submission 139345) | Bio-ooze microbial communities from a basaltic lava cave in the Kipuka Kanohina Cave System on the Island of Hawaii, USA - MA170107-3 metaG ... | reverse complement strand
CAGAAGCGCATCCAGCCGCTCGAGGCCTACGGCATGCGCGTGATGTCGATGGGCTTCTTCGTGAACGAGAACTCGCCGGTGATCTGGCGCGGCCCGATGGTGCACGGCTTGATCCGCCAGTTCCTCGCCGACGTCGAGTGGGGCGAGCTCGACTACCTGGTGATCGACCTGCCGCCCGGCACGGGCGACGCGGCGCTCACGCTCACGCAGCAGGCGCCGCTGTCGGGCGCGGTGATCGTCACGACCGCCAACGACCTGTCGGTGCTCGACGCGCGCAAGGGCCTGCGCATGTTCGAGAAGGTCGCGGTGCCCGTGCTCGGCGTGGTCGAGAACATGTCGTACTTCGTGCCGCCCGATCTGCCGGACCGCCGCTACTACATCTTCGGCCGGGGCGGCGGCAAGCGCGTGGCCGACGAGCTCGGCGTCGACTTCCTCGGCGAGGTGCCGATCGATCCGCGCGTGGTGGAAGGCGGCGACCGGGGCAAGCCCATCGTCGTCTACGCGCCCGCGAGCGAGGCGGCCACGGCGTTCCGCCGCCTCGCAGGCGAAGTGGCGCGGCGCCTCGCGCTGCTCGCCACGCGCACGCCCGCCGTCGCGGACGCGAACATCACCTGGGTCGCCAGCCCCCGCTAGCCGCTAGAGGAGCGCGAGCAGGTCGGCGACGCCGCGAATGCGCGGGAAGTCGCCGCTCCGCGCGCCGGGCTCCGGGGTGACGAGCACCGGCGTCAGGCCGGCGGCGCGCGAGCCGGTGACGTCGATCCGCACGGAGTCGCCGAGGTAGACGCAGCGCGCGGGGTCGAGGTCCATCTCGCGCAGCGCGAAGCCGAAGATCGCCGGGTCGGGCTTCTCGACGCCGACCAGGTGCGAGTCGATCACCACCTCGACGGCGACGCCTGCGCCGGAGCCGACCTGACAGATCGCGAGCTCGGCGAGGCGCGCCGCGACGGTGCCCTCGGCGTTCGAGACCACGCCGAGCCGCACGCCCGTGGCGGCGAGGGCGGCGAGCGCCTCGCGCACGCCGCTGGTGGGCCTGCGCCAGAGGGTCGAGCCCTCGAACTCCGCGCGCAGGCGCTGGCCGGCCTCGCGCCAACGCCGCTCGGGCACGCCGAGCGTGCGCAGGTACGCGCTGAGGTACGGGCTCCAGTCGAAGGGCCCGTGCGGCGCCTCGTCGAGCCCGCGCATGCCGGCGTAGTGCGCGGCGTCGAGGCGCTCCGGCTCGATCGCGAGGTCGACGGCCGCCAGCGCCGCGACGATCGGCTCGTGCGAGGGCAGCAGCAGCACGCCGCCGGCGTCGAGCAGCACGGCGTCGCAGGCGAGCTTCGTCACCGGAACGCCCCCACCGTGGCGGTGGCGACGGTGCAGAGCCGGTCGTCCGCGCCGGCGTCGCGGGATTCGATGCGCAGCAGGGCGTCGTCGCCGGCGCGGCGCAGCAGCACGGCGCGCGTGCGGAGCGGACCGCGGCGCCCGATCGCGAGGAAGTGGACGGCGAGGTCGCGCGTGGCGACGCGCCGGCCGAGCAGCACGCCGCCGGCCGCCTCGGCGGCGAAGTTGAGCAGCGCCACGGCGACGCCGCCCTGGAGCCCGCCCAGGCTGTTGCCGACGTAGGGAGCGAGCGGCAGCTCGACCACGCCCGCGAGGTCGTCGACCACGCGCGCGCCCATGCGCTCGGCCCAGGCCCCCGCGAAGCCGCCGCCCGCGCCCGCGAAGCTCACCCGCCCCATCCGCTCGACGCGCGGCCGCTGCTGATACTCGCCGTGCGCCTCGAGGCGCGAGAACGCGACCAGGGCGTGCGCGACGAGCGCGTCGGCGGCCCGCACCTCGACCTCGAGCACGACGTTGCTGCGGCCCGCGCGCAGCGACTCCGCGCGCGCCACGAGCTCGCCTTCCCGCACCGGCGCGAGCCAGGCGAGGCGCATGTCGGAGGTGGCGACCCAGCTCTCCGGCGCCGCGCGCAGCGCCGCGCCGCCCGCGACGGCGTCCACCAGCACGGCGAGCGCGCCCGCGGAGCACGCGCCGGTCGCGCCGTACAGCGCCGCCGCGACCGGTAGCCCCGCGCAGGGCGGCTCGGCGCCGGCCTCGGACCACAGGCGGAGGCCGCGCAGCACGTGCACGGCCGGCGGATAGTCCTTCGGCAGCCGGCTCGCCTCGACCGTCATTTCCCGTGCAGCAGATACGAGTGGAGCGGCGGCGCGGGCCCGACGGGCCCCTTCTGCACCGCCGCGAGGTACCCGTCGTAGGTGTACTCCTCGATCACGAAGCCCGGGTCGGGATCGAAGAACTCGTCCGGGAGCGGCACGTGGCTCGCCCAGGTGAGATAGCTCGCCGTCGAGGACGAGCCCGACGAGCGATGCCACATCTCCGTGCGCACCGGCAGGCCCGTCGACGTCACGCACGTCTCGCGGCGGCCGTCGCCGTCGGTGACGCGGTAGACCTCGCACTGGCGGCCGCCGATCTCCTGGCTGCCGACGCGCTCGCCGCCCGCCGCCACGATGCGGTCGCGGTCGTCGGCGAACGGGCGCTTGCCCGCCGCGTCGTGTGCGATCGCGAGCGGGCTCCGCTGGATGGCGATGCCCTTGCGCTCGAGCCGGTTCACGATCAGGTAGCGATTGCCCTTCACGAGCTGCACGATGGGCTGCCCGCCCACGACGAGCTCCGAGCGCAGCCACGGCCCCTTCGACCAGAGGTGCTCGATGGTGGGCGCGGCGCCGCTCGTCATCAGGCGCTCGGTGTACCAGGTCTCGGCCGCGGGCTGCGCGGGTGCGAGCGACGGAAGCAGCAGGAGCAGCGCGAGAGCGAAGTGGGTGCGAGGCACGGCGGCGGATCTTACCATCCCGCGGCATGCGGATCGCGCTCAGCGTCGCCGGATCCGATCCCACGGGCGGCGCGGGTCTCCAGCTCGATCTCCAGGTGTTCCGCGCGCTCGGCGTGCACGGCGCGGCGGTGATCACCGCGCTCACGATCCAGGACACGAAGAAGGTCCACCGCGTGCTGCCCGCCTTCCCCTCCGTGGTCTCGGACCAGCTCCGGGCACTGCTCGCCGACGTGACGCCGCACGCGATCAAGCTCGGCATGCTCGCCAGCGACGATGTGGTGCGCGCGGTGGCGCTCGGCCTCGCGGCGGCGGGCGAGCCACGCCCGCCGCTCGTGATCGACCCGGTGCTGCGCGCGAGCGACGGCACGGCGCTGCTCGAGCGGCGCGCGCACGGCGCGCTCGTGGACCTGATGCGAGGCGCGGCGCTCGTGACGCCGAACCTGCCGGAGGCCGAGACGCTCTCGGGCGTGGACGTGTCGTCGCGCGACGGCGCCGAGCGGGCGGCGCGCTGGTTCGTCCTCGAAGCCGGCGCCGAGGCGGCGCTCGTGAAGGGCGGCCACCGCGACGGCGCGCCCGACGACTGCCTGGCGCGCCGCGAGGGCGCCGGCGTCGCGCTCGCGTGGCTCCCGGGCGAGCGCATCCCCGGCGCGCCCGTCCACGGCACCGGCTGCGCGCTCTCCGCCGCGATCGCGGCGCGCCTCGCGCTGGGCGACGCGCTCGACGCCGCCGTCGCGCGTGCGCGCGCCTTCGTGCAGGGCGCGATCGCGCGCGCCGAGACCGTGGGCGCGGGCCGCGTGCTCGGCTTCTAGCGCCCCTCGAGCCGCTGGATGCTCGCGCCCTCGACCTCGAACTTCCCCTGCTCGGTCCCGACGTAGAGCGGGAGCCGGTACGTCAGGCTCGTGAACACGTGCGTCTCGATGGGCTCCGGGTGGAGGACGTGCGTGACGACGAGCGCGGCGACCCCGACGTTCGAATCGAGCTCGTTCACCAGGCAGGACTTCGAGAGCGGCTCTTCGGAGAGGAGGGAGCGTCCGTCGGCGCTGACGGTGACGCGATGGTGACCGGCCAGCACCACGGCGTCCGGATCGGCGGAGGCGGCGAGCAGGTAGACGCGCCAGGCGGCGGCGGCGCCCTGCTCGACGGGCACGACCACCGTGTTGTACGTGGGCGTGCACTTCCTGAAGTTCGACGCGAGCGCGAGCTGGCGCGCGCGCCACATCGCGGCCTCCGTCTCGGGGAGGACGACGGGGGGCTCGAGCCTCACGACCTCGGGCGGTTGGCTCTGGAGGTAGACGTCGAGGTAGGAGCACGGGGCGTCGCCGCACGCGCCGACGAAGCGGACGACGAAGCTGGGGCCGGCGGGCAGCGCGAGCCAGCCCTGCGCGGGTATGCCGCCCAGCCCGGCCCCGAGCATCGCGTCCGTTGCGATCCAGGCCGCCTGGTCGAGCTGGTAGAGCTGGAGCCCGAGGCGCTCGGTCTCGGAGAGCACGCTCGGATCGGGGATCGGGAACGGCGGGCGCGCCGGCGGGGCGGCCGCGCAGCCCAGGACCAGGAGGATCGTGACGAGTCGCAGCGCTCCGATCGGTCAGCTCCCGAGCTTTTCCAGCAGCTTCCCCCAGATGCCGCCGAAGCCGCCGTTGCTGAGCGTCACCACCACGTCGCCCGGCGCGCAGCTCTTGGCGAGGTGATCGACGATCGCGTCCACGTCGGGCAGCGCGACGGCGGGCACGCCGCGCGCGGCGATGTCGCGCGCGAGGCGGTCGGCGGAGAGGCGCTCGGGATCGCCGCCGAAGGCGCTGTAGATGGGCGCGTCGGGCACGATCTGCACCACCACGCGCGCGGCGGCGTCGAAGGCCTCCGCGTACTCGCGCTGGAAGACCGCGCGCCGGCTCGTATTGGAGCGCGGCTCGAACACGGCCACGAGCGGCCGGCCCGGGAAGCGGCCAGCGAGCGCGGCCAGCGTCTCGCGCACGGCGGTCGGGTGGTGGCCGAAGTCGTCCACCACGGTGATGCCGCCGGCCTCGCCCCGCACCTCCTGGCGCCGCTTCACGCCGCGGAAGCGGGCGAGCCCGGCGACGATGCGTTCGAGCGCGACGCCGCGCGCGGCGCACACGCCGGCCGCGGCGAGCGCGTTCGCGACGTTGTACGCGCCCCACGCCGGCAGCAGCGCGCTCGCCCGGCCGGCGCCGCGCACGGAGAGCTCGAAGCGCGTGCCGTCGGGCCCGGGCGCGAGGCCGCGCGCCTCGACGTCGCTGCCGTCCTCGATGCCGTAGCGCAGCACACCGCACGGCGAGAGCGAGGCGATCGTGTCGAGGCTGCGGCTGCCGCTCGCCGCGATCAGCGTGCCGTCCGCCGGCAGGCCCGAGACGAGCTTCGCGAACTCGCCCTCGACGTGCGCGAGGTCGCGGTAGATGTCGGCGTGGTCGAACTCGATCGACGTCACCACCAGCGTGTCGGGGTGGTAGTGGAGGAACTTCGGCGTCTTGTCGAAGAACGCGGTGTCGTACTCGTCGCCCTCGACCACGAACTCGGGGCCCGCGCCGTCCCGGAAGCTCCCGCCGAAGTTCTCGGCGAGGCCGCCGACGAGCAGCGACGGGTCGCGCCCGGCCTCGAGCAGCAGCGTCGCCGCCAGGCTGGTCGTGGTGGTCTTGCCGTGCGTGCCCGCGATCACCACCGAGTGCTTGCCGCGGATGGCGTGCTCGTAGAGCGCGTCGGGGAACGAGCGGTAGGGGATCCCGCCCTCGAGCACGGCGCGGGCCTCGGGGTTCTCGCGCCGCACGGCGTTGCCGATCACGACCAGGTCGGGGCGCCGGGCCCGCACGTTCTCCGCGCGGAAGCCGAGCGCGACGGGAATGCCCCAGCGCTCGAGCGCGGTGCTCATGGGCGGGTAGACGTTCTCGTCGGAGCCGGTCACCTCGTGGCCGCGCTGCTTCAGGAGGCCCGCGAGCGAGCCCATCCCCGCGCCGGCGATCGCGACGAAGTGGACGTGCACGCCGCTAGGCCGCGAACGCTTCGCGCACGAGGTCGTGGATCTCCGCGCGCAGCGTGAACTTGCTCTTCTTCGCCACGAGGTGGATGCGGTTGGTGAGCATCACGACCACGGCCTCTGCGTCGAAGTCGATCCAGAGCGAGGTGCCGGTGAAGCCGAGGTGGCCGATCGAGTGCGGAGAGAAGTGGCGGCCCGACGACGACCCGCTCGCGCTGGGCGTGTCCCAGCCGAGCGCCCAGTCGGAGCCCGCCGGCAGGCGCTGGCGCGTCGCGAACTCGACGAGCCGCTCGCGCGGCAGCGCCGTGCTGCGCCCGTGCCAGACGTCGAGCAGCGCGGTGCCGAAGCGCATCACGTCGTCGGCCGGCGCGAACAGCCCGGCGTGGCCGGCCACGCCGCCCATCGCCGCCGCGTTCGGGTCGTGCACCTCGCCCCACACGATGCGGCCGCGCCACGGGCAGTTCTCGGTGGCAGCGAAGCGGCGCCGCTCCGCCTCGGACGCCGCGCCGCGCACGAAGCGTGTCTCGGTCATCCCGAGCGGCGCGAAGATGCGCTCGGAGCAGAACTGGTCGAGCGGGCGCCCGGCGAGCGTCTCCACCACCGCGCCGAGCACGATGAAGTCGAGGTCGCCGTAGACCGCCGCGCTGCCCGGCTCGTGCACCAGCGCCGAGCGGCAGATGCTCTCGACGATCCAGTCGTGGGCGGCCTGCGTGCCGATCCAGTGCTCGCCCTTCTTGCGCTCGCGCTCGAGCAGCGTCTCGTGGAAGCCGCGCCAGGGATGGAGGCCCGACGAGTGCGTGAGCAGGTGGCGGAGCGTCACGCGCTCCTTGTCGCGCTCGCCGAAGTGCGGCAGCACCTTGGCCACCGGGTCGTCGAGCGCGACGCGGCCCTCGTCCACCAGCAGCATCACGGCCGTGGTCGTGGCGAGCACCTTCGTGAGCGAGGCGAGGTCGAACACGGTCTCGCGCGCCATCGGGATGCGCTCGGGGCGCGTCACCGCGAGCCCGCGCACGGACAGGTGCTCGAGCCACTCGCCGTCGCGCAGCATGCGGGCCAGCACCAGGGCGCCCGGCATCTCCGCCGCCTCGATCGCGCGGTCGAGCGCGCGATCCACCTTGCCCAGCTTGCGCCGGATCGCCGCGTGTCTCACGGAGTCTTCACTCCCATCACCAGCTCACACACTCCCGGGTACTCCGCGACGCGGAGGCCACCTACCCGACTTCGTTCGCCTTCGGCTCACTGCGCGCGCCGCTCGCGCGGCGCTTGCCTCACCCCTTCACCACGCCCGGTTCCAGCAGGCGCAGCTCCCCCTGTTTCCCATCGAGCGCTGCACGGACCCCGACGGGCCAGACGAGGTTCGGCTGCTCGTGGCCGAAAGGCAAGCCGGTGACGAGCGGCTTGCCGCGGCGGCCGAGCAGCTCGAGCACCACCTGGTCGGCGGTCGGCGTCGCGCGCTTCGGGTCCTCGCAGCCGAGCAGCGAGCCCACCGCGAAGCCGGCCGCTGCGTCGAGCTTGCCGGCGGCGGCGAGGTGGGAGAGGTCGCGGTCGAGGGCGTAGGGCTTCTCGCCGATCTCCTCGAAGGCGAGGATCGCGCCGCGCGTGTCGATCTCCCACGGCGTGCCGAGGCTGGCGGCGAGGAGCGTCAGCGAGCCGCCGACGAGGCGCCCCTCGGCGCGCCCTCCCCCGCGCCCGGCGCCCGCGAGGGGCGGCAGCGGCTCGCCCGCGAGGGCCCGCGCGAGGCGCTCGAGCTCGGCGTCGGAGGGGCCGGCGTCGCGGTCGAACATCGGGCCGTGGAAGCCCGCGAGCCCGGCGCAGCGGAGCTGCCAGAGCAGCAGCGTGGTCACGTCGCTGAAGCCCACGAGCGGCTTCCGCGCGCGGCGCACGCGCGCCGCGTCGAGGCGGCCCAGCATGCGCTGCGCGCCGTAGCCGCCGCGCGCGCACACGATCGCGGCCACGGCGGGATCCTCGATCCACTGCATCAGCTCCGCGGCGCGGCGCTCGTCGCTGCCCGCGAGGTAGCCCTGCTGCGCGAGCACGTCCGGCCGCCAGCACACGCGGAAGCCGGCGCCGCGCAGCCGCGCAGCGCCCGCCTCGAGGCGCGCGGGATCGACGGCGAAGCCCGGGGCCGCGATGGCGATGCAGTCGCCCGGCCGCACCGGGCGCGGTTTCACGAGACGAGGCAAGGTTAGAAGGCTTCGCCTTCGGACCAGGGCCCGTCGTCGGCGGGGCCGACGAAGCCGGCGCCGCCGGCCGGCGCGCCGCCGTCCGCGTCGCGCGCCGCACGGTTCGAGAAGCGCGCGAACTTGCCCTCGAAGTCGAGCTTCACGGTGCCGGTCGGACCGTTGCGCTGCTTCTCGATGATGATCTCTGCCATCCGCGGGTCTTCGGTGTCCTTGTTGTAGACGACGTCGCGGTAGATGAACGCGATCACGTCGGCGTCCTGCTCGATCGCGCCGGACTCCCGCAAGTCGCCCATCATCGGGCGGCGCTTGTCGGGGTCGCGCTGCTCGGGGCCGCGGTTGAGCTGCGAGAGTGCGATCACCGGGATCTCGAGCTCCTTCGCGAGCGCCTTCAGGCCCTTGCTGATCTCGGCCACCTCGAGGTCCTTGCGGTCGCGCCGGCCCTCGGCGTGCGCGAGCTGGAGGTAGTCGAGCACCACCAGGTCGAGGCCGTGCTCCGCGTGGAGGCGGCGGCTCTTCGCCTTGATCTCGAGGATGTCGAGCGAGCCCGAGTCGTCGATCCAGATCTCGGCGTTCGTGAGCTTGTCGGCGGCGGACTGGAGCCGGCGGTAGTCCGTCATGGGCAGGAAGCCCTTGCGCAGGCTCGAGAAGTCGATCGCCGCCTCCGACGACAGCAGGCGGATGATCAGCGAGCGCGTGGTCATTTCGAGCGAGAACAGGGCCACCTTCTTGGCGTGCTCCACCGCGGCGTTCCGAGCGATGTTCAGCGCGAACGCCGTCTTGCCCATGCTGGGGCGCGCCGCGATCACGACCAGCTCGCCCGCCTGGAGCCCGCCCGTCATCTGATCGAGGTCTCGGAAGCCGGTGGGGATGCCGGTGAGCTCCCCGCCGCGGTTCATGATCGCTTCGACGTAGTCGAATGTGCCGGGCATCTCGGCGTGCAGGCTCTGGAAGGTGGTCCGGCTCTGCGCCTTGCTGACGTCGAAGACCTTCGACTCCGCGAAGTCGAGGAGCTCGTCGGCGGAGCCGATGTCCTCGAGGGCCGACTCGATGATCTCCGTGGCGACCGCGGCGAGGCGCCGCTTCACGGCCTTGTCGCGGACGATCTTCGCGTGGTGCGTGACGTTCGCGGCGGTGGCGGCGAAGTCGGCGACCTCGGCGAGGAACACCGTCCCGCCGACCTGGTCGAGCTGCTTCCGCGCGTTGAGCTGCTCGGAGAGCGTGATCAGATCGACCGGGCGCCCGTCCTCGTGCACGCCGAGCATGGCGCGATAGACGGTCTGGTGCGCCGGGTGGTAGAAGTCGTCGGCGCGCAGCTCCAGCGAGACGTCGTGGAACGCGCGCGGATCGAGCAGCAGCGACGAGAGCACCGAGCGCTCGGCGTCGAGGTCGTGCGGCGGAACGCGCCCCTCTCGCGTAGCTCCGGCCATCCACCCCCCGGTCGACTCGGCCGATTGTCTACTCCGCGGCCCGGACGGTCAAGCGCACTCGCGCGATTACCTCGCGATGCAGGCGCAGCGGCACGCTGTGCTCGCCCGCCTCGCGGATCGGGTCCGCGAGCTCGATCTTCCGTCGGTCCACCGTGACGCCCTTCGCGCCGAGCAGCTCGGCGATCTGCGCCGCGGTGACGGAGCCGAACAGCTTGCCCTCTTCGCCCACCTGCACCGCGATCTCCAGCACGATCGCCTCGATGCGCGCCTTCTCGGCCTCGAGCGTCTTCCGCTCGCGCGTCGTCTTCTCGGAGATGACGCGCTGGTGGTGCTCGAGCGCGTTCACGCTCGCCTCGGTGGCCAGGATGGCCTTGCCCTGGGGGAGCAGGAAGTTGCGCGCGAAGCCAGGACGCACGTCCACGACCTCGCCGGCGTCGCCCAGCCTCGGGATGTCTTCGCGCAGGATGACCTTGACTCGTGCCATGCTGTCGTGACTCCGTTCGCTTGCGGCTCACTGCGCGCGCCGCGGACGCGGCGCTTGCGGTCTACATCCCGTGGTGCGAGGCGTAGGGCATCAGGGCGATCTGGCGCGCGCGCTTGATCGCGATCGCGATCTGGCGCTGGTGCTTCGCGCAGTTCCCGGAGATCCGCTGGGGGATCAGCTTGCCCGTCTCGGTCATGAAGTAGCGGAGCCCCTTCGGGTCCTTGTAGTCGATGCCGACGGTGGCGTCCGCGCAGAAGCGGCAGACCTTCTTGCGGAGGAAGCTGCCCTTCTTCTTCTGGGCCTTGCGCGCCTTCTTGCGCGCCTTGGCGCGCAGGCGCGCCTTCACGCTCATCGGGCCGCGCTCGCGGTCCCGATCGCGGTCGCCGCCGCGCCCGCCGCCGGGTCCGCGCCCGAAGCGTCCGCCGCCGCCCCGCTCCTCGCGATCGCCCCCGAAGCCCCCGCCGAAGCCGCCGCCGCCGCCGAAGCCGCTCTCGCTCATTCGTCGTCCCCTCGGTCGTCGTCGTCGTCGTCTTCGTCGGCGCGGCCGCCCGAGCGCATCTCCGCCTCGCGGGCGCGCTCTTCCTCGGCCTCGCGCAGGGCGCGCTCGCGGGCGCGCTCGGCGTGCATGCGCTCTTCCTCGGCGGCGCGCGTCTTGCGCGCCTCGATGTCGGTGACCTCGGGGTTCGCCATCACCGTGAGGAAGCGCAGCACCGACTCTTCGAGGCGCAGCGCCCGCTCCACCACGTTGACGGCGCTGCCGTCCGACAGGTAGTAGCTGGTGACGTAGCGGCCCTTCTGGAACTTCTTGATGTCGTAGGCCAGCCGCCGCTTGCCCTGGTCGTCGTGCAGCAGGCGGACCGCGCCGCTGCGCTCGAGCAGGCCGTCGATCCGGGTGAGGAGCTCCTTGGCCCCTTCGTCGGAGATCTCCGGCTGGACGATGAACGTCGTCTCGTATTCGCGCATGGACCTCCCCATGGACGGACGCACTCGGCGTCCGAGCCCCGTCCGGAGACAGGACCGGGTGGTTGGAAGGCGCGGGAGGTAGCAGCAGGCCTGGGACGCCGCAACCGGTGACGAGTCGGAGCGCCGCCGGATGCGTGCGGCGTGGACCGGTGCCTGGGAGGTCGGCCTCCTCGCAGCGGCCTCAGTGTCAGGTCAGGGCGCTCTTCAGCACGAGCGCGTGCACCCGCGGGTCGTCGGTCAGCTCGGGATGGAAGGTGGCGGCGTAGAGGTTGCCCTCGCGCACCAGCACGGGGCGGCCGTCCACGCGAGCCAGCACCTCGACGTCCCCGCTCGTCGGGCGGAGCTGCGGCGCACGGATGAAGACGCAGCGCAGGCCCGCGAGGCCGGGCGCCGCGCCGCCGTCCACTTCCGTCGCGAACGAGTCCACCTGCGTGCCGTAGGCGTTCCGCACCGCCACCACGTCGAGCAGGCCGAGCGTCGGCACCGGGGAGCGCTCGACCTGCTTCGCCAGCAGGATCGCGCCGGCGCAGGTGCCGAACAGCGGCCGGCCGCTCGCGGCGAACTCGCGCAGCGGCTCCCAGAGCTTCTGGCGCTCGATGCCCTTCGCGATGGTCGTGCTCTCGCCGCCGGGCAGGATCACCGCCGCGAGCCCCGCCAGATCGGCCTCGCGGAGCACCGGCACCGCCTCCGCGCCGAGGCGCGCCAGCGCGCGTGCGTGCGCCTCGACGTCGCCCTGGATCGCGAGGATGCCGACGCGGGCCGTCACGGCCGCGTCTCCGCGCCCCGCATCAGCGCGGCGACCCCCAGCGCGTGCGGCTCGCCCTGCGCCTCGAGCCCCGCGATCGCGCCCGCGCGATCGCCGGCGCTCTTGTTCTGGGAGAGCTTCGCCTTGCCGGTGAGCCGCTCGATCGGCAGCTCGAAGGCCACGATGCCGCGCGACATGCGCGCGACGAGGTCGGGAGGCAGCGCGTCGAAGCCGCCCGGCCCGTCGTGCTCGTTCGTGAGCCGCGCGAGCAGCTCGCCCACGGCCGCGGGGTTCTCGAGCAGGCGCGGCGTGCCCTCCGCGTGCACCGCGACGTAGTTCCAGGTGGGCACGCTCTCGCGCTCGAACCAGCGCGGCGACACGTAGGCGTGCGGCCCGGAGAACACGGCGAGCGCAGGCAAGGCGCCGTCGAAGCAGCGCCAGTGCGGGTTCGCGCGCGCGACGTGGCCGTAGAGCGTGCCCTCGCGCCCGCGCCCGGCGTCGAGCCAGAGCGGCAGGTGCGTGGCCTCGAACCCCCCGCCCCCCGCCGTCACCAGCAGCGCGAACGGGAAGCGCCGCACCCAGCCGTGCAGCACCTCGCGGTCGCGCTCCGCGAAATGATCGGGCACGTACACGGCCGGCCTCGTCTCCTACCAGCCCCGGTTCGCGAGCCGCTCGTTCTCGGGGATGGTGGAGATCTCGATGCCCGCCATCGCCGCGCCGAGCCCGCGCGAGGCCGCGAGCACCTCGCCCGGCTCCTGCCAGTGCGTCGTGGCGTGCACCACCGCTCGCGCGCGCGCCTCGGGGTCGTCGCTCTTGAAGATCCCCGAGCCCACGAACACGGCCTCGGCGCCGAGGCTCATGCAGAGCGCGGCGTCGGCGGGCGTCGCGATGCCGCCGGCGGCGAAGTTCGGCACCGGCAGCTTCCCGTGCTCGTGCACGTAGCGCACCAGCTCGAGGGCCGCGCCGAGCTCCTTCGCGCGCGTGGCCAGCTCGTCCGTGCGCAGCGCCTGGATGGCGCGGATGTCGCCGTTCACCTGGCGCAGGTGCCGCACCGCCTCGACGATGTTGCCGCTGCCGGCCTCGCCCTTGGTGCGGATCATCGCGGCGCCTTCGGCGATGCGGCGCAGCGCCTCGCCGAGGTTCCGGGCCCCGCACACGAACGGCGAGCGGAAGCCGTGCTTGTCCACGTGGTAGGTCTCGTCGGCGGGCGTCAGCACCTCGCTCTCGTCGATGAAGTCCACGCCGAGCGCGTCGAGTACCTGCGCCTCGACGAAGTGGCCGATGCGCACCTTCGCCATGACGGGGATCGAGACCGTACGCTGGATCGCCTCGATCACGGAGATCTGCGCCATGCGCGCCACGCCGCCTTCCTTGCGGATGTCGGCCGGCACGCGCTCGAGCGCCATCACCGCGGCCGCGCCCGAGTCCTCGGCGATCTTCGCCTGCTCCGGCGTGGTGACGTCCATGATCACGCCGCCCTTCAGCATCTCGGCGAGGCCGACCTTGATCTCGTAGGTCGTCGCCCCCTGGCGTTCCCCGCCGTTCTTCTTCGGACTCATCTCGTTCCTCCTGCCCGCGCTCGCGCGGGCCTCAGACCTGGATGGACGCGCGGCCGGCCCGATCGGGCTCGGCCGCGAGCCGCTCGCGCACCACCTTGCCGAGCCGCCGCACGGCCTCGTGCAGCGCCGCCTCGTCGCACTGCCCGATCGAGAGGCGCAGCCCGCGCGAGGGCCGGCCGTCGGTCAGGAACTGGAAGCCCGGCGCCACCAGCACGCCCTCGCGGAGCGCGTCCGCGTGTACGTCGCGCGAGTCGAGGGGCGCCGGCAGCTCGACCCAGAGCTGGAGCCCGCCCTCGGGCGTGATCCAGCTCGCGCCTTCGGGCAGCTCCCGAGCGAGCGCCTCGAGCAGCGCGTCGCGCCGCGCGCGCAGCCGCTTGCGCTGCGCGGCGAGGTGGCGGTCGTAGGCGCCCGAGCGCATGAAGTCCGCGAGCGCGGCCTGGAGCGGCAGCGCGCCGCCGAGGTCCGCCGCGTGGCGCAGGGCGAGCAGCGCGTCCACGTGGCGCCCGCGCGCCACGATCGCGCCCGCGCGCACGCCGGGGAACAGCGACTTCGAGAACGAGAGGAGCTGCACCACGAGGCCCTCTTCGTCGAGGCCCGCCAGCGTCGGCACGGGCCGCCCCGTGTAGCGCAGGTCCATCTCGTAGTTGTCCTCGATCACCGCCTTGCCGTGCCGCGCCGCGATCGCCAGCACCTCCTTGCGGTGCTCGAGCGAGGTGGTGACGCCCATCGGGTTGTGGAAGGTCGGGATCGTGTAGAACGCGCGCACCTCGGGCCGCGCGAGCGCGCGGTCGAGCGCGTCGAGGTCCGCGCCCACGGCTCGCATCGGCACCGGCACCGGGCGCACGCCGCACGCGGCGATGGCGGCGAGCGCGTTCGGGTAGGTCGGCTCCTCGACCGCGACGGCCGCCTCCGCGTCGGCGAACAGGCGCAGCGAGAGCGCGATGCCCTGGCTCGCGCCCTGGCACAGCACGATCGACTCGGGGCCGACCAGCAGCCCGTGCGCGCGCAGCCGCTCCGCCAGCACCTCGCGCAGCCCGAGGTAGCCCTGCTGGTCGCCGTAGTTGAGCAGCTCCGGGCCGCCCTCCTGGAGCACGCGCCCGAGCGAGCGGCGGAAGGCGTCGAGCGGGAAGTGCCTCGGGTCGGGCTTCAGCGCGTGCAGCGGCAGGGCGCCGCGGCCGGCCCCGTACGTGACGCGGGCGCGCTCGAGCTCGAGCAGCCGCTCGGCGTGGCGCGAGAGCGCGATCGCCACCGGGCCCGCCGCGCCCGCGCGCGGCCGGAGCCCGCGCACGAAGGTCCCGCGCCCGACGCGCGCGTCCACCAGGCCCTCGGCCGCGAGCGCCTCGTAGGCGGCGGCCACGGTGTCGCGGTTCACGTCGAGGTGCTCCGCGAGCTGCCGGATGGTGGGCAGCCGCTCGCCGCTCGCGAGGGCGCCGCTCTCCACCTGCGCGCGGATCGCCCCGGCGATCTGGAGGTAGACCGGCGCGCCGTCCGCGAGCTGCTCGGGGGTGAGCTGGAAGGCCATGGCTCTGCAGCTTATCCGGGGGACAATCCACAATCAATCGGGACACATCGGCCATTTTTGGCGGGTCAGGACCCGGACAATTCCCAGTCAATCGCCCCGTTGAACCGATTCATCGCCGGCGCGATGCCCTCGGCCACGAAGCAGGCCACGGCGTCGGCGGCGCGCGGCAGCGCCTGCTCGAGCACGGCCTCCTCCGCGGGTGCGAAGGGCTCGAGGACCCAGTCCACGGTGTCGCGCGGCTCGCTCGCGCGCCCGATGCCGAAGCGCAGGCGGGGGACGGCCTCGCTCTCGAGGCGCAGGAGCACGTCGCCGAGGCCGTTGTGACCACCGCTGCTGCCGCGGGCCCGCAGGCGCAGGCGCCCGAGCGGCAGGTCCGCGTCGTCGAACACGACGAGCAGGTCGGCGGCGGGATCGGCGAGCGGCAGTGCGGCGAGCGCCTCGGCCACGGACTCGCCGGAGCGGTTCATGAAGGTCCCCGGCGCGAGCAGGCCGACGCGCTCGCCGGCCAGCTCGCCCTCGGCGTAGCGGCCCGCGAAGCGCGGCTCCGGCGGGCCGGCCCCCGCGCGCGCGAACACGGCGTCGAGCACGCGGAAGCCCGCGTTGTGGCGTGTGCGCTGGTAGCGCGGTCCCGGGTTCCCGAGCCCGACGATCAGCTTCAGTCTTCCGCCTTGCCCTTTGCGGGGGCGGCGCCCTCGGCGGGCGCGGCCGCGGCCGCCTCGCCCTCGGGCACCTCGCCCTCGACCACCGTCTCGACCGGCGTCGCCTCGACCTCCGCCGCCGGGAGCACCACCGACGCCACCGGCAGCGAGCCGTCCGTCTTCACCTCGACGCCCTCGGGCAGCCGCAGGTCGCTGACGTGGATCGCGTCGCCGACGTCGAGCGCACTCACGTCCACCTCGACGAACTCGGGGATCGCGCGCGGGAGGCACTCGACCTCGAGCTCACGCAGCGGGTGGTCGAGGATGCCGCCGAACTCGACGCCGCGGGCCTTGCCCACGAAGTGGATCGGCACCGCCACGGTGATCTTCTGGGTGAGATCGACCTTGAAGAAGTCGACGTGCAGGAAGGCGCCGTGCACCGGATGGCGCTGCAGCTCCTTCACGAGCACGGTGTCCGTGCGGCCGCCGACGGAGAGGTCGATCAGCGTGTTGAGGCCGGCGCCGCTCGCGTGGAGCAGCGTGTCGAGGGCCTTCGGGTCGAGCGTGACGGATTGGGGGTCACGGCCCTTCCCGTAGACCACGGCCGGGATCTGGCCCGCCACGCGCAGCTTGCGGTTCGCGCCCTTGCCCGTCGCGCTGCGGGTCTCGGCGCTGAGTACGTTCTCTGCCACAGTTCCGGTCTCCTGCGTTCGAGCCTTTGTTCGAGTGGCTGGGGCGGCAGGACTCGAACCTGCAATCCGCGGCTCCAAAGGCCGCTGCCTTACCATTCGGCTACGCCCCAGCAGGTCCCGCCACCGGAAGACCAGCCGACGGGGCCGTCCTGACCACCCACGTCCGGAGCCCCGGGCGCCGCAAGAGGCGGCGCTGGGCTTCTCCCGCCGCGGCCTCGTCCGAGAACACGCCGAACACGGTCGGCCCGCTTCCCGACAGGCTCACGGCCAGCGCTCCGGTCGCTTCGATCTCCTTCCGAAGCTCCGACACTGCGGGACACAGGCGAGACGCGGCCGGCTCCAGGTCGTTCACCACGAGGGAGCGCAGCGAGGTCTCGAGCGGACCCGCTCGCGCGCGCCCCGCCTCTTCCCGCAGGGCCAGAAGCGCGCGGATGCTAGGACCCGGGCCGGAAGGCGTCAACGAACTCGGGCCCGCGTCGTACGCGGCGTAGACGGCGGCCGTCGCGAGGGCGGCGCCGGGGTGGGCCAGCAGCAGCACGAGGGAGGGCAGGCCCGCCACGGGCAGGATCTCGTCGCCGACGCCGGTGACGAGCGCGGGTGCGGGCGCCAGGAAGAAGGGGACGTCCGCACCGAGGCCGAGCGCCAGGGACGCGAGGCGCCCGGGGGCGAGGGCGCCCGGCAGCAGCGCGGCGAGCCCCCGCAGCACCGCGCCCGCGTCGCTCGAGCCGCCGCCGAGGCCGCCCGGGCTCGGGAGCCGCTTGTCGAGCACGAGCTCGACGCCCCCGGCGTGGCCCGCCGCCCCGAGGTAGGCGCGCGCGGCCCGCACGGCCAGGTTCTCCTCGCCGGCCGGGACGCCCGCGCACTCGCCGGCGAGCGTCAGGGCCACGCCGGGGCCCTCCCGCAGCGCGAGCCGCACGGTGTCCGCGAGGTCGATCGGCGCGAACAGGCTCTCGAGCCGGTGGTAGCCGTCGGGCCGCCGGCCGAGGATCCGCAGGCCGAGGTTCACCTTGCCGGGCGCGCGCAGCGTGAGCGCCATCCGCGCGGATCAGCCGCTCCGGCTCGACTCGACGTACCGCACGCGCAGCTCGGTGAGCAGCGCCGTCAGCAGCTCGGCCTCGTCGCGCTCGAGGTTGCCGCGGGTCTTCGTCTCGAGCAGGACGAGCAGATCGATCGCGTGCTGCGCGAGCGGCAGGTTCCGCTCGCCCGCCTCGCCCGTCTCCGGGTCGGCGACGAGGCCGAGGTGGAACAGCGCCGAGCTCGCGAAGGAGAGCACGATCGCGGCGAAGTCCGCGGGCGGCAGGGCCGCCCGCTCCGGCGGCGGCGCCTCCTCCGCCTCGTCGCGGCTCCCGCGTCGGTCGACGATCGTGAAGCCGGGCCCCTGCTTGGGCTCCTCACGCGACATGCGGAACCTCCGGTTCTCGACTCCGGTCCAGCTCGCGCATCAGGCGATGCGCGAGCGCGATGCGCTGGCCAGCCGTGATCACCGAGCCCGCCGCCACCACGGCGAGCGCGAACGGCATCCAGCCCGTGAGCCCGCCGAGCACCAGGATCACGATGCGCTCGGCACGCTCGAGCAGGCCGCCTTCGAAGCGCGGCAGCACCGACTCGGCGCGCGCCTTGGTGTAGGAGACCAGCACCGTCGCGACGAGCGCGAGCGCGGCCAGCCACGCGAGCCCCGGCCGCCCGGCGCCGGCGTAGTGGAGGGCGAGCGCGAGCAGCAGCGCCATGTCCACCACGCGGTCGAGGCTCGAGTCGAGGAAGCCGCCGAAGCTGGTGACCCGCCCCTGCCGCCGCGCGACGACGCCGTCCACCAGGTCGAAGACGCCGCCGAGCAGGACGAACAGCGCGCCGCTCCGGAACGCGCCCGCGGCGAACGCCCAGGCGCCGCCGAGCGACACGAGCACGCCCGCCAGCGAGAGCGCGTTCGGGTGGACGCGGGGGTGGAACAGGAAGGGGACGGCGCGGGCGATGCGCTCGTCGAAGTCGTATCCGAGGCGCGCCTTGAGCACGACCGGAGGTTAGCTGCCCTGCGGGGAGGACTCTTCTCGGCGGCGCGCGGGCGCATCGACCAGGTCGCCCTTGGCCGCCACGTCGGGAAGGCGCTCGAGCTCGCGCGAGAGCTCCTCGTCCGCGATCCAGCCGCGGCGGCCGGAGAGGCGGCGATCGAGGCGGAGCTTCTGGACGGAGTCGTCGTGCACGGGCGATTCTCCTCGGGCGGAAGGCGCGGCACCTTAGCAAATTGACACTGACTTCCGGCTTCGGATAGCTTGGCCGTCTGCCGATCGTACCTGGGGGTTTTCCCGTGTCGCTGCGCCCTCTCCCCTGCCTGCGTGCGCTCCTCCCGGCCGCCCTGCTCGGGCTCACGGCTTGCGCCAGCCAGCCGCCCGAGCCGGAGCTCGCCGAGCTGCCCGAAGCGGACGTGCTGTACCAGGAGGGCGTCGCGCTGCTCGAGGAGCGCAAGTCCTTTCTCTGGGTGATCGACACGACGCCCTACCAGCAGGCGATCGACAAGTTCCAGGAGGTCGTCGACAACTACCCGTACAGCGAGTACGCGGTCGCGGCCGAGCTCAAGATCGCCGATTCGTACTTCGAGCAGGAGCGCTACGACGAGGCGCTCTCGTACTACCGGGACTTCGCGGAGCTCCACCCCGAGCACGAGAAGGTGCCCTACACGGTCTACCGCACCGCGCTGTGCCATGCGAAGCAGAGCGCCTCGGCCGAGCGCGACCAGACCGCCACGCGCGAGGCGCTCGCGGCGCTCGACCAGCTCATGACGCGTTACCCGAGCGCGCCGGAGACCCGCGAAGCGGAGCCGCTCTGGAAGGAGCTCCGCACCAAGCTCGGCGAGCACGTGCTCGGCATCGGCGACTTCTACTGGAAGCGCGACGAGTACCAGAGCGCGGCCGGCCGCTACCGGCAGGTGCTCGACGAGTACCCCGGCCTGGGGCTCGATGCGGAGGCGCTCTACAAGCTGGGCCTCTGCTACAGGCACATGAACCGGGACGACGAAGCGCGGCGCATCTTCGAGGTGATCCTCGAGAACTACGAAGACAGCGACGTCGCGCGCGCCGCGCAGGACCAGATCCCCGCCGCCAACTGACGTGGTGGACGGTCCCGTCGCAGCTGCCGCCTCCCGCATGAGCGCCGCGGAGCGCGACGCGGTGCGCACGGGCCGCGGCTGCTTCGAGCGCGGCGAGGACGAGGCCGCGCTGGCCGCCTTCGAGGCCGTCCTCGCGGCGCATCCGCGCTACGCCGACCTGCACTACCTCGTCGGGCTGGTGCACGAGCGCCGCGGCGAGCTCGACGCGGCGGTGACGAGCTTCGAGCGCGCGCTCTCGATCAACCCGCGCTACGCCGAGTGTGCGCTCGCGCTGGCGAGCGTGTTCGAGCAGCGCGGAGAGTGGGAGCGCTCGCGCGCGCTCGCGACCCGGCTCGGCGCGTTCGCCAGCGAGGGCGGCGCGCTCGATCCCACCACCTCGGGCAAGATCGCGAACCTGCACGCCGCGCTCGGCGACGCGTATCGCGAGGCGGGCGAGCTGCGCGAGGCGGTCGAGTCCTTCCGCCGCGCGCTCGATCGCGCGCCCACGTTCCACGACATCCGCTTCCGGCTCGCGGTGACGCTGCGCGAGGCCGGGCTTCCCGCGCAGGCGATCGCCGAGCTGAAGCGCGTGCTGCGCGGCAATCCGGCGTTCCTCGAGGCGGCCGTCCAGCTCGGCCTCACGTACTGGAGCCTCGGGCGCAGCGAGCAGGCCATCGCCGAGTGGAATCGCGTGCTCGCGGCCGAGCCCGAGCGCGCGGACGCGCGCATGTACCTGCGTTTGGTGGGCGCGGGCGGCAGCTAGGAGACCACCCCAGGACGCGCAGCGCGAGGTGTTCCGAGGCCGCGAGCGCAGCTGTCGGGACTCCGTTCGCCTCCGGCTCACTGCGCGCGGCGCGCTCCGCGCCGCTTGCACTAGTCGGGCGCGAGCAGCATCCGGAACGCGCCGAGCGCGAAGACCGCGCAGCCGACGAACGCGACCGCGCAGCCGAGCGCGCCGAGCCGGCACCAGGCCATCACGCGGAAGGTGTCCTCGGGCGGCAGCAGCCCGTGCAGCGAGATCGGGTGCAGCCACCAGCGCGCGGGCAGCCGGCCGAGCGCGAGCAGCGAGCGGCGCAGCTCGACGTGGTAGAGCAGGCCCGTCGGCAGGCCGAAGCCGAGCCCGCCGGCGACCAGCCACAGGCCCGCGGCGAGCAGCGACTCGGTGGCGACCGCCGTCCACGCCCACACCCCGCACGAGAGCGCCGCGATCGAGCCGAACACGAGGGCGACTTCGAGCATGCGGCTCTGATCGGCGGATCGCGCCGACGGCTAGACTGCGACCGTGAACGAGCTGGCCACGGTCGATGCCATCGCCGCCGCGGTGCTCCTGCTCGGTCTGCTGCGCGGCGTGTGGATCGGCGCGGTGCGCGAAGCCTTCTCGCTCGCCGGCCTGGCCACGGCATTCTGGGTGGTGCGCCGCTTCCGGCTCCCTGCGGCCGCGTGGCTCGTGACGCACGGGCCGATCGAAATGACCGAGCTCGCCGCACGGGTGCTCACCGCCGTCGGCCTCGGCGCCGGCACGCTGATCGCGGTCGCGATCGTGAGCCGCCTCGCCTACCGCGGCGTGCGCGAAGCGGGGCTCGCCCTGACCGACCGGCTGCTCGGCGCGCTGCTCGGCGCGCTCGAGGGCGCGGTCGTCGTGGGGGCGCTCGTGTTCGGTCTCGCCGCCCTGCTCGGCCGCGACGACGACGCGCTCGCGGGCACCCGGAGCCTCGCCGCCTTCGAGTGGCTGGAGGCGGCAGCGGGAGTCGAGGCGCCTACGCCTCCACCCAGCGCCCGCGCTCCCGAATGAGGGAGACGAGCCGCTCCGGCGCGTCGGCCTCGGGGACGTTCCGCACCACGCACTCGTGGCCGACGTAGAGGTTCACCTTGCCGATGCCCGAGCCCACGTAGCCGAAGTCCGCGTCGGCCATCTCGCCCGGTCCGTTCACGATGCAGCCCATCACCGCGATCTTGAGGCCGCGCAGGTGGCCCGTCACGGCCTTCACGCGCGCGGTGGTCTCCTCGAGGTCGAACAGCGTGCGGCCGCACGACGGGCAGGAGATGAACTCCGTCCACGAGGTGCGCAACCGCGCGCCCTGGAGGATGCGGTAGGCGCGCTCGACGTCGGCCCCGAGCGAGCCGAAGCCGCCGAGCGAGACGAGGTCGCCGATGCCGTCGCAGAGCGGCGCGCCGAGGTCGGTAGCGGCGGTCAGCAGCGCGCTCTCCTCCTCGGCGAAGGGATCCGCTCGGTGCCGCAGCGCGACCGGCAGCGCCCCGAGTCCGCGCGCCGCCAGCAGCGCCACGAGCAGGCGCACCGCGTGCACCGGCAAGGGCGCCTCGGCGGAGACGAGCTGCGGCGGGGGCGCGCCCGCGAGCGCGGCGTCGAGCGCCGCGGCGAGGCGCTCCGCCGGAACGCGGAAGCTCCACTCCGTGGCGACCGGGAGGGCGGGGACCGCGCTCGTCGCCGCGTCGATGCGGAGGACGACGCGCGCGGCGAAGCGGGCGACCGCTCCGGCCAGCTCGGGCGGCGCCGCCACCGCCAGCGGCGCGGCGACGCCCCGCTTCGCCAGCGCCTCCGAGAACGCCGCGGCGCGCGCGACGTCGGCCGGCTGCACCACGTCCACGAGCAGGCCCTCGCAGGCGAGCTCGCCGAGCCCGCGCAGCGCGCGCTCGAGCCCGTCTGCGGCGGCCTCGGCGTCGAGCGGCGCCGGGCCGAGCTGCACCTCCACGCGCACCGGCTGGTCCCCGCCGACGCTCTCGCTCGCGCGCGTCTCGCGGCGGCGGTGCGCGTACGGGTCGGCCACGAAGGGCGCGCCCGGATCCGGGGGCGCGGCGAACGTTGCCTCGGCGCGCGCGTCGTAGCGCCGCGCGAGGGCGCGCGCGACGGGGATCTCCTTCACCGGATCCTCGGTGAGCGAGACGCGGATGGTGTCGCCGATGCCGTCCTCGAGCAGCGCGCCGATGCCGATCGCGCTCTTCACGCGGCCGTCGAGCCCGTCGCCCGCCTCCGTCACGCCGACGTGGAACGGATAGGACGGACGCCCGGGCGCTCGCGCCTCGAGCTTTGCTGCGAGCAGGCGATACGCCTGGATCGCGACCTGCGGGTTGCTCGCCTTCATGCTGAACACGACGTCGAAGAAGCCCTCGTCCTCGCACACGTCGAGGAACTCGAGGGCGCTCTCGACCATGCCGATCGGCGTGTCGCCGAAGCGGTTCAGGATGCGATCGGAGAGCGAGCCGTGGTTGGTGCCGATGCGAAGCGCGCGGCCGAGCTGCTTGAGGCGCTGCACCAGGGGGCGGAAGCGCTCCTGGACGCGCTCGACCTCGGCCGCGTACTCCGCGTCCGTGTACTCGCGCTGCTCGAAGCGCTTCTTGTCGGCGTAGTTGCCCGGGTTGATCCGCACCTTCTCGACGTGGAGGGCGGCCTCCAGCGCGGCGTTCGGCGTGAAGTGGATGTCGGCCACGAGCGGAGCGTGTACGCCGCGGCGCGAGAGCTCCGCGCGGATCGCCGCAAGGTTCTCCGCGTCGGTGATCGAGGGCGCGGTGACGCGCAGGATCTCGCAGCCCGCCGCGACGAGCCGCTCGCACTGCCCGGCGGTGGCGGCGGTGTCGCGCGTGTCCGTGGTCGTCATCGACTGGATGCGGATCGGGTTCGCGCCGCCGACCCCCACCCCCCCGATCTTCACCTCGCGGGTGGGACGGCGCCGCCAGACGAAGGGGCTGGCGGCGAAGCCGGCGCTCACGCGGCCGCCTCGCCGAGCAGCGCGTAGAGCCGCTCGATCGCCTCGGGCAGCTTCTGCGGGTCGGTGCCGCCGGCCTGCGCGAAGTCCGGGCGGCCGCCGCCCTTCCCGCCGACGATCGCGGCGATCTCGCGCACCAGGTCGCCGGCCTTGATGCGGTCCCGCAGGTCGGGCGTCACGCCGAGCGCGAGCGAGACGCGCCCTTCCGACCTCGAGGCGACGAGCACGACGCCGCTCTTCACCTGCCCGCGCAGGTCGTCCACCAGGTCGCGCAGCTCCTTGCCGTCCACGCCCTCGACCTCGCGCACCAGCACGCGCATGCCCGCGATCTCGCGCGGGGGCGCCTGCGCCTCCGCCGCGGCCGGGCCGCGATGGCGCGCGCGACGCAGCTCCGCGATCTCGCGCTCCTTCTCCTTGCGCTCCTCGAGCAGCTTCTCGACGCGCTCGGGCGCCTGCTGCGGCGGCACGCGCAGCAGCTCGCCGACGCGGCGCAGCGCCTTCTCGCGCTCGCGCACGAAGCGCAGCGCGCCGAGCCCAGTCAGCGCCTCGATGCGGCGCACGCCGGCGGCGATGCCCGACTGCGAGACGATCTGGAGCAGGCCGATGTCGCCGGTGGCCTTCGCGTGCGTGCCGCCGCACAGCTCCGTCGAGACGCCGCCGAACGAGACCACGCGCACGCGGTCGCCGTACTTCTCCGTGAACATCGCGATGGCGCCCGCTTCGATCGCCTCGCGATAGCCCATCTGCCGAACGGCGCCGGCGTCGTTGGCCTCGATCCACCCGTTCACGAGATCCTCGATCCGCTCGAGCTCCTCGTCCGTGAGCGGCGCGTCGTGGGTGAAGTCGAAGCGCAGGCGCTCGGGCGAGACCAGCGAGCCCTTCTGCACCGCCTGCGGGCCGAGCACCTCGCGCAGCGCGGCGTGGAGCAGGTGCGTGCCGGAGTGGTTGCGGACGGTCGCCTCGCGCGCCGCACGATCCACGCGCAGCTGGGCCGTCTCGCCCACGCGCACGCGGCCCGACGCGACCTTGCCGCGGTGCACCACCAGCTCGCCGCTCGGGCGCTGCGTGTCGTGCACCTCGACCCGCCCGCCCGCGGTCTCGATCACGCCGCGGTCGCCCACCTGGCCGCCGGATTCGGCATAGAAGGGCGTCTCGCCGACGACGACCTCGACCTCGGCGCCCTCCGCCGCCTCCTCGACGAGGCGGCCCCCCGCGAGCAGCGCGCGGACCTCGGCGTCGTGCTCGAGCGCGTCGTAGCCGAGGAACAGCGTGGCGAGATCGGCGGCGATGCGCCCGTACACCTCCGCCACGCCCTGGTCGCCGCTCCCCTTCCACGCCTCGCGCGAGCGCGCGCGCTGCGTCTCCATCTCGCGGCGAAAGCCCGCCTCGTCGGCGCGCAGCTGCTGGCCGCGCAGGATGTCCTGGGTCAGGTCGAGCGGGAAGCCGAAGGTGTCGTAGAGCTTGAACAGCACGGGGCCTGGAAGCTCGGCGCCGCCGCGCGCGCGCAGCTCGCGGATCTCGCCTTCGAGCAGCGCGAGGCCCTTGCCGAGCGTCTCGAGGAAGCGCTCCTCCTCGCGCCGCACGCGGTCCGTGATGAAGCCGCGGCGCTCGACCAGCTCGGGGAACGCCTCGCCCATCTCCTCGATCACGGCCTCGGCGACGGCGAACAGGAACGGGCGCTCGAGGCCGAGCAGCACGCCGTGGCGCGCGGCGCGGCGCAGGATGCGGCGCACCACGTAGCCGCGGCCCTCGTTCGACGGCAGCACGCCGTCGCCGATCAGGAACGAGATCGCGCGCGCGTGGTCGGCGACCACGCGCAGCGAGACGTCCTTCTCGGGGTCGGCGCCGAGCCGGACCCCCGACAGCTCCTGGGCGCGCGCGAGGATCGGCACGAACAGGTCGGTCTCGTAGTTGCTCGCGAGCCCGGCCAGCACCTGCGTGGTGCGCTCCAGGCCGGCGCCCGTGTCCACCGACGGCCGCGGCAGCGGCACGAGGCGGCCCTGCGCGTCCCGATCGAACTGCATGAACACGAGGTTCCAGAACTCGAGGAAGCGCCCCGAGTCCTTGGACGGATCGTCGTCCACCGCGCCCGGCACGGGGCCGCGGTCGAGGTAGATCTCGCTGCACGGGCCGCACGGGCCGGTGTCGCCCATCGCCCAGAAGTTGTCGGCTTCGCCGAGCCGGTAGATCTGCGCGCGCGGGACGCCGATCTCCTTCTCCCAGATCGCGGCCGCCTCGTCGTCCTCGCGGAACACCGTCACCGCCAGCCGCTCGGGCTCGACGCCGAAGCGCTCGGTGACGAGCTCCCAGGCGAAGCGGATCGCGTCCTGCTTGAAGTAGTCGCCGAACGAGAAGTTCCCGAGCATCTCGAAGAAGGTGTTGTGCCGGAGGCTGCGGCCGACTTCCTCGAGGTCGTTGTGCTTGCCGGAGACGCGCATGCACTTCTGCGTGGTGGTCGCGCGCTTGTAGGGCCGGCTCTCCTCGCCGGTGAAGACGCGCTTGAAGGGCACCATCCCCGCGTTCGTGAAGAGCAGCGTGGGATCGCTCGGGATCAGCGAGGCGCTCGCCACCCGCGTATGCCCCTTCCCCTCGAAGAAGCGGAGGAAGGTCTCGCGGATCTCCTTGGCCGAGCGAAGCGCAGACACGGGCTCTCCTGGAGGCGAGCCGCCGAGCATAACGGAAAGCCCCGCAGGGGCAGGGGACGGGCCGCGGGGCGGCGCGGCGCGCTGCGCGCGCCGTGCTAGAAGCGCTCGATGAAGTCCGCGTCCTTCTTCTCGCCGGCCGCGGGCTCCGACTCGGGCTTCTGCGCCTGCTCGTCCCCGTTCGCGTCGAAGTCGTCCCAGGTGCCGTCCGAGGTCGAGGCGATGCCGCGGAAGCGCAGCGCGAAGTCGTCGCGGTTGGAGACGTGCTTCAGCGCCTCGTCGTAGGTCACGAGGCCGCCTTTCACGAGCTGCATCAGCGACTGGTCGAAGGTCTGCATGCCGTAGGCCGTGAAGCCCTTCGAGATCGCGTCGTGGATCTCCTTGGTGCGGTCCTTGTCGCCGATGCACTCGCGCACGCGGGCGGTCGCGATCATCACCTCGAGCGCGGGCACGCGGCCCTTGCCGTCGGCGCGCGGCACCAGGCGCTGCGAGATCACGGCGCGCAGGATCGAGCCGAGCTGGAGCCGCACCTGCTTCTGCTGGTAGGGCGGGAACACGGAGATGATCCGGTTGATCGTCTCGGTGGCGTCGAGCGTGTGCAGCGTGCTCATCACGAGATGGCCGGTCTCGGCTGCGAGCAACGCCGTCTCGATCGTCTCGTAGTCGCGCATCTCACCCACCAGGATCACGTCGGGATCCTGGCGCAGGGCGGCGCGCAGCGCGTTGGCGAAGCTCTGCGTATCGACGCCGATCTCGCGCTGGTTCACGACCGAGCGGCGGTCGCGGATCAGGAACTCGATCGGGTCCTCGATCGTCATGATGTGCGCGGTCCGGTGCGCGTTGATGTGGTCGATCATCGAGGCGAGCGTCGTGGACTTGCCGGAGCCCGTCGTGCCCGTGACGAGCACGAGGCCGCGCTGCTCCAGGGAGATCTTCTCGATCACCTTGGGCAGGTGGAGCTGGTCCATCGACTTCACGCCGAAGGGAATCACGCGGAACACCACGCCGACCGTGCCGCGCTGCTGGAACACGTTCACGCGGAAGCGGCCGAGGCCGGGAATCCCGTACGCGAGATCGCACTCGCGGAACTCCTCGAAGCGCGCGCGCTGGACCGGGTTCATGATGCCCACGGCGATCTTCTGCATCTCGTCGGGCATGATGCGCTCGCCGTTCTTGAGCGGAACGAGCGCGCCGTCCACGCGGAACATCGGCGGCAGGCCCGCCTTCAGGTGGATGTCGGAGGCCCCACCCTTGAGGGCCACCTTGAGGACCTCGTCCAGCACCAGCGGCATCGCCGACTCCCCTAGCAAGGCGCGTCTCCGCCCGGGCGGAAACGCACCTCCCCGTTTCGGTCGATCCGGCGGGCCTCTTGAGGGTGCCGGTCACCGGCAGGTCGCGGGGAGAAGGCCGCGGCCAGGGAGGGGCTCCCGCCCTTCCCTGGCCGCTCGGCTCACTCGCTCTCCGGGGCCCCTTCGGCGGCCCGCGCCGGCACCGCCCGCTTGATGCCCTTGGCGGCGTAGACCTTCTCGGCCAGGCGCTCGCGGGTCTCGGGGTTCTCGCGCAGGAAGCGGCGCGCGTTCTCGCGCCCCTGCCCGATGCGCTCCTCCTCGAAGGTGAACCAGGCGCCGCTCTTCTCCACCGCGCCGGCGTCCACGCCGAGGTCGAGCAGGTCGCCCTCGAAGGAGATGCCCTCGTTGTAGAGGATGTCGAACTCGGCCTGCCGGAAGGGCGGCGCGACCTTGTTCTTCACCACCTTGACCCGCGTGCGGCTGCCCACCACCTCCTCGCCTTCCTTGATGGCCGCGATGCGGCGGACGTCGAGCCGGACGGACGAGTAGAACTTGAGCGCGTTGCCGCCGGTGGTGGTCTCGGGGTTCCCGAACATCACCCCGATCTTCATGCGGATCTGGTTGATGAAGACCACCGTGGTGTTCGACTTCGAGACGGTGCCCGTGATCTTGCGCAGCGCCTGGCTCAT
>Ga0187892_10003684_pt1 | contig 27437 bp, 22 predicted proteins | sample MA1701073metaG_FD_139345 | JGI IMG/M metagenome (GOLD analysis project Ga0187892, IMG submission 139345) | Bio-ooze microbial communities from a basaltic lava cave in the Kipuka Kanohina Cave System on the Island of Hawaii, USA - MA170107-3 metaG ... | reverse complement strand
CGTTCTGGTCGCGCGAGCCCGCGCTCCAGCGCGTCGAGCACACGTCGTACATCGCCGGCCAGATGAACGACGCGTTCAAGAAGTACGAGCAGGTCGACGGCTACAACTACTAGAGCCGGGATCCGTCGCGGGGGCTTCGGCCCCCGCGCGATTCGCCCTAGGGACAAGAGCCAACGCAAAGGCGCAGAGACCCGCAAAGCACGCAGAGGGGAGATTCCTTCGCGTCCTTTGCGGACCTTCGCGTCTTTGCGTTTGCTTTTCTCAAGTGTCGACGCGGCCGGTAAACTTGCCCGCGCGATGCTCAAGACGACGCCGTTTCACCGCCGCACGGCAGCCCTGTGCGCGAGCCACGCCTGGCGGCGCTGGGCGGGCTTCGTCGTCGCGAGCTCCTACGAGCTCTCGCACGAGCGCGAGTACCACGCGATCCGGAGCTCGGCCGCGCTGCTCGACGTCTCGCCGCTCTACAAGTACCGCGTGCGCGGCCGGGACGCCGCGCGCCTCCTCGACCGGGTGGTGACGCGCGACGTCGCGCGCGCGGGCCTGGGCGAGGTCCTCTACACGCCCTGGTGCGACGCGGCCGGGAAAGTGCTCGACGACGGGACCATCGCCCGCCTCGACGGCGAGACCTTCCGCTTGACCGCGGCCGATCCCAACCTCCGCTGGCTGGAAGCGAACGCCTCCGGTCTCGACGCCGCGATCGAGGACGTCTCCGAGTCGACCGCCGCCCTGGCGCTCCAGGGGCCGAGCTCGCGCGCCATCCTCGAGCGCCTGAGCGACCGGGACCTCGCCGGCCTGAAGTACTTCCGGCTGACCACGGCGCGGCTCCGCGGCATCCCGGTCACGATCTCGCGCACCGGCTACACGGGCGACCTGGGCTTCGAGATCTGGCTCGACGCGGAGCACGCGCTCGCGCTCTGGGACGCGCTCATGGAAGCCGGCACGCCGTACGGCATCACGCCCGCGGGAATGCTCGCGCTCGACGTCGCCCGCATCGAGGCCGGATTGATGCTCATGGACGTGGACTACGTCCCGGCCCGCAAGGCGCTCATCGCCGACCAGGCCTCCTCCCCGTTCGAGCTCGACCTCGGCTGGACCGTGAACCTCGACAAGGAGCACTTCGTCGGAAAAAGCGCGCTCGCGGAGGAGCGGCGCCGCGGCCCGCAGTGGCAGTTCGTCGGGATCGAGGTGGAGTGGGACGCGCTCGAGCGGCTCTACGCCGACGTCGGCCTCGCCCCGCGGCTCCCGACGACGGCGTGGCGCACGAGCGTGCCGCTGTACGCCGACGGCGACCAGGCCGGCTACGCGACGAGCGGCGGCTGGTCGCCGCTCCTCAAGAAGTACATCGCGCTCGCGCACCTCCGGTCCCGCTGGGCCGCCCCGGGGACGCGGCTCGAGATGGAGATCACGGTGGAGCACCGGCGCAAGCGCGCCGCCGCGCGCGTGGTCAAGAAGCCGTTCTTCAATCCTGACCGCAAACGGGCATAAACCGGGCACAAACCGGAAATACCGCAAGAAAGTCCGCACCTCCCGCGTGTCGATTCCCCGGCACGGTCGGCCGTTGAGCACTATGACGCGGGCATAGCCGGCTCGCGATTGAATTGTGGCGGTGCGCCGCGACATGCTAGCGGCAGGGCGTTTCGCGTCGCCGATCGCCGTGCGCATGCGGTACCGCGCCGGGCCGACGCCATCCGAGGAAGGTCGAAACCATGACGACGAACTGGCAATCCTGGCTGTTCTGGCCGGACAAACCCGCGCTGTCGTTGCTCATCCTGGTGCTGATCCTGCTGCCGTTCATGTACGCCTCGCGCGTACCGGTGCACGGCCTGATCCACTCGGTCGCACGCGCGGCGGCGAACGGGCTGCGGCTCACCTCGCGCTGGCTCCGCGCCGGCGCCGAGGAGCTCCGCGCCCGCAACAAGGCGATGCTGCTCGCGCACGCCGAGGAGGAGGTCGGGAGCCGTCTCGAGCGCGAGTTCGAGCTCGCAGCCGACAGCGTGCGCCGCGACCTGCAGGACTTCCCGGCCGTCGGCCGCAAGCTGAAGGACGCGGTGACCCAGATCGAGGAGGACTTCCGGCTGACCGGCGAGGTGCCGCCGCCGCCCCCGGAATGGGTGGACGCGGTCGAGTCGGTGTCGCAGATGAAGTCCGCCGGCAGCGAGATGCTGCAGGGCATCCTCGAGGAGATCCACAAGTCGGTGCAGAAGATGCATGACAAGATGGTCACCGAGTTCCGGCGCGCCTACGAGAACCGCCACAAGCTCCTCAGGACCATGCTGCCGCACTGGCGCGCGGCCGAGAAGCTGGTCGGCGAGGCGGAGACGAAGCTCCTCACCCTGCAGAAGAACGCCGCCGCGATCGACTCGCAGATGCTCCAGTATCGCGAGATCGCGCGCCGCACCGACAAGGCCGCGAAGAGCCAGATCCACTCGAGCTTCGTGCGGTTCTTCGTCGCCGGCCTGGTGATGCTGATCGCGCTCGGCGGCGCGTTCATCAACTTCAAGCTGATCGCGCTGCCGATGTCCGAGATGGTGGGGGCGAGCGACTACGTCACCGCGAGCCTGCGCACCTCCGAGGTCGCCGCGCTGGTGCTGATCTTCGTCGAGGCGTCGATGGGGCTGTTCCTGCTCGAGGCGCTGGGGATCACCCATCTCTTCCCGCGCATCTCGAGCATGGACGATCGCATGCGCTGCCGCATGATCTGGATCTCGCTCACGCTCCTGATCGTGCTCGCCACGATCGAGGCCTCGCTCGCGCTGATGCGCGATCTCCTGATCGCCGACAAGCAGGCGCTGATCCGCGATCTCGCCTCCAGCTCGGTCCAGGCCGCGCAGGCGGGCGACAAGTGGCTCACGACGATTCCGACCGCGGGGCAGATGATCCTCGGGTTCGTGCTGCCGTTCGCGCTCGCGTTCGTGGCGATTCCGCTCGAGGCGTTCGTGAACTCGGGCCGGACCGTCGTAGGCGCGGGCCTCGTGCTGCTGCTGCGGATGCTCGCCCTGTTCGCGCGCCTGCTGGCGACGGCCTGCCGGCAGCTCGGCCGCGGGCTCGCCATGCTCTACGACGTCCCGATCTCGCCGTTCCTGCTGGCCGAGAACGCGATCCGCGGGATGCGGACGAACGGCGCGGGCGCCGGACGAACGGCGGCCGCCGCGCCGCCCGTCCCCTGATCGGAGGACCCCGGACATGGTTTCCCGCAAGCCTCTCGTGAGGCGCCTCGCCGCGATCGGGGCGCTCGCCCTCGGTCTCGTCGCGTGCTCGACCCAGGACCACTCGCACGCGGTCTACATGCTGATCGACACCTCGGGCACGTATGCCGCGGAAGCGCGGCGCGCGCAGACGATCGTGAACTATCTGCTCGGGACGCTGCAGCCCGGCGATGCGCTCGCGGTCGCGAAGGTCGACAGCCGCAGCTTCAGCGAGAAGAGCATCATCGCCAAGGCCACGTTCGACCGCCGCCCCTCCGAGGCGAACAACCAGAAGCGGGCGTTCAAGACCGCGATCGACAACTTCGTGCAGGGCGTACGCGCCAGCGCGCACACCGACATCACCGGCGGCGTGATCCAGGCGGCCGAGTTCCTCAACGAGACCCGCGCCGGCAACAAGACCCTGCTGATCTTCTCCGACATGCAGGAGGAGCTCGACAAGAACACGGTCCGCGACTTCCCGATCGACCTCCGGGGCATCCGGGTCGTCGCGATCAACGTCGTGAAGCTCCGCACCGACAACGTCGATCCGCGCCGCTACATGGGCCGGCTCGAATGGTGGGAGCGCCGGGTGCGCGACGCCGGCGCGATCGACTGGCAAGTGATCAACGACTTCGACCACCTCCAGCGCGTCGTGCTGCGCTGACGCGGCCGCGGCGCCGCTTCCGGCCGGCCGCGCCCTCGCCACCCTCTCTTCTCCGCGCCCGCCCCGGCGCGGGGCCACGTTGACGTCCCGCCCCCGCGCGGCAGAATGGCGGTGCCCGCGCGAGCGGGTGTGGACCACCCGAGACGATGCGCGAACCCCTGACGGCGACCGCGGGCGCCGCTGCCGAGAGCACCGAGTACGGCCCCTGGAACCCCGGGCTGCAGTCGGAGCTGCCGTGGCGCCTGCTGCCCCTCTCCACGCTGTTCCGGCCGGAGCACGTCTTCACGACCGTCGACGAGGCCCACGAGCTGAGCGACGTCACGGGACTCGCGGTCGACGACCTCGTGGTCTTCCGCCCGGAGCGCCTCTCCGTGCACGAGCTCCTGATCCGCGTCACCGCGGACTTCTCGGTGCCCGACGGCCCCAGGGTCGAGGATCTCGGCATCAACTTCCGCCGGCTGGCGGAAACGCTCCTCACCCGGTATGTGGCCGCCCGCCGCGCCGAGATCGCCCGCGCCTACGACTCGGTCAGGACCGTGCTTTCGAGCCTGATCAATGCGGAGCTCGCGACGGCCCTCGCCGCGCTCTCGGGTGCCGCGCCGGCGCGCGAGGCCCGCGGCGGCGGACTGCTCGGTCGCTTGCGGCGCCCACGGCGCAAGACCCCTCCACTCACCGAGGACGACCGCTGGGAGCACGAGGAGCGGATCGTCCGCGATTGGGCGGCAAAGTCGCAGTCGGGCGATGACCCGCTGCGCCAGGCGGCCTACCGGTCGCTCGTCCGCGTGGCGTCGGCGGTCCGCTCGCGCCACGGCCGGATGTGGGGGGACCGGGGGCTGCTCGCGCCGGTCGCCACCGGCATCGCGTGCAACGAGCACTGCGCCGATGTGATCGGGCGTCTGATCGAGCCGCCGCTGCGCGAGGCCGCCGCCCGGGAGGGCTATCGTCTGCTCCCGGCGCAGGTGCAGCCGGTGGTGATGAACACCAAGGGGGCGCCCGCCTCCGGAAAGAGCACGATGCGCCCGTTGCAGCGCGCGCTCGCCGCCGAGCTCGGGGTCGATTGGGGCGACTTCGCGCTCATCAGCCCGGACATCTGGCGGAAGTTCCTGCTCGATTACGGCGCGCTCGGCGAGCACTACAAGTACGCCGGCACGTTCACCGCCCGGGAGTTGGCGATCGTCGATCGCAAGCTCGACCGCTACATGGCGCGCAAGGCCGCGCACGGCGGAATGTCGCACTTGCTCATCGACCGGTTCCGGTTCGACAGCTTCGCGCCGGACTCGGACGAGGCGGGCAGCAACCTGCTCACCCGCTTCGGCCGGCTCGTGTACCTCTTCTTCATGATCACGCCGCCGGACGCGACAGTCGAGCGCGCGTGGCGGCGCGGCCTGGAGGTCGGCCGCTACAAGGCGGTCGACGACACGCTCGCGCAGAACATCGAGGCCTACGCCGGCATGCCGGAGCTGTTCTTCACCTGGGCCCTGCGGCCGAGCATGTCCGTGCACTACGAGTTCCTCGACAACACGGTCGCGCTCGGGGAGCGGCCGCGGACCGCCGCCTTCGGCCGCAACGGCGAGCTGAGCGTCCTCGACGTCGGCTGCATGCTCGACGTCGACCGCTACCGCAAGATCGACATCGAGGCGAAACGCCCCGAGGCGGTCTACCCTGATCCGCAGGCGATGGCGGCGGCGGCCAACACCCAGTTCCTCGCGCGCTGCGCGCGCGAGCTGCCGGTCCTGAACTTCGCGGACTGCGAAACCGGTCGGATCTACGCGCGCATGGAATCGGGGCGGCTCGCGTGGACCGATCCCGAGGCGCTCGCGCGGGCGATCGAGGACCCGGAGACGCGCGCCGGGCTGCTCGCCGTCGCGCCCGAGGCGCTCGGCGCGGCGCCCCGCGGCACCGGTCCGAGACGGCTGGCCGAAACCGGGCCCGCGGACCGGCTCCACACGCTCGGCCAGTGGGGACCGGGAACCCGGCGCGGGCGTTCAGAGACGCGATTTCCCGTGAGCGACCGGCGCTGAGAATGCCGGCGGCCTACGACGCGATCGTCATCGGCGCCGGCCACAACGGGCTCGTCGCGGCCGCCTATCTCGCGCGCGCGGGAAAGCGCGTGCTCGTGCTCGAGCGGCGCGAGCGGATCGGCGGCGCGGCCGCGAGCGAGGAGGTCTTCCCCGGGTTCACGTTCTCGGTGTTCTCGTACGTGGTGAGCCTGCTGCGGCCGGAGATCATCCGCGACCTCGACCTGCCGCGCCACGGCCTGCACATCCTGCCGCTCGAGAGCACGCTGACGCCGCTCGCGAACGGCGACTACCTCGCCCAGTGGAACGACCACGACCAGAACCGGCGGGAGCTCGCGCGCCACTCGGCCCGCGACGCCGAGGCCTACGACGAGTTCGGGCTCCTCATGCACCAGATGTCGCGCGCGGTGAAGCCGCTGCTCGGGATGTTCCCGCCTGACCCGGCGTCGCTCGCGCCGCGCGAGCTCGCCGGCCTGGCGCGGCTCGGGCGTTACTTCCGCAGCCTCGGCGCGGCGCGGTTCCACGCGCTGCACAAGCTGCTGACGATGAGCTCGGCCGACTATCTCGACGAATGGTTCGAGACCGAGGCGCTCAAGGCGACGAAGTCGGCGAGCGGCATCATCGGCACGCTCCTCGGGCCGCGCTCGCCCGGCACGGCCTACGTGCTGCTGCACCACTACATGGGCGAGATCGACGGCGTGTTCCGCGCCTGGGGCTTCGCCAAGGGCGGAAACGGGTCGGTCAGCGCGGCGATCGCCGCCGCGGCGCGCGCCTTCGGCGCCGAGATCCGCACCGCGGCGCCAGTGGCGGAGGTGCTGATGGAGAATGGACGCGCCGTGGGCGTCGTGCTGGAGGGCGGGGAGGAGATTCGCGCGGGGTCGGTCGTCTCGAACGCGGATCCGCGGCGGACGTTCTTCGAGCTGGTGGGCGAGCAGCACCTGCCCGCCGACTTCGGCGACGGGCTCCGCCGGTTCCGGTTCCGCGGCGCCTCGGGGAAGGTCAACCTCGCGCTCGCCGAGCTCCCGAACTTCACCTGCCTGCCGGGTCCCGGCGCGCACTTGCGCGGGGCGATCTCGATCAGCCCGAGCGTCGACTACCTCGAGCGCGCCTACGACGACGCGAAGTACGGCGAGTTCTCGCGCCGGCCGTACATGGACATCGTCATCCCGTCCATGATCGACCCGGCGATGGCGCCTCCCGGCAAGCACGTCATGTCGATCTTCGCGCAGTACGCGCCCTACCGGCTGAACGGCGGCTGGACCGACGCGCGGCGCGAAGCGTTCGGCGACGCGGTCGTCGACACGCTCGCCGAGTACGCGCCGAACCTGAAAGCCGCGATCCTCCACCGGCAGGTGATCACCCCGGCCGACATCGAGCGCAGCGTGGGCCTGAGCGAGGGCAACATCTTTCAGGGCGAGCTGACCCTGCAGCAGATGTTCTTCCTGCGCCCGGTGCCCGCCTGGGCGAAGTACCGGACGCCGATCGACGGGCTCTACCAGTGCGGCTCGGGGTCGCACCCCGGGGGCGGGGTCATGGGCGCCCCGGGGCGGAACGCCGCGCTCGCGATGCTGCGGGAGGCAGCGTGAGCGTATTCGCCGCCGTGATCGCGACGCTGAAAAGATCGTCTGCGATCTGGATGCTCGCGATATTGCTTGGATGTGACAGCGCGGCTCCTTGGGGCGGCGCCGACACTCCAGCCGTGCGCCGTGAGCGCGCAAGCATCGTCGAGAACCTGGCGAGCCAGCTCGCGGTCCTGATCCAGAAGGAGAACAGGGACGCCGTTCAGCGAACGATGAACGCGATGGCCGAGCGCGGGGGCGATCTGCTGTCGGTGGGCATCCGCCGCAATTCCGGGGATCTATACGCCCGGACACCCGAGCACGACCGCCGCTGGATCCCGAGCGAGGACAGTAAGTCGACCGTCACGCACGTCCTCGTGCCGATCTATGCGGCCAAGGACATTTGGGGCAATGTCGAGGTCAGTTTCCGCGCTCCGGTGCTGACGACTCTCCCGCGGCGCGACCTGTCGAAGATCCTCCTGCGAAACGATGACGTCCCGATGGCGCAGAGCGCACGCGAGGCCGTCGCCGCTTACCTCGCAACTCAACTCGCAGTCCTGGTTCAAGACCAAGACAAAGACGCCGTTCAGCGGACGATCGACGCGATCGGCGCTCGCGGCGGCGAGTTGCTGTCGGTCGGCATCCGGCGCAACTCCGGTGAGCTCATGGGGACGGCGAACCACGATCGCTCCTGGATCCCGCTCAAGGACGGCAAGTCGACCATGACGCACGTCGCCGTGCCGTTCTACGTCGGCCGCGACGTCTGGGGTGACCTCGAGGTGAGCTTTCGCCGCTGAAGCGCCGGCGCCGCGCGGACCTCAGCCGAGCGAGCGCTTCTGCCGGGCGCGCCGGCGCTCGTGCTCGTAGGCGAGCGCCGCGCCGACGATGCCCGCGTCGTTGCGCAGCCTCGCCGGCACGATCGGGGTCGGCAGGGTGAGGCGCGGCAGGAACTTGCGCCACTTCTTGCTCACCCCGCCGCCGACGATGAACAGATCCGGCCAGAAGTAGCGCTGCAGCAGGTGCAGGTACTCGTCCACGCGGCGCGACCACTTCTTCCAGCCGAGGCCCTTCGCGACGCGCACGCTCTCCGCGGCGCGCTTCTCGGCGTCGCGCCCGCGCAGCTCGAGGTGTCCGAGCTCGGTGTTCGGCACGAGGTGGCCGTTGATGAAGAGCGCCGTGCCGATGCCGGTGCCGAGCGTCACCATGATCACGAGCCCGGTGCGCCGGCGGCCGGCGCCGAAGTGCATCTCGGCGTAGGCCGCGGCGTCGGCGTCGTTGATCACCGCGACGCGGCAGCCGGTCGCCTCGCCCAGGACCTGGTACGCGTCGACGCCGAGCCAGCTGCGGGAGATGTTGGCCGCGGTGCGCAGCCGCCGGTCCTTGACCACCGCGGGGACCGCGCAGCCGACCGGCCCCTTCCACCGAAAGTGCTGCACGACCTTCGCGACCGTCTCCGCGACCGCCTTCGGCGTCGCCGGCCGAGGCGTCGCAACGCGATAGCGTCGCGCGAGCAGCTTGCCGCGCCGCGTGTCGACCGGCGCGCCCTTGATGCCGGTGCCACCGATGTCGATGCCGAGCGCCTTCACGCGCGACCGATCTCGAGCACCGCCTTGATCGTCCGGCCGCTCAGCATGTCGGCGACCGCCTCGTTGATCGCGGCGAACTCGTAGCGGCGCACCAGGCGATCGACCGGCAGCTGCCCGGCGCGGTGGAGCTCGACGAGCTTCGGCAGGAACTCCTTCACGACGCTCTCGCCCTGGATGCAGCCGCGGAGGACGCGGCCCTGCTGCAGGGTGGGCATCTCGATCGGCGCTTCGACCCCGGCGCGCGCGCTCCCGACGAGGCAGCACGTCCCGCGCGGCGCGAGCGCCGCCACCGCGGCGCGCAGCGCCGCCGGCGCCCCCGCCGCCTCGAGGCTGAACTTCACCCCGCGGCCACCGGCGATCCGGCGCACCTCCGCCGCGACGTCGGTCCGATTGGCGTCGACGACGTGCGTCGCGCCGAGCTCGCGCGCGAGCCCGAGCCGGTTCTCGAACGGATCGATCGCGATGATCGGATCGCAGCCGCGGAGCTTCGCCGCCATCATCCCGGCGAGGCCGACGGTGCCGGCCCCGAAGACCGCGAACGAGTCGCCGGCGCGGGGCTGGAGGACGTTCATCACCGCCCCGGCGCCGGTGTTCACGCCGCAGGGGAAAGCCGCCAGGATCGCGAGCGGCGCATCGCGCGCGACCTTGATGACGTTGCCCTCGGTGGCGAGCGCCACGGTCGAGAACGAGGACTGCTGGAAGAACGAGCCGTGCACCGGCGTCGCGCCGCGGCGCAGCGCGATCGAGCCGTCCATCCGCACGCCGCAGGCCTTGATCTCTCGGCTGCGGACGCAGTACGCCTCGTATCCCTCGCGGCAGTTCGCGCACTCGCCGCACGACGGATTCGCCATGATCACGTGGTCGCCGGGGGCGACCGCCTTGACCGCCGTGCCGACCCGCTCGACGACCCCGGTCCCCTCGTGTCCATAGACGGCCGGCCACGGGACCGGAAAGTAGCCGTCGCGGGCGTGGATGTCGGTCTGGCAGATCCCGCTCGCGACGACCCGGACCAGGACCTCGCGCGGCGCGGGGTCGGCGAGCTCCAGCTCCTCGAGTTGCCAGCGGCCCGAGCGCTCGGGCATGACTGCGGCGGTGACTCTCACGGGACCCTCCTCGGCACGCGACCGACGAAGGATAGAGCAAGGCCGCGTGTTGCTCACGCCCGCGAGGCTCTCTATCATGGCCGCCTGCCCGCACCCACTCGGGAGAGGACACTATGACCGCGATCACCCGCCAGCTCGCCGAATTCTCCGCCGGGATCTCCTACGACGCGCTGCCGGCGGAGGTGCGCACCCGCGCCAAGTGGCTCGTGACCGACATGGTCGGCATCGCGCTGCGCGCGCGCCACGAGGCCGAGTCCACCCCGGCGGTGCTCGCCGCGGTGGAACGGCTCGGGCTCGCGCAGGGCAACGCTCGCGTCATCGGCGACGAGCGCGGCTACAGCCCTCCCGGGGCGGCGATGGTGAACGGCACGCTCGCCCACTCGCTCGACTTCGACGACACGCATGCGCGCGGCTCGATCCATCCGAGCGCGCCGATCGTGCCGGCCGCGTTCGCAGCGGCGGAACTGGCCGGCGCGAGCGGTCGCGACCTCGTCGCCGCCATCGTCGCGGGCTACGAGGTGCAGATCCGCCTGAGCCTCGCGCTCGTGCCCAAGGATCACTACGACCGCGGTTTCCATCCGACCGCGACCTGCGGCGTCTTCGGCGCGGCGGCGGCCGCGGGCCGCCTGTTCGGGCTCCCGGCCGAGCGCATCGCCCACGCCTTCGGCATCGCGCTGAGCCAGGCGGCGGGCTCGATGCAGTTCCTCGTGGACGGCGCCTGGACCAAGCGCTGGCACGTCGGCCACGCCGCCATGAACGGCCTCGTCGCCGCGAGCCTCGCGCGCGAGGGCTTCCACGGCGCCGTCGAGGCGATCGAAGGCAAGGCCGGGTTCCTCCGCGCCTATTCCCCGAATCCGGTCTTCGAGCACGCGGTGGCCGGGCTCGGCCGGGTCTACGAGACGATGGCGATCGCGATCAAGCCCTACCCCGCGTGCCGCTACAGCCACGCGGCGGTGGAGGCGCTGCTCGAGCTGCGCGCCGCGCACGGCCTCGAGTGGGAGGACGTGGAAGCGGTCGAGATCGGCCTGCCGCGCACCGGCTGGCAGATCATCGGCGATCCGGAAGCCGAGAAGCAGCAGCCGAGGAACGTGGTCGAGGGACAGTTCTCGATGCCGTTCGTGGCGGCGGTCGCGCTGCGCGAAGGCGCGATGCAGTGGGATCACTACGCCCGCCACATCCAGGATGCGAAGACGCTCGCCCTCTGCAAACGCGTCCGCGCGGTGGTGGATCCGGCGGCGGAAGCCGAGTTCCCCCGCTACATGAGCGCGATCGCCCGCGTGCGCACGCGCGCCGGTGCGCTCGAGAAGTTCGTGCGCGTGGCGAAGGGCGAGCCGGAGAACTTCGTCACCGCCGCGGAGCTCGCCGCGAAGTTCGACGGTCTCGTCGGCCCCTATCTCTCGGAGCGCCGGCGCGAGGAGCTTCCGCGGGCCCTCGCCGCGCTCGACGAGGCGCAGGACATCGGCGGGGTCCTGAGCCTCACTCGCCCGGAACGGACGGCCGCGCGCCGCGTCGCCGCGGCCGGCTGAAGCACCCGATGGCGGTCGAAGCCAAGCGGATCGGCCCGCACCGCTACCGCGAGTCGTTCGGCCGCCACCTCGAGGACTTCCGGGTCGGCGACGTCTACGAGCACCGCCCCGGGCGCACGATCGGCGAGGCCGACAACACCTGGTTCACGCTGCTCACGATGAACACCCATCCGGCGCACTTCGACGCCGCGTACGCCGCCCGGACCGAGTTCGGGCGGCCGCTCGTGAACAGCTGCCTCACGCTCGCGCTCGTGACCGGCATGAGCGTGACCGATCTCAGCTGGAAGGCGGTCGCGAACCTCGGCTGGGACAAGGTGCGGCTCGCCGCCCCGGTGTTCGTCGGCGACACGATCTACGCCGAGTCGGAGGTGCTGGAGGTGCGCGACTCGCAGTCGCGCCCCACCGCGGGGATCGTGACGGTGCGCACCACCGGCAAGAAGGCCGACGGCACGGTGTTCATGACCTACGAGCGCTCGATCCTCGTGCCCAAGCGCGGCCACGCGGTCGACGACGCAGAGCGCTGACGTGGCCGCCCTCCCCGACGACCGGACCGAGCAGGAAGCGCTGATCCTCGCGAGCGTCGACCGGTTCCTCGAGCGCGACGTCCGGCCGCACGCGCACGCGCTCGAGGCGGCCGACGCCTATCCGCGGGAGATCGTCGAGAAGCTGAAGGCGTTCGGGCTGTTCGGCGCCGTCGTCGCGCCCGAGTACGGCGGACTCGGCCTCTCCGCCCTCACCTACGCGCGGATCGTCGAGCGCGTCTCCGCGGTCTGGATGTCGATCGCCGGCGTCTTCAACTCGCACCTCATCATGGCGGCAGCGGTGCAGCGCTTCGGCACCGACGAGCAGAAGCAGCGCTATCTCCAGCGCTTCGCGAGCGGCGCGCTGCGCGGCGGGATCGCGCTCACCGAGCCCGACTGCGGCACCGACTTGCAGGCGATCCGGACCCAGGCCCGGCGCGACGGCGATCATTACGTCGTCAACGGCGCCAAGACCTGGATCACCAACAGCGTCGAGGGCCAGATCCTCGCGGTCCTGGTGAAGACCGATCCGCGCGCCGCGCCGGCGCACAAGGGCATGAGCCTATTGCTCATCGAGAAGGGTCCCGGGTTCAAGGTGGTCCGCAAGCTCGAGAAGCTCGGCTACCGCGGCATCGACACCGGCGAGATCGTGTTCGAGGACTGTCGCGTCCCCGCCGCCAACCTGATCGGCGGCGAGGAGGGCCACGGGCTGCAGCAGATCCTGAGCGGCCTCGAGCTCGGGCGCATCAACGTCGCCGCGCGCGGGGTCGGCCTCGCGCGCGCCTGCCTCGAGGAGTCGCTGCGCTACGCGCAGGTGCGCAAGACCTTCGGCAAGCCGATCGCCGAGCATCAGGCGATCCAGATCAAGCTCGCCGACATGGCGACCCGGGTCGAGGCGGCGCGGCTGCTCACCGAGTCGGCCGCGCGCGCCTACGACGAGGGGCGCCGCTCCGATCTCGAGGCGGGGATGGCCAAGCTCTACGCGACCGAGGCGGCGCTCGAGAACAGCCTCGAGGCGATGCGCATCCACGGCGCCTACGGCTACTCGAAGGAGTTCAACCTCGAGCGCTACTACCGCGACGCGCCGCTGCTCGCGATCGGCGAGGGCACGAACGAGCTGCAGCGGATCATCATCGCCCGCCAGCTCGTCAAGCGCCATCCCGCGTAGGGCCGTCGCGATGCTGCCCCTGAACGGCGTGCGGGTGCTGGCGGTCGAGCAGTACGGCGCCGGCCCCTTCGGCACGATGTTCCTCGCCGACCAGGGCGCCGAGGTGATCAAGATCGAGAACCCGGCGGACGGCGGCGACATGTCGCGCGCGGTCGGCCCGCACTTCTTCGCGCCCGGGGACAGCCTCTTCTTCCACAGCTTCAACCGCAACAAGAAGAGCCTCGCGCTCGATCTCGGCCGGCCGGAGGGGCAGGCGGTCTTCCGCGACCTCGTGCGCACCGCCGACGCGGTCGCCTCGAACCTGCGCGGGGACGTGCCGGCGAAGCTCGGGCTCGTCTACGCGCGCCTGAAGGAGGCGAACCCGAAGATCGTGTGCGCGCACCTGAGCGCCTACGGGCGGACCGGTCCGCGCGCGGGCTGGCCGGGATTCGACTACCTCATGCAGGCCGAAACCGGCTATTTCGCGTTGACCGGCGAGCCCGGCGGGCCGCCGACGCGCTGCGGGCTCTCGATCGTCGACCTGATGTCGGGGCTCGCGCTCGCCTACGCGCTGCTCGCGGCGCTCACCGCCGCGCGCGCGACCGGCGTCGGGCGCGACATCGACGTGAGCCTGTTCGACGTCGCGCTCGCCAACACCTGCTATCTCGCCACCTGGTACCTGAAGGAGGGGGTCGCCGCCACACGCCTGCCGCGCTCGGCGCACCCTTCCCTCACGCCCTGCCAGCTCTACCGCACGCGCGACGGCTGGATTTACATCATGTGCAACAAGGAGAAGTTCTGGCCGGCGCTGTGCGCGAAGCTCGGGCGCCGGGAGTGGAGCGAGGACGCGCGCTTTCGCCGCTTCGCCGACCGCCTGCAGCACCGCGAGCTCCTGACCGGGCTGCTCGACGCGGAGCTCGAGCGGCGCACGACCGGCGAATGGCTCGCGCACTTCGCCGGCGAGGTGCCGGCGGCGCCCATCTACGATCTCGCGCAGGCGCTCGAGAACCCGTTCGTGACCGAGCACGGCCGGCTGCAGACGCTGGCGCATCCGACCGAGGGAGCGTATCGCATGGTGGCGCCGCCGGTGCGCTCCCCGGGCGACGAGGCGCCCGCGCGGCCGGCGCCCGCGCTCGGCGAGCACACCGACACGCTGCTCGGCGAGCTCGGCTACGACGCCGCGCGCATCCGGGCGCTGCGCGAGGCGGGGGTGATCTGATCAGCGGCCGCCCGCGGGCTTACGGAGAGCTTCGGGATAAGCTAGTGCTCCGATAGCCAGCCGCGACTCGTCCGATCGATGCTCTCCACGGCGCTGAATTACTTCCGCGAAGCGGCGCTCCATGGATCGGTGCGACGCGCCGCCGAGCGGCTTGCGGTGGCGCCGAGCGCGATCTCGCGCCAGATCGCGCGACTCGAGGCCGAGCTCGGCACGACCCTGATCGACCGGCGCTCGCGCCGCATGGCGCTGACGGAAGCGGGAACGCTCGTGCTCGCGCACGCGGAGCGCGCGGTGCAGGAGGTCGGCGATCTGCGCGCGGCGTTGCAGGACCTGGCCGGCCTGCGGTCGGGACGCGTGCGGATCGCCAGCATAGAAGGCATGGTCACCTACTTTCTTGCCCGGCACCTCGCCAACTTCGAGAAGCGCTATCCCGGAATATCGGTGCAGGCGTCGGTGGTCGGATCGCGCGCCGTGCTCGATGCCTTGCGCGAGCACGCCGTGGACATGGCGCTGGCGTTCAACGTCACCGTTCGCTCGCCGTTTCAGGAGCACGCGAGGCTGGAGCAGCCGCTGTGCGTGGTCGTCGCGCCGGCGCATCCGCTGGCGCAGCGCAAGAGCATCTCGATAAAGGAGCTCTCCGGCCAGCGGGTTGCGCTCCCCGACCGCTCGTTCCAGATTCGCTTTCTCGTCGAGCGCATCACCTCGCGCATGCAGGTCGCGCTCAAGCTCGCGATCGAGACCAACACCCTGGAGATGGCCAAGGGCGTGGTACGCAACTCGCAACTCCTCACCTTCTTGCCGCGCTACGCCGCACTGCGCGAGGTCTCGAGCGAGGAGCTCGCCGCCATCCCGCTGCGCGAACGCGAATTCGCGGCCACGAGCGCGAGCTTGCTCACCTCGAGAACGCATCAACTGTCGCCGGCTGCGCGCGCCCTCCTCGATACCTTGAAGGCGGCGATGGCGACCTACCGCGGACCCTGACTGTTCTAATTTCGGCAACAGTCGGGTGCTCGTTGAAGCCTTTCTTCGACCACCTCCCGTGGCTATACTGGCCGCGGAACCTGAGGACGGAGGAAACCATGGCCAAGATCTTCCTCGGCGCGGTGCTCGCGGCGGCGGGCGTCGCCGTCGCCGGAATTGCCGGCGCGCAGCAGACCATCCGGATCGGTGCGCCGCTGCCGATCACCGGACCGCTCGCCCCCGAAGCGGTCAAGCAGCAGCGCGGCTACGACTTGTGGGCCGAGCAAGTCAACAAGGCAGGCGGCATCGACGTCGGCGGCAAGCGCATGAAGGTCGAGATCGTGTACATGGACTATCAGTCCAACACGCCGCGCGCCGTGCAGAGCGCCGAGCGGCTCATCACGCAGGAGAAGGTCCATTTCCTGTTCGCGCCGTTCGGCTCCGGCGCCGCGAAGGCCGCCTCGAGCGTATCCGAACGCTACAAGGTCCCGATGATCGCGGTGACGGCGTCGTCGGCGCAGGTCTACGACCAGGGCTACAAGTACCTGTTCGGAACGTTTACGCCGAACGAGACGCTGACCGAGCCGATCTCGGACATCATCCTGAAGCAGGCGCCCGCGGTCGCCCGCGTCGCGATCCTCGCGCGCAACGACCTATTCCCGCTCGCCATCGCGCAGGAAATGGAGAAGTCGGCGAAGAAGCGCAATCTGCAGGTGGTCTACTTCGAGAAGTACGCGATCGGGACGCTCGATCATGCGTCGGCGCTGAGCCAGATCAAGGCGCAGTCACCGCACTGGATCTTCGCGACCGGTTACACCAACGACCTGGTGCTGATGCGCAAGCAGATGGCCGATCTCAAGCTCGAGGCGCAGGTCGTGACCATGATCGCCGCCCCGGCGTACCAGGAGTTCATCGACGCCGCGGGGAAGCTCGCGGACAACATCTCGAGCGCGTCGTGGTGGCACCCGGCGGTCCGGTACTCCGGCAAGGACGTCTTCGGCACCACCGAGAACTTCGTGAAGCTGTTCCGCGAAAAATACAAAGCCGATCCCGACTACGTCGAGGCTTCCGCGGCGGTGAGCGGCGCGCTGTTCCAGATCGCCATCGAGCGCGCGCGGTCGCTGGACGGCACCAAGGTGCGCGACGAGCTCGCCAAGATCAACGAGACGACTTTCTGGGGGCCGATCCGATTCGGTCCCACCGGCCAGATCAATTCCCTCGAACCGCCCGTGTTCCAGATCCAGGGCGGCAAGCCCATCGTCGTGCACCCGAAAGCGATCGCCCAGGGGAATCTGCGGTTGGGCGTGAAGTAATCCGGCGCATCGTCCACCCGCGGGCGTGAAAGGGGCTGCGGCATGCTCTGGCTGCAGGTCTTGACCAACGGGCTCATGCTCGGCGGCCTCTACGCGTGCATCGCGGCCGGGTTCTCGCTCGTGTGGGGGGTGTTGAACGTCATCAACATCCTCCACGGCTCGATGATCGTGCTCGGCGCATACATCGCGTTCTTCGCCTACACGTTGTGGGGCATACACCCGTTCGCATCGATCGTGATCGTCGGCGTGCTGTTCTTCGGGATCGGTTATCTGATCCAGGCGTCGATGATCAACCGGATGATCGCGGCACCCGTGTTGCTGACTTTGACGCTGACCTTCGGCCTCGATCTGATGCTGAACAACGCGATGCTGGTCGCGTTCACGGCGGATTTCCGCCAGCTCGTCCTCGATCCGCCGCTCGGCGTCATGACCCTGGGCCCGGTGGTCGTGCCTGTGGACCGGCTGGTGGCGATGGCACTCGCGCTCGCGCTGACGGGCTTCCTCTACCTGGTGCTGTCGCGCTCGCGCGTCGGGCGGGCGATCGTGGCGGTGCGGATGGATCGCTGGGCCGCTGCGCTGATGGGCGTCGACGTGCGCCGCATCTATGCGATCACCTTCGGCCTCGGCACGCTCATGGCGGGCGCGTCCGGGCCGCTGCTCGCGATGATCTTCCCGATCTCGCCCCTGACCGCGCCCGCATACCTCGGCAAGGCCTTCGTCGTATGCGTGCTGGGCGGTTTGGGAAGCGTTCCCGCGGTGATCGTCGGCGGCATCGTGCTCGGCATCGTCGAGAGCTTCGCCGCGCTCTGGTTCGGGCCGGAGCACGCGATCACCGTGTCGTTCGCGCTGCTCATCCTGTTCCTGATCTTCAGGCCGACCGGACTGCTCGGCAAGAAAGGGTTCGAGTAGCCGATGAAGCGCCAAGCCCTCATCGGCGTCGTGCTGTTCGCGGTGCTCGCGGCCATGCCGCTGCTGGGCGACGCATACACGCTGCGCCTCGGCACCACGGTGCTGATGTACGGCGTGCTGGCGATGTCGTGGAACTTCATCGGCGGCATGGCAGGCTATCCGTCGTTCGCCACCGCGGCGTTCTTCGGCCTCGGCGCGTACGTCGGAGCGGTGACGCAGAAGTTCGGCGTGCCGATGCCGTTTGCCTGGGCGCTCGGCGGAGCGTTCGCGCTGGCCTTCGCAGGCCTGCTCGGCATGGCGCTGCTGCGGCTGCGGGGCCACTATTTCGCCATCGCGAGCCTGGTCGTGGCCGAAGTGCTGCGCGAGATCGTCAACTCGGCGACCGACCTGACTGGCGGTGGCATGGGCCTGAACCTCCCCGTGCCGCGGCTCGCGACAGTGGAGGCGCAGGCGGTGTTCTTCTTCTACGCGATGCTCGCGGTCACCGCGATCACCTTCGCCGCCCTGCTCGCTACCACCTGGTCGAAGCTCGGCTTCGGGCTGCGTTGCATCCAGCAGAACGAGGCCGCGGCAGACATGATCGGCGTCAACACCACGCTGTACAAGACCTCGGCGTTCATGCTGTCGGCGGTGTTCGTCGGCGTCGCGGGCGGCGTGTACGCGTCATGGGTGCATTACATCGAACCGCCCGACGTGTTCGATGTGCTGCATTCGGTCAAGCCGATCGTGATGGCGCTTCTCGGCGGCGTGGGCTCGGTGTTCGGACCGTTGATCGGGGCCGGCGCCTACCTGTTCCTCGAAGAAGTGGTGTGGCGCCACCTCCTGGAAGCCCATACCGCGGTGCTGGGACTGCTGATCGTGCTGCTCGTGCTGTTTCTGCCGCGCGGGCTGCTGTCGCTCGCCACCCGTGCGAAGGGCCTCGCGCGATGAGCCCCGGCGACCTGTTGCGGCTGGAGGACGTGTCGCGGGAGTTCGGCGGCCTCAAAGCGCTCTCGCAGGTGACCCTCGCGGTTGGGAGAGGCGAGATCATCGGCCTCATCGGGCCGAACGGCGCGGGCAAGACGACGCTCGTGAACGTCGTGACGGGCGTGCATCGGGCGAGCGCGGGCCGGGTGATGTTCGAGGGCGAGGACATCACCCGCCTGAAGCCCTATCAGGCCGCGCGGCGCGGCATCGGTCGCACCTTCCAGGTGGTGCAGCCGTTTCCCGACCTCACCGTCATCGAGAATGTCGCCGCCTCGGCGCTGTTTGCAGGTTCCGCTCCCGCCCTCGCCGCCGCCCGCGAACAGGCCATGGAGCACCTTGCGTTCGTCGGCCTGAAGCCGCTGGCCGAACGCCACGCCTCGGCGCTCACGCTCGCCATGCGCAAGCGTCTCGAGTTGGCCAAGGGGCTGGCGATGAATCCCAAGCTGCTGCTTCTCGACGAAGTGAACGCCGGCCTCAACAACGCCGAGATCGACCAGGCGCTCGCGCTCATCCGCGCAGTCGCGGCGCGGGGGGTGACGATCCTGATCATCGAGCACTTGATGAAGGTCGTGCTGTCGGTCTGCACCCGCATCGCCGTGCTCCACCACGGCGAGCTGATCTCCGTCGGAGCGCCCAACGAGGTCGTGGCCGATCCGCGCGTCGTGCAGGCCTATCTCGGGAAGCGCTACGCGGCAACCGCTGCGGCCCATGGCTGAATCGTTCCTCCAGGTCAGCGACCTGCAAGCGGGCTACGGCGAGATCCAGGTCCTCTGGGGCGCCGGCCTCGACGTCCGACGCGGCGAGATTGCCTGCCTGATCGGCTCGAACGGCGCCGGCAAGACGACTCTCATGCGCTGCGTCTCCGGAGTCCTCGACGTCAGGGTGGGCTCGATTCGACTGGACGGCACGGAGCTCGCAAACGCCAGCCCGCGCGATGTCCTCGCGGCGGGAATCGCCCAGGTGCCCGAGGGCCGGCGGCTGTTCTCCGCGATGAGCGTGCGCGACAACCTGCTGATGGGCGCGTACCTGCGCACGCACTCGAAGGCGGAGCTGCGTCGCGACCTGGAGAAGATCTACGCGGTGTTTCCGATCCTCGCCGAGCGCCGCAGCCAGGCGGCCGGAACGCTCTCCGGCGGGCAACAGCAGATGTGCGCGATCGGGCGCGGGCTCATGAGCGCCCCGCGATTGCTGATGATCGACGAGCTCTCGCTCGGCCTCGCCCCGGCCGCGGTGGACACCCTTTGCGACGCCCTGAAGGCGCTGAACGCGGAGGGCTTGACGATCCTCATCGTCGAGCAGGATGTCACGATCGCTCTGGAGCTCGCCTCGCGCGCATTCGTGATGGACGGCGGGCGCATCACGCGCTCGGGCACCAGCGACGCGCTGCGTGAGGACCCTGCGGTCCGCGAGGCGTACCTCGGATCCCTGTGAACGGCTTTTGGGAGGCGACGTGTCGGCAGTCATCCGCTTTGAGCCGGGAGGCTATCGTTACCTTCGCGGCGTATTTCAATATTCGGCGGGCGTCGCCGCAGAACGTGGCTTCCGCATCGAGCGCTGGTGGCTGCGGCAGCCCCTGCCGCTCGCCGAAGGCCTCGCGCTGATCGAGTCGCACTTGCAGTCGAAGGGGCGGCCGGTGACCGCGCTCTGCGCGTGCGAGCTGCGCTCGCCGGCGCCGCTCACCGAGGGGCGTTTCGAGGAATTCAATCGCGCGTACGTCGCAACTCTAGAGCGCTGGGGCATTTACCGCGATGGCGAGAACCCCGTCGCGCGCACCAACGTCTGCCCGGTGCTCGAGCCCCCGGCCGTTCCGATGCTCGCTGCGTTCTCGTACACGGCGAGATCGGGCGACGCCGACGGGGACACCTTCGTGATCGCTGGCGGCGGCGAAGCGCCCGAAGGCAAGCCTAGCTACCGCGACCATATCGTGCGGCGCGGCGACACCTCGCTCTCCGGTTTACGGGAGAAAGTCCATTACGTGCTGGAAGAGATGGAGCGGCGCCTCACGCAGCTCGGTTACTCGTGGCGCGATGTGGCGCAGACGCAAATGTACTCGTCGCACGATATCGGACCGCTCGTGCGCGAGCAGATCTTGCAGCGCGGCGCAGCGCCCGGGGGGCTCACCTGGCATTATTGCCGTCCACCGATCGTCGAGCTCGAGTATGAGATGGATGCGCGCAGGACGGCGTGCGACGTCGCCCTCTGACCCGCGCGTGGCCGGACGTCGCATGCCCGCCGCGGCATGTGGACCGTAGCCGACCTCGCGGCGGATCTGGCCTCGGGCCGGACCACGAGCCGCGAACTCGTCGAGGAGGTGCTCGGGCGCATCGCCGAGCCCGGGGGCGAAGGCGCGCGCGCCTTTCTCAAGGTGTACGCGGAAACTGCGCGCGCCGAGGCCGACTTCTCCGATCGGCTGCGCCGCGCGGGCGTGGTGCGCTCACCCGTCGACGGGTTGCCGGTGGCGGTCAAGGACCTGTTCGACGTCGCAGGCGACGTTACTCGCGCCGGGTCCAGGGTGCTCGCGGACGCCAGGCCCGCGGTGGCGGATGTACCGGCGGTGGCACGGTTGCGCGCCGCCGGCGCCGTGATCGTCGGGCGGACGAACATGGTCGAGTTCGCCTTCGGCGGCGTCGGGCTCAATCCGCACTACGGGACGCCGCGGAATCCCTGGGATCGGAGCACCGGGCGCGTCCCCGGCGGTTCGTCCTCGGGAGCCGCCGTGGCGCAGGCCGACGGCATGTGCGTGATGGCGCTCGGCACGGACACGCGCGGCTCGGTGCGCATTCCGGCGGCGCTATGCGGCATTGCCGGGTTCAAGCCGACCGCGCGGCGCGTCCCGCGGGCGGGCGCGTTTCCGCTCTCCCACACGCTGGATTCGATCGGCCCGCTCGCGACCACGCTCGCATGCTGCGCCCGATACGACGCAATTCTCGCCGGCGAGGTGTGCGCGCCGCTTCCTGAGCTTCCAACCAAGGGCCTGCGCTTCATGCTGCCCCGCTCGGGCGTGCTCGACCGTCTCGACGATCCGGTCGGCCGTGCATTCGAACGCGCGCTTTCACGGCTCTCGCGCGCGGGCGCCCTCATCGAGGAGATTGCGATGCCGGCCTTCGACCGCCAGGACGAGTACTTCCGGGGCGGCGGGTTCGCCGGTGCGGAGGCCTTCGCGATCCACCGTCCGTTCGCCGAGCGGTTCGGCGAATACGACCCGCGCGTCGGCCGGCGCATCGCGCTGGGCAAGGACGTCTCGGCGGCCGACTACCTTGCGCTCGGCGCCCTGCGCGCCCAGGTGATCCGCGAAGTCGAGGCCGCCGTCGCGCCGTTCGACGCGTACCTCATGCCATCGGTGGCGTGCGTGGCACCGACCATCGCGGAGGCCGACGCGACCGATGAAGATTACTTTCGCTGGAACGCGCGCTTGCTGGGCAACACCGGCCTCGCCAACTTCCTCGACGGCTGCGCGGCGACGCTGCCCTGTCACGAGCCGGCCGAGCCTCCGGTCGGGATGATGGTTTGCGGTTCGAGCGGCACCGACCGCCGCATTGTGGGGGTGGCGATCGCGGTCGAGCGCGCACTCGGCACGTCCACGGGGTACGCCCGCGGCGCGTAGCGCTCCGCGCGCTGCTCGGCGAGCTCGGCTACGACGCCGCGGCGAGACCGCCGCCCGGCCTACTTCGCGTCGGCGAGCTCCTTCAGCGTGAACGTATAGCTCACGTTGTCGAGCGGCTTGTGGCAGGCGAGGCACTCGGCCTGGTTCACGCCGGGCCGCTGCTGCTTGTCGAGGGTGAACACCGCGTAGTTCCAGTTTTCGTTGCGCAGCATCTCGGGGATGCCCGCGCCCCAGCCCGCGTCGCGCGCCATCGCCGTGTAGAAGAGGAGCTTCTCCGCCACGAAGAAGCCGTCGGCGCCCATCACGGGCTTCTTGTCGGGGCCGAGCTTCGCCGCGTAGACCTCGGCGAACAGCACCGAGCCGTCGGGCAGCGGCTTGCGTTCCTTCGCCGCCTGCACGGCGACTTTGTTCGCATAGTAGTAGCGCACCTGGCCTGTCGCCGGGAAATTGATCGTGTGGTACTTCGTGAACGTGTCCTTGTAGCCTTCGGGGAACGTCACGTGGGTCTTCGCGACGTTCGGGAGCATGGTCGACCGGGTGCCGGCCGGGGCACCCGGCTGGGCGGCGAAGAACGCCGCGATGTTGGTGATGTCATCCGCGCTCAGCTGCGCCGCGATCGCGTTCATGATGGCGTTCTTCCGCGTGCCGTCCTTGAGCGTCCGCAGCTGCGTCTCGAGGTAGCGCGCCCGCTGCGCCGCGAGGTTGGGGATGGTGTCGCTCACGCTCACCCCGGTCGCGCCGTGGCAGGCCGCGCACACGGTGGCGACTTTCGCCTTGCCGGCCTCGAGGTCGGCGGCCTGCGCAACCGGCACGAGGGCGAGAATCACGGACATGCCGAGCACTTTTCTCACGGCGCGACTCCTTGTAGTGGCTGGACGGCGTGGGGGCCGGGTGCGGCTCCGGCGCGCAGGCTAACACCTTTCGGGGTCGGATAATTCCGGCCCGGCCAGTAGAATCCCGGCGGACGCCGGCGCGAGCGCCGGCCGATCGGTCCGTGGCGGAACAAGAACGTCCCATCCTCGTCCTGGGCGCGAGCGTCGATGCGCTGGTCGCCGCCCATCTCCTCGCGCGCGCCGGCCGCCGCGTGGTCGTCCTCGACGGCCGCGCCGCGGACGACGGCGAGGCGGGATGGATCCCACCGCGGGTCGCGCGCGCGCTCGCGCTCGACCGGCATGGGCTAAGGATCGATCACCCAGATCCGTGGATCGCGGTGCCGCTTCCCGACGGCGGCCGACTCGAGCTGTGGCACGACATCGGGCGCTCGGTCGAAGCCATCCGGCGGGTGAGCCTGCGCGATGCCGAGCGGTGGCCCGCGTTCTGCGAGCGGATGGTGCGCCTCGCCCGCCTGCTCGAGGCGGTTTACGCTGCCCCGCCTCCGGATCCTCTCGCCAGCGGGCTCGCCGAGCTCGCGCGGCTCGCCGGGCTCGGCCTCCGGGCGCGGCGGCTCGGCCGCCAGGGCATCGAGGACCTGCTGCGCCTGCTGCCGATGTCGGTCGCGGACTTCCTCGACGACTGGTTCGAGACCGACGCGCTCAAGGCGGCGCTCGGCGCGGCGGGCGTCGTGCATCTCCGGCAGGGGCCGCGGTCCGGCGGCACGGCGTTCCGGCTGCTCCATCATCACGTCGGCAGCCCGGCCGGCGTCTTCCGCCCGCCGCGCTCGAACATCGCGCGGGTGCTCGCCGAGCTCGCGGGCGTCGAGCGCCGCCGCGACGCCGAGGTCGTGCGGATCACCGTGCGCGAAGGGCGTGCCGTCGGCGTCGTCCTGGCGAGCGGCGAGGAGATCGCGGCCTCAGCGGTGCTATCGGGCGCCGATCCGCAGCGCACGCTGCTCGGGCTGGTGGACCAAGGCTGGCTGGATCCCGAGCTCGCGCGCGCGGTGCGGAACATCCGGTCGCGGGGCGTCGTCGCCCGCGTGACGCTCGCGCTCGAACGCGCGCCGGATTTCTCGACGCTCGCGCTCGCGCCTTCCCTCGATTACCTGGAGCGCGCCTATGACGACGCGAAGTACGGGCGCGCATCGACGCGGCCCTATCTCGAAGCGCGCAGCCTCGAACCGACCCCGGCCGGCCGGCAGCGCGTCGAAGTGCACGTCCAGTACGCGCCCTACTCTCCGGCCGAGGGCGCATGGGACGACGCCCGGCGCGCGGCGCTCGGCGACCTCGTGGTCGAAACGCTGTCGCCGCACCTGCCGAGCGTCGTCGAGCGGAGCGTGCGGTCGCCGCGCGACCTCGCGGAGGCGCACGGCTGGCCCGAGGGCCAGGCGCACCATGCCGAGCTGGCGCTCGACCAGATCCTCTGGATGCGTCCGATCCCGGCGCTCGCGCGCTACGCGACGCCGATCGCGGGCCTGTACCTCTGCGGCCCGAGCATGCATCCGGGCGGCGGCATCGGGGGCGCGGCGGGCGCAAACGCCGCTCGGATGCTGCTCAAGGACCGGCGGCGCCGGTGATCAGGAGGGCGCGGCGATCACGTTTGTGCAAAACGGGGGGAACGCCTCGGTCTGACAGAGCACCTGCCGGCGGCGCCGGCGTGGCCCTGCGCCCGCGCGCCGAACGCCTGCGCCCTGCGCTTCCCCCGTGGTGCACGCACCGGTTGGTCATCGACCGGCCCGATCTTCGGCGCGAGCGTGCTCGCCGTGGGCGTCCCGGCTCCTGAGCGAGCGTGCGGCGATCGTCAGCAGCACGTCCACGTTCACGGGCTTCGAGACGTAATCCGAGGCACCGGCCTGCAGGCACTTCTCCCGGTCCTCGGCCATCGCCTTGGCGGTGACCGCGACGATCGGCAGCGCGCGGTAGTGGTCGAGCTGCCGGATGATCCTGATGGTGTCGTAGCCGTCCAGCTCGGGCATCATCAGATCCATCAGGACGAGGTCGAAGTCGGGCGTCCGCTTCAGCTGCTCGAGCCCTTCCCTGCCGTTCTCGGCGTGCGCCACGACCAAGCCGCACTGTTCCAGCGCGCTGGTCAGCGCGAACACGTTGCGGATGTCGTCGTCGACGAGGAGCACCTTCTTGCCCGCGAGCTCGGCGAGCACGTCGGGGGACACGGGCTGGACCTCGAGCCGGCCCGCCGCGCTCGGTTGCGCCGTCGCGCTGAGCGCCGCCCACGGTTCCTTCGCCGCCTCGACGATGCTGCTCACATCGGGCGCCGGGCGGTAGGACCTCGGCAGGTAGACGGTGAACGTGCTGCCGTCCCCGGGCTGGCTCACGACGGTGATCTCGCCGCCGAGCAGACGGGCGAGCTCCCGACTGATGGAAAGGCCCAGGCCGGTGCCGCCGTACTGGCGGCTCGTCGTGCCGTCGGCCTGCTGGAACGCCTCGAAGATGAGCTTCTGCTGCTCGGACGGAATGCCGATCCCGGTGTCCACGACCGAGAACGCCACGACCGACTCGGCGTCGTCGAGGACGGAGTGCCCCTCGGTCCAGCCGAGCGCGGCCGGCGCGACCTTCAGCGACACCTTGCCTTTGGCCGTGAACTTGAACGCGTTCGCGAGCAGGTTCTTGATGACCTGCTCGAGCCGCTTGCCGTCGGTCTCGATCGCCGGCGGCAGCGCCGGGTCGATCGACACTTCGAATTCGAGACCCTTGTCGTGCGCGACCTGGCGGAACGTCCGTTCGACGTAGCCGCAGAGCTCGACGAGGCGCTCCGAGCGGATGTTGAGCGTGACCGTTCCGGACTCGATCTTGGCGAGATCGAGGATGTCGCTGATCAGGGACAGCAGGTCGGCGCCCGACGAATAGATGGTCTTAGCGAACTCGATCTGCTTCGCGCTGAGGTTGCCGTCGGTGTTGTCGGCGAGCAGCCGCGCCAGGATGAGGAGGCTGTTCAGCGGCGTGCGCAGCTCGTGCGACATGTTGGCGAGAAACTCGGACTTGTACCGCGAGGTGAGCGCAAGCTGCTTGGCTTTCTCCTCGAGCGCCGCCTTGGCGAGCTCGACTTCGCGGTTCTTGAGCTCGACCTGGTGCATCTGCTCGGAGAGCAGGCGGGCGTTTTCCTGGAGCTCCTCGTTCGCGGTGCGCAGCTCGTCCTGCTTGCTCTTCAGCATCGCCTCCGACTGCTGGAGGGTGAGCGCCTGCTGCTCGAGCCGGTCGTTGGTCCTCTTGAGGACCTCCTGCTGGCTCTGCAGCTCGGCGGTCAGCGACTGCGACTGCTGCAGCAGGTTCTCGGTGCGCATGTTCACGGCGATGGTGTGGAGCACGACCCCGATGCTCTCGGTCAGCTGGTCGAGGAACACCTGGTGCGTCTCGCTGAACTCGCCGAAGGAGGCGAGCTCGATCACGGCCTTGACCTCGCCCTCGAACAGCACCGGCAGGATGAGGACGTTCAGCGGCGCCCCGGACCCCAGCGCGGAGCCGATGCGAATGTAGTCGCCCGGCACGTTGGTGAGCAGGATCCGCTTCTTCTCGAGCGCGCATTGCCCGAGGAGGCCTTCGCCGACGAGGATCGTCTTGGCGAGGCGCTTGCTCGGCCGGTGCGCGTAGCTCGCGATCAGATCGAGCCGCTCCACGCCGTCCTCCGGCGTATCGACGTAGAACGCGGCCTGCTGCGCGTTCACCAGCGGCGCGAGCTCGGCCAGGATGAGCCGCGAGACCGCGACCAGATCCCGCTGCCCCTGCAGCATGCGCGTGAACCGGGCGAGGTTCGTCTTCAGCCAGTCCTGCTCCATGTTCTTGCGCGTCGTGTCCTTCAGGTTGCGGATCATCTCGTTGATGTTGTCCTTGAGCGCCGCCACCTCGCCCTGCGCCTCGACCGCGATCGAGCGCGTGAGATCCCCCTTGGTCACCGCCGTCGACACCTCGGCAATCGCCCGCACCTGCGTGGTCAGGTTGGCCGCGAGCTGGTTCACGTTGTCGGTGAGGTCGCGCCACAGCCCCGCCACCCCGGGCACCCGCGCCTGGCCGCCGAGCTTGCCCTCGACGCCCACCTCGCGCGCCACCCGCGACACCTCCGAGGCGAACGAGTTGAGCTGGTCCACCATGGTGTTGATCGTGCTCTTCAGCTCCAGGATCTCGCCCTTGACGTCCACCGTGATCTTCTTCGACAGGTCGCCCCGCGCCACCGCCGTGGTCACCTCGGCGATGTTGCGCACCTGCCCGGTCAGGTTCGCCGCCAGCTGGTTCACGTTGTCGGTGAGGTCCTTCCAGATCCCGGCCACGCCCG
>Ga0187892_10003682_pt1 | contig 27457 bp, 23 predicted proteins | sample MA1701073metaG_FD_139345 | JGI IMG/M metagenome (GOLD analysis project Ga0187892, IMG submission 139345) | Bio-ooze microbial communities from a basaltic lava cave in the Kipuka Kanohina Cave System on the Island of Hawaii, USA - MA170107-3 metaG ... | reverse complement strand
TCCGTGCCCAGCCACCTCGGCCCGGCCGCAGCCGATCACGGCCACTTGCCCGACCTCCGCTCACGCTACGACGGCTTGTGGGGGACGTTGACGGAGTCGATCGGGTCCCCGGGGATCTCGTGGACTTCGATGTCGACGAACCCGGCGGCTGCCAGCATGTCGAGGGCCAGTTCCTCGCCCCAGACCGTGCCCAACCCGGCGCCCCCCTCGGCCAGCGAAACCGCCTCCGACAGGGCCGACATGTCAGCCGCCGACAGCGAGCCGCGGGCCCGGGCGGCGAGGAACCCGGCCCGGGCGTCGGTCCAGCGGTGGGCGGCGAAGGCGGCGCGGGGGGTGGCGAGGAGATCGGGAAGGCTGTCCATCGAGGTCGGCCCGGACGGTACGCCTACAGCCTGTCGCGGCGCACGGCCTCCCGTCCCGGCGGCGCCGACACGGGCCCCACGACGAGCGGTGGGGGGGTCGGCAGCGTCTGGGGCGCGCCGGTGGCGAGCATGAACGGTTCCCCATGGTGGTGCAGGAGGAGCGGCTCGCCGCTGGCCATCTCGTAGCGGGTGTGCTCGTTGGCCAGCTCCACGCACAGCCGCCGGCCCTGGTACAGCAGGCGGAAGCCGAGGCGGGTCAGCGGCTTGGGCAGGCGCGGCGCGAACGACAGCGTCTCCCCGTTGTCCCGCATGCCCCCGAAGCCGGCTACCGCCACCAGCCACGTGCCCGACAGGGAGGCCAGGTGCAGCCCGTCGTCGGTGTTGCCCGCCTCGTCGCGCAGGTCGACGAGGGCGGTGTCGCGGAAGTACTCGTAGGCCAGGTCGAGGTGGCCGACCTCGGCCGCCACCACCGCCTGGATCGACGCCGAGAGCGACGAGTCCCGCACCGTGATGGCCTCGTAGTACTCGAAGTCCCGCCGCTTCTGCTCGGGCTCGAAGTACTCGCCGCAGGCGTACAGGGCGAAGACCAGGTCGGCCTGCTTGACCACCTGGCTGGAGTAGAGCAGGTAGTAGGGGAAGTGCAGCAGCAGGGGGTACTCGTCGGCCGCCGTGCCCTCGAAGTCCCACGGGCGGTAGCGGGTGAAGCCGGCGGACTGGGCGGTCACGCCCAGCTCGGCGTCGAAGGGGACCACCATGGCCTCGGCCGCCCGCCGCCACGCCGCCACCTCCTCGTCGCCCACCTCGAGGGCACCGGCCGGGTCCGCGTGGCGCTCGACCGCATCGGCCGCCGCCATCAGGTTCCTGGCCGCCATGAGGTTGGTGAACGTGTTGTTGTCCACGCACGCGGTGTACTCGTCGGGCCCCGTGACCCCGTCGATGCGGAACCGGCCCTCGGCGTCGTGGTGGCCGAGCGAGCACCAGAGCCGGGCCGTCTCCACCAGCAGCTCGGTGCCGATGCGGGCCTCGAAGTCGGTGTCGCCGGTGGCGGACACGTACCGCCGCACGGCGTCGGCCACGTCGGCGTTGATGTGGAAGGCAGCCGTGCCGGCCGGCCAGTAGCCCGAGCACTCCTCACCCCGGATCGTCCGCCACGGGAACGTGGCCCCCTTCAGGCGTAGCTGGGCGGCCCGGGCCCGGGCCTGGGGGAGGGTGGAATGGCGCCACGTGAGGGCGTCGCGCACCGCCTCGGGCAGGGAGTAGGTGAGCACCGGCAGGGTGTAGGTCTCCATGTCCCAGAAGGTGTGGCCGTCGTAGCCCCGGCCCGTCAGCCCCTTGGCCGGGATGGCCCGCCGCTCGGCCCGGGCCGCCGCCTGGACGGCCTGGAACAGGGCGAAGCGCACCGCCTGCTGCAGTTCGGGGTCGCCGTCGATCTCCACGTCGGCCCGGTCCCACACGTCCTCGAGGTACCGGCGCTGGCCGGCGACCAGCCCGTTCCACCCCGAGTGCTTGGCCGCAGCCAGGGCGGCGTGGACGTGGTCGCGCAGGGCCGGCATCGACCGCTGGGCCGACCAGGCCCAGCCGACCAGCTTGACGAGGCGCATCGACTGGCCCGGCTCCAGCTCGGTGCTGAACGTGATGCGGGCGAAGTCGGGCTCGCTCTCGTCCTCCACGTCGATGCGGGCCATGGCCTGGACCTGGTGGTCCATCGCGGCGGCCATGCGCAGGCCGCTTCTGCGGCTGCGGTGGGCCAGCGTCGACTCCATGCCGTGGGACGTGTGGAACTCACCGATCAGGGGGGCGCGCAGAGCCCCGGCTGCCCGGGGGTCGTCGCGCCGCTCGGGGACGGGCTCGTTGGCGACCAGGGACGACTGCACGACGATGCGGGCGGGGTCGCCGAGCGGCTCGACCTCGTAGGAGATGGCGACCACCGACCGCTGGACGAGCGAGACGAGCCGGGTCGTGCGCACGCGCACGGCCTGGCCCGCAGGCGAGACCCACTCGACCTCCCGCCGGAGCAGGCCCGCCCTGAAGTCGAGGGTGCGCACGTGGCGGGTGAGCTCGCCGTAGCGGATGTCGAACGGCTCGTCGTCCACCAGCAGGCGGATGAGCTTGCCGTTGGTGACGTCGATGAGGGACTGGCCCTCCTCGGGGTAGCCGTAGCCCGCCTCGGCGTAGGGCAGGGGAATGGCCTCGAAGAAGCCGTTGAGGTACGTGCCCGGGCTGCTGTGGGGCTCGCCCTCGTCGAGGTTGCCCCGCAGGCCGATGTGGCCGTTGGAGAGGGCGAAGACCGACTCGGTCTGGGCCAGCAGGTCGAGGCGGAGGTCCCGCTCGACCACCGACCACGGCTCGACGTCGAAATAGCCGGGCTCGATCATGCCGGCCCGTCCTCCATCAGCTCACACAGGTCGGACACCACGATGTCGGCGCCGGCGCCGGCCAGGCCGGCGGCGTTGCCGCCCCGGTCGATGCCGACCACCCAGCCGAAGCCGCCCGCCCGGCCGGCGGCCGCGCCCGACACGGCGTCCTCGAACACGGCCGCACGATCCGGCTCGACCCCGAGGGCCTCAGCCGCAGCCAGGAACGTGTCGGGGGCGGGCTTGCCCCGCAGCCCCCGCTCCTCGGCCACCACGCCGTCCACCCGCACCTCGAACAGGTCCTCGATGCCCGCCACCCTGAGGACGTCGCGGCAGTTCTTGCTGGCCGACACCACCGCCCGGCGCAGGCCGGCGTCGCGCACCGCCGAGAGGAACCGCACCGATGTCTCGTACACCTCGACGCCCTGGGTGTGGATCAGCTCCAGCACCAGCTCGTTCTTGCGATTGCCGAGGCCGTTGACCGTGTCGGCCGCGGGCGGGTCGTCGGCGGCGCCCTCGGTCAGGGTGATCCCCCGGGAGGCCAGAAAGCCCCGTACGCCGTCGCTGCGCAGCTTCCCGTCGATGTGGGCGAGGTACTCGCCCGGCAGTTGGAGGGGGACGAACGGCTCCCCGGTGCGAGCGGCCCGCTCCTCCAGGTAGGCGTCGAACATGCGCTTCCAGGCGGCGGCGTGGACCTTGGCCGTCTGGGTCAGCACGCCGTCGAGGTCGAACAGGCAGGCTTCGATGCGGGCGGGCACGGCCGCCACGAGTCGCGGGCCCATGGGCCTGCGACGCTACGCCCTCCGGTCGACGAGGCGGTACCCGACGCCCGGCTCGGTGACCAGCCGGGGGGAGACGGGGTCGTCGGCCAGCTTGCGCCGGACCTGGCCGGCATAGACCCGCAGGTACTGGGTCTCGGTGCCGTAGCCCGGCCCCCACACCTCCTGCAGGATCGTGCGGTGGGTGACGACCCGGCCGGGGTGGCGGGCCAGCACGACGAGGAACCCGAACTCCTTGGGGGTCAGCTCGATCGGCCGCCCGTCGAGGGTGACGTGGCGGGCGGCCAGGTCGATCCGGACATCGCCCACATCGAGCACGCCCTCGTCGCCCCCGTTGGACCGGGTGGCGTGGCGGATGGCGACCCGCACCCGGGCCATCAGCTCGGGCATGGAGAACGGCTTGGTCACGTAGTCGTCGGCCCCTTCGTCGAGGGCCCGCACCTTGCGATCGTCGGCCCCGTCGGCGCTGAGCACGAGGATGGGGACGTCGGACGTCTGGCGGATGCGCCCGCACAGCGAGATGCCGTCCACGTCGGGCAGTCCCAGGTCGAGGACGACCACCGCGGGACGGGCCCGGGCCAGCACGTCGAGGGCCTCGGTGCCGGTGGCGGCGGCGAGGGGCCGGTAGCCGCGGGCGGCCAGGGCGGCGGTGATGGCGGTGGTGATGGCAGGCTCGTCGTCCACGACGAGCACGACCTCAAGGCTGGTAGCCATGGCGGGCGGGCACGGTGAAGGCGAAGCGGGCCCCGCCCCCGGGGGCGGGACCGACGTCGATGGTGCCGCCGTGGGCCTCGACGATGGCCCGGCAGATGGCCAGGCCCACGCCGCTGGACGGGGTGCCGCCGTCGCCGGTGCGGAAGGGCTGGAAGATGCGGGCCCGCTCGAAGGGGGCCACGCCCGGCCCCTCGTCGGCCACCCACACCTCGACGTCGCCCCCGTTGGCGCGAGCGCCCACCCGCACCGTCGACCGGGGCGGAGCATGGCGGGCGGCGTTCTCCAGCAGGTTGGTGAGGACCTGGTCGAGCTGGGTGTAGTCGGCGTCGGCGAGGGGGAGGTCGGCGGGCAGGTCGCACTCGACCCGGACCTGGCGGAACAGCCGGCCCAGCCGGCGCACCCGGTCGGCCACCAGCTCGTCCACCGCCACCGCCTGGCGGTCGGGTTGGAGGGCGCCCGCCTCGATGCGGCTGAGGCTGAGAAGGTTGGCCACGATGCGGTCGAGCCGCTCGGCCTCGTCGACCACGAGGTCGAGCAGGCCGTCGCGCGTGGCCTGGTCGTAAGCGGCGCCGTGGCGCAGGTCGGACGTGACGGCCCGGATGGTGGCCAGCGGCGTGCGCAGGTCGTGGGACACGGAACGCAGCAGGGCGGCCCGCTGGGCGTCGACCTGCTCCAGCACGGTGAGGCGGGTGGCCGGGTCGGCCAGCCGCTGCCGTTCCGCCAGCACGGCCTCGTCGCGGGCGTGGAGGGCCTCCAGCTCGGCGCTGCTACGGACGTTGCTCCGGCGCCGCTCCGCCTGGCGGCCGGCCAGTACGCCGGCAGCCGTCGCCACCACCAGCAACGCCACCAGCGCCACCCCAGTCACGGCACGATCTTTGCGCGATCCTTGCGCCTCCTCCCGCAGTTCTTACGCCTTCTTTACGGGCATCGGGCGTTGACTCTGACTGAAGCGTCGGAGGAGGAGGTCGCCCATGCTCAAGCGGTTGGTGGTGGGCCTGCCCCTGCCGTCCCACGAGCAGGAGCACCAGCGCCTCACCAAGCGCGTCGCCCTTGCCACCTTCTCCTCCGACCCCATCTCGTCGACCGCCTATGCCACCGAGGAGATCCTGTTCGTCACCGCCGTGGGGGCGTCGAGCCTGGCCCTGGGCCTCTCGAAGCTGGTGCCCATGGCCCTGGCCGTGGCCGTGCTGCTGGTGATCGTGGTGGTGTCCTACCGGCAGACGATCTACGCCTATCCCAACGGGGGCGGCGCCTACATCGTCAGCCGGGAGAACCTGGGCGAGTACCCGGCTCTGGTGGCGGGGGCGTCGTTGCTGGTCGACTACATCCTCACCGTGGCCGTGTCGGTGTCGGCCGGGGTGGCCGCCATCGTGTCGCTGCCCGCCTTCCGCCACCTGGCCGCCGACCGCGTGGGGCTGTGTCTCGGATTCGTCGCGCTGCTGACCCTGGGCAACCTGCGGGGTCTGAAGGAGTCGGGTCGGGTGTTCGCGGTGCCGACGTACGTGTACATCGGCTCGCTCACCCTCCTCGTCGGCTACGGCCTGGCAAGAGTGTGGTTCGGCGACATCGACCCCGTGCCCTTCGATCCCGAGGCCGCCCACGGTGTGCAGCAGGCGGGCGGTTCGCTCACCCTGTTCCTGCTGCTGAAGGGGTTCTCGTCGGGGGCGGTGGCCCTCTCGGGCGTGGAGGCCATCTCCAACGGGATCCCGGCCTTCCGCCGTCCGGAGTCCCGGAACGCGGCGGCGACGCTGACGACCATGGCCGCCATCCTGGGCGTGCTGTTCCTCGGCGTGTCGATGCTGGCCAGCCACCTCCACCCCTACCCGAGCCACGACGAGACCGTCATCTCCCAACTGGGGCGGGCCGTCTTCGGCCCGGGCCCGATGCACACGACCCTCCAGTTCGCCACCGCCGGCATCCTCGTGCTGGCCGCCAACACCGCCTTCGTCGACTTCCCGCGCCTGTCGAGCATCCTCGCCCGCGACGGTTACCTGCCCCGGCAGTTCGCCAACCTGGGCGACCGGCTGGTGTTCTCCAACGGGATCGTGTTCCTGGCCGTCATGGCGGGCCTGCTGCTGGTGGCGTTCAGGGGGCTCACCAACCTGCTCATCCCGCTCTACGCGGTGGGGGTCTTCACCTCGTTCACCCTCAGCCAGGCGGGCATGGTGCGCCACCACCGGCGCCGGCGCGAGCCCAGGTGGCGGCGGGGCGTGGCGATCAACTCGGTGGGGGCGGTGGCGACCGGGGTCGTCCTGGCGGTGGTGGCGGTGACCAAGTTCACGGGCGGGGCCTGGCTGCCGATCGTGGTGGTGCCCACGATCCTCTTGGTGTTCCGGGGCATCCGGCGCCACTACCGGGCCATGGACCGTGCGCTGGCGCTGGAGGGCGCCGGCGTGGCCACAGAGGGCGGCCACGGTGCCGTCGTGCTGGTGGGGCGGGTGCACAAGGGCACGTTGCGGGCCCTCGACTACGCCCGCTCCATCGCTCCCGACCACCTGATCGCCGCCCACGTGGCCTACGACGACGACGAGCGGGCGGCGGTGGAGCGGGAGTGGGAGCAACTGGGGATCGACGTGCCACTGGCCGTGGTGCCGTCGCCCTACCGGGAGCTGGTGGGCCCCGTCGAGGGCTTCCTCGACGACATGGCGGCGCGGTGGGACGTGGCCCTCGTGACCGTCGTCATCCCCGAGCTGGTCGTCGGCCTGCGCAGCCCGGCCAACGTCCTCCACGGCCAGCGGGCGCTCGCCCTCAAGCTCGCCTTGCTCGACCGGCCCGGCACCGTGGTCACGTCCGTGCCCGTGCACCTGGGCACCGATTCCCCCGTGCCCGTGTAGGGGTGCCGTCGGGGCAGGGGCAGGGGCAGGGGCAGGCCCGCCGGCCAGCCGAGGTCGTCCAGCTCCCGCATGGCCTCGGCGGCACTGGCCGAGGCGGCGTGGTCGCGCGACTGCCACAGGGTCAGGCCGGGGCCGGAGGTGGCGTGGGCCCGGATCGATCCCGTGCGCACGGTGGCGGTTTGCCCCGTCGGGAGCGGCGCCGCGTCGTGTAGCCTCGTTTCTTCGTGGCCAACATCAAGAGCCAGATCAAGCGCAACCGCCAGAACGAGCGCCGGCGCCTCCGCAACAAGGCCGCCCGCTCGGAGGTCAAGACGCGGGTGAAGACAGCCGTCAAGGCTGCCGAGCACGGGGCGGGCGAGGGCGCCGAGGCCCTGCGGCTGGCCGTCAAGCGCATCGACTCCGCCGCCGCCAAGGGCATCATCCACAAGAACCAGGCGGCCAACCGCAAGTCGCGCCTGATGAAGCGGCTGGCCCGGGTCGGGGCGGGGCAGGGCTCGTAGGACCGTCGTGACTACCGGCGAGCCGCGGCGCGCCGGGCCGGGGGCGGAGGACGGCGAGGACGGCGGGGGCCGGGCTGCGGCCGCCGATGTGCCGGCCGTGCTGCGGACCCTGGCGGGATGGAGCTGGCGGCTGCTGGTGGTGCTCGCCGCGGTGGCGGTGCTGGGGTACGCCTTCCTCCAGCTCTACGTGGTCGTGGTGCCGGTGGTGCTGGCCCTGTTCCTGGCCGCCGCGCTCGAGCCGCTGGTGTCGGCCCTGTCTCGGAGGGGGTGGCCGCGGGCGCTGGCGGCGGCGACCGTGTTCTTGGGCGGGCTGGCCGTGCTCGTGGCGCTGTTCGCCTGGATCGGCTCCAACGTCGCCGCCGAGTTCGACGAGGTGGGCGACCAGCTGAACGAGGCGGTGGTCGACGCCAAGGACTGGCTGCAGGGCGAGCCGTTCAACCTCACCTCCCAGCGAGTCGACGAACTCGAGCAGAGCATCCGGGACGCGGCCCGGGGGGCGGGCGCCGGCCTGTCGGACCGGGCGGCCCAGGGAGCCCGGGTGGCGGGGGAGGTGCTGGGCGCCTTGGTCCTGCTCCTGTTCACCCTGTTCTTCCTGCTGAAGGACGGGGCCCGCATGGCCGGTTGGTTCGCGTCGCGACTGCCACCGGCGAGGCGGGACGACGTCGTGGCCGTCACCCGCCGGTCGCGGGACATCATGCGCCAGTACCTGATCGCCACCGGCCTCACGGGCCTGATCGATGGGGTGCTCATCGGCGTGGCCCTGATCGTGCTCGGGGTGCCGCTGGTGCTGCCGCTGGCGGTGCTGACGTTCCTGGGCGGGTTCATCCCCATCGTGGGCGCCACCGTGGCCGGCCTGGTGGCGGCGGCGGTGGCGCTGGTGGACGGCGGCGTCGTGGCCGCCCTGCTGGTGGTGGGGGCCACCGTGGTCGTCCAGCAGGTGGAGGGCAACCTGCTCCAGCCGCTGATCCTGGAGCGGGCGGTGCGGCTGCACCCGCTCGTAACCGTCTGGGCGGTGGGCGCGGGGCTGATCGTGGGCGGACTGCTGGGGGCGTTCCTGTCGGTGCCCATTCTGGCCATCGTCGTGGCCGTCATCAGCCACTTCCGCCATCGGGCCGGGACGGCGGGGGAGGACATCTCGTGGGAGGAGTCCAAAGGCCGCCGCCAGCGGACGGGGAAGATGGTCGAGGAGCCGGTGGCTGCCGCTACCGGCGAGGAGCCTTCGGAGTAGGGGCGGGCCGGCGGGAGGCGGCCGCCAGCCGGGCCACGAGCACCTCCAGGACCAGTTCGGGTGGCCAGTCGACCGTCCCCTTGAGGGCCAGGTCGGCTTCGGCCAGGAGAAGGATGGCCCGGGCGATGCCGGCCGACCCCAGGCGGCGGGCTTGGAGCAGGGCCTTCTTGGCCGGGAAGGTGGAGCCGGTGAGGCCGAGGGCGGCGGCGGCCGACTTCTCGTCGGTCACGTCAGGCGCCCCGTCGAGGCGGAGCATGCGGGCGTAGTGGTTGTGGAGGCTGGCGGTGACGACGAGGGGATGGCGCCCGCCGCCCTGGAGCAGCCGGCGGAGGTGGCCCAGGGCGGTCGCCGGGTCGCCCCGGTCGATGGCGTCGGTGAGCTCCCACGGGGCCACCGAGCCGGCCTGTCCTAGGAAGGGGGTGACCTCGTCGCGGGACAGGCGGGTCCCGGGGCCGTAGGCGGCGGCCAGGGTGTCGAGGAGGCCGGGCAGGCGGCTCAGGTCCTCGCCCAGGTGCTCGCCGACCGCAGCCGCGGCCGCCGCTTCGAGCCTGACGGGACCGTCTTTGAGGCGGGCGGCCAGCCATGTGGAGCGGCCCCGGCCGCCGGGCACGTCGGCGTCGAGGACGTGGCCGACCTTGCGGACGGCGTCGACCAGCGGTCGGGCCAGCTGGCCCCCGCCCCCCACCAGGACCAGGGCGGTGGTGGGCAGGGGGTCATGGAGGTAGGCGACGACGGGCGCCACGTCGGCGGTGGAGAACCGGCCCACGTGGCGGGCTACCACGACCCGCCGGTCGGTAAGGAACGGGGGCGTCTGGGCCGCGTCGACGACGGCCCGAGGCTCGTAGTCGGCGCCGGCCAGCTCCTCGACCACCATGCCGGCGTCGTTGGGCCCGACCAGTTCGGCCACCAGCCGGCGCACGGCGTCGCCCACCGCGATCTCGTCGCTGCCCCGGACCAGGTAGGCGGGGAACTCAGGCGCTGCGCTCACCGGCCGTCCCCGAGGACGGCGGCCAGCACGTCGCACGTCCGCCGTGCCGGGCGCACGGCGGCGGTGCGGACGACCCGGCAGCCGCCCGTGACCGCGGTGGCGACGGCCGCCGGGGTCGGGTGGTCGACGGTCGAGTAGACGAGCGGGTAGCCGAGCACGGCCAGCCGGCGCACGGCCGCCAGCATGCCTTCGGCGGCGGGCAGGGCGGGACTGAGGAGGATGGAGCGCGGCGGGAGCCCCGACGCCTCGGCTGCCCGGGCCCGTTCGACGAGGGCGGTGGCGTCGAGCTCCACGTCGAACAGGGCGATCACTGCCACACCCGTCCCGGCTGCGGCTCGCATCGTGGCCACGTCGGCCAGGCCGGCCGGATCGACGATCGCCACTGCGCCGGCCTCGTGCGCTGCGGCGACGTCGTCCGCCCTTCGAACGAGAGCGGCCACCGGCAGGGCGGTGCCGTACGCCCGCAGCGCCTCGGCCACGTCACCGGCCCCGACCTCGACGATGTCGGCCCCGTCGGCGGCGGCGGCCGGGTCGGTGGCCAGGACCAGGAACCGGCCGGCGAGGTCGTAGTCGCGATCGCCAAGGCGGAGCACCACGGCGGGTGACGCTACCTGGGAGGGTGGAAGGCCACGGTGGCCACGAGCCCGTCTCCGGCGTGGTCGATGGCGACGGTCAGCTCCCCGAGCACCAGGCGCGAGCCCGGGGGTGGCACGGTCGCTCCCAGCAGCCGGGACTTGGGCGGGGCGAGGACGAGGCGCGCCGCATAGCGGCGCTGAACCGTCTCGGCGCTGGCCGCCTCCCGGCTTCCCGGGCGGCTGGCGATGAGCACGTCGAGGTCGCGCACCCCGGCCAGGTGCAGCTGGGACATGAGGCGGCCGGGATCGCCCTGGGCCCCGTCCAGCACCAAGACGGTGGCCGTGCCGGCCCGCCACAGCGTGGCGCCGGTGCCGGCGGCGAAGGCGCCGAGGGGCGGCGGGCGGGCCACGGCCAGGGCGGGCACGACGAGCCCGGCCACCACCGCCATCGCCACGCCGACCGCGGCTGCCCCTCGCCGGTCGCGCCGGGCGGCCACGACGGCCACGGCCACGCCGGCCGCCACCCCGGCGACGTGTACGGCGGACAGTTGGCCGAGGGGGAGCCCGGCCGTGACCCGGGCCACGCCCGCCACCCACGTGACCAAGGCGGCGGTAGGAAGGTGGGCGACGGTGGCGAAGGCTCCGCCCACCAGGCCTGCCGGCAGGCCGGCGACCAGGCCCCACATCATCAGCGGCCCGGCGGCGGGCGCAGCGAGCAGGTTGGCGACGAGGGCGGCCACGGGCAGGCCGCCGAACAGCGGCACCATCACGGGCGCCACCCCGGCCTGGGCGGCGACGGTGACACCGAGCGCTTCGGCCAGAGGCCGCGGCCCGGGGATGCGGCGGGTGAGCGCGGCCCCGAACAGGGCGATGCCGGCGCACGCCCCGACCGACAGCTGGAAGCCGACCGAGTGGACGAGCAGGGGATCGACCACGAGCAGGCCGGCCACGGCCAGGGCCAGCACACGCAGGCTTGACGCGGGCCGGCCCAGGGTGGCGGCCAGCAGGGTGACGCCGGCCATGGCCACCGCCCGGATCACCGACGGTTCCCACCGCGTGAGGGTGCCGAACAGGACGAGCACGGCCACGCCCGCCGCCAGCCGGCCTCGCAGGCCGAGGCGGCGCACCAGCGGGGCGGCGATGGCGAGGACGAAGGCCACGTTCTGGCCCGACACGACCAGCAGGTGGGCCAGGCCCGAGGCCCGGAAGTCGTAGGCGACCTCGGTGGGCTGGCCCCGGTCGTCGCCCAGGACGAACCCCGCGAACAGGCTGCGGGTGCCGTCGGGCAACGACGAGGCGCCGGCCAGGAGGGTGCGGCGCAGGCCGTTGGCGAGCCGGGCCAGAGGGCCTCCCGGCGACCACTCGCCCACCGTGGAAACCGCGATGCGGCCCGAGAGGTGGCGGGGGGCCAGCCACAGCCGATCGGTTTCGGGAAGGGGCTGGAGGTGGCCGGTGAGCCGGACCCGTTCACCCGCCAGCCGGTCGGCCAGCCTCCCCGCCGCCCGCCCTCGGGCGAGGGCCTCGACCCGGCGGGCGCCGAGGCGGACCTCGGCCCGCGTGCCCCCGAAGGCGTCGGCCGGGTCGCCGACGAGGGTGACGGTGGCGTCGACGGGGCCCGGCTCGGGTGGGGACAGCCCCGACCACGACCGGGCGGCCAGGGCCGAGGTGGCCACGGCCACGCCGGCGGCCAGCAGCAACGGCCGGCGCAGGCCGAAGGCGGCGACGACCACGGCCACCCCGAGCCACAGCGGCACGGGCCGTGCCGCCAGCGCCCCGGCGGCCGCGGCCAGGGCCACGACGGCGGCGGCGGCGTCGGTCACACCTTCACCAGCGGCCGGACCGCTTCCAGCTTGGCCGGCCCGATGCCGGGGACCTCGAGCAGCTCGGTGACGGAGCGGAACCGCCCGTGGCGGGTTCGGTAGGTGACGATGGCCTGGGCGGTGGCGGGCCCGATCCCGGGGAGGGTGTCGAGCTGGTCGAGGGTGGCGGTGTTGAGGTCGACCGGGCCGGCCGCGGCGCCGCTCCCCGGCGGGCCGCTGCCGGTCGGCGAGGATGCGGCGGTGGCCGGTTCGGCCGTCTCGCCCTCCCGGGGCACGTAGACCCGGTCACCGTCGGCCACCTTGGTGGCCAGGTTGAGGCGGTGGACGTCGGCCTCGGGCAACGTGCCGCCGGCGGCGGTGAGGACGTCGGCCACCCGCGCCGCGGCTGCGACCGTGTAGATCCCAGGCGACACGACCGCGCCGGCGGCGTGGACGGTGACCATGCCCGTCGGTGCCGGCGGCCCAGGGCCCGGCGCGGCGGCCGCCGGACCGGGTGCGGCGCCGGCCGCCGCCTGGGGCAGGGTCAGGCGGGGCGCGGGACCGGCCGGCGCCCGCAGCAGGCTGTAAGCGACGAGGCCGGCGACCACGACCGCGGCGATGGCGGCGAGCAGGGCCGCCGGCCGCTGGGCCCCGTCGGGCAGGCGGGCCCGCAGATCGTCCACCAGGGCGTCCTCCCCGAGCGCGAAACGGCGTCAGGGGGAAGCGACGACTGCGAGACGTACTCTAGACGGGAGGTGCCACGGACGCCATGCGGGCCGCCCGTTCCGCCTCCGCCTCCAGCGGGATCAGGCGGTAGGCCGCCTGGTGGCCGAAGCCCAGCCGGCGGAACCGGACGTACGACCCCAGGTAGATGCGCAGGAAGCGCAGCACCCCCAGTTCCCGCCACTGCCGGACGTGCTCCTCCTCGTGACGGAGCAGGCGCCCGTTCCCCGCCGACCGGCGCCGTACGGAGACGACCGGGCCGATGGTGATGGCGTCGGAGCCGGGCGGGACGGGCCCCCCGACCCACAGCCAGTGGTCCCCCCGCCGCTCGATGCCGAGGCCCATCAGTACAGGCGGCTGGCCAGGGCCCGCCGGTACTGCGGCGTGCGGGGGTCGTCGGGGCCGAGCAGCTCGAGCAGGTCGACGAACTCCTGGCGGGCCGCCTCGTCCTCCTTGACCCGTTCGAGCAGGGCGGTGAGCCGGGCCTCGACATCGCCGGACGCGCCCGCCCCGGCTTCCCCCTCGGGGCCGACCCGGGCCAGCGCCGCCACCCGCCGGCCCTCGGCCGACTCGGGGATGCGGGCCAGTAGGGCGAGCGCCTCCTCGCCGTCGTTCCGTCCGGCCAGCAGCTCGGCCAGGCGCAGGATCGACGCCTCGTGGGCGGGGTCCAGCTCGAGGGCCTGGCGCAGCGAAGCCTCGTCGCCCTTGGCCGCCAGGCGGTCGGCCTCCGTCTCGCTCGGGGAGAGCCGGGACACGAACTCCCGCACCTGCGACTCGGGCAGGGCGCCGATGAACGAGTCGACGACCTTGCCGTCCTTGAGGGCATAGACGGCGGGGATCGACTGGGCCCGGAACGTCGCCGCCACCCTCGGGCTGCGGTCGACGTCGACCTTGACGAGCGCCACCTTGCCTTGCGTCTCGGCGACGACCCGCTCGAGGATGGGGCCCAGCTGGCGGCACGGGCCGCACCAGGCGGCCCACAGGTCGACCACCACGGGGACCGTGGCCGAGCGCTCGAGAACGTCCAGCTCGAAGGTTGCGTCGGTGACGTCGATGCTCATTGCCGTGTCCAACCCTTCCCGGGAGGCGCCGATTCCAGTCCGGGCTGTTCTACCTTGAAAGGATGCCCGACCCGCTCTACCGGCTGGTGCCGGACCGGCCCGCCGTCGACCAGCCCGTCCTGGTGATGGCACCCGAGGGGTGGATCGACGCCGGCCTGGGCGGGGGAGGGGCGATGGCGGCGCTCATCTCGGCCATGGAGACGGAGCTGGTGGCCACCTTCGACAGCGACGCCCTGCTCGACCACCGGGCCCGGCGGCCGGTGGCCCGCATCGCCGACGGGGTGTACGAGGACGTGCTGTGGCCCGAGATCGAGCTGCGGGCGGGGAAGGACGGAGAAGGTCGCGACGTGCTGGTGCTGGTCGGGCCCGAGCCCGACCACTACTGGCGAGGCTTCGCCGGCGCGGTGGGGGAGCTGTCACAGCTGCTGGGCGTGCGGCTGCTGGTCGGCATGGGGGCGTTCCCCGCCCCGGTGCCCCACACCCGGCCGGGCTCGGTCGTGGCCACCGCCACCGCGGCCGAGTTGGCCGGCCGGGTCGGCGTGGTCAGGGGCAACCTCGACGTGCCCGCCGGGATCGTCGTGGCCGTCCAGCGCCGCTTCGCCGACCTCGGGATCCCCGCCTTGGCCCTGTGGGCCCGGGTGCCCCACTACGCCGCCGGCATGCCCTACCCGGAGGCGAGCATGCTGCTGTTGGGACAGTTGGGGGCGGTGGCGGGCATCTCGGTGGACGTCGAGCCGCTGCGGGAGGCGGCCGAGGCGGCCCGCCAGCGGCTGGACGAGCTGACCGCCAACAGCATGGAGCACCGGGCCCTCGTGCATCAGCTGGAAGCGCAGGTCGACGCCGAGGGTTCGGGGGAGGACCAGCCCACCGCGGGCTGGTCCAACCTGCCCTCGGCCGACGAGCTCGGAGCCGAGGTCGAGCGGTTCCTCCGCGACCAGGGGGACTGATCCGCCACCAACCGTGGCACTGTGCCCACCCAGCCTCCTAGGGTCTGCCGCCATGCGTGGACTTCCGAGGCTTCGGATCGCGGTTCCGCTGGCGGTCGCCATGCTGGTCGTACCGGCCCTGGCCGTCGCCGCCTACGCCCACGGTTACGACGTGTCGTGGCCGCAGTGCGGCGAGTCTCTGCCGGTCGACGGAGAGGTGCGCGTGGTCGGGGTCAACGGGGGCAAGCCCTTCGAGGACAACCCGTGCCTGGCCGACCAGTACCGGTGGGCCAACGAGGCACCGACGGCGGCGTTCTACATGAACACCTCGAACCCGGGCACGGCCAGCACCGTCGTCGACTGGTACAACCAGAAGTCGCCCAACGCCCTCTGCAGCCGGTCGGACGAGGCGGCCTGCGCCTTCAACTACGGCTACAACGCGGCCAAGCACGCCTTCGCCACCGCCCTGCGCGAGACGCGGGCAGCGTCGCAGCACATGTGGTGGTTGGATGTGGAGACGACCAACTCGTGGTCGTCCGACAAGGCCGCCAACACCGCCGGCGTGCTCGGCGCGGTCGCCTACCTGCGCACCCAGGGCGTGCCCGTCGGCATCTACTCGACCGGCTACCAGTGGGGCCAGATCACGGGCGGAGCCGCCTTGGTGGAAGTGCCCAACTGGGTGGCGGGGGCGCGCAACCGGGGCCAGGCCGAGACGTGGTGCGGCCCCGAGCGGTCGTTCACGGGCGGGCCGGTCCTGCTGGTCCAGTGGGTCGAGGGCGACCTCGACCACAACCACGTGTGCGCCCCGCTCCCCACCGTCTCACCCCGCCCCCTCCCCGGGCCGGCCGGGCCGGCCGGGCTCGACGTCGTCCTCGAGGACCTGCTGAGCCTCAACCTCCCGAAGCTGCTCGGGGACCTGGGCCTGGCGCCGAGGTAGAAACCCGGTCGAGCACGAAGCGCAGCTCGGCGGCCATCTGGCGGACCCGCTCGTCGATCACCATCGACCCGTGGCCGGCGTCGAAGCGGTAGAGCTCCACGTCGCCCCCTCGCCCTCGCAGCGCCTCCACGTAGTTCAGGACCTGCTGGATGGGGCAACGGGAGTCGTTGTCGCCGGCCAGGATCAGCACCGGGGCCCGTACCCGGTCGACGTAGGTCAGCGGCGACCGTTCCCGGTAGAGGTCGGGCAGGTCGTCGGGGCTGCCCCCGAACAGCGACCGGTCGAAGGCCTGCAGGCCCGTCGCCTCGCCCCGGTAGGCGGTGGGGTAGTCGCCCACCGGCACGGCGGCCACGCCTGCCGCCCACCGGTCCGGTTCCCGCCCTACGGCCAGCAGGGTGACGTACCCGCCCCACGACCCGCCCGCCACCACCGCCCGGGCCGGGTCGGCCACCCCCGTGGCGACCAGGTCGTCCAGCCCCGCCACCACGTCGTCCACCTCGGGGAACCCGGGGTTGCCGATAAGGGCATCGCGCCAGGCCACGCCGTAGCCGGTCGAGCCCCGGTAGTTGACCATCCCCACCGCGAACCCCGAGTCGACCCACGCCTGCACGTCGGGCATGAACGTGTCGCTGTAGGCCCACGTCGGCCCCCCGTGCACGAGCATGACCACGGGATGCGGGCCGGGCGATTGGGGTGTGGCCACGAACCCGTGCACGGACTGGCCGTGGCGGTTGGGGAACCGCCACGACCGGTAGGGCTGGCCGGGTGGGGCGGCCGCAGCCGCGGCGCCGGCAGAAGGGGCCAGCACCACCCGGTTGTCGCGGGCCCCCCGCACCGTGGCCGGCCGGGCGCCGCTCGAGACGCGGTACCAGACCTCGCCGTTGGGCCGCACCCCAGCACCCGAGATGGTGCCCTCGGGGTGGGTCAGGGGCAGGAGGGCTTCGGTGGCCAGGTGGAGGCGGTAGAGCTCGTCGCGCCCCTCGTGCTCGTGGACGAGGAGGAGAGCGGCCCCGTCCGGCCACCATCCGGCCACGCCCACGTCCCCGGGCAGGTCGACGGGCAGGTCCCGTCGCTCGCCGGTGCGCACATCCCACACCGCCGGCCGGTCGACTCCCTCCCGCTCGTGTACGAGGGCCACCCGCTGGTCCCCAGCCACGCGCGACCATCCCGCCACCGACAGGCCGAGGCCCTCCCCGTCCCACTGCTCGCCCACCACCGCCCCCGTCCGGGGGTCCAGGACCCGCACGGCCAGGTGGATGTTGTCGCCGTGCTCGGCGTGGTGGATGGCCAGTACGCGAGTGTCCCGGGAGAGCCCGGCGACGTCGACCGTCTCGGGGTGCGAGTGCAGCACCCGGGACGCCCCCCCACCCGCCTCCGCCACCCGCACCGCGAACCCCGACTCGTCGGCCGTGCCCACCACGACGATCCCGTCACCGACGGCCAGCCCTGCGCTCCACGCCTCGGGGACGTCGGCCAACAGCGGCCGCCGCTGCGACGCATCCCCCGTGAACGGCTCGACCACCCACCGCCCGACCTCGTCCCCGGTCGTGTCCTCGAACCACAGCACGTGCTCGCCGCCGGGGGTCATGCTCCCGCCCGGTACGCCGATCGGGTCGTCGGTGACCTGCCGCCTCGAACCCGCCACCCGGTCCCATGCGTAGACCTGCCATGCCCCGCTCTCGTTGGACGCCACCGCCATCCGGTCGGGCGCGTCGCGAGCCCACCGGGGGAACCCGATGGCCGGGGCCCGGAAGCGCTGCTCCCAGAGGGGTGGCTCCGGCTCATGGGGGGCGTCGGCCATGGCGGGCGACGCTATTCGCGGGCGCCCTCGCTGACCACCGCCACCCGCCCCTCGGGGTCGTCGCTGCGGATCACGTCTCCCGCTGCCACCTCCACGTCGGTGTCGACGATGGCCTGCTCCACCCGCGCCCCGGCCCGCACCACCGCCCCGTGCAGCAGCACCGACCGCTCGACCACCGCCCCCTCCTCCACGACCACGCCCGGGGACAGCACGCTGCCCACCACCCGCCCGGCCACCCGGCAGGCGGGCGAGATCAGCGACCCGTCGATCGACGCCGACCCCTCCACCCGGGCTGGCGGCCAGTGAGCGCTCCTCGTCCGCACCGGCCAGGCGGGGTCGTCGAGGGAGAAGCCCGGGGTCGCGGCCGGACCGGTAAGCAGGTCCTGGTGCGCCTGCCAGTAGCTCTGCGGCGTCCCTACGTCCCGCCAGTAGGCGTCGTGGCGGTACTCCCATGCGCCGCCACCCTCCACCAGCCGCGGCAGCAACTCGTCGCCGAAGTCGTTGAGCCCCCCGTCGTCCCCGGCCAGCTCGTCCAGCGTCGACAGCAGGGCGGGCGGCCGGTAGGCGAAGACCTCGATGGTGACCAGGTCGGACGCAGGCGAGTCGGGCTTGTAGGCGAATCCCGCCACCCGCCCTTCTCCGTCCACCTCCACCACCCCGAACCGGCCCGCGTCCTCCGACACGCGGGTGGTGACCATGGTCACGTCCGCCGCCACGGAGAGGTGGCGGTCGACGACCAGGCGGTAGTCGAGCAAGTACACGGCGTCGGCGCTGAGCACGAGCACCACGTCGGCGTCGAACTGGGCGATCAGGCGGCGGTGCCGCCACAGGGCGTCGGCGTTGCCCTCGTGGAAGCCGCCCTCCTCACCGCCGCTGAAGGGATGGAGGATGAGCAGGCCGCCCTGGGTGCGGTCGAGGTCCCACGGCCGGCCGTTGGACAGGTGGTCTTCGAGCTTGTGGGGCTGGAACTGCTGGAGCACCCACACGTCGGCGATCTCGCTGTTGGAGCAGTTGCTGAGGACGAAGTCGATCAGCCGGTAGTGCCCGGCGAAGGGCAGGGCCGGCTTGGCCCGCCGCTCGGTGAGTGGGCCCATGCGGCTGCCGGCCCCACCGGCGAGGACGAGGGCGAGGACGCGAGGACGGTCGATCGGCCCTTCTTACCAGCCTTCATAGCAGGGTAGGTTCTGGCAATGAGCGAGACCGGCTCCGGCGTCAGCGCCGGCGCTCCTCCCCTGACCTGCCCGCGCCACAAGGTCGAGACGCCGCTCACGTGCGTCACGTGCGGCACGCCGATCTGCCCCAAGTGCTACGTCCGCACCGCGGTCGGGCTGCGGTGCCCCAAGTGCGCGGAGGCCGTCACCGTCAAGCTGGGCGGCCGCCGGTGGGGAGTCATCGTGCCCGTGGCCGTCGTCTTCGTCGGCCTGGCCCTGCTGGCGGTGCGGGCCATCTCGTCCGACGACGGCGAGCAGAGCGGGCCGGTCGACGACACCGAGCTGGAGGAGCCGGCCGACGGCGCTGCCCCCGGCTACCGCCTCGTCTCCAAGCCCGAGCAGGGCTACTCGATCGAGGTCCCCGTCGACTGGCAGGCGGCCGCCGACAACACCGACGCCACCCTCTCCTACGCCAAGGTGCGGGCCACCGAAGGTTCGTTGCGGGTGACCGTCACCCCCGCCGAGGGCAACCTGGCGCAACGGGTGGAGCGGCTCATCGCCCAGCTCGGTTCCGAGGGTGGCACCGACTTCGCCCAGGCTCCCACCGCCGTCGGGGGCCAGCAGGGCATCCGGCTCACGTACCGGTTCCCCACCAGCGCCACCCCCGGCTCCACCGTCGCCAGCCGATCGTCCTACCTGGTCGAGCACAACGGGCGGGCCTACTCGGTCCAGTTGGCCACTACCGACCCGGGCGCCAACGAGTCGGTGTTCACCTACATCGCGTCGACCTTCACGCTCCTGTAACACCCCGGCCGTAGGCTTGCTGCCACGATGACCGAAGCCGTCCAGCCGCGCCTGGGGCACGCCGAAGCCGGCCTCCCGCCCGAGACCGTTTCCATCCGGGGCGTTGCCCTGGCCCGCGACATCCGCTTCCTGGGCGGCCTCCTGGGCGACAGCCTCCGCCGCCACGAGGGTGACGCGCTGTTCGAGCTGGTCGAACGGGTCCGGGCCCTCAGCCGGGCGGTGCGGGACTCCACCTCGCCCACCACCGCCGACGACCTCGACGCCCTGCTGTCGGGGATCGACCTCCACACCGCCACCCTGGTGGTCCGGGCCCTGTCCGCCTTCTTCCACCTGGCCAACATCGCCGAGCAGACCCACCGCGCCGACGAGCCGCTGGAGACGGCCGGCCAGGACGGGCCGTTCAGCAGCGTGGTCGACCAGATCGCCGAGGCCGGGTTCCCCGCGGGCGAGCTGGAGAGCGTCCTCGGTCGCCTCGAGCTGCGCCCCGTCCTCACCGCCCACCCCACCGAGGCGGTGCGCCAGTCGCTGCTCACCAAGCGCCGCCGCATCGCCGAGCTGCTCGACATGCGCTCCCACCCGCGCTCCACGAGCGACGATCGCCGGCGGGCGGAGCGGGAGATGGCGGAGGTGGTCGACCTCATCTGGCAGACCGACGAGCTGCGCCGCAACCGACCAACCCCGGCCGAGGAGGCCCGCTCGGTCATCTTCTACCTGGAGGAGCTGTACCGCGACGTCCTGCCCGACCTGCTCGACGACGTGGCCGACCACATCTCCCGCCTGGGCGTGACCCTCCCGCCCCGAGCCCGTCCCGTCCGCTTCGGCACCTGGGTGGGTGGCGACCGGGACGGCAACCCCACGGTCACGCCCGAGGTCACCCTCGACGTGCTCGCCCGCCTGCGCGAGGCCGCGCTACGCAACCTCACCGCCGCGGTCGAGCGGTTGGTCACGATCCTCAGCAACTCCGTTCAGGTGGTGGACATCTCCGCCGGCCTGCGGGCCAGCCTGGCTGCCGACCGGGCCGTGATGCCCGAGGTCTACGCCCAGTGGGGCGCCCTCAACGCCGAGGAGCCCTACCGCCTGAAGTGCTCCTACATCACCCAGCGACTGGTCAACACCAGCCGCCGCCTCCGCGACGGGGCGCCGCCTCGCAGCGGCCTCGACTATGCCTCGACGGCGGCGTTGCTCGACGACCTCGACGTCATGCGGGCGTCCCTCCTGGAGAACCAGGGAGGGCTGGTCGCCCGCGGGGCCGTCGACCGGGTCATCCGGCTGGCGGCGGCGTCGGGCATGGCCCTGGCCACCATGGACGTCCGTGAGCACGCCGACCGGCTCCACCGGGCCCTCGCCGTGCTGTTCGACCGGCTGGGGTCGTCCGACGTCAGCTACGCCGAGCTGTCCCGGCCCGAACGGCGGGCGATCCTCTCATCGGAGTTGCGCACCCCCCGCCCCCTCACGTCACCGGCGACTCGCCTCACCGGCGACGCGGCCGACATGCTGGCCATCTTCTCGGCCGTGCGGGAGGCGCTCGACCGGTTCGGCGACGACGCCATCGAGAGCTACGTCATCTCCATGTGCAAGGGCGTCGACGACGTGTTGGCATCGGCCGTGCTGGCTCGCGAGGCGGGACTGATCGACCTCACCACCGACGTGGCCCGCATCGGTTTCGTGCCCCTCCTGGAGACGATCGACGAGCTGCGCAACGCCGGCGCCATCGTCGACGACCTCCTGTCCGACCCAGGGTACCGGCGCATCGTCGCCCTGCGGGGCCAGGTGCAGGAGGTCATGCTCGGCTACTCCGACTCCAACAAGGACACCGGCATCACCACGTCGCTGTGGGACATCCACCGGGCCCAGCGCGCCCTGCGCGACACGGCCCGTCGCCACGGCGTGCTGCTGCGGCTGTTCCACGGCCGGGGCGGTACCGTCGGCCGGGGCGGCGGCCCCACCGGCGAGGCCATCCTCGCCCAGCCCTTCGGCACCCTCGACGGGGCCATCAAGATCACCGAGCAGGGCGAGGTCATCTCCGACCATTACCTGCTGCCCGCCCTGGCCCGCCGCAACCTCGAGGTGGCGGCCGCCGCCGTGCTCCAGGCCTCCCTCCTCCACCGGGAGTCCCGCCAGCCCCTCGACCTCCTCGACCGCTGGGACGGCGTCATGGACGTGGTTTCCGCCACCGCCCACACCGCCTACCGCCGGCTGATGGACGACCCCCGCCTCCCGAGCTACTTCTACGCGTCCACGCCGGTGGACGAGCTGGCCGCTCTCAACATCGGCTCCCGGCCGGCCCGCCGCCCCAAGTCCTCGGCCAGGGGCCTCGAGGGCCTGCGGGCCATCCCGTGGGTCTTCGGTTGGACCCAGTCCCGCCAGATCGTGCCCGGCTGGTTCGGCGTGGGCACCGGCCTCGCCGAAGCGCGGGCGGCCGGGTTCTCGGCGGAGCTGGCCGACATGTACGCGGAGTGGCACTTCTTCCGCACGTTCGTCTCCAACGTGGAGATGGTGCTGTTCAAGACCGACCTCGCCATCTCCCGCCGCTACGTCGAGCGCCTCGTCGACCCGTCCCTCCACGACCTGTTCGACACGATCGTCGACGAGCACCGCCGCACCGTCGAGGAGGTCCTGTCCCTCACCGGCGAGCGCCGCCTGCTCGACCGCCACCCGCTCCTCCAGCGCACCCTCGAGACCCGCAACGCCTACCTCGACCCGATCAGCTTCCTCCAGGTCTCGCTGCTGGCCCGGCTCCGCAACAGCGACAAGGCCGACGCCCAGCTGTGGCGGGCCCTCCTCCTCACCGTCAACGGCATCGCCAACGGCCTGCGCAACACCGGCTGACCGTCACTCCTCCTCGGCCGCGTCGGCGTCGATCCGTCGCGAGCTGCCCACGGGCCCCCGACCGTACCGAGGGTACCGAGGCCGGCGGCCCATGCCACGGCTGTGCAGAAATGCCGGATATTCCGGCATTTCTGCACACTCAGGCCGGCGCGCCCCCTCGCCGGCGCGCCAGGGCCAGCACGACCCGGAAGCGGACGCGTGTCCGAGTGCTCGACGTCGGGCGGGATGGTCTGCGCTGCCCCCGGTTCCACGCCGCCTCGGAACGGCGGCCGCCCCCCGGTGGCCTGTGACGACGGCCTCGACGACGACGGCGACGGTCGCACCGACTTCCGGGTCGACGGCCGCGGTGACCGGGGTGCACCGAGCCCCGGGACTCCGACGAGCCGACCCAGTCGAACAACCGCATGGCCGCCCCACCATCGGCCCAACCGGCGGCGGCGACGTCTGCGCCGGCCTACCCCGACTGGATCAGCCGCTTGCTACGACGAGGTTGACCAGCTTGGGGGGGACGGTGACCACCTTGTGGGGGTCGCGTCCCCCCAGGGCGGCCTGGACCTTGGGCGACTCGCGAGCCAGCCGCTCCATCGCCTCGGCGGCCACGCTGGCGTCGACCTCGATGCGGTCCCGGACCTTGCCGTTGACCTGCACGACCATGGTCACCGTCTCTCTGGCGGCCAGGGCGGTGTCGGCCACGGGCCACGGCTGCTCGTGGATGTGCTGGCCCCGGTGGCGCCGCTCCCACAGCTCGGCGGTCACGTGGGGCACCATGGGCGCCATCAGCAGCAGCAGGGTGTCGAGCGCGAAGGCATCCCCGCCGCCCCGCCTCGAGAGCAGGTTGGTGAACTCCATGCAGGCCGCCACCGCGGTGTTGTACGACCAGCGCTCGTAGTCCTCCGACACCCGCCCGATGAGGCGGTGAGTCTCCCGCTCCAGGGCCGGATCGGGCGGCTGGGGCTCGGCCAGCGCCTGCCGCCACACCCGCTGCAGGAACTTCCGGCAGCCCTCGATGACCTCGTCGGACTGCTCCGACCAGTCCACGTCGTCGGCGGGCGGGCCCACGAACAGGTGGAAGAGGCGCAGGGCGTCGGCCCCCACCGTCTCGAAGTACTTCGAGGGCGCCACCAGGTTGCCCTTGGACTTCGACATCTTCGACCCGCCCATGCGGATCATGCCCTGGGTGAACAGGCGGGCGAACGGCTCCCGCAGGTCCTTGGGCGCCACGCCCAGGTCGGCCAGCGCCTTGGTGAAGAACCGGGCGTACATGAGGTGCAGGATGGCGTGCTCGATGCCGCCGATGTACTGGTCGACGGCCATCCAGCGCTCCACCGCCCCCGGCTCGAACGGGGCCTCGCTGTTCCACGGGTCGCAGAAGCGCAGGAAGTACCACGACGAGTCGACGAACGTGTCCATGGTGTCGGTCTCGCGGGTGGCGGGGCGGCCGCAGGAGGGGCAGGTGGTGTTCAGGAACCCCTCGTGGAAGCGCAGGGGAGACTCGCCGGTGGGCCGGAACTCCACGTCGTCGGGCAGGTGGACGGGCAGTTGGTCGTCGGGCACGCCCACCGCCCCGTGCTCGGGGCAGTACACGACCGGGATGGGGCAGCCCCAGTACCGCTGGCGGGACAGCAGCCAGTCGCGCAGGCGGTAGTTGACCGTGCGCCGGCCGGTGCCGTTCTCCTCCAACCATTCGATGGCCCGCTCGATGGCCTCGGCCTTGTAGAGCCCGTTGAGCCACTCGCTGTTGATCGACCGGCCGTCGCCCGTGTAAGCCTCGCCCTCCCATCCCTGCGGCCGCTGGACCGTCTCGACGATGGGCAGGTCGTAAGCCTTGGCGAAGTCCCAGTCGCGCTGGTCCTCGCCGGGGACGGCCATGATCGCCCCCGTGCCGTAGCTCATGAGCACGTAGTCGGCCAGGTAGATGGGGACCTCTTGGCGGTTGAACGGGTTGATGGCGTACGAGCCGGTGAACACGCCCCGTTTCGACAGGGCCGCATCGGTCGACAGCCGCTCGATCTCCGACTCCTGGGCCACCTGAGCCCTGAACGCCTCGACCTCCGCCCGGCGGTCCTCGCTGGTCAGCTCCGGCACCAGCGGATGCTCGGGTGACAGGACCACGTACGTCATGCCGAAGCTGGTGTCGGGCCGGGTGGTGAAGACGGGGATCGACACATCGTCGCGGCCGGCGACGGCCAGCTCGAACTCGGCCCCTTCCGAGCGGCCGATCCAGTTGCGCTGCATGGTCTTGACCCGCTCGGGCCAGTCCAGGCTGTCGAGATCGTCCAGCAGCTGGTCGGCGTAGGCGGTGATGCGGAAGAACCACTGCTCCAGCTCCCGCTTGGTCACCAGGTGGCCCGACCGCTCGCACGTGCCGTCCGCCAGCACCTGCTCGTTGGCCAGCACCGTCTGGCAGCCCGGGCACCAGTTGACGGGGGCGCTCTTGCGGAAGGCCAGACCCGCCTCCCACAGGCGCAGGAAGATCCACTGGGTCCAACGCATGTACTCGGGGTCGTGGCTCTTGACTTCGCGCCGCCAGTCGTACATCGACCCCAGCCGCTCCAGGGACGCCTTCAGCTCACCGATGCGGGCGTCGGTGAAGGGGCGGGGGTGGGTGCGGTTGTTGATGGCCGCGTTCTCGGCCGGCAGCCCGAAGGAGTCGAAGCCGATGGGGGAAAGCACGGCCATGCCGTGCATGGTGCGGTGGCGGACGATCAGGTCGCCGAACGTGTAGTTGCGCACGTGGCCCATGTGGGCCGGTCCGCTCGGGTAGGGGTACATGCACAGGCAGTAGAAGTGGGGCCGGGCGTCGTCATTGTCGACCTGGTAGGCGCCTTCGTCGCGCCACCGGGCCTGCCACTTCTTCTCGATGTCCTGCACGTCGTACCCCTCGGCCATGGGGTGGATGGTACCGGCGGCCTCGCTCAGGCCCTCTCCCATTGCGACGACAGCTCGGGGGCCCGGGCGAGGGACTGGAACACCACGCAGTACCGCTCGGTGAGGCGGATCAGGGTGTCGAGTTGCTCGGGCGGCGCGTCGGCATCGAGCTCGAAGGCCACCCGGACGGCCCGGAAGCCGACGGGCACGTCCTTGGAGACGGCCAGCGCCCCCCGCACGTCGAGGTCTCCCTCCACCCGCACGGTGCCGCCCCTGAGCGGGATCTCGAGCGATGTCGCCACCGCCCGCAGCGTCACCCCTGCGCAGGCGGCCAGGGCCTGGAGCAGCATGTCCCCGCTGCAGATCGACAGTCCGTCGCCCCCCGTCGCCGGGTGCAGGCCGGCCACGGCCAGGGCGCGGCCGGTCTGGACCGAGCAGGTGACGTCCTCGCCCAATCCGCCCTCGGCCCGCAGGGTCACGAGGGCGGCGGTGCCGTCCTGGCGGTAGCGGTCTTTCAGCGGCTGCTGGAGGGCGTGGAGGGTGGCCTTGTCCATGCCGCCATGGTCGCGCAGGCCGTCCAGTCGGCCGCCGGCGCGGGGCCTGTGACCGATCGGTAACACGGCGGCGAAGAGGCGGTTACCGCCGGCCCGCAGGCTAGGGGACAAGGCCAACAATCACGTCCAATGAGGGAGGCGGCCCCCAATGAAGAAGTTGATCGTCCTCGTGTCCACCCTGACCGTCGGTGTCGGCGGCGTGCTCGCCACCCAGAGCTTCGCCGCCGGCGACCGGCCACTCGCTCCGGCGGCGGCGGCCGCCCACCCGGCGCCCGCCCCCGTCGCGCGCACCGAATCCACCCCGACCCCGACCCCGACCCCGGCCCCGACCCCGGCACCCGAGCCGGCCCAGCCCGCCCAGCCCGCCGCCAGGGTTGCACCCGTGCGCACGGCAGCGGCCCCCCAGCAGGTGGCCCCGCCGGCGACGTCGGCCCAGTCGGCCCCTCAGTCGTCGTTCAGTCCCCACGGGGCCGAGCCCGCTCCGGGCCCGGTCCCGCCCGCCCCGCCCGTCGACCACATCATCACCGTCCCCGAAGGCACGACCGTGTGGCGGGTGCAGGACATGGGTCCCGGTGCCACCTACCTGAGCGACGTCTCGTTCGTCGACGCCCGCCACGGGTGGGCTGTGGGCGGCTGGAACGGTGACATCCGCGTCACCCGCGACGGTGGCCAGGAGTGGGAGCAGCAGTTCGCCGGGGGCCCCGAGCTCACGGGCGTCGCCTTCGTCGACCGCCTGCGGGGCTGGGCCGTCGGGTTCGACGGGACCATCCTGAACACCACCAACGGCGGTGCCACGTGGTCGGCTCAAGCCTCGCCCGGCGGGGACTACCTCGCCGTGTCCTTCGCCGACCGCACCCACGGTTGGGCAGTCGGGAACTGCGGGGTGATCTCCGCCACCACCGACGGCGGCGCCACCTGGGTCAGCCAGGTCCCTCCGCCCGCCCCGTGGACCTGTGACAACCCCACCCTGACCGACGTGCACTTCGTCGACAGCCGCCACGGCTGGGCCGTGGGGGGCGACGTCCTGCTCGTCACCACCGACGGGGGCGAGACGTGGAGTCGCCGCTCCCTGCCCGGCTCGACTCTGTACGACATCGACTTCATCGACGCGCGCCGCGGCTGGGCCGTCGGGTTCAACACCATCCTCGCCACCACCGACGGCGGCCGCACCTGGGTCGCGCAGGGCGGCGACCTGGTCGACACCGCCCTGTCGAGCGTCGACTTCGTGACCCGCAACGCCGGCTGGGCGGTGGGCGCCGGCCTCGACGGGCAGGCCGTGATCCTGGCGACCAGCGACGGCGGTGAGACCTGGACCGAGGAGGTGGCCGTGCCGACGCCCCTGCTGCGGGCGGTCGTGGCAGTCAACCCCGAGAAGGCGTGGGCGGTGGGTTCGTCGATCCTGGCCCGCTGAGGAACCGGTAGCGAGCGGTGCCGTGGGATGGTGCCCGGATGAGCGAACCCGCCCCCCGGCCCGATTCCCTCGGCACCGCTCTCTGCGAGGTCTGTGCCCAACCCATGGGCGCCCGGGGCCAGGCCCACGCGGGTCGGCGCCTGCGAGTTCCCGTTCAACGTCCACGACGAGCGCCGAGAAGATGGGCCCCATCGCCGCCTGGGCCCGAAATCGTACCTGTGGTGTCCAAGATCCAGCCCAGAAGATGCTGAAGCGATCT
>Ga0187892_10003681_pt1 | contig 27458 bp, 23 predicted proteins | sample MA1701073metaG_FD_139345 | JGI IMG/M metagenome (GOLD analysis project Ga0187892, IMG submission 139345) | Bio-ooze microbial communities from a basaltic lava cave in the Kipuka Kanohina Cave System on the Island of Hawaii, USA - MA170107-3 metaG ... | reverse complement strand
TCACGGTCCGCTCGATCCTGGGGAACATCGGGGTGCTCGTGATCCCCGAGCAGGTCGCGGTCCCGCGCGCCAGCGAAGCCTTCGGCGCCGACGGGAAGCTCGCGGATCCGAAGCAGCAGGGCTCGATCGAGAAGATGGCCGCCCGGCTGGTCGCGCTGCTCAGGAAGCTCCAGGGCTAGCGGGCGGGCAGCGCTGGTGAGGTGAACCCCGCCTACGCCTTCACCCCCAGGATGCCGTCGATGGTCCCCGTCGACACGGAGTGGTATCCCGGGCGCGCCTTCTCGTAGATGCGGCGCGCGCGCTCGAGGCCCTCGGGGGTCTCGGCGAGCTTCTTGTAGAGCGGCTTGAGGAACTTCCGCCGCCCCTGGCTCAGGAGGAACCGCTCCAGCGCCGCCATCGCCGGCTCCCAGCGCGCGGCGATCGCGTGGGGGAACCAGGCGTTGAGGACCTCCGAGTTCCCCGACGTCGTGAGCTGGAAGGCAGCGTCCAGGTCGGCGAGGCGCGCGGGCGCGATCGGGTCGGGGAGCTGGCGCAGGAAGTGGAGCCACTCGTGCGTGGACCACCCTTTGGTCACGAGGTCGCCGGCCCGCGTCCCGGCCTTCCACGCCTCGACCTGCCGGTCCACCTTGAGGAACGCGTCCGAGCGCGGCTCCGGGCAGTTCGCCGGGAGACCGGTGCCGTGCAGCCACTCGTCCACGCCGAGCCGCTCCTCGAGCCCGGGCCGTCCCGCGAGGAGCCGCGCGCGCAGGTGTTCGAGGAAGGCGCCCGTGGTCATCGAGCGGAAGCGGTGGCGCTCGAAGTACTCGCGCAGGAACCCGTCGAAGGCCTCCCGCCCGACGGCCTCCTCGAGGAGACGCAGGAATGAGTGCCCCTTCTCGTAGGCGATCTCGTTCACCGCCTCGTCCGGGTCGCGCCCGGCGAGGTCGAGGAGGAGCCGCGTGTCCGCGCTGGTCGCGCCCTTGTCCTTCACGCACGCGCGGAGGTCCTGGAGCCCGAGCAGCGCCAGCATCTCCGCGTACGGCCGACCGTGCAGCTCCTCCATGATCCGGCGCTCGAAGTAGACCGTGAACCCCTCGTTGAGCCAGAAGTCGTTCCACGTCGCGTTGGTCACGAGGTTCCCCGACCAGGAGTGCGCCAGCTCGTGCGCGACCAGCGAGGTGAGCGAACGGTCCCCCGCGAGGATCGTCGGCGTCGCGAAGGTCAGCCGCGGGTTCTCCATCCCGCCGAAGGGGAAGCTCGGCGGGAGCACGAGCAGGTCGTAGCGTCCCCAGAGGTACGGGCCGTAGAGCTTCTCGGCGGCGTCGATCATCCGCTCGGTCTCCGAGAACTCGTGGGCCGCCCGCGCGACCGTCGCCGGCTCGGCGTAGACCCCGGTGCGCGGCCCCAGGCTCCGGAACTCCAGGTCGCCCACCGCGAGCGCCAGCAGGTAGGACGGGACCGCCTGTGGCATCCGGAAGCGGTGGACGCCGTCGGCCGCGCGCGCGGTCGGGTTCTCGGCGCTCATCACGGCGAGGAGGCCGCGCGGCACGCGCACGATCGCGTCGTAGGTCATCCGGACGCCCGGCGTGTCCTGGCACGGGACCCAGGTCCGCGCGAGGATCGCCTGCGACTGCGTGAACAGGAACGGGTGCTGCCCGCCTGCCGTCTGGCGCGGCTCGAGCCACTGGACCGCCGCGGCCGAGGGGGCGGCCTCGTACTCGATCTCCACCGTCCGCGTCCCCGGCGCGAGCTCGATCGCGAGCGGACGCCCGAGCGGCGGGCCTCCGGCGCCGAGCTCGAACCGGGCCGGGCCGCCTCCCTCCCCGAGCGTCACGCGGCGCACCTCGAGGTCCCGCGTGTCGAGGAGCAGTCGCGCGGCGCCCGGGCGCCGCGCGACCCGGAGGACAGCCCGCCCCGCGATCGTCCGCCGGTCGAAGTCCACCGTGAGGTCGAGCGTGAGATGCTCGACCGCCGCCTCCTCGGGTCGCGCGCAGGAATGGGGATCCATGAGGCGGCGCATCCTACCGCTGCCTCGCGGACGCGACCAGGAAGCGACCGACCCGCGGCAGGGCGGGCCCCCCGGGTGTGTGCGGCCGAGGCTACCTCGAACTCTCGAGGGTCTCGCCCGGGGGACCCGCGAATTCCAGCGGGGAGAGGCCTACTGCCGGTTCGTCGGCGCGGGCGCGAGCGGATCGGGGACCCTGACCGTGCCGACGTGCGCTCCGAAGGCGAGCGTGATCTGGAAGTCCCCTTCCTTCACCCGTTCGAGCTTGGAGACCTCGAGGTGGGCCTTCTTCTCGGAGGCGTCCTGCCAGACCACGCTCCCCTTGCGCATCTTCGCCTCGGGCGGGGGCTGCACGGCGCCGAAGCCGAACGAGTCGGTGGGCGCCTCCATCCACGGGACGAACCGGGCCTCGGTCTTCGAGACCAGGAGGTTCCAGCCCGCCGGGTCGTCGCCCTTGGGCTTCCCCGGCTTGCGGAAGGTCAGGACCGGCGTCGCGCGGCCGCGGGAATAGCGCGCCTCCAGCGTCGCCTCGGGGATCAGGAACGCGTCCACGTTCCAGCCGGGCGCCTTCATCGGCTTCGTCCCCGGGATCCACATCGGGACCAGCACGTGCCATTCGCCGAAGCGGATCCTGAGCTTCGCGGCCTTCGCCGCCTCGTCCTTCTTCTGGCCGTCCGGGACCCAGTCGATCTCGAGCTGCTCGGCGGGCTTCTGCCCCGCGGTCAGGTCGCCGGGGAACGCGACCGCGGCGCCGCGGGAGAGGACCGCGTCGCCGGAACCGTCCATGTGCAGGGAGAACTTCTTCTCGCCGTCGCGCACCAGCGAGACCCGGTAGCTCCCGGGCGCCACCACGTCGTCGGCGCCCCCGAAGACCGGACACGTGGCGCTGAAAGTCGAGGCGGTGTTGCGGCCCAGCCGCCAGGAGTTCCCGGGCTTCAGCTCGTCGAGCGAGTGCTTCCCGAGCCGGACCGGCCCGTACTCGAGCACCGCTTCACGCCCCTGGAAGTCGAGCTTCGGCTTCTCCCGCTGCGCGGGCGCCAGCGAGGCCAGGAGCGCGAGGGCGAAGAGGCAACGAAGAGGGGGGGGCGTCATCTGTGGGTCCTCCTGGGTGGCTGCGGACCGCCTCCGTCCCCCCGTCGGCGCCGGTCTCGTGCAACGAGCATACCGCGAGCGTGTCCGTTTGGGGCGCGCGGAGACGCCGGCGACCCTGTGCAGGATCGCTCCGGGCGCCGTGCGGTCCTGCATCGGATATGCTGCGCGCCCGATGTCGCTTCCGGTGGCCGGACGCGGGCGCTACGAGACTCCCGAGGGCGCGGCCCGTTACGCCGCGCGCTCGCCGGCGCGGGGCCGGGTGGAGGAGGAGCTGGTCACGCGCGCGCTGGACGCGCTCGCGGGGGACCGGATGCTGCTCGATGCGCCCTGCGGCGTGGGACGGATGAGCCGGCTCGCCAGCGCCCGCGGGCTCTCGGTCGTGGCGCTCGACGCCTCGGCGGCCATGCTGGAGCGCGCGCGGGCCCAGGGGGTCGCGACGCGCTACCTCCGGGCCGACCTCGCCGAGCTGCCGCTCCGCGACGGGGCGGTGGACGCGGTGCTCTGCTTCCGGCTGTTCCACCACCTGCGCGGGAGCGAGGACCGGCGGCGCCTCTTCCGCGAGCTCGCGCGGGTGGCGCGGCGCCACGTGGCGGTCTCGTTCTTCCATCCCGTGTCGTTCCACCACGCGCTCCGGCTCGCCAAGCGCCTCTGGGGCGTACGCTCCATGCGGTCGGTGGTGACGCTGGGCCGCCTCCGCGCGGAGGCGGCGGTCGAGGGCCTCCGGCTCGAGCGTTGGTGGGCCCAGGCCCCGTTTCGTCGCGACCTCTGGCTCGCGTTGTTTGGGAAGTGAAAAGGGGTCAGGAGGCTTTTCCGCCGCGGAAGAGGTTCCAAGGTTCCTGCCCCCTTTTCATCCCCCCACCGCCGCGCGGAGCGCGCGGAAGGCCTCGACCAGGCGCGACTCGATCGAGCGCCACTCCTCCTCGGTCGGACGGCCGCGCCGCTCGGCGTGCGCGTCGCGATCGAGCATCGCCATGGCCCGCGCGCGCGCGTAGGGCTCGAGCGCCCCGGCCGGCACGCCGTAGAGCGCCGCGGCCGCGTCCGCGATCGCGCGCGCGAGCCCCGCCTCGCCCACGCGGGCTCGCTCGCGGTGCGCGATCCACCACTCGAGCTCGAGCCGCGCCACCCGCGCGGGATCGCAGGAGAGACGCCCGAGCTGACGGATCGCCGCGAAGTAGCGCTCGAGATCGGGGAGCGCGGTCTCGTAGTCCGCGCGCCCGCGCCCCCGCTGGAAGAGGACCGCCGCCCGTGCCGCCCGCGCGGCGTTCCAGGCGGCGCGGAGCGGCGGGAACCCGTACTGCTCGTGGAGGAGGCGGGTCAGCCCGAGGAAGAGCTTCACGCGCTTCTCGTCGTAGTAGTCGCGCCACATCGCGGTCTCGAGGCGCGCCACCGCCTCGGGGTCGAAGCGGCGCAGGTCCGCGGACCAGGGGCCGAAGAGGTCGAGGAGAACCAGCACCAGCGCCATCCCCGTCCCCGCGAGCAGCCAGCGGAGGCGCCGGCGCCGCCGCGGCGTGGCGGGTGTCATCCGCCGACGAGCCGCTGGAGGAGCAGCGCGCTGAGCAGCGCCCGCTCCACGAACGACGAGCGACGCGCCCACTCCACGTCGCCGGAGGCGCAGTGGAGGTTCCCGCCCACCGGCCCGAGCCCGTCGAGCGTCGGGACCAGGTCCCAGAGGTGCGAGCCGTCGCTCGCCCCGCGCCTGAGCGCGGGCACGATCCGGAGCCCGGCCTCCCGACCGGCTTCCACGGCCAGCGCGGCGAGCCGCGCGCTCCCCGGGTTCTCGGGCCAGGGCGGATAGCTCGGGAGCAGCGTCACCTCGACCGCGCAGCGGAACCCGTCCGCGGCGCTCGCCACCGAGCCCGGCCCGGCCAGCCGCCGCACCGCCTCGATCCCGGCCGCGTGGTCCTCCACGGTCCGCGCCCGCACGTCCACCGAGCACCACGCGCGCGCGGGAACGGTGTTCAGCATGGTCCCGCCCTCGATCCGCCCCACGTTGCACGTGAGGTCGCGGCCGTAGTCGGTGAGCGCCTCGAGCCGCTCCACGATGCGGCACAGCTCGCGCACGGCGCTCGCGCCGCGCTCGTGCGCGTTCCCCGAGTGCGCGGCGCGGCCGGTCACGTCCACGCGGAACCGCGCGCCCCCCTTGCGCGCCCACGTGACCGTGGAGCCGTCTCCCGGCGGCGCGTCGAAGCCGGGCTCGTAGACGAGGCAGGCCCGCGTGCCCGGGCCGACGAGCCGGCGCGCCTGCTCGGGGAAGTCGGCGCAGGCCCCCTCCTCGGAGGCGTCGAAGAGGAGGTGGAGGGTGGCCGCCCCGAGCGTCTCCGGCGCGACCTCGTGGAGCGCGCGGAGCGCCATCCAGAGGACGATCGTCCCACCCTTGATGTCCGCGACGCCGGGCCCCGTGATCCGGTCTCCCTCCCTCCGCCAGCGGAAGCCGTGCCGCCGCTCCTCCTCCGGCGCGTAGACCGTGTCGAGGTGCGAGACCAGCATCAGCTCGACCGGGCCGCTCCCCGCGCGGCGGAGGAAGCGGTGCGCGCCCCGCCGCTCGCCCACGCTCGGGACCGCGCGCGCTTCGAAGCCGAGGGGCCGGAACAGCTCCTCGACGAAGCGGCCGCACGCGTTCACCCCGTCGGGGTTCCCGGTGAACGAGTTGATCCCCACCAGCTCCTCGAGGCGCGCGAGCGCGTCGCCCTCGATCGATCGGAGGAAGTCCCGAAGCTCCTGCATCGTGCTCAGGTAACACGTCCCGGGCCGTGCTTCCAAGGGGTCACCGCGCGCGCAGCCGGACGAGTCCGGGCACGCCGTCGGGCTCCGTCGCGAACCGGGCCTCGAGCGCGCTCCACGTCCGCCCGAGCGCCGCCTGCTCCTCCGGGGTGGCCTCGGGCGTCAGGAGGAGCGCGTGGACGGTCCGCCCCTCCCCGAGTCGCGACGCGACCCAGCCGGCGACGTCGAGCCCGCCGAGCTCCCGTTCCATCGCGCGGCGCCAGTCGGGGCTCGAGCCCGGCTTCAGGAAGAGATAGCGACGCGCGGGCGCGCGCCGGAGCGTGTACTCCGCGAGGATCGGGTGCACCGCGCCGAGGAGCGCCGCGTCCGGCGGCACGGCCCGGTCCACCGCGCGCAGCGTCTCGACGAGCGGCGAGGGGGGCGGCGGCGCGACGAGGCTGGAGGCCGGCCACGCCGGAAGCGTCGCCGCCGCCGCGAGCGCGACCGGGAGGACGCGGAGCCGCGCGGGACAGAGCGCCACGGCGCCCGCCGCCGCCGCCACGAACACGAACGGCAGCGTGGGGAGGAGATAGAGGATCGAGCGGAACCAGTAGGGCGCGAGCAGCAGGTAGGGGAAGAGCGTCCCTGCCGCCGCCAGCGCGCGGAACGGGTGAGGCGCGCGGAGGATCCCGAGGAGAGCCAGCGCCGCCACCGGCCAGGGATAGAGCGGGCCGAGCCCGATCAGCGAGCGGAGCAGGAACCCCGGCCCCTCGCCGGGAGGTGTCACCTCGGGGTGGAGCACGTTCCGGAACGAGAAACCGGCCGGAAGCCCCCAGACGGCGTAGCCCGCGCCGAACGGCCGGCCGTGGGCCGCGACGTTCGCGGCCACGAGCAGCGCTCCCCCCGCCGCGAGCCCCGCGCCCGCGCGGAGCGCCGCGCGACCCCCGCCCCCCGAAAGCGGCGCCGCCACCGCGAGCGCGGCCGGGAGCCCGAGGTCGCGCGCGCCGGAGAGCGGGAGCAGCGCGGCCAGGAAGCCGGCGCTCCCTCGCGCGCCGCGCGTCCAGAGGAGCGCGACCCCCGCGGTCCCCGCGACGCTGAGCGGCTGCGAGAGGACGCGGCGCGAGACGTCGCGGACCGGCGCGCACGAGAGGAAGAGGAGCGCGGCGGTCGCGCCCGCGGCCGGGCCGGCGAGGGCGCGACCGAGGAGATAGAGGAGGAGCGTGGAGAGCACGCCGAGCGCGCCGCTCAAGAGGACCGGGTTCTGGAGATCGGCGCCGAGGAGCCAATGGAGCGGCGCCGCGAGCGCCGGAGCGCCGGGCGGATAGAAGCCCGGCACGGTCTCGCCCCCTAGCTGCATCGTGTTCCCGCGACCCTCCGCGAGGTTCACGGACTGGGCGGCGTAGTAGAGGCTGTCGAAGCGGAGGTCGGCGCTCGCGCGCGGCGCGGGGAGCAGGAAGAGGGCGACCGCGAGGACCCCGAGGACGAGCGCGCCTTCGAGGAGCCGACGGGAACCCGCTTGCCTCTCTTCCCCTCCGGCTTCCAGCTTCAAGCTTCCAGTTTCCAGCCGCAGCCCTCGCGCGCGCCGCTACCGCTTGTCCGCGCCCTCTCCGCGGAGCCTCCCGCCGTGACCGTCCGCACGATCGCTCCCACCGAGGCCTCGGTCTCCTCCAGGAGGAGCCCGAGCGTGGTGCGAGGGGGCGCGCCCGGCGCCGCCGCGGCAACCGGGGCCTCATAGGCGCGGAGCTCGGCGACCGGGAGCACGGGAAGCGCGTTCCGCTCGTCGTCGGCGGCGAGGGGGAGCGCGAGGAGGGCGACCAGGACCGGGATGCGCATGGATCCGACTCTCTCTGCCCCGGGCCGAGAGTAGCACGGCCCCCGCCGGAGCGGCCAGCCGGCTCTTGCCCCCGCGTTCTTCCACGCCACAATACGCGCCCTTTTCCGGAGGAATGACGCCATGGCATCCCCCTGTCCCATCGCTCGCGCGGACTTCCGCGTGCACGCGCGGCCGATCGAGGTCGTGATCGGAGGTCAGCCCTTCACCGCCGAGGTGAAGGAGTTCTCGACCGGCTCGTTCGGCTGGAACGTGAACGCGAAGACCGTGATCGAGGTCGGCGGCAAGCGCCTGCCGGTCCAGGTCGGGCTCAACCTGACCGTGATCGGGAGCAAGGAGTCGCCGAAGGAGTGACCGGGGAACCGTGCGGCAGGCAGCGGGACGGTATCCTGGCGACCGATGTTCGACCTCTCGGAGGATCAGGTCGGGAAGACCTTCGGCGGCTCCGTCCGCTACCACCTCGAGGAGAAGCTCGGCGAAGGCGGGATGGGGGTGGTCTACCGGGCCCGGGACTTCCTGCACGGGCGGCAGGTGGCGCTCAAGTTCCTGCGCCACGAAGGCGCGCTCGACCCCGAGGTGCAGCAGCGCTTCATGAACGAGGCGCGCCGCTTCGGGAAGCTCAGGCATCCGAACCTGGTCCGCATCCACGCCCTGGGGCGCGAGGAAGGGATCCTGTACATCGCCTCCGAGTTCGTGCCCGGCCGGAACCTGGCTTGGTTCCTCCAGAGCGGGCCGCTCGAGATCGATCGGGCCCTCTCGATCGTCGCCGACGTGGCGTCCGGGCTGGCCGAGGCCCACCGCCACGGCGTCGTGCACCGGGACCTCAAGCCCGAGAACGTGATGATCCGGGAGCCCGACGGCGTGGTGAAGGTGCTCGACTTCGGCATCGCCAAGGACCTGAACGCCACGATCGTGCTCACCCGGCCCGGGACCTACATGGGGACGCCGGGCTACTCCGCGCCGGAGCAGGTGCGCGGCGACGCGGTGGATGGCCGCGCCGATCTCTTCTCGCTGGGAGCGCTCCTCTACGAGCTGATCACCGGGGAGCGCGCCTTCCAGGGCCGCGGCACCACCGAGCTCCTGGCGCGCACGCAGAAGCAGGAGCCGGCCCCCGCGCACCGGCTGAACCGGGAGGTGAGCGAGCCGCTGGCGCAGCTCGTGGGGCGCATGCTCCAGAAGAACCCCAGGCGGCGCCTCGCCTCCGCGCAGGAGGTCGTGGAGGTGATCGGGCGGGTCCGGAGCGGGCTCCCGGCCGGGCTCCCGGAATCCGAGGCCGCGGGCCTGCGCGGCCTCCTCCAGCGGCTGCTCCGCCGCTGAAACGAGCGGGCCCCCCGCGCGCGCGGGGGGCCCGGAAGGATGCGACGCTACAGGTTGATGATCGCCGCCAGCGGATCGCTCATGTCCGCGACCATGGGGCCCGAGAGGACCGTGCTGTCGGAGAAGGTCACGGTGACCGTCGAACCGATGTACGCGTTGCCGTTCAGGTTCGTGGCGCACGAGTCGCAGTCGAAGATGAAGACGTCCGTGCAGGGGTTGAAGTTGTTGAAGTCGAACTGCAGCCCCCGATAGGCCGTCTGGGTCCCGCAGGTGAAGAGGTTGAGCGGGGTGAAGTTCCCCGGAGGCGTGCCGCCGGTCAGCCCGCAGAAGGTGTTGCTGTTGAACCGGTAGGACGTTCCGGCCTGGAGGGTCCCACCCGAGTTCAGGGCGCCGGACGGGACGAAGCCCATCGCCCCGCCGGTCGCGGTGGTGGCATCGATCACCACGCGCGCGATGCTCACGCCGCCCGTGTTGTGAACTTCCCAGAAGCTGAGCACCTGGATGGCGCCCGCGCCCCGGGCTTCGACCCGCGCATGAGGCTCCGGGGGGCAGGCCTGATAGACGAACGTGGCCCGGTTGGCCGTGCCGATTCCCAACGGGTAGTTGGCGTCGAGCGCCACGAACTGGAGGTCGATGCGATCCCCGGTCTGGAAGAGGCCGGGCGTCGTGAAGGTCAGGTTCGGGCTGGTCTGGTAGGCGTAGGGGATGGGGATCCCCACGTTGGTGAGGAACCCGATGCCGAGCCCGTCCGGCCACATGAGCGAGAAGGGCGCCGGCGGTCCCGAGAACAGGAAGCCGCATTCGAGGCCCGGCACGCCCGGCGTGACGTGCGCCTGCGGCATGGGAGGAGCCGTGCGCAGCGCGACCGCGTACGGATTCGCTATGCCCGGCGACCCGACCGTGGGGCCGTTCAGGTTCATGAAGCAGCTCGCCGGGTTGCCGGACTGGTTGGGGCTGTTCCCGCCCCATTCCATCGGGCTCCCGCTGGTGAGCAGGCGGGTGCTCGTGGAGGTCGGGTCCCCGTTGGTCCCGATGAACGTGGTGTGCGGGTCCACGGTCGAGTTGCACTTGAGATAGACCTTGTCCGGAACCGCGGCGCCGGATGCCTCCGCGAGGTAGTTCGCGAGGATGTCGGCGTCGGTCCGCGGCACGCTGTCGATCCGGATGTCGTCGTAGTGGCCGTTCCCCGCCGGGGAGCTGGAGCCCGAGAAGCCGGCGATGGTCAGGTTGACCCCGTTGTAGTTGAACGCCGCGCCCTGATTGACCGCGGTACCGTCGGGCACGCCGTTCGAGAACCACTGGGCCGTGTTGGCCGCCATCCCCCCGGGGGGATTCGCGCCGCTGTACCGGAAGGCCAGGTGGACCCAGCCCTGCGCGTTCAGTCGGGTCGTGAGCGGGGTCAAGGAGGTCTGGCACTGGACGGGGATGCCGCGAACTCCGATCTGCCCGCCCAGGAAGATGCCGTCCCGGAAGCAGCGGAACTGCCCGGTGCCGCCCGGATTGACCATGGTGGGATCACCGAACACGTACCAGGCCGCGCCGCCTGGCGCGCCCACCGGCCGGAACCAGAACTGGATCGTGAATCCGGTGGCCGGGGTCACCGCGAAGCCGGTCGGGATATAGGACGTGTTGGCTGGCGTGGCCGCGCGCGCGACGCTGCCGGTGCCGAGCTGGAACTGGCCGGTGTCCAGCGTGATCCCCGTCCCCACCGTTGTGAGGAAGGTGTTCGTCGGCGAGGTCGCGTCGTTACGGAGCGTCACCTGCGCCGAGACGGCGGCGGCCAGGAGCGCGCACGCGAAGGATGCTCGAGCGAATCTGGGCATGATTCTGCCTCCTCCAAAAGGTTGCAACCTGCGATCCGGCGGACGCGCCGGACCCCCGTGGTTGGAAGAAACTCCGCTGGTGTGTCCGGGCTCCTTGGTGTCCCTTGGGAGAGCCCAGCGCGGAGGGTATCGCGACTCGCCGGTCCTGACAAGCCCGCTCAGACGCGGCGACCCCGGAGAACCCCCGCGGCGTCCCGCACCGCGGCCATCACTTCGTCCGCGACCCGCCGGGCCTTGCGGGCGCCGGCGACCAGCACCTCCTCGAGCCGTTCGGGCCGCGCCTCCAGCTCCCGCCGCCGCTCGCGCGCGGGGCCGAAGCGCGCCTCGTACAGCTCGGCGAGGCGTCCCTTGGCCTCGCCATAGCCCATCCCGCCGCGCCGGTAGCGGGCCTCCCAGTCGGCGATCTCCGCCGGAGGCGCGAGCAGCTTGAGGAGCTGGAAGACCGTGCACTTCCCCGGGTCCTTGGGGGACTCCACGGGGGTGCTGTCGGTCTTGATGGACATGATGAGCTTCCGGGCCGCCTTCGGCTCGGCGAAGAGCGGGATCGCGTTCCCGTAGCTCTTGCTCATCTTCTGGCCGTCGATCCCGGGCACGACGCGCGCCTCGTTGAGCTGCGCCTGCGGGATCCGGAACACGTCGCTCCGGCCCGAGTCCTCGTGGAACCGGCCGGCGTAGCGGCGGGCCATCTCGATGTGCTGGACCTGGTCCTGGCCGACCGGGACCACGTCGCTCCGCACGATCAGGATGTCCGCGGCCATGAGCAGTGGATAGAAGAAGAGCCCGACGCTCGCCGGGAGGCCGCGCGCGACCTTGTCCTTGTAGCTCACCGCCTTCTCGAGGTCCCCCATCCCGACGGTGCACGCGAGGATCCAGGCCAGCTCGGTCACCTCGGGGAGGTCGCTCTGGCGGTAGAGGGCGACGCGCTCCGGGTCGAGCCCGAGCGCGAGGTAGTCCAGCGCGACGTCCCGCGTGAGGCGCCGGAGCGTCGCGGCGTCCCGGACGGTGGTCAGCGCGTGGTAGTTCGCGATGAAGAAGAAGCACTCGTTGGCCTCCTGGCCGGCGATGTGCTGCAGCATGGCTCCGAACCAGTTCCCGAGGTGGAGCTGGCCCGACGGCTGGATGCCGGAGAGGAGGCGCCGGCCGCGGACCGGGCTCGAGGCGAGGAGCGGGACTTCGTTCTGGGTCATGCGGTCGGCAGTGTAGCGGAAGGGGGAGTCAGAGAAAAAATGGTGTCACTCCTCATTTTCCCGCCGCGGGAAAATGAGGAGTGACACCATTTTTCCGCCCTCCAGCTCGAGCAGGAACTGCTTGCGCCAGAGCCCGCCGCCGTAGCCGCGGAGCGAGCCGTTCCCCTCCACGATCCGATGGCACGGGATCAGGATCGCGATCCGGTTGTGGCCGTTGGCGCGCCCCACCGCCCGGGACGCGCCCGGCCGCCCGAGCGCGCGGGCGAGCGCGCCGTAGGACATCGTCCGGCCGTAGGGGACGCGGCGGAGCATCCGCCACACGGCCTCCTGGAACGGCGTCCCCGGCGCCACGAGCGGCACCGTGAACCTCCGGAGCCTCCCCTCGAAGTAGGCGGCGAGCTCCCGCGCGAGCAGCTCCAGGTGCGCGTTCCGCCCGGGCACGGGGAGCGCCGCGCCGCGGCGGCGGAGCGCCTCCAGCGAGCCGGCCAGTCCGCGCCGGTCCGCGAACTCGAGCAGGCAGACCCCCTCGTCGCGCGCGCCCGCGATCATCGGTCCGAGCGGCGTGTCGATCCGCTCGACGAGCACGGGGTGGCCGCTCCGCGCCGCGCCCGGGGTCCGGCCGAAGACCCTGGTGAACGCCTCGTGGAAGCCGCTGGCCGACTCGAAGCCGTGGGCGAAGGCGACTCCCAGCGGGGGCGCTCCGCCCCGGAGCGCCTCGAGCGCCCGCCCCAGCCGTCGGGAGCGGTGCCAGGCGTGGAAGGTCAGGCCATAGCGGGCGCGGAACCAGCGACGCGCCCGGGCCGGCTCGACAAGGAGCGCGCGGAGGTCGCCGTCCGTGAGGCGCTCGGTGCCCGCCTCATCCACCCGGCGGAGCAGACGTTCGACCCAGGCGGGCGGAGGCGGCGCGCCGGTGGACTCGGGGTGGCACTTGAGGCACGCGCGGAACCCGGCGGCCCGCGCCTCCTCGCCGCTCCCGAAGAAGACCACGTTCCGCTCGCGCGGCTTGCGCGCCGGGCAGGTCGGCCGGCAATAGATGCCCGTGGTCCGGACGCCGACCAGGAAGAGCCCTTCGGAGGCGGGGTCGCGGTCGAGGAGCGCCCGGTACATCGCGGCGGGGGGTGGCAGCGTTTTCATGCAGGGGAGGCTAACGAGCGCCACGGCGGCGCCTCCACCGGTTTTCGGACGCCCAATTCCGGGAAAGGGTACTTGGTTGGTCAGAGCCATTCTTCGATCACCCCCGGGATCTCGCCGAGGCGCGCCACGATCGCGTCCGGCCGGGGGGCGCCCGCCGGGAGCGGAGCGCCCGAGGGCCGTTTGAGGATCGTGCGCATCCCGACCGCCGCCGGACCGGCCACGTCCTCGCGGAGCTGGTTCCCGACGTAGACCGCCTCCCCGGGCGCGACCCCGAGCGCGGCGAGCACGTGGTGGAAGATCGCCGGCGCCGGCTTCCGGACGCGCAGCTCGCAGGAGATCGCGACCACGTCGAACGGGCGGTCCAGACCGTGCCGCGCGAGCACGCGTCGGACGACGCCGCCCTTCCAATAGGTATTGGTGATGAGCCCCGTCCGGAGCCCGCGCTCGCGGAGCGCCGCGAGAACGGGGAGCGCGTCCGGGTCCAGCCGCGCGCTCCCCTCGAAGGGCTCGCGCCAGGCGAGGGCCAGCTCCTCGAGCCCGCGGTCTTCGAGGCGCGTCCCGCCGCGCGCGATGAGGTCGCGGAGCGCCTCGCCGGCGTCGAACTCCGCGTGCGCCCTCGCGGCGCGCAGGTGCCCGAGCAGCACCACGCGCGACGCGCCGACCAGGAACCGGACGAAGGGCGGCGCCCGGTGCCCCTGGGCGCGGAGCCACGCATGGGCCGCGCGCGCGCCGCGGACGAAGTTGGGGAGCACTCCGAAGACGGTCTCGGGGCCGTAATCGACCAGCGTTCCCCCGAAGTCGAACACCACCGCTCGGAGCATTCCTGGCCTCGGATAGAATCGCGCCGCGATGATCTTCCGGCGCTACTTCTACGACAAGCTCGCGCAGGCCAGCTACCTCGTGGGCGCCGACGGCGAGGCGCTGGTCGTGGACCCCAACCGCGACGTGGAGTTCTATCTCCACGAGGCGCGACAGAGCGGGCTCCGGATCGCCCACGTCGCCGAGACCCACATCCACGCCGACTTCCTCTCGGGCGCGCGCGAGCTCGCGCGTCGGGCCGGCGCGCTCCTCCACCTCTCGGACGAAGGCCCCTCGGACTGGCGCTACGGCTGGGCGCGGGAGGAGCGGGCGCTCCTCCACCGCCAGGGAGACCAGTTCATGGTCGGCTCCGTGCGCCTCGAGATCGCGCACACGCCCGGCCACACGCCCGAGCACCTCGCGTTCCTGCTCGCCGACCTGGCCGTCTCGCAGCAGCCGATGGGGGTCTTCAGCGGCGACTTCCTCTTCGTCGGATCGGTGGGCCGGCCCGACCTCCTCGAGCGGGCCGTGCAGCAGAAAGGGACGATGGAGGCGGCGGCGCGCACGCTCTTCCAGTCGCTCAAGCGGTTCCGCGAGCGCCCCGACTGGCTCCAGGTCTGGCCCGCGCACGGCGCGGGCTCGGCCTGCGGCAAGGGGCTGAGCGCGGTCCCGCAGTCCACGCTCGGCTACGAGAAGCTCACGAACCCCTGGCTCGCCCACGAGACCGAGGAGGGGTTCGTGCGCGCGATCCTGGAGGGGCAGCCGGACCCGCCCCGCTACTTCGCCCGGATGAAGCGGCTGAACCGGGACGGCCCGCCGCTCCTCGGCGAGCGGAGCGCGCCGGAGACGATTCCGGCCGAGCGCCTCCCCGAGGTGCTCCAGAGCGGCGGGATCGTGGTGGACGTCCGACCCGCCGCGCAGTTCGCGCAGGGCTTCCTCCCCGGGACCATCAACCTGCCGCTGGACCGGTCCTTCGTGACCTGGGCCGGCTGGCTGCTCCCTCCCGACGCGGACCTGTTCGTCGTTGCCTCCGCGGAGCAGGCCGAGGAGGTCGCGCGGGACCTCGCGATGATCGGGCTGGACCGCGTCGCCGGCGTCTTCGGCGCCGACGCGGTCCGGTCGTGGGCGGCGCGGGGCGGACAGCCGGCGACGATCGGGCAGATCCAGGCGTCTGACCTCGCGCGGCAGCTCCCGGGCGGGGAGCTCCGGGTGCTGGACGTGCGCTGGGAGGCGGAGTGGCGGGCGGGCCATCTGCCGGGAGTCCCGAACGTGCCTCTCGGCCAGCTCCTCGAGCGCCTCTCCGAGGTCCCCTCGGACCGGCCGCTCGTGCTCCAGTGCCAGGGCGGTGGGCGGTCCTCGATCGCGGCGAGCCTGCTGCATGCCCGCGGCTTCCGCAACGTCCTGAACCTGGTCGGCGGGTTCGCCCAATGGAAGGTAGCCGGGTTTCCCGTGGAGCGGTGAGGGACGGAGCAGGCCAACTTTCAACTTTCAACGGTGAACCCGCCACGACGGACGGGTTCACCGTCCCAGTGTCGTTGCGCGGGCCCTCAAAGCGTTCGCTTACAGAGATACACATCCATCCGCTCGTAGGCCTTGTTGGACATCCGGTCCTCGGCCTCCTTCTCAGTCTTGGGAGGCGGGACGATGACCTTGTCGCCCGGCTTCCAGTTCACCGGGCAGGCCACCCCATGCTGGTCCACGGTCTGGAGCGCGTCGAAGAGGCGGAGCACCTCGTCCACGCTCCGTCCCACGTTGAGCGGGTAGTAGACCATCGCGCGGACCACGCGCTTGGGGTCGATCACGAAGACCGCGCGGACGGTGGCCGTGACGCTGGCGCCCGGATGGATCATCCCGTAGAGCTGGGCCACTGCCATGTTGTTGTCCGCGATCATCGGGTAGGCGATCCGGGTCTCGAACAGCTTCGCCAGGTTCTCGCGCCAGGCGATGTGCGAATGGATGCTGTCGATGGAGAGCCCGATGAGCTTCACGCCGCGCTTGTCGAAGTCCGCCTTGCGGCGGTTGAACTCGGCCAGCTCGGTGGAGCAGACGGGGGTGAAGTCGGCGGGATGGGAGAAGAGCATCACCCAGCCCCCCTCCGCATACTTGCTGAAGGTCAGCTCCCCCTGGGTGGTGAGCACGGTGAAGTCCGGCGCGGTGTCGCCGATCCGCGGCATGGAACCGGTGACTGCTGACATCGGAGTGGTGGCGGTCATGACATCCTCCAAGTGCACGAACGACCTGATCTGACCCTCGCGGTGTGGATGGACACCGTAGCCTCCGCCCAGTGGGTCGTCAATGCGAGGGAAACTTGATGGATTCATTCCTGAGGCAGGCGATCGAGTGGGCGAGGCGCGGGGCCGGTGAGGGGGGCATCCCGATCGGGTCCGTTCTCGTGCGGGGCGGCGAGGTCCTGGCGGGGGGGCACAACCGGCGGGTGCAGCACCAGAACCCGATGGCGCACGCCGAGATCGACTGCCTCACGAACGCGCGGCTGCAACGGACCTATCGGGACACGGTGCTCTACTCCACGCTGATGCCCTGCCATCTCTGCGCCGGCGCGGTGGTGCAGTTCGGCGTTCCCAAGGTCGTGGCGGGCGAGTCCGTGAACTTCGAGGGGACGCGCGGGTTCCTCGAATCCCACGGCGTCGAGGTCGTGGACCTGGCCGACCCCGAGTGCATCGAGATGATGCGCGACTTCATCGCCCGGCATCCAGAGATCTGGTTCGGCGACATCGGGCGGTGAGCGAAAAGGGGTCAGGACCCTTTCCGCCGCGGAAAGGGGTGACCTCCTGTCGTCCTCAGAAGACCGGCGGCAGCGGCCGGACGGCTCCCTGGAGGTCGGGGCTGTTGTCGAACAGGACCAGGTCCTTCACCTGGACGTTCTGGCCCGATCCCGCGGCGACGTTGAGCAGGCCCGCGCGGAAGCTGCCGCTGATCGTGCAGCCGGCGACCACGCCGCGCGACGCCCCCTCGAAAGCCACGCCCACGCCCGGCGCCGGCGTGTTGTTCACGTTCGGCGCCACGCGGAAGCCGGTCGCGTTCACGTGGCAGCCGGTGATCGTCGCCCGCGCCGAGCCCGCCACCCGGATACCGTGGTCCCGGTTGTTCTCGAGCCGGCAGCCATCGATCACGACGCGCGAGGCGCCCAGGAGCTGGATCCCCTCGGCCCAGTTGCGGAGCACCAGGTTCCGGAGCGTGATGATCCGGGTGGCCGGCGCGTTCACCACGATACCCGGCATCCCCTGCCGCTCCGCGTTCCCCATCGCGCCCGCCAGCACCGCGTCCACGTCGGCCTCGACGCCGGGCGCCGCCTCGATCGTGACGTTCCCGTTCGCGCCCGTGATCAGCAGCATCTCGGGGAAGCGCCCCGAGGTGACGATCATGATCCGGCCGTTCTGGTTGGCGGCGCCATTCAATGCGCCCAGCGCGGCGGTCAGCGTCCCGAACACGCGGTCCGTGGCGTTGTCCGTGTCCTCGGCGGCGCCGATCAGGCCGTCACCGTCGAAGTCGCGTTCCCCCTCGACCAGCACGGGGTGGTTGGCGAGCGTGGTCGCGGCGCAGAAGAGGAGCAGGGCGGCGGTGCGGATCATGGTTCCTCCGTCGGGTGATCGGAGGACCGACGGTCCCCGCCCCAGCTACGAGATCGGAGCGTCTGCCGGATCTGCCGTCGGGCCCAGGATCACGGCCGGCGCCATCTCCTCGTCCCGACGGCTGAGCTGGAAGAAGATCATCTGGCTCGAGGCGCGCCACACCCGGAGGAAGTGCTGGACGAGCACCAGCGCCTGCTGGAGCCCGATGGTCAGGGGCGCGAGCCAGCGCGATGCCTCCAGGCCCACGTGCGCGAGCCAGAGGTACCCTCCCAGGAACGCCAGGCCGAGAAGCGCCAGGAACCCGGAGAGACAGAGCGTGGAGAGGAAGTGCCGGAGCACGAAGTTCAGTCCGGCCAGGAACCCGAGCAGCATCCGCCGGTCCTCGAGCGCGACCGCGCGGACCCGCGCGAAGTCCAGCACGACGCTGCCGAAGAACCAGAAGAGCACGACCAACGCCTGCTTCACCACCGCCATCCCGAGCGCCCACTTCTCGCGATGCTCCTCCTCGAAGAGCTTCTCGAACCCGAGGTTCAGCCCCCGGTTGACCCAGTAGAGCGCGAAGAGCCAGAGCGCGAGGAAGGGGAGGAGCCGGAAGAACGGGAAGAACCAGCGACCGGCTCCCTGCATGAACCGGCCGAGCGAGAACCTCTCCCGGGAGTCGCGCGCGAGCGTGAGGACGCCGCCGGCCAGGAAGCACTGGAGCAGGATCATCGCGAGAGCTCCGGCGCCGGCCGCGGTCCCGACCGCGTCGATCACGCCGCGCCGATGGAACAGGAAGTCCACCAGGAACTCGAGGTCGAGCCGCTCCGCGAGCGCCCGCGGCGTCGGCCCCGCGTCGTCGATAAGCGCCGGGAGCAGCGGGACGACGATCACGACGGCGAACAGGAGGTTCGTGAAGTAGAGCACGAAGGCCACGGGCAGGCGGCGGAGCGCGAGGAAGAGCCCGCCGAAGAGCGCCCGCAGCATCATTGGCTCCTACGCGATGGAAGCGGCCGCATGGAGGACCTGCTGGATCCAGAAGAGCACGGTCCCCGCGATCAGCCCGACGGCCGACCGGCTCCTCCGCCGGCTCCACGCGTTGTCGTTCCGGTTGCGCTCGAGCGCGTGCTTGCGGTCCGGATCGAGCACGACCCAGGACGCCGCCGCCCGCGCGCGGAACTCGAAGACCTTCGACGCGGCGCCGCCGTCCCAGGTCTCGCGCTGCTCGCTCCCGTCATCGAAGCGCACCAGGAGCTCGACCGGGAGCCGCGCCTCCCCCAGCCGCCGCACCGCCACTGTCGTGACCCACGCCGGGCGCCCGTCCAGGAGCTGCGGAGCGGGCTCGTCGCGCCGGGTCACGGTTCCTCCGATCCCTTCCACCTCCAGGCCGACCGGACTGGTCAGCGCAATGGTGCGCACGCCCTCGAGCGCGAACTCGACCGCGCCCGTGCCGTGGATGAGCTGCTCGACGAAGGCCCCGATCGGGAACTCGTTCCCCGCCGCGTCCCGCGTGAGCCGCCGCCGGAGGAGATCGGTGAAGTCCTTCGTCGTCGGGTGCCGGAAGGCGTTCTCGCGCACCCATTCGCCGACCAGCTCGTCCATCGCCGCCGCGCCCGCGTGCCGCTCGAGCGTCTCGAGCACGAGCGACGCCTTCGAGTAGACCGCCGCGCGGTAGCCCCCCTTGGGGAAGCCCCACGAGACCGTCGGAAGCGGCTCGCTGCCGGTCGCGAACGGGAGGTAGCGCGCCTTGTGGCGGAAGCTCCGCGCGCGCTCCAACCCGGGGAGCCGGAGGGAGAAGAAACTCATTTCGAAGCCCAGGAGGTTCCCGCGGTCCCCGCCGAGCGGTGACTCCTCGAAGCCGATCAGCGGGCCGAGCCCCAGCTCGAGTCCGCCGAGCTTCACTCCCGGCCCGTGGTTGAGCGCGGCGGCGGCGGCCCAGAGGCCGAGCCCGTGGAGCGTCCGCCCCTCGGGAACGGGACCGAAGTGGCGCTCGATCAGCCGGTCGGTGAACCAGGTGTTGATCCCCTCGTCCAGCCACGCCTCCTCGAACTCGTTCGTGGCGACCAGCCCATGGAAATACTGGTGCCCGAACTCGTGGAGCGTCACGCCCTCGGGGGCCGTGCACCAGGCGGGCTCGTTCCGCCTCATCGAGATCGTGAACAGCATCGGGTACTCCATGCCGCCCGAACGCCCCAGCGGCTCGTCGTCGATCACGACCCGCGGATAGGGATAGGGGAGCAGCTTCCCGAAGGCCTGGATCCCGAACGCGGTCGCATCCAGGATGCGATCCCGCATGGGCCCATGGTCCGGCTGCGCCATCAGGACCACCTCCACCGCGTCGCCCGGCGACCCGGGGCTCGAGACCTTGCGGGTGAAGCGGAGGAAGCGCGGGTTCCAGCACCAGGCGAAGTCGTGGACCCGTTCGGCGTGGAAACCGTAGGTGAGCGTGCCGTCCGCGTTCGGCCTGGGGTCGCCGGTGGGGACGCCGGTCGCCTCCACGAGCCTCCGCTTCGGGTCGGTCCCGGGCACCGTGATCTCCACGTCGTAGGTCCCGAAGTCGGCGGCGAACTCGGTGTGCAGGTGGTAGGGGTGGTCGATCCAGCGGTCCCCGCGGCGCGCGCAGAACTTCGGGAACCACTGCATGGCGTCCACGTGGTCGCCCCAGGTCCCCATGCGGCGGATCCAGCGCGGGAGCATGACCTCGAACGAGAGCTGGAGCGTCGCCTGCCCGCCTGCGGCGACCGGGGTCGGCAGCGTCACCGACATCACGGTGTCGTCGAACCGGGTCGCGCCCGCGAGGTCGACGCCGCTCTCGGGGTGTCGGATCGAGGTGACCCGGACGTAGCCGAAGCGGTCGTCGCGCCGGATGCGATCCAGCTCGCCCGTGTCGTCCTCGAGCGCCAGCTCCCGGAAGAAGACCGATCCCGTGCCCTCGAAGGCCCTGGGGTAGAGGTGCAGCTTCACGTCGTGCGCGGCGCCCGGTCCCGGATTCCGGAACGTGGCGGTCTCCTCGCCGAGGAGGAGCCACCTCGGGTCCGACCTCTTCGAGGGCCGGTCTTCCTGCTTCAGGCGCACCGCGATGCGGTACTCGGTGACCGGCGGGTCGGCGGCGCGGGCGTCGCCGTGCGCGGCCAGGAGCGCGAGCGGGAGGGCGAGCGGGAGGGCGAGCGTCCGGATGCGTCTCATGTGGGGAGGTCCGCCGGATGATACGTGCGGGGGGCGGGGAGTAAAGCCGGGGGGGCCGTACAACTTCCGCGCCGCGCCGCGTCCCACTCTGCGGAAACCCTGCAAGAGGAGGACGCCTCATGCTCCGGATCACGACGATGCTCCTGTTCCTCGTTCCGGCCGCCCCGGTCACGGCCCAGGACCCCGATGGCGACGCGCTCCCGGGACCGTTCGAGACGTGGCTCGGCTCGGACCCCGGGCGCGCCGACACCGACGGAGACGGCGCGCCCGACGGCGTGGAGGCGGCGGCCGGGACGGACCCGGCGCGCCCGGAGTCCCGCCCTTCGCGAGCGGTCGGCGCTCGGGTGCTCGTCTGGCAGAAGGGGGAGCGGTTCACGGTGCTGTTCGTGCTCGCCTCCCCCTCACGCTTCGAGGCGCTCGAGCGGATCGAGGCGACCGTGCTCCTCGGGACCGGCGCCGCGCCCGCGCCGCCGCCGCTCCGGCTCGACGCGCTCCTCCCGTACGGGCGGCTCACGCTCGCCTCCGACCGGAGCGCGGCGTCGATCGCCTTCGACCTCCCGCTCGCGGCGGTCCCGGAGGGGAGCGGCCGCAACTGGTCCTTCGGCGTCCGCCTCGCGGACGGTGGCGCCCGGGCGCACGACGAGGTCGCGCTGCTCCGGCGGGCGGGCCGCCTCTGGCTCTCGGTCCCGCGGGGGCCGGGGCGCGTGATCCTCCGGCGGGCGGGCCCGGTCGGTCTCCTGCTCCCGCAGCGGGTCTGCGGGCAGACGCTCCAGACCGTGGACGGGCCCGTGAAGGTGGTGGTGAACGAATCGTGCGAGGGGACGCCCGACGAGTGCGTCTCCGACTGCGGGGTGATGATCGGGCGGATCGTGATCCTGCTCGACGAGTACTGGTGAAGTCCGACGCCGGAGAGGTCCGAAAGCTCCTGCATGGCGGCGCGGGTGCTGGTGGTCGGTCTGGATGCGGCCGAGGCGACGCTGATCGAGAGGTGGGCGTCGGCGGGGCGGCTCCCCACGCTGGCCGGGCTCCGCTCCGGCGGCGCGTCGGCGTGGCTCGCCAACCGGATGACCACGCTTCCGGGCGCGATCTGGCCGGAGCTCTCGATGGGCCGCTCGGCCGGGAAGGTGGCGCACTTCCATCATCCCCGGCAGCTCCATACGGGCGAGGCGCGGCTGCGCCCCGTCGAGGCCTGGGAGATCGACGCGCACGACTACTGGTGGAACGTGGCGGCCGCGGCCGGCCGGGCGGTGCTGGCGATCGACCTGCCCCAGACGGCCGCGCTCCCGGGCGGCGCGGCGGTGCAGGTGCTCGAGTGGGGGCTGCACGACCGGTGCTTCCGCCGGCGCTCCGAGCCCCCCGAGCTGATGCGCGAGCTGCGCAAGCGGTTCGGGGACCATCCGGTCCCGCACTGCGACCGGCACGGGGAGGGGGTGGCGGGCTACCTCCGGCTCGCGGAGCGACTCGTCGAGGGCGTGGTCCGGAAGACCGCGCTGGTGCGCGAGCTCATCGGGCGGGCGGACTGGGACCTCGTGACCTGCGCCTACGGCGAGCTGCACTGCGCCGGGCACCAGCTCTGGCACTTCCTCGATCCGGCCGACCCGGGGCACGACCCGCGCGCTCCCGAGGCGCTGCGCGCCGCGATCCCGCGGGTCTACGAGCGGGCGGACGAGGGGCTCGCCGCGCTGATGGAGGCCGCGGGGCCGGGCGCGACCGTGGTGGTCGTGGCCAGCCACGGCATGGGACCGAAGGTCGGCGGCTATCAGCTCCTGCCCGAGCTCCTGGTTCGCCTGGGGCTCGGCTCGGGGGGCCGCTTCGCCGGCGCCGGGCGCCTTCGCCGGCTGCAGAAGCTGGTGAGCCACGCGCCGCGGCCGGTCCAGCCCGCGCTCCGGCGGCTCGCGGAGTGCTCGGGGATGCGCTTCCTGGAATCGGCGGCCGGGTGCCTGCTCGAGCCGCTGGAGTCGGCGCGCACGCGCGCGGTCGCGCTCCCGAACAACCGCTGCGGAGCGATCCGCCTGAACCTCGAGGGGCGCGAGCCGCGCGGGTGCGTCGCGCCCGGCGCGCAAGCGGCGGCGCTCCTGGAGGAGATCGCCGCCGAGGTGCGCGCGCTCCGCGACCCGCGCACGGGCGGGCCGATCGTGAAGAGCGTGGTCACCGCCGGCGAGGCCTTCGGGCCCGGGCACCATCCCGACGTCCCCGACCTCCTGATCGACTTCCGGACCGACCTCGGGCTGATCGAGGAGTGCGTCTCGCCGCGCGCGGGCCGCATCCGGGTCCCGGTCTACCACCCGAACATCCCGCGCTCCGGGGACCACACGGTCTCGTCGCGGCTCTGGCTCGCGGGTCCGGGCGTGCCGGCGGGGATCGAGCTCACGGGCGCGGACGTCCTGGACCTGGCGCCGACCGTGCTCGAGCGGCTGGGCGTCCCGCTCCCCGAGTGGCTCGACGGCCGCCCACTCCGGGTCCCGCCGGTTCAGCGCGAGGCGCTGATCACGAGCTCCAGATCGCAGGAGGCAGCGAGCGCGCTCACCGCAGCGCCGGGCTGAGCCTGTCTCACTTCCGATTCAGTGTTGGACGGGACATGTTTGACCCGCGGGACCGCGCGATGACGAAGGTCCGTGCCCTTCACCCTTGATCTGCCCGAGCCTTGGGCGAGCCGCGGCTGGAGGGTTAAGATCCGCGACCGCGAGCGGCTCGAGTCGCCGCACGTCACGATTCTGCACAGGACGCGCGCGTGGCGTTTCTGACCTTCGATCCGAGAGGTTTCTTGATAGGGAGCTCAGACCCAAGGAGGTGCCGAAGGCAGTCATGGATGAGGTCTGGTCGAACCTCACGCTGTTCCGGCAGGAGTGGGACCGCAGGTTTCCGGACAACCGCGTCTTCTCGCAGGAGCCCGACGATGAGTGAGCCTCTTCTCCTCGTCGAGCCCCGCGGGCACGCGAGCCGTCCGCTGGCCCGCCTCGAGGCCGACCGCCTGCGCTCCAAGTCGGAGATCCGCGACGCGCTGGAACGCCACGGACGTCGCGCGCTCTGGATCGCGCCCAGCGCTCCGGCGGTCGAGCTGCTTCTGGCCGCCCTGGCTGGTCGTTCCAAGGGTGACCAGAGGCTTCTCTCCCTCGAGCCCGCCAACGGCGCGCGACATGGCCTGTTGCATGCAACCTTCCGCTTTGTCGTCTCGGCGGACGAGGGCATCTGTCTGCTCCCGATCGACGAGCTCGCCGACGTCCTCGGTTCGCCCAACCGCGAAGACCTGTTCGTTGGCGCAGCTTTCGCGTCCGTCGATGCCGCGGTCCTTCTCTACCGGGGAAGCCTCGAACCGCTGGTCGTGCCCCTCACGTGGTTCCGCCAGCGTCCCGGCGGACCCAGGCCGGACGCCGCATACCTCGCGGTCACCGACTCCGGCCAGACCGTCCGGCTCGGCGACTACGAGGCCGCGACCGACGCCATCCTCTTCGAGTTCGACGACGCCTACCGCCGCCGCGCCAGGAAGCGCCAGATCGAGCGCGACAGCTCTTTCGGCGGCGCGCTGCGTCGTCTGCGCCTCCAGAAAGGCCTCCGCCGGACCGAGTTCCCCGGCCTCACTGCCAAGGAGATCGCTCGCATTGAACGCGGCGGAGTCAAGAAGCTGCACCGGCAGACTCTCGCCGTGCTCGCGAAGCGCCTAGGCGTTCCCGCCGACAAGATAACGGGATACTGACCAGCCGCTGACCGCGCGCTCAGCGCGATGGCCGGAGCGGGCCGATCACGAGCTCGAGGTCGCAAGAGACCGCCGGCGTGCTCGCGGGCACCGCGAGCACGGCCGTTCCCGCCGGCGCGAGCGGCGGGCGGCCCGGCGCGGGCTCGACCCGCGCGCGGTAGCGGCCCGGCGCGAACCCCGCGAGAGCGAAGCGGCCGCTCGCGTCGAGCGCGACGCGCGGCGGCGGGCCTCCGCGCTCGGGCACGAAGACCAGTTCCACGCCCGCGAGCTCCACGCCCTCCGGGCCCGTGACCCGGCCGCCCACCACCGTGCCCCGCTCGAGCGCGAGGTCGAGGACCACCGGCGGCTCCCCCCGCACCGCGACGCCCCCCTCGACCCGGGGCACGAAGCCCGGCGCCGCCACCGTGAGCCGCCACGCGCCGGCCGGCACGCCGTCGATGCGGAAGCGGCCCGGCGCCGCCGGGCGCGCAGCGATCCGCCGGCCGTCCGCGGCGAGCGTCACCTCGAAGTCCACGAGCGCGGGCCCGCCCGCCGCGTCGCGCACCGACCCCTCCACCGCGCCGGTCGCCGGTGGCGCGGGCGCCGGAGGCAGCAGCAGCCGCACGCCCGCGTCCGGCGCCGCGGCCACGACCGTCGCGGCGCGGCCTCCGAGCACCGCGACCAGCCGGTGCAGACCGGCGGGGAGGTCGCCGAGCGAGAAGCGCCCATCGTCGTCCGCGGACGTGGATGCGACGAGCCCGCTCGCGCCGGCGTCCGGCTCGGGCGCGCGCGTGGCCGCGGCCAGGACCTCCTCGAGCGAGAGCCACGGGAGCGCGGCGTGCACGACCGCCCCGGCGGCCGGGCCGCCGTCGGCCTGGATCACGTGTCCGTCCACCGGGCACGGCGGACCGAGCGCCACCCGCGTCTCCCCCGCGGACGCATCGGTCAGGTGGAGGGGCTGCGTCAGCGCGGTGGCGTGACCGGCCGCCCGGAGGCGGAGCCGGATCGGCCCGGCCGGCTGGTCGCGCCGCGGCAGCCGCACCCGCAGGCGGCCGTCGGGCCCGCTCCGCTGCTCGAGCGCGCGCGGATCGACGATCTGGAGCGAAGGCATCGCGCCCCACACCGGACGCCCCTCGCGGTCGGTCACGAGCAGCGTGACGCCGGGATCGGGAAGCGCCACGAGGTCCGGCGCCTCGACCTCGCCGCCGGCGAGCGGCGCCACCTCGGTCGAGGCGTTCGTGAGCCCGCCCGGGAGGCGGGCCCGCACCTCGACCGCGTGCGCGCGCGTCCGCGAGGCCGGGACCGCGGGGATCCGGTAGCGCCCGTCGGCGCCGGCGAGCGCCCACCACCGGGGAAGGGTCGCTCCGTGATCGAGCACGCGATCGTCGAAGTCCTCCGGACCCGCGGACACCTCGGCGCCGGGCACGGGGCGCCCCTCGTGGTCGAGCACGCGGCCGCGCACTGCGCCGGCGGGAGCGCAGCGGAGCCGCGCCTCCCAGACCGCGCCGTCGGGCAGGAGCGGCACCTCCATCGAGGCGAACGCGGCGCCGGGCGCCAGCGCCCAGAGCGAGAGCGCCGCGCCCCCGTGCGCGGCCGGCGCGTGGAGCCCGCGCGCCGGGACGTGGACCAGCCGGAAGGTCCCGTCGCCGGCGGTCACGGTCTCCTGGAGCCGCCGAGGGACGTGTGGGTTCGGCAGGAAGAGGCCGTCGCCCCGGAAGAGGCCCGCGACGCCCTCGAGGGACCAGAGCAGCACGGGCGCGCCGGCCACCGGCGCCCCGGTCTCCACGTCCAGCACCCGCCCGTGCACGGTCGCGCCTTCCACCAGCACGAGGTCGAGCGGAGACCCGGGAGGTGGATCCTGGGGGAGGCCTTCGAGGAAGAGCGGCGCGAACCCCTCGGCCCGCGCCTCGAGCCACCAGGGGCGGCCGCGCCGGTCGTGGAGCGCGGGGAGGTCGTCGAAGCGCCAGCGCCCGTCCGCCGCCGCGGTGGCCTCGCGCTCGAAGCGGATGGGGCCGCGGAGCCCGAGCCAGCGGAGGCGCGCGCCCGCGAGCGGCCGGCCGCCCGGGTCGCGCGCGGTGCCGGCGAGAGCGCCGGGCGGCTCCAGCGTCACCGTCACGTCCGCGCCGGGGCGGATTGCAGTCCGCCAGGCGGGCGCGAAGCCCGGGGCGTCCACGAGGAGGGCGAAGAAGGGCGCGCCGTGCTCGAGCGGGACGGCGAAGCGACCGTCCGGACCGGTCACCGCGGCGGGCGGCCCGGGCGCGAGCGCGCGTCTCGGGTTGTCGGGCGCGGTGCGGATCTCGGCGCCCGCGACGGGACGGCCTGGACCGTCGAGGACGCGCCCGGTGATGCGGGCCCGCTCCTCGCCGATCGGGAAGACCGTGGCGGCGGGGCCGGACGCGCCGGCGGGCGCGGAGGCGGCGGCGTCCTGCGTAGTTGCCGCGCTCTCGGGCTCCGAGCGGGGTGGCGCCTCCCCCGGGCGCGCCGGCGACCGCGCGGGTGGATCGAGCGCGAGGAGCGCCCCGACCAGGACCAGCGCGAGCGCGGCCGCGGCCGGGCGCAGCGCCGGGCGGCCGAGCACGACCGCGAGCGTCGTGAGGGTCGAGGGTCGGGCGAGCGGGAGGAGCATCGCGATCCACTCGCGGCGCGTGCCCGCGTGCTCGCGGTCGAGGCGCTCGCGGAGCCGCTCGAGGCCGCGACGGAGGCGCGACTTCACCGTGGCGACGCCGACGTCCAGCTCGCGCGCGATCGCGCGCGGGGGCAGGTCGTCGTAGAAGCGCAGGAGGACCGCGGTGCGAAAGGGCTCCTCGAGCGCCAGCACCGCCTCGAGCACCCGACACCGGACGGTTTCGCGCTCCACGATCTCGGCCGTCGAGCGGACGCGCTCGGGGCGTGCGGCGGTCTCCTCGCGCGCGCGCCGGCGCGTTTCCGCGCGCAGGAGGAGCGCCGCGAAATTGCGCGCGACGCGGGCCAGCCACGAGCGGGGCGCGTCGCGGGCGTCGGGCGGGCTCCGGAGCCAGGCGAGCCAGGTCTCCTGCACGACGTCATCGGCCTGGTGCGGGTCGCGTACGAGGCTCCGGGCGAGCGCGCGGACGAAGGGCTCGTGCGCGCGGAGCGCGGCGAGGTCGGGCGGGAGGGCGGGGCGCATCGCGGGGTTCCGGCGCGTC
>Ga0187892_10003680_pt1 | contig 27459 bp, 28 predicted proteins | sample MA1701073metaG_FD_139345 | JGI IMG/M metagenome (GOLD analysis project Ga0187892, IMG submission 139345) | Bio-ooze microbial communities from a basaltic lava cave in the Kipuka Kanohina Cave System on the Island of Hawaii, USA - MA170107-3 metaG ... | reverse complement strand
GCGCGCGCTCCGTCAAGGCCGGCGCGAGCGTCTTGTACTTCGCCCGCCAGACCTTGACGTTCACTCATGCAGCGTAGCGCCTCGGTCCCAATATCTGCGCATTTATTGTCTGCCACTTCCTTAGTTCCCTGGAGGCTTGGTGGCGCGCGGGGCCGATCACCACCCTGCCCGCCGGCTCCACAGCCACGCAGAGAGCGCCCGGCAACCGACGTGATCAAATCCACGGCTCAAGAGCGAGGAGGACACGATGGCGAAGGTCAAGGCGAAGGGAGCGGGGAGGCCGCCGAAGAAGGTCCCGTTCGGCGGGTATCAGGTCTGCTTCAAGGGGTGCACGGACACGCTGGAGGCGCTGTTTGGCAGCGCTCCCGTGCCGCCATCCAGTATGACGAAGCGGCTCTGGGAGTACGTGAAGCGGCGCCGCCTCGCGGCGAAGGGGTAAGCCCCACGAACGTCACGGTGGCGAGCAGTCCGACCGCCAGCGGCTGCTCGCCGCCATGGATGCACCTCACGTAGAGGGATCGGGCGACCTTGCCCGCCCCTATCCCTCATCCCAGTAGAGCCTGGTAGCTGCGGAACGCTGCTATCCTGATGGCACGAGAGCGACATGGGCGATAACTCGGCGATCGAGTGGACTGACGCGACGTGGAATCCAGTCACCGGTTGCACCAAGGTCAGCCCCGGCTGCAAGAACTGCTACGCCGAACGACTTGCGGCCCGACTCCGCGCGATGGGCAATACACGCTATCAGAATGGCTTCCGCGTCACGCTTCACCCGGATCTCCTGACGCTGCCGCTCCGCTGGCGCCAGCCGAGGCGCATCTTCGTCAATAGCATGAGCGACCTGTTCCACGAGGCGGTCCCGGAGACCTTCATCCACCGCGCGTTCGAGATGATGGTGCGCGCGGACTGGCATATCTTTCAGATCCTGACGAAGCGAAGCGAACGACTCGCGGCCCTCGCGTCCCATCTTCCGTGGACACCAAACATCTGGCAGGGCGTCTCTGTTGAGAGCGCGCGTTACACGAACCGCATCAAGCACCTGCGGACGGTACCGGCGGCGGTGCGATTTCTCTCCGTCGAGCCGTTGCTCGGGTCGATTCCGGCGTTGCCGCTGGACGACATCGACTGGGTCATCGTTGGAGGGGAAAGTGGGCCTGGCCGGCGACCGATGGCGGCCGCCTGGGCGCGCGAGATCCGAGATCAGTGCATCGAGGCTGGGGTACCGTTCTTCTTCAAGCAGTGGGGCGGTCGCACGCCGAAGGCGGGAGGTCGTGTCCTCGATCGCAAGACCTGGGATGAGATGCCGACGCCCTTCGCATCTGCCAGGTGACTTGACGTCGGCGTGATACGCCGGGCTCAGGATGGATTGCCCGCTCGTGTGAGCGGCTCATGGACGCGCGAAAAACTGACGTACGTCGAGAAGTATGCCTCCGCCTTCATGAGGGCCATGGCCCCCAAGCGGGCGGCAGGGAAGTGGGCCGAACTCGTCTATCTGGATCTTCTCGCAGGCCCTGGCCGAGGGATCGATCGAGACAGCGGCGTAGAGTTTGACGGCTCCCCGCTCAGGGGACTCAAAGTTACCCCCGCGTTCGACCGTCTGTTCTTCGCGGATCTCAGCCGGCGAAACGTCGACGCTCTACGCCGCCGGATCGCAGCGGCAGACCTCTTGCGCGTCGAGCTTCGCGTGGGCGACTGCAACGCTGTGGCGAAGGAGGTCGTGGCTCGGCTGTCGTCCAGGGCGCTGGGCCTCGCATTCGTCGATCCTCAAGGGTTCGAGGTGACGTTTCGACTTTTTCAGGTCCTGGCGACTCGCCGCATTGATGTGCTCTTCCTCTTTCCGAGTGGCATCGGGATTGCCCGCAATCTTCGGCAGCTCGCCCGCGAAGCGCGGAGCCCGATGGATGCTCTCTGGGGAGGCCGGGAGTGGCGGGATCTGCCACCGGCGAAGCTGGCTGTCGGAACCAAGCTCAACCCGGAGGACGCCATGAGTCTCGATCGGCCGTGGGTCTTGGCATTCAGGGCCAAGTTGGCGGGGATCGGCTTCCAGTACCAGGACGGGGGTGATCCCTGCTTCACGAACGAGAAGAACGCGCCGATGTACCACCTGTTGTTCTTCTCGCAGGATCCCGCTGGGTTGACGCTGTGGCGGGGTATCAAGAGGATCGAGCCAAGCGGACAGCGCACGCTCCCATTTTGAGCCTCTTCGGCCGCCCGTCTGTTCGGCCCAAGTCGAGATAACGTGCTGTCAATAAAGAGCTTATAATCTGACGTACAATGTCGGAGCGCCCCGCCCTCCTCGAGGGTCAGGTCCTTACCGGCCCTCTGTTCAACGAGCCGATGCGGGTGGAAACCGTGCAGGCCCACGGCCCGGCGAGCTGGGTCGTCGGCCTCGTCGGGGCGCAGTCCGAGCGATTCCGCAAGGTGACGCTCACCGCGGACGATCTCAGGCACCTCACGATCGTCGACGGCCGGCGCTCCTTCGACGGCGACGGGCGTCTTCTTCGTCTCGGCCTTCAGGCCTACGCCCTGGGAATTGCCTACGAGTTCGATCCGTACTTCGGGCTCTCGATCTCCCGGGTAGACCCACTTCCGCATCAGCTCGAAGCGGTCTACGACTACCTGCTCAAGGTGGCGCGCGTCCGGTTCCTCCTGGCCGATGACGCCGGCGCGGGCAAGACCATCATGGCGGGGCTGCTCATCCGCGAGCTCGAGCTGCGGGGCCTCGCCGAGCGCATCCTGATCGTCTGCCCGGCCAACCTCGCCTTCCAGTGGCAGCGCGAGCTCAAGGAGAAGTTCGACGCGAAGTTCCTCGTCCTCAAAGGCCAGGACATCCGCGACCAGTTCGGCGTGAACCAGTGGCTGGAGCGTAACCGCGTCATCACCTCGCTCGACCTTGCCAAGCGCCAGGACATCCTGCCGGGGCTCCGCCAGGTCCACTGGGATCTCGTCATCGTGGACGAGGCGCACCGCATGTCGGCCGCCGACGAGTCTCACAAGAGTCTCCGCTACAAGCTGGGCGAGCTGCTGCGCGACATCTCCGACCACCTGCTGCTACTCACCGCGACGCCGCACAAGGGCGACCCCGAGAACTTCAGCCTGTTCCTGCAACTCCTCGACGCCGACGCCTACGCCGACGTGAAATCGATCCGTGAAGCGATGGACTGCCGGCGCGCGCCCTTCTACCTCCGGCGAACCAAGGAGGCGATGGTCTATTTCCCCGAGCGGCGCGGAAACGGCACCTGGGCCGCCGAACCGATTTTTACGAAGCGCATCCCGCACACGGTAGACTTTCAGATCGACGGCGCGGAGTTCGACCTCTATCGCGACGTGACGCGCTTCGTGAAGCGGGAGAGCGCGCGGGCCGCCGCTGAGGGCGAGGACCCGCGCGCCCGCGCGATCGGCTTCCTGATGTCCCTCTACCAGCGTCGGCTCGCCTCGAGCACTCACGCGATGCGCCGGTCACTGGAGAACCGCGCGCGCCGTCTCGAAGAGGGTGTGAAGCGCGCCCAGGACCTGGCTCGCCAGGCGCCGCCGGACCTCCCCGATCCAGAAGAGCTGGAGGAGATGGAGGAAGGCGAGCGCGAGCGCCTGGAGGCCATGCTCGAGGCGGTGACGCTCGCGGGCAGCGCCGAGCAGGTGCGCGCCGAGGTGCAGGAGCTACGGCGCCTCGCGGCGCGAGCGCAGACCGTCGAGGACACCGGCATCGAGGCCAAGCTCTCGAAGCTCAAGGAGTTGATGCAGAAGGAAGGCTTCTTCGACCACGCCGACCAGCGCCTGCTGCTGTTCACGGAGTTCAAAGACACCCTGGACTATCTGGTCGATCGCCTGAAGTGGTGGGGCTTCCGCGTCGGATTCATCCACGGCGGCATGAAGCCAGGCGCGCGCGACGAGCAGGGAACCCGCCTGTTCGCCGAGCAGCAGTTCCGTGAAGGAGAGATCCAGATCCTGGTCGCCACCGAGGCCGCGGGCGAGGGCATCAACCTTCAGGTGTGCAACATCCTGTTCAACTACGACATCCCCTGGAACCCGAACCGCCTCGAGCAGCGAATGGGGCGCATCCACCGCTACGGCCAGCGCAAGGACTGCCTGATCTTCAACTTCGTTGCCACGAACACCATCGAAGGCCGAGTCCTCCGGCGGCTGCTGGAGAAGCTCCAGGAGATCCGCGATGCGCTGGACGACGACGCGGTTTTCAACGTCGTTGGCGAGGTCCTGCCCGCCGCCCAGGTCGAGCGCGTGCTGCGCGACTACTATGCCGGCCGCCTCGGCGACGCCGACCTCGAGGAGCGGCTCCTCCGCAACGTGGACGAGGGGCAGTTCCGCGCCATCTGCCAGAACGCGCTGGAGGGGCTGGCCAGCAAGAAGCTCAACCTCGAGATGCTGATCGAGCGGCGCGCCCGCGCGCAAGAGCGGCGGGTCGTGCCGGAGACCATCGCGCGGTTCCTCGGCGAGGCGGCGGAGTACGTGCCGCTCACGCTCAAGATGATTCCCAACCTCCCCCACACGTTCGAGCCGGCGCGAACCCCGCCGGTGCTGCGCCGGTACGAGAAGGACGCCGACTGGAAGCTTCCCACTCTGACTGACCGGTATCCGCGTTGTTCGACCGATCGGGAGGCCGCGGAGACGCACAGGCTGGAATGGGTCACGCCGGGCCACCCCCTGTTCGAGGCGATCCGGCGCCACACCCACGCGCAGGCGCTCGCCGTACTGGGCAAAGGCGCGACGTTCCACTCGCTCCAGCACGAGGGCCCTGCACGCATCGACTTCTATCGGGCGCGCGTGGTGGATGGGCTCGGCCAGGTGATCCACGAGCGCCTGTTCGCCGTCGAGATCGCCTCGGAAGCTGAACCGCAGACCCGGGAGCCTGGAGTAATCGGAAACTTTGTCCCAGCGAAGCCACCGGCTGAGCTGCCCCCGGTCGCCTCCTTGCCCGAGGCTACGTCGTGGCTCCACGATCAGGCGCTCGCGCCGTTCCTCGACGAGACGCGTCGCGACCGGCTGGCCGAGGCCGACCGAGTCGCGGCGCACGTCGAGCTGTCGCTGACGGAGCTGCTCCAGCGCGCGGACGAGGAGATCGGACGGGCGGCGGCCGAGGTCGACCGCCAGGTCCCTGGTGCCGAGGGTCGGCTCGCGCAGGCCGAGGCGCGGCACGGCGAGCTGCTCGTGCGCCGCGAGCGCCGCCGCGCCGACCTCGAGCGCCAGCGCTCCCTGACCCTCCAGGCCGTGGAGCGGATCGCGAGTGTTCTCGTGCTGCCGCATCCCGAGCGCGAGGCGCCCGAGGTCCGCCGGCTGCAGCCGAACCTCGAGACCGAGGCCGCCGCTATGCGCGCGGTGATGGAGTACGAGCGGGCCCAGGGCCGCCAGGTCTACGACGTGTCCGAGAAAAACCTCGGCTACGACGTGACGAGCCTCGATCTCGCGTCGGGCGAGCTGCGGCTCATCGAAGTAAAGGGGCTCGGCGCTTCCGCCGGCACGATCCTGCTCACGCCCAACGAGCGGCGCGTTGCCGAGGACCGGCGCGACTGCTACTGGCTCTACGTCGTTACAGACTGCGACACGACACCACGGCTCCAGGAGCCGATACGCGATCCTGCCCGGCTTGACTGGCATGAGGTGAGGAAGGTTGCTCACTACTACCTGTCCGTGGACGCGATGATCCGTCCGATGCAGGTTCGTGAGGACACGCCGCCCTATGGAGGAGATGCGTGAATCACTCCGACTCGATGGCCAAAGCGAGGCTGCTTCCTGCGGGCGCGGTCTATCATCGGTGCGCGCTTCAGGTGAACCCGCACCACTACGCGGGCACCTTCCGCGGAAAGCCCGCCCGTGGCGACGCCGATTCGCACGCAAAGGCGATCGTCGACAAGGCTGCCGAGATTGGCGTTTCGGTGCTCGCCGTGACCGACCATAACGACGTGAGCGGCGTGCCCGCGTTCCGGAGTGCGGCAGTACATCATGGCATTCATGTGTTTCCCGGTTTCGAGCTGTCTTCGAGCGACGGTGTCCACGTCCTGTGCATTTATCCCCAATCCACCGACGATGAGCGGCTCGGGCGCCTTCTCGGTGAGTTCGGGATCACAAACACGGCGCCCTCGTCCGACCTCGCCAACCAGGGGTTCGTCGCGATTCTCGGCCGCGTGCGGGGACAGGGTGGTGTCGCCATCGCGGCCCATGTCACGAACGACCACGGCCTGTTCAAAGTTCTCAGCGGCAAGCCACGGATACAGGCGTGGCAAGCCGACGACTTGTTCGCGATCCAGATCCCGGGCCCGGTCGAGGACCTACCCCAGGATGTCCGCCAGATCGTAGAGAACAGGAACGCCGATTATCGGCGCGCCCACCCCGTGGAGAACGGGCTCGCCGTTGCCGTGGTGAATGCGAAAGACATCTTGAAACCGGAAGACCTCGACGACCGTTCCGCGACTTGCTGGATCAAGATGTCCGAGGTGAGCGTCGAGGGTTTGCGTCAGGCCTTCCTTGACCCGGGATCGCGCATTCGACTGAACCCGAAACAGGGCACACTCGAGCCTGATGAGCATGCCGAGCTCGTGGCGCTGGCATGGGAAGGGGGATTTCTCGATGGCGCCGCCGTTCACTTTAACCCCAACCTCAACGTTCTCGTCGGTGGCCGCGGAACCGGCAAGTCGACGGTCGTCGAAAGTATTCGGACCGTGCTGGCCCTCGACCCGGTCGGTGACGACGCGCGCAAGGCGCATGAAGGAATTGTGCGGCATGTGCTGAAAAGCGGCACGAAGGTCTCGCTACTCGTGCGCGCGCATCGGCCGGCTGTCCGCGAATACCGTATCGAGCGGACCATCCCGAACCCGCCCTTGGTGCGTGACGACCAAGGCGAGGTATCGAACCTCTCGCCCCAAGACGTGCTCCCCCGCGTCGAGGTCTACGGGCAACATGAGATCTCGGAACTCACCAAGAGCCGCGAGAAGCTCACGCGCCTGCTCGACCGCTTCGTCGACCGGGACGAATCGTTGCCGCGACGCAAGGCGACTCTGCGACGCGACATGGAGAAGAACCGACGCAGTCTCCTGGACACACGCGGTGAGCTCCGCCAGATCGAAGAACGTCTCGCCGCGCTTCCCGGCTTGGAGGAAACGCTTGAACGGTTCCGCGAGGCGGGCCTGGAAGAACGTCTGCGCGAACAGAGCCTTCTCGTTCGCGAGGAGCGTGTGCTGGCCTCTATTCCCGAGCGCGTCGCACCCTTCCGCGAGTGCCTGGAGAGCCTCAAGCGAGAGATTCCCGTTGATCGTACGTTTCTCTCGACCAGGGCGCTCGAGGACCTACCAGGGAAAGAGATCCTGTCTCGTGCGAACGAGGTGTTCGTGCAGCTCGAACGCGAGTTGGAACGCGTGACGGCCGAGTTGGAGCGGGCCCTGCAGCGTGCGGACCAAGGCATCGCTGCGGTGCGCGCGGAATGGGAGACGCGCAAGAAGGATGTCCAGGCGGCGTACGAACGGATTCTTCGCGAGCTCCAGAAGTCGCGAGTGGACGGCGAGGAGTTCATCCGACTGCGGCGGCAGATTGAAGAGCTTCGTCCGCTTCGCGAGCGCCAGAATCAGGTGCGTCGCGTGGAGAAAGAGCACGCCGACCGCCGCCGGGCGCTGCTGGCTGAATGGGAGGATGTCAAGGCCGAGGAGTTCCGGCGTCTCGATCGTGCCGCGACGAAGGTCAACCAGAAGCTGCGGGACAAGGTCGAGGTCAAGGTTACGGCCGCAGGCGACCGGGAGCCGCTGTTCCGGACGCTGCGTGAGATCGGGGGCCGGTTGTCCGAAGCCATCGAATCGCTCGGCCGTGTCCCAGCCCTGTCACTGCCCCAGTTTGCAGAGGCATGCCGGGCGGGCACGGACGCGCTGAGCAAGGCGTACAACATCACCCCAGCACAGGCGGAGCGGCTCGCCAAGGCCGATCCAGAAGTGCTGATGCGTATCGAGGAGCTCGAATTGCCGCCCACCACAGCGATCCGACTCAACACGGCGCCGGCCGACGATCCACCCGCCTGGCAGGCGCTCGAGGACCTGTCAACCGGCCAGAAGGCGACGGCGGTGCTCCTACTGCTCCTTCTCGAGTCCGACGCGCCCCTCGTCGTGGACCAGCCGGAGGACGACCTCGACAACCGTTTCATCACCGAGGGTGTGGTGCCGCGTATGCGTGAAGAAAAGCAGCGCCGGCAGTTCGTATTCTCGACCCACAACGCGAACATCCCAGTATTGGGGGACGCAGAGTTGATCGTAGGCCTCAGCGCCTCTGGCGAAGCCGAGCGAGGACGAGCGCGGATGGCGCCGGAGCACATGGGTTCGATCGACGCCAGGCCGGTGCGCGAGTTGGTGGAGGAGATTCTCGAGGGTGGCAAGGAAGCCTTCGAGATGCGCCGCCGGAAGTACGGATTTTAGACGGAAGGCGGAATGAATCGAACGGAACTGGCCGAGTTGATCCACAACGGCGAGAACTCCGGGGTGGAGTTTAAACGCGACGATATCCGCCCGGAGAAGCTGGCCGAGGAGATGGCGGCGCTCCTCAATCTGGAGGGGGGCCACATTCTTCTCGGGGTCGAGAAGGACGGGACGGTATCCGGCCTGACGCGTGCCCCCGAGAAGGCAGAGGAATGGGTGATGGACGTTGCGCGCACACATCTTCGCCCGGCTGCCATCCCTTATTGGGAGACCCTGGAGTGGGGGCCGGGAAGGGTCGTGGGCATCGTGTCGCTGTCCGCTGATAGCCCCGACAAGCCGTACAAGGCGAAGCGAGGCTCCGCCTGGATGACGCAAATGCGGGTGGGAACGACCACGCGCGATGCGACCGACGAAGAGGAGGTCCGTCTCTACCAACAGTCTGGACGGTTGCAGTACGACCGAAAGCCCGTGCCAGGGGGCACGTTTGCGGATTTCGACCGACGGCGTTTGGTCAACTACTTCCGCGATATTCGCCGACAGGACTGCCCGAACGAGGCTGACGAGGACGCCTGGCAGCGGCTCCTGATCAACACGGAACTCATGGAGGAAGACCGGGGTCGCGGGATTCCGAGTGTCGCCGGCCTCCTCCTTTTCGGCCTGCGCCCCCATCGTTACCTCCCTCAATCCGGTATCACCGCGGTAGCCTACCCGGGCGCGACGAAAGAGTACGAGGCCAAGGAGAGGGCCGTGATTCGCGGCCCGGGGGTAGCCCTCCTCTCAGAAGGGGGCGAAATCGTCGAAACGGGGATTGTCGAGCAGACGCTCGACTTCGTCCGGCGCAATACGACCCTCACGGCTTGGATCGACGAAGGCGGTCGCCGCCAGGAGCGATGGGACTATCCCTCCGAGGCCATTCGCGAGGCGGTGGTGAACGCGATCGCCCATCGTGACTACACGATCACAGTCACCGACATCGAGCTATCCATCTACTCCGACCGCCTGGAGGTGATCTCCCCTGGCCGTCTGCCGAACACGGTCACGGTGGACAAGATGCGCGCCGGCTACCGGGCGTCGCGCAACGAACTCATCAAGGAAGTGCTGCGGGACTGCCGATATATCGAGGCCACAGGCCTCGGTGTTCCCCGCAAGATCATCCAGGGCATGCGGGCCCACAACGGCACCGAGCCGGACCTCATCGAAGATAACGATCGGTTTATCGTCCGCCTCTGGAAAGAACGCAAGAACTCGTGATCCCCAAGGACTGCAAGCGTCTGGCGGAAGTGGACTTCCCGATCGCCGAGGTATCCCGACACGCGGCGCGGGAGAAGTCGATCCGGCACGGGCATCCGAGCACGCTGCACCTATGGTGGGCGCGGCGACCGCTGGCGTCGAGCCGGGCGGTGCTGCTCGGGCTGCTCTGGCCGGACCCGTGCGATCCGCTGTGCCCGGCCGAATTCAAGGCCGAGGCGCGGACTCGCCTGCGCGGGGTGCCCGGCTGCAACCCGGGGACGACGGACGCGGACCTGCGCCGGGCGCTCCTTCGGTTCATCGCCGACTTCGCGAACTGGGACCTGGCCGCGAACCGGACCTACCTGGAGGCGAGCCGGGCGCTGGTGAAGGCAGCCCACGCGCCCGAGGAGGGCGGGACCTACGAGCCGCCGCTCGTGGTGGACCCGTTCGCGGGGGGCGGATCGATCCCGCTGGAGGCGCTGCGCGTGGGTTGCGAGGCGTTCGCGAGCGATCTGAACCCGGTGGCCTGCTTGATCCTCAAGGTGATGCTGGAGGACATCCCCCGCCACGGGCCAGGGCTGGCCGATGAGCTGCGCCGCGTGGGGGCGGAGATCAAGCGGCAGGCCGAGCGGGAGCTGGCCGATCTCTACCCGAAGGACCCGGACGGGGCGACGCCAATCGCCTATCTCTGGGCGCGCACGGTGCGCTGCGAGGCGCCCAACTGCGGCGCCGAGATCCCGCTGGTGCGCTCGTTCTGGCTGTGCAGGAAGGCGAGCCGCAGGCGGGCCCTGCGCCACCGGGTCGAGCGGCCGAGGGGAGGGCCGCCGCGGGTCGAGCTGGAGGTGTTCGAGCCGGCGGTGGACAAGGACGTGCCGGGCGGGACGGTGACCCGCGCCAAGGCGACGTGCGTCTGCTGCGGGGCAGTGCTGCCGCCCGAGCGCGTGCGCGCGCAGCTCGCAGCCCGGCGCGGTGGGGCGGACGTCGAGTTCGACGCCGCGGGGCAGCGCGTTGGCGGGGCGCGGCTGCTCGCAGTGGTGACCCTCCGACCTGGCGAAACCGGGCGGCACTACCGCCTTCCAGCCGAGCGCGACTACGGGGCGGCGCGAGAGGCGCAAACCCGGGTCGCGAACATCCTGGAGGAGTGGGAGCGCGGTGGCAAGTCGGGCCTCTGCCCAGTGCCCGATGAGCCGACCCCCGCCGGGGGAGGCTCCGGTGCTGGCCGGGCGTTTAGCGTGCAGCGCTACGGCATGCTCCAATGGGGCGATCTCTTCACGGCGCGACAGAAGATGGCGCTGCGGACCGTGGCGCTTGCGGCCCACGATCGACCTCAGTCGGGGGACGATGCAATTCGCACGACCATGGCAATGGTTGTCGGCCGGTGCGCGGACTACGGGAGCAGCGGTGTCGTCTGGGCTCAAGTAGGAGAGTTCGTCGCGCATACTTTCGGACGCCAAGCGTTGCCCATTGTCTGGGACTTTGCGGAGGCGGTACCGTGGTCCGACTCGTCGGGCAATCTCGACGGTGCCATCGATTGGACCGCGCGCGTCATCGAGGCATGGCCGGGCTCTGGCGCTGGCCAGCTGCAATCCGCTGACGCAGTCGAGCATCCCCTACCGGACGGGACGGCACAGGTCTGGTTCACCGACCCACCCTACTACGACGCCGTGCCCTACGCCGACCTCTCGGACTTCTTCCTCGTCTGGCTGAAGCGTGCGCTACCTGGACGGGCAGCCTTACGCGATCCGTTCGATCCGGCGAATCCGCTGTCGCCCAAGCGGCGCGAAGCCGTGCAGGACGAGACGAAACGAGACAACGGCCGGCCGAAGGACCGCGCGTGGTTCGAGGAGACGATGGCGCGTGCTTTCGCCGAGGGCCGCCGCGTGCTGCACGAAGATGGAATCGGCTCCGTCGTTTTCGCTCACAAGACCACCGAGGGATGGGAAGCCCTGCTGTCCGGCATGATCCGAGGCGGCTGGACCATCACTGGCTCGTGGCCTCTAGCCACTGAGCGCCCCGGAAGACTGCGCTCTCAGGAGTCCGCCGCCTTGGCCACCAGTGTCCACCTCGTTTGCCGCCCCCGGAACAGGGACGCGCCGGTCGGCGACTGGGCGGAGGTTCTGCGCGAGCTGCCGAGGCGCGTCGGTGACTGGATGGAGCGTCTGCAGGGTGAGGGCGTGCGGGGCGCGGATCTGGTCTTCGCGTGCATCGGGCCGGCGCTGGAGATCTTCAGCCGCCACGCGAGGGTGGAGACCGCCGAGGGGCGCGAGGTCAGGCTGGACGAGTACCTGGAGAAGGTCTGGGAAGTGGTGGGCCGGAGTGCGCTGGCCCAGGTGCTGGGCACGGCCGCGGGCCGCGCACGGAACGGCGCGGCAGGGACGGTGGAGGAGGACGCGCGGCTGACGGCGCTGTTCCTCTGGACGCTGCAGGCCACCGACGTGGACGGCGGGGAGGACGGTGTCGACGCTGAGGAGGCCGAGGAAAGCGTCGCCGCCGACGAGGACGACGACGCCGACCTGTCCCGCGGCGGCGCGAAGGGGTTCACCCTGGTCTTCGATGTGGTGCGGCGCTTCGCTCAGCCGCTCGGCATCGAACTGCCTCGGTGGGAAGGGCGCGTGATCGAGATAAAGAAGGGGGTCGTTCGGCTCCTGCCGGTCGCCGAGCGGGCGAAGCAGCTCTTCGGCGAGCCGGGCGCAGAAGCCGTGGCCGCCCGTCTGGAACGAGAGGGAGCGGCTGGCCCGGTGTCGGTCCAGGGCCTGCTCTTCCCCGAGATGGAGGTGCCCGCCAGCCGGCAGGCGACCGCACCAACGGTACGGGGCCGTCGCGGCCGCGGCGAAGCCAAGGCCGGCGAGGTGTCGGACGAGAGCCTGGCCGCCGCCCGCCAAGCCACGACGCTCGATCGCGTCCATGCGGCCATGCTGCTCCAGGCCGCTGGCCGCGCCAATGCGCTGCGCGCGCTCGTCAAGGCCGAGCAGGAGCGCGGGTCCGACTTCCTGCGCCTGGCCAACGCCCTCTCGGCTCTGTATCCCAAGGGGAGCGAGGAGAAGCGGCTCCTCGACGCAATGCTGCTGGCAGTACCAAGGTGACGCCGTGCGCTACTTCGCATACGGCTCGAATATGAACTGGGCGCAGATGACGGAACGATGCCCATCTGCGAGATTCGTTGGCGCGGCGTCGCTGCGCGATCACAGACTTGCGTTCACCCGGAAATCGATCAAGCGAGGATGCGGTGTTTCCGATGCCGTGCCGGCTGAAGGACAGGTGGTCTGGGGTGCGGTCTTCGAGATTGATGATTGTGACGTCGGCCGTCTCGACGCCGCGGAGGGGTATAAGCCCGGCCGGCCCAAAAACGCCTATCGTCGTGAAGAGCGCTCCGTACTCCTTGAGAACGGACAGCTTCTGACGGCGGCGGTCTACTTCGGCGAGCCGCAAGAGGCGCCGCCACTTCCGAATCAGGAGTACAAGGATCTGATCCTCAGTGGGGCGCAGCAATGGGGGTTGCCACAGGCCTACGTCCGACAGCTTGAGGCCATCGAGGTGGCTAGCTGATGGCCAGTGTCTCCCGAGCGGTATGGCAGATCTCTGCTGGGCCAGGGTCTCGGTCGTACGCCGACGTGTTCCTGAAGCATGGTGTGGCATTGATCGGGCCAGGCGACGCCGGTCCCTGGACCGCGGCGCGCGATGACGGCGATTTCGAGGGGGGCTTTGTTCGGCGCTTCGCGAGCGAGGTCGCGACTGGCGATGTGTGTCTGTTGCGCACGGGTATCGCGACGATCGCCGCCGTCGGACTGGTGGCCGGAAGCTACCAGTATGTGAACGCCTTCGACGACGTGAACGGCTGGGATCTCCAGCACGCCCGTCGCGTGCGCTGGTGCCAGCTCCCCGAAGAGCATGCCTTCGCGAGCCCCGTCTTTGGCGCCAATCCGCCGCGCTGCGCCAGGGTGTGGAGCGAGGAGGCGCTGGACTTTGCCGACCGGTTCATCCACTCTCCGCCGACCCACTGGCAGACCGCGCCGTTGCCCGAGCTTCCGGCGGAGGAGCCACCGCTCGGTGACGTCCCCGACGCCCTGGCCGGGCTGGTGGCGCAGGCGGCGGACCTGGTGCCGCTCGTCCAGGACTCGGAGGCCTTCGGCGAGCGGCCGAGCGAAGACGAGCTGATCGCGCACTTCGTCGTGCCATTCCTGCGCGCGCTCGGCTGGCCACCCGAGCGCATCGCCTTGAAGTGGCGACGCATCGATGTGGCGGTGTTCCGGGCGCTGCCGCGCACGCCGGAGCACTGCCACCTGGTGATCGAAGCGAAGCGGGTGGGCGCCGGTGTCGAGGGCGCCCTCGACCAGGCCAGGGGCTACGTGGAGGCGCTCGGCATGCCTCGCGACGTGGTGGTCACCGATGGGATCCGCTACCGGATGTACGCGGGCGACCGCGACTTCGAGCCCGTCGCCTACGCGAACCTTGCGAGGCTCAAGCAACCGGCAACGATGCTCTTCGACCGCATGAAGCGACCGTAGGAGGATCGGCATGGAGCCCTGGTACAAGGTCGCGACCCCGCGCAAGGAAGTGCGCGAGGGCCGCTCGTTCAACCCGGACGAGTTCGCCATCGCGCTCGAGCAGGTCGTGGCCGGGAGCGCGCCCGAGGACTACCGTGACCCGGCCCAGTTCTTCGCGCGCACATGCTTCACACGAGCGCTGCGCGAGCACGCGGGGATGGTTCTGCGCCGACTTTCCGGCAAGACCGAGAACACGGCTCCGGTCCTCACGCTCATCACGCAGTTCGGCGGCGGCAAGACCCACACGCTCACCGCGCTGTATCACCTCGCCCGAAGTGGGGAGCAGGCCGCCGCATTCGCCGGTGTGGCCGACCTCCTGCGGGACGCCGGGCTCTCCTCGGTGCCCGCCGCGCAGGTGGCGGTCTTCGTGGGAAACGCGTGGGACCCGCAAGCGGGGCGCGAGAACCCCTGGATCGATATCGCCCGGCAGCTCGCGGGCGACCAGGGGGTCGAGGCGCTCGGCCCGGCGGCGCGCACCACGCCACCGGGCACGGAGGCGATCGCCCGGGTCTTTCAGGCGGCCGGTGCCCCCGTGCTCCTGCTGTTCGATGAGGTGCTCAACTTCCTCAATCGCCACCGGGGACTGGCGGAGTCGTTTCACGCCTTCATCCAGAACCTGACGGTCGCTACCACCGGGACCACCCAGGGGGCGACGGTGATCAGCCTGCCGCGGAGCCAGGTCGAGATGACCGAGTGGGATCAGGAATGGCAGGAGCGGATCTCGAAGGTGGTGCGGCGCGTGGCCAAGGACCTGATCGCCAACGACGAGACCGAGATCAGCGAAGTCGTGAGGCGGCGACTATTCCAGGACCTGGGGGGCGAGAAGATCCGGCGGAGCGTGGCAAAGGCTTTCGGCGATTGGTGCTTCGAGCGCCGGGCGCAGCTGCCCCCCGAGTGGACGGCCGTGGATACAGCCACGACCGAGGCCAAGGCCCGGGAGTTTCTGCAACGCCGCTTCGAGGCCTGCTACCCGTTCCACCCGGCCGCGCTCTCGGTGTTCCAGCGCAAGTGGCAGGCGCTGCCCCAGTACCAGCAGACGCGCGGCACCTTGGCGATGCTGGCCCAGTGGATTTCTCTCGCGGCGCAGGATGGATACCGCAAGGCGCGGACGGAGGCGCTCATTACCCTCGGGTCGGCGCCGCTCTCGGAGCCCGGGTTCCGGAGCGTGGTGCTGGGTCAGCTCGGGGAGTCGCGCCTCATCGCCGCGATCGACGCAGACATCGCCGGCGAGCAAGCGCACGCGAAGGCGCTGGACGCCGACACCAAGGGGCCGCTCCGGGACATCCACCGGCGCGTCGGCACCGCGATCCTCTTCGAGTCCTCGGGGGGACAGACGGATAAGGTCGCTCACCTGCCGGAGCTGCGCTTCGCGCTCTGCGAGCCGGAGGTGGACACGACGTCGGTCGACAACGCGGCCTTCGCACTCGAGGACCGGTGCTACTTCGTCCGCAAGGCAGGCTCGGACGGCTTCCGGATCGGCTACCAGCCGACCATGAAGAAGGTAGTGAGCGACCGGCGTGCCTCGCTGGATGAGGCGACGGAGATCAGGCCGGCTCTCACGAAGCTGGTCGAGGAGGAGTTTCGCCGGGGGCGAGCGTCCCCGTGGTGCCGTTTCCCCGCGAAGGGGCTGAGATCCCGGACACGCCGCGGCTCACCCTTATCGTGGCCGATCCTGAGGTCGAGTGGACGGGCACCGGCTCGCTCCGCACGCAGATCGCCGAATGGACCCGGCAGCGGGGCAAGTCGCCACGCCTCTACCCGGGGGCCCTCGTCTGGTGTCTCAAGAAGCCCGGGCGGGACCTGCGGGAGAAGGTCGAGGTGTCGCTCGCGTGGAAGCGGGTGGCGCGAGAGGTCGCCGACGGCACGCTGGGCGGCGAGTTCGACAGGAACGACCGGGCCGAGCTTCAGTCCAAGGTCAAGGAGGCTGAGGGAATCGCCAAGGACGAGGTGTGGGGCGACTATCGCTTCGCCGTCGTGGCGGATGGCCAGGAGGCGGACGGGCTCCAGGTGATCGACCTCGGCGCGGGGCATTCCTCGAGCGGGGAGACGCTGTGCGGCCGCGTCATCAGCGCGCTCAAGTCTGGAGCGCTTCTGAACGAGTCGGTCGGGGCGGGCTACATCGAGCGGAACTGGCCTCCACCTCTCAGGGACACCGGGGCGTGGCCGCTGGCCGGGCTCCGGCAGAGCTTTCTCAACGGGTCGCTCACGCGCCTGTTGGACCCCGACGCAACCCTGAAGAACAAGGTCGTCGAGCTCGTGTCCAAGGGCGAGTTTGGCCTGGCGTCGGGCCCGAAGAGTGACGGGGGCTACGAGCGCGTGTGGTTCAAGGAGCCCGTGGCGCCCGACGAAGTGGCCTTCGAGGCTGGCGTGTTCCTGTTGAGAAAGGCCACCGCGGAGGCGCTCCGGAGCGGGGAATCGGTCGCGCCGCCTCGACCGCAGCCGCCCGAGGAGGTGAGCCCCAAACCCGATGTGAAGCCACCCGTCGAGCCACCGCTCAGTGCCGAGACGAAGGTGCTGCGGCTTGTGGGCACCGTCCCGCCGGAGATCTGGAACCGTCTCGGCACGAAGATCCTTCCGAAGCTACGCTCGGGGGCCGAGTTGAAGATCGGCCTGGAGTTCACGGTCACGGTCAAAGCTGATACTGCTGGGGGTCTTGCAGCGGAGCTTCGGCAGATCCTGCAGGAGCTGGGGCTGGGTGAAGTCGTCCGGGTGGAGTAGAGCGCATGCTCCTCTACGAGTATCGCGTTCGAGATGAGTTCGACCGCGTGCGGCGGTTGGCAACGAGGATGAAAGAGAAGTTCGAGAGAGGTGTAGCCACTGCCGAACTGCTCGAGGACCGCGACATCCTCGAGCACGCGTGCGAAGGCCTCTTGAAGGCCCTTCCCGCTGATGTGCGGAAGGTTAGCAATCTCCTGCGGCATATCGGCTTCATGAAGTACTACCTCGAGCGAGGCGAGCGTCAACGAACGAGCGGGGATTTCGATGAGGTGGCTGGTCGCGACCTGAGCCTTCTGGAAGAAGCCTTCAAAGAGTGGCTCTCGAAACATGGGCACTTCGATCAGGAGTTTGCGGACCGGATAAGCGATCTCTTGTACGACCAGCGGCTGGGGGATGCGATCCGGTCGGCCTTCGTCGTGCTCACCGATCGGCTGCGTGCAGCGTTCAGCACACGAGCCGACCTTGATGGACGGGATCTCGTGAACTCCATCTTCGGTGGGAGCGGCCTCGCCGCACCGCACCTGGAGCAGAGTGAGCGCGAGGCAATGAGGGCACTCCTGGACGGTCTGTATGGTGTCCACCGGAACCGGTACGCCCACGGCGACGTAGTGGTCGAGTGGTACGAAGCGGAAGCGAGCCTCTCGATGATCAATTGGATGCTGATATGGCTGCGGCAGAACGAAGCTCGGTTTCTAATGAAGCAGGCCCGCCCGAGCAGCCCGTGAGACGTGAAGGTAGGCCGAGTCTGGTGAGAACCACCTTCGAATCCGGTCGAGCTCGATGACGAGGACGAGCGCCAACATCATCCCGGTCGAGCAGTGTCGCCCCGAATCCCCGGACTTCCCCGCTTGCGGCGACTCGCTACTCCGCGGCGCGGCCTTCGGCTTGCAGGATGAAGCCGCAAGCCTCGGCCGCGGAACGCGCGCGGCTGATCAGCGCGTAGCGCGGTAGCTTCCTGCCGCGAGGCGACGAACTCCCTCGACGCCTAAAGCGCGAGCCGACGGGCTCACGCGATGCCTGGACGCGGCGGCGACGGGCCACAGCCATCATGCCCGCGAGCACACGGGCCCACGAGCCCGCGTCGAGTCCATCACATCCCCGTCCGCAGGGCTGTCAATCGTATCGCCCCTTTCGCCTCCGTCAACCCCTCCGGGCTTCGCCCTGCGGGGTGCTCCGCTTCGCTGCGCCCCTTCGGGTGACCGAGGCGAAACCGGCGGGAGGCGCCCCGGCTGGGACCACGTAGGGTTGCGTCCTCTCTCTGGTCAGTCCGTTCCTCCCACGCGCGCGCCTCCGATCATCGCGCGAGCGCCCTCACATTGAGGATGGGGCGCCTCCCGCCTGGGGCGCTGTGTGATCAGCGCCTGCGGGCGGGCCCGCAGGGGGCCGGCGTCGGTGCCGGCTCAACCACCCAGGAGGGCGTCATGGCAGCGCAGGGGTTCGTGGCGGTGGTGGGGGCGCGGGTGTTGCCGGAGGCGTGCGCGTCGCAGGTGGCGGCGGTGGTCGGTTTTCTCCTCGGGCGCGGGTGGGGGATCGGGTCGGGCGGCGCGCGGGGCGCTGACGCGTACGCGCTCGCGGCGGTGGTGGCCGCAGGCGGCGCGGCGTGCGCGCGCTCGGCGGTGTTCCTGCCGGGGGCCATTCCCGCGCAGGATCCGGCGCTCCAGGCGTTCGTCACCCACGGTGGTCGGGTGGAGCCGGGCGTGGGCGGAGGCCGGCTCGCGCTCCTCGCGCGCTCGCGGCGGCTGGCGCGGGAGGCGGCCGGGGTGGTGGCGTTCCTGTGGGGGCCGTCGCGGGGGTCGGTGTTCACGGTGCAGGAGGCGGTCCGGGCGGGGAAGCCAGCCGCGGTCGTCCTCGCCGGCGGCGGGGCGGTGCTGCCCGTGCTCTCCGGAGGTCGCTGGTCGCCATGCCGGCTCGGGGCAGTCGAAGCGTTCCGGTGGGTTGCGGCGCCGGAGCGGCCGGAGCCCACTCGGCGCTCGTGGGTTGCGCGCGTGTTCGAGGTGCCCGAGGGCGAGCCCACCGATGCGCAGCTCGCGCACATCGCCTCGTTGAGCCCGGGCGAGCGGCTCTGGTTCGAGCACGGCGTGCTGGTCGGCGGCACGGTCGCGGTGCCGCACGAGGCGGTGTCGGACACGCCCGCGTTCCTCGACACCCGGCGGCTGATACGACGGTTCCGGTGCACGGTCCGCGAGGCAGCCGGCCTGGCCGAACTGTTCCTCGCGCTGGAGGTCAGTCCGTTGGTCGTCGCCCACTACGAGGCGGAGGCCGCGCGGGTCGGTGTCGTCGCGATCATCGAGAACCTGGTTCACCTGGTCGCGGGTGTCGCGCTCGCCGAGCAGGTCCCCGATTCCGATGCCCTCCAGGATGTGCAGCCGCTGGGTCACGCCGTCGAGTCCGTCGACGAGAGCGGCTACCTTGCACGGCAAGCCGTGCAGCCCGAGGGCGAAGCTGCCCTCCGCGGTGTGCAATGGCATGCCCTGGGGACGGTGCATCCGAGCCGGGTGACCTGCCCTGTCTGCCGTGCGGTGTACGAGGCCGACGAGGACGCGGCCGAGCTTCCCAGCTGCCCGGCGTGCGGGACGCGCGACACGTGGGAGGCGCGGCAGGGGGGCCGGTTCCGGGGCATCGTGGGCGCGATCGACGCGTGTCCGTCGCCCCAAGAGCTGGCGGCGATGGGCAAGCGGCTCTACCGGCTGGCCCTTACGGCAGATCAGGCCGGCGTCGCGTGGTCGCACTACCGGCTGCGCAAGGCGGCGCTCGAGGTGGCGGTGGCGCTCGGCGCGCCGGCGCGCGGCCTCATGGCTCGGATCGGCGCGGCACCCATGGCGACACTGCCCCGGCTCGGCGCGCGGCTCTACCGGCTCCAGCACGCCGGGGCGGTGGCCGTGTCCACGATCGAGTGGCGGCAGATCTGGTCGGTCTACCACGCGCGGCGGACGCGATCGGCGTAGCCACGCCGCTCCCCATCCGCCAGGTGAACTGGCGGGAGGCGATCTCCGAGGTCGGCGACGGGGCCTTCGCCGTGCACGCTTCGCGGCACGGCTCGGCCCCGGTCACGCGCGCGGACTCCAACGCCAGCGCGCGCGTCGCGGCCAGCGGCGTGCAATTCAAGTCGCACGCCTCGGCCGCGATCATCAGCGTTGATCTCCGTTCCCTGGCGACGCCGATGTCCGCCGGGGCGACTTGCTCCCTGCCCGCCTCATCGGAACCGCTCTGAGGAACGCACGGCAACCCACGGCCGCCTTCCACGCGTGACGTGGCTCATCGCCGGCCGCTCCTCACACGTCTCCCCCCTTTCGCTTTCGCCGCGAGCCCGGTCCTCGGCTCGCTCCGCTCGCCGATCTGATCGGGTCTGGTTGGGCTGGTGACCAACCCGGAAAGGAGGTGATTCCCATGTATCGCTGGGCCGTGCCAAGCGCCCTGGCGCGCCGGCTCGCGCGCATCCGCGAGCGCACCGGCGAGCCCGTCGCGCGGCAGCTCCGCCGCGCCGTCGCCGAGTACCTGGACCAGCACGACGCGCTCGCGCCCACCCGCGCGGTGCGCGCCACCGTCACCACCAGTCCACGAGGAGGACACCTGCGATGAACTGCATCAATCGAGTCGTGTTGCTCGGGCTGATCGAGCGCTCGCCGCGCGTCAGCCGCACGCCGGCCGGCCACACGGTCTGCGAGTTCCCCCTGACCCTGCAGCGCCGCTGGCTCGATCTCAACGGCGACGCGCAGCAGGAGACCACGCGCATCGATGTCGTCGCGCGCAACCAGCAGGCCGAGGTCATCGCCGAGTACTGCCAGCAGGGCCGGCCAATCGCCATCGAGGGCCGGCTCGGACAGGAGCGCTGGGCAAGCCCGAGCGGCGAGACGCGCTCGCGACTCACGGTCGTGGCCCAGCGCATCACGTTCCTGCCCGGCCCGGGCGGCACGGCCCCCGACGCCGAGCCGTACCCGACCTGGATGGCGGAGGTGCTGAGCTATGAGTCGTGACATCGCCGAGCTCGTGACGCACGAGGTGATTCCGGTCGTCCGTGCCGCGCTCAGGGAGACGGCCGAGCTGCGCGGCGCGGTGCAGGTGCTCGCCGATCGCGTCGACCGGCTCACGGGCGAGCTCGCCGAGGGGCAGCTGCCGGAGCTGACGAAGCTCGTCGCGCGGGTCGTCCGCGCGTTCGAGACCACCCACAACGGAGGAGGCAAGCGATGAACCGCGAGCTACTGGAGCGGCCGTTCGCGCCCGCGCAGATCCGCCAGCGCAAGGGGCGCAACGGCCTGCTCGACTACGTGGAAGGCCACAGCGTGATCCAGCGTCTCAACGAGGCGCTCGAGGGCGCGTGGTCGTTCGAGATCGTGGAGCACGAAATCCGCGAGGAGGAGGTGCTGGTCCTGGGCAAGCTCACCGCCGCGGGCATCACGAAGATGCAGTTCGGCGCGAGCCAGGTCACGCGGGAGCGCGAGTCCGGGTCGTTGGTCTCGCTCGGCGACGACCTGAAGGCGGCCGGGACCGACGCCTTGAAGAAGTGCGCGACGTTCCTCGGCGTCGGGCTGCACCTCTACGCCGAGAAGCCCATCGGCGGCCGCGCGCCGGCCGCGCGCGGCGTGGTGGCGCCGCCGCGGCCGGCGCCGGCGCCGACGCCGCCCGTCCGGACGCCGAGCAACGGCACCCGGCCGGCGCCCAACGGTCGGCCGGGCAACGGCCAGCCGGCGAACGGCCAGCCGACCGGCGGCATCACGCCGCGCCAGCTCGACGCGATCTGGAAAGTGGGGCAGGCCAAGGGCCTCGATCCGAACGCGATCGAGCACATGAGCTTCCGGGTGTTCAACCGCAACCCGGAGGAGCTGACCCACCAGGAGGGCGCCGCCCTCATCAAGGAGCTCTCGAACCTTAAGCGCCAGGTGGCCTGACGGCCGCTGGCATCCCCATCACTCACCCGCGGGGGAGGGAGCCACCAGCTCTCTCCCCCGTCGTGTCTCCGGAGGAGAAACACATCATGGTGCCACCCGCGGTACGCCAGCAGCCGCACGTCAGCTTCACGCAGATCGACCAGTATCTCCGCTGCCCGCTCAAGTACAAGTTCACCTACGTCGAGCGCCTCAAGCCGGAGTTTGTGCCGGCCGCGCTCGCCTTCGGCTCCGGGATCCACGGGGCCGCGGCGTTCCTGTTCAGTGGCGTGGCGGCCGGGACGCCGCCCACGCTCGAGGAGGTGCAGGGCTACTTCGAGAGCTACTGGGCCTTGGAGACCGAGCACAAGCCCATCCGCTTCGGCGATCGGGACACGAAGGCGAGCCTGCTCGACCTGGCCCGCCGGATGCTCGAGGTGCTCTACCGCGAGCGCGAGCCGGGGACCGAGATCGTCGGCGTCGAGCAGCCGTTCGACGTGCCGCTGATCGACCTCGACACTGGCGAGGTGCTCGACCGAGCGCTGGTCGGGACGCTCGACCTACTCGAGCGCGATGCCGAGGGGCGCACGGTGGTCGTGGACCTCAAGACGGCGGCGCGGAAGTACACCGACCTGCAGGTCGACGCGTCGCTGCAGCTCTCGGTCTACAGCTACGCGACGGCGATGAACGGCCTGGGCGACCAGGAGGAACTGCGGCTCCGGTTCGACGTGCTGACAAAGACCAGACAGCCGGAGCTGTGCCGGTATTGGACGCAGCGGGATCGGGCCGCGAGCGTGCGGCTGTTCCGGCTGGTGGCCGAGGTCCTGCACGGGATCGCGGCCGGCGTGTTCCATCCGAACCCCGGGTGGCAGTGCAAGGATTGCGCGTTTCGGAGCCGGTGCTGGGCGTGGCGGTGAGAGGTGGTCGGCGCCGGCGCGGCCACCCGCGCCACGCCGGCGGCGTCTTCCAAGGGAGGAGGCGAAGGTCATGATGGCCGGGATCCAGAGGTCCACGAGTCGGAAGGTCAACGCGTACGTGAAGGCAACGCTGGCGCTCGAGGCGGTGCGGCGGAAGCGTGAGGAGCGCTACGCGCGGCACGTGCGTCCACTCGACCGGAAGCGCGATCTCCTGATCGCCGAGGTGGACCGGCGCCTGCGGGCGCTGGTCGGGCGGCAGCTCGCCGAGGCGCGGCGGATTCTGGAGTCTGTTCGCGCCAACGGTTCTATCAGCGATCGCACGCAGTGAGGCGACACGGATAACCCATGCTGCACGTCGCATCGAGAACCGGAGGAAGGAGCCGATGAACGAACGGCGGATCATTCGGACCGAGAAGCATCGGACCATTCTGGGGGCGCATCCATATCACCGGTACATCTTGGATGAGCGCCCGCGTGGACGCGCGATCGTCGAGCCCGTGTACGATCCGCGCTGTCCGCACTGCCGGCAGGAACAGGCGCCGGCAAAGGGAGGAGGCTAATCGTCGGGTTATTGGGACCGTTGGCGTCGGAGCCAGCCATCTACCCCAATCCAGCGCCGCCATCACCCACCACCGGCCGATCCGGCTGATGCTCTCGGTGGCGCTTGACGGCGGTGCTACGCGAGGTTCCGATGCCCCGCGTGCTCGGGGGCTCGATTTCCGGCTCTCGCGGAGGGCTATGTGCGCTGTGACGATGGGCTTCTCGGGCGGGCGCCGTTCGTGACGCCCCAGAGGTTACGGTGACGAGGGCGGAGGCGGGCGCGGAGGCGAGGGTTCCCGTTTTCCGATGCTGACTGTCTCATGCCATCCACTTGACGATTTCCGCCCTCGTGATACAGTCACGACTGCAGGGCCGGAACTCCGATCGGGCAGCGAAGGCGTTGTCGATTGCCGGCCTTGAGCCAATCCCTTCTTGACCTCCTCGCAGGTGGCGAATGTGCGCCACGAAAGGAGAGGGCCATGCTCGCAAGCACCTCGAAGTTCACGCTCGTCAATGTCATCCACGACCGGGAAGGTTTCGCGCTCGCGACCGGGTACTGGGACGGGGACCACAGTATTCTCCGCCTCGCGTGCCGGTGGCATGAAGATGGTGGCCTCGGGTACCCGCAGACCTTCGGCAAGCCGCAGTGGATGATGTTCCCCGAGACGGTCAAGGTCGAGCAGGTTGTCACCCTGATCGACGGCACGACCACCACGACGAAGAAGGTCGTCGCCACGTTCTAGTAGGGGAAACGGGTGCAGGCGGCCTCAGCGTTCGGCTCATGCGCCGCGCGTTGAGGACCGCCATCGCTGAGGCTGTGCGGGACTTGTGCGGGTACGCACGGCAAAGCCTGATCATTGCCGCGACCTGAAGGCTGGGGAAATGGCGTGGATTCCTTGCCAGACGTTGCAAGGGATTGCAGCGATTCGCGGCTGGCGGAATCCTGCCAATCGTTCAGGTCCCGTCGAACCCGCCGATTCACGCGTGGCCGCGCGGGACTGCCGGCCCACCGCCGAGGGCGACTGCGTGGTGGCCGGCATTGAACGCTTCAAGGTCGTGCTCGCCGACCGGACGAGGCCGCAGGACGCGCGGGCTGAGGCCTTCGCTTCCTCGTCTGGCGGCGATGGCTCCTCGGGCCGGCGACATTCGTGAGCGCGCCGGAGGTCACGGTAACGAGGGCGGAGGCGGGCGAGGAGGCGAGAGGCGCGTCGCAGGTCGCTAATGTAGTGTCGCTCACCCCTCGACATTCGAGTGCATGCAGTACCGTGATGCCATGTCGCTCCCCAAGGAAGGCGATGTCATATGCTGCGACCCGCCCTACTCCTACAACCCGGATCTCAGCTTAGAGGACTTCCTCTCGGTCATCGCACCTGTAGGAAGAAGGGCGTGTTCGTGGCCCTCGGTGGGTGCTACCCATTCCCAAATGGCTCTCCAAGAAGGAAGTCTTCGTGCACGTCGGCACCGGATGCTAGAAAGGTTCCAGATGAACGGGAAGAATCTGCGGGACGAGATCGTTGTCGACAGGCTGCTGCTGAAAAAGTGATATTCCACATCCCATTCACGAATGAAGATGTAGTACGAGCGGATGCGACTCCGGTTACTCCGGAGCTTTACGCAAGGTCCAAGCACGCCGGCATTGAGGCACTCGTCTACTTCCAAGAAGACTACCTAAAGCCCCTAGTTCAGGGGCTTCTGAGCCGGTCGGACAGAGACCGTGCGATCCTCACAACGTACTACCGAACGATGGGATATGTGCTGTCGATACTGCGCCTCGATGCGCCGTGGCATTTCCAGTCGATCTCGTCTGCTGCGCGCTCCACGATGGAGCTCTATTTGGACCTCATTCTTCTGACGCGCGACACCACGTCTGAGAGCACCGAGAGGTTCCATGCCTTCACGCGGGTTGAGCGTTTCAGGGTAGCTACCGAGATTGCCAAGTTCTTTGACGCCAATCCGGACGAGAAACACGATGACATAGCGGTGCAGAGGGCGCTTGCAGGCGACGCCAACTCGAAGGCCGAGATCGAGGCTCTGATCGAAAAGTGGTGGGGCCGTGACCGAAAGGGCAAGCTTCGTCGGCCGGGTCATTGGTCAACTTACGGAGATGTTCGTTCCCGTGCCAAGGCGCTCGGCTCATCATATGAGGCGAAATATGTCAGATTCGGCTACCAGCTTAGCTGGCATGTGCATTCTGGTGCGATGGGCGTAGCCGGCATAGAGAAGGAATCATTCCACACATTCGTGGGCTTAGCGCATGGATTAGTGATCGAAACAGCCATCGACACGTTCCGGATCGTCTGCCGCGAGCTGCACTTCGACCGCGTGATCCCAGACTTGAATGAGAAGCTCGACTTTTTGGGACGCGTGCCGGGACTCCGGCTCGTGGATCTTCGGCTGATGGCTCAGGGCGGGGCGCAGAGGTTCACGTTCGTGGAGGCGGGCCGAGGCGCGCCCGCGGGAGCCGGATGACAGACGAGCCTGACGAGGTACTCAGGAAGTTCGAGGAGCTATGTTATTGGGTCAACTCGGCGTTTGCGCGGATCATGGAGATTGAGCGGAAGCAGCCGAACTACGTTGCTGCTCTCCTTGCCGCAATTGGATGTGAAGCACTGAGCCGGCTTTGTGGGCACAAGAAGGAAGAGCAGGTCTTTGTGGAGGACCTTATTCCCCCTGGCTGTCCGGTGGATAGAGAAATGGCTGCGGACCTGTTCGACGTACTCCGGAATGGGCTCGCGCATACGTTCGACACGAACTTCATACGTCTTCCAGACGGGACGACGATTGAGATCGTGGTCAGCTGGAAAGAGATGCCGCATCTCGGCCTACGGCCAAGCGAGCCGCCAGGGATCTACATGAATTGCGAGCAGATGCGAATTGACCTGGAGGCGGTCTACGGGCGCTATCGTGAGAAGTTGCGGGCGTCGAGCTACCCCGGTCGGAAGCTACCTCCAACGTGGACACGGAAGAGATACAAGGCGGCCAACGAGGAAGCAATAGAGGGGTGGAGGCGCTTTTTAGAGCAGTAGCCTTGACGATGGGCTCCTCGGGGGCGACGTTCGCGGGTGCCCCGAAGGTTACGGTGACGAGGGGCGAAGGCGGGCGAGGAGGCGAGAGGGGCTCGTCGCAAGTCGTTAGTGTCGACCGTCCTAACGAGCCGTCAGCGTAGGCGATCGTGCTCCTCGAGGCAAATCGCCTGACACGCCGCGTGCAGCCGGAGCACCCAGCCACCGCGCTGGTGGTAAGTCACCTTCGGTCCGTAGTCGTCGCAGAGGTCGCAGAGCGCGTCGGGCACCGTCGCGATCACCGTGCTCGGGACGAGAGGGCCGACGCCGGCCCTGCTGCTGAACAGCGCGAACCACTCGCCGCCGGTCGCGTGGCGATCCTCGACGAGCTGGCGGGCGCGCTGGCGAAGATCGCTGCCGTAGAAGCCGGGAATCTCGAGATCGCCCAGCGACGCGACCGGCGTTCCCAGGCATGGCAGCAGCACATCGGCAATCCAGCGAGGCGAGGGCGGTCGATCCCACCGGACGACGGCGTTGGCGTGGGTGCCGCGGGCATCCTCGAGCTCGAGGAGAAGGCCGCCATTGTGCTGGAGGATGGTCACGCCGACGAACCTGGCGTGGTCGTCGACCGACGAGGCGCGCGGGGCTGATCTGGACGGACGCGGGGGCCAGGCGGCCAGCAGACCGTGGCGCAGGTCACGGATCCTCATGAGGGTCCGGCCTCACCGTTGGTGTGCCCCGGGCCATCTCGCGAAGGGGATCTCGTCGTGAGCTTCATCGTTCCCTCCCGGCAGGTTGTCGCGGTCGGCGCCTCGTCGCAAGTCACGTCTCCATAACGACCGCCAGCGCGGCGACACGCGACCCAGGGGCACGCCATACCGGGGTTCGAGCTGTGGCCGGTCCTTCGATGACGTTCTGGTGCGGGAGCCCAGATCGACATTTCCTGCTACGATGCGGCCCGGGTCCCCGCCGCGAGATCGTCAACCACTCACAGGAGGGCAGCCGGGCCCAGAGTCGTTCACCTTCCGGCGGAGATCCACGTGATGTAGCGGCCAGCGGTCGGATCGATTCGATCCCGGGCGGCGGTTCTCCCGCGCTCGAGCACCCCGAGCCCAGAAATCCTCGGTGGACACCTCAAATCCGGCCATAGGTGGACAGGGCAAAACCGGCCATAGGAGCGGGCGCTCACGGCCGGGTGTGTTGTAGCGCGTTCTTGCCGAGAGAGCAAGCCGCGCGTGGAT
>Ga0187892_10003679_pt1 | contig 27469 bp, 26 predicted proteins | sample MA1701073metaG_FD_139345 | JGI IMG/M metagenome (GOLD analysis project Ga0187892, IMG submission 139345) | Bio-ooze microbial communities from a basaltic lava cave in the Kipuka Kanohina Cave System on the Island of Hawaii, USA - MA170107-3 metaG ... | reverse complement strand
TCAACGCATCGGCGATATGGACGCCACGGCACGGACGGGAGATCGCGGCGGCGCTTGCGGAGCGACTGGCGAGGGTGAAGGCCCTGCCAGCCGATGACCCGGAAGCGACGCTCGCGGCATTTTCGATTGCGTCCACGGCCGAGCGAATTTCGGCGACGATCGACCAAGCGCTGTGCAACCATGGCGCCGTCGACCTGACGGCGAGTGCTCGCGAATCGCCGCGGCTGGTGGTCCAGGGGCGGTGCGCGTATCTCCTTCCCACGATCATTTGGTGCGAGGACCGGTCGCACCCGCTGGCGAATCGTGAGTTCTTGTTTCCATATGCGTCCGTGATCGAGTGTCCAACAGGGGAGATCCCTCGCGCGATTGGTCCCACGCTCGTCGTGACGGCCGTTACGAGGGACCGGGCCTTTGCCGATGCGTTGATGGCGTCGGCCAATGTCGACCGACTCAACCTCGGACCGATACCGACGTGGCGTTTGAGTTGGGATCAGCCGCACGAGGGCAATCTGTTTGAGCACCTGTATCGCCAGCGGGCGTTTCAGATCGAGCCGGCCGCATGATCGCGGCGATTGCGTCGGCTCTCCAGCTTCTGGCCCAAAACCCGACACTTGTCCTCTTCGGCCGCGGGCGGCTTGACGAACTTGGAGAGGCCGCACGACGCGAGGGTGCGTCGCGCATTCTTCTCGTTACCGATCCGGGGATCGTGGCGGCGGGACACGTGGACCGCGCGGAAGCATCGCTTCGCAGAGCCGGCCTGACCGCCCACGTTTTCGACGGAGCGGCCGAGAACCCCACGACGGAACATGTGGCCGCCGGCGTCGAAGCGGCTCAACAGTACGGGGTGGATTTCCTGGTGGGCCTGGGGGGCGGCAGCTCCATGGATTGCGCCAAGGGGATCAACCTCATCCACACCAATGGCGGACACATGGCGGATTACTGGGGCGAGAACAAGACGTCGAAGCCGATGTTGCCGATGATCGACGTTCCGACAACGGCCGGCACAGGCAGCGAAGCCCAGTCTTTCGCCCTTATCACCGATCCGGTCACGCATCAGAAGATGGCCTGCGGAGACCGGCGGACTCCATCGCAGGGGGGGCTGCGGCCACGAATTGCGATCCTGGATCCGGCGCTGACCGTCAGCCAGCCGACAAGGGTGGCCGCGGCGGCGGGGATTGACGCGATCGCTCACGCGGTGGAGACAGCGGGTACGACGGCGCGCAACAGTATTTCCCGCGAGTTTTCGCGGCAGGCATGGCAGTTGCTTTCCGAGGCGTACGAGATGGCGATGGGCCAGTCAGTGAACGAGGATGCGGGAGGCAGGATGCTTCTGGGGGCGCACTTGGCTGGAGCGGCAATCGAGCGTTCGATGCTAGGTGCGGCGCACGCCTGCGCAAATCCGCTAACCGCCCGGTTCGGCCTAGCCCACGGCGTCGCAGTTGGGCTCATGCTGCCCCACGTGGTCCGATTCAACGCGGAGACCGGCATGAACCCTTACTCTGACCTCTGCGACGACGCCGATTTGCTTGCGACCCGGCTGGAGGCCTTCCTGGAGGTCGGTCGGCTTCCGCGGCGGCTCTCGGAGTGCGGTGTGGCCGCTGCTGACCTGGCGCCCCTTGGCACCCTGGCGTGCGGTCAATGGACGGCGAGGTTCAATCCTCGGCCTGTAGCTGAGGCGGACCTGGTCGACCTCTATCGCCGGGCGTTATGATGACGGGGATGCGCGCCTACATCTTTCGACGAATGCACTTCGATCGGTTTCGTGTATAGTATCTTGGTGGCGGGAAGAGCCACGGCGGCGGGGCAGGTCGCCGCGAGGGGCAGATGGAACTTGATGTCCTACATAGCGAGTCGGCGACGGAGGTGGGGAGCTACTTCGTCGCCAACTACCCGCCGTTTTCGGTCTGGTCGCCGGAGCATGTGCCTTCCGCCTTGAAAGCACTGGATTCGCACGGGCCGGAGGGTGACACAGTCCCGTTGGGGCTGTATTTGCACATTCCTTTTTGTCGGACGCGGTGCAAGTTCTGCTACTTTCGGGTGTATACGGACAAAAACGCGCGAGATGTCGACGTATATCTCGACGCCCTTTCGCAAGAGGTATCGCTTTATGCCCTGCGACGCGGGCTTCTGGGGCGCACCTTCGATTTCGTCTACTTCGGCGGCGGCACGCCGTCGTTCCTTAGCAGCGACCAACTAGAGCGACTGATCGACGCGATCCGGGCCCATTGGTCCTGGGACAGGGCCCGGGAAGTGACGTTTGAGTGTGAGCCGGGGACGCTTAAGAAGAGCAAACTTGAGACGATCAAGGCGATCGGCACAACCCGCCTGAGCCTGGGTATTGAACACTTCGATGATGAGATTCTGGAGATCAACGGGCGGGCCCACAAGTCGCCCGAGGTGTTTCGGGCTTACGAATGGGCTCGCGAAGTCGGGTTTGAGCAGATCAACATCGACCTGATCGCCGGGATGATGGGGGATACGGAGGGGAAATGGCGAGCGACGGTTGCGGCCGCCCTGGCGATGGACGCCGACAGCGTCACGATTTATCAGATGGAGCTGCCGCATAATACGCTGATCGCTCGGCAGTTGAAGGAGTCGGGAGGCGCGGTCCCGATCGCGGATTGGTCGACCAAACGGGCATGGGTGGACCACGCATTCCGCCGGTTTGAAGACGCAGGTTATGTGGTTTCCAGTGCGTACACTTTGGTCAAACCCTCCGCCAACGGCCGATTCGTCTACCGCGATGCGGTCTGGCACGGCGCGGACATGATTGGAGCGGGCGTGGCTTCGTTCTCGCATTTTGCCGGCGTGCATTTCCAGAACGTCGACGAGTGGGACGACTACCTGCAGCGATTGGATCGGGGTGAGCTGCCGATCGCGCGAGCGTTGCCGGCCACCGACGGCCAACTGCTCACGAGACAAGTCGTGCTGCAACTCAAGCTTGGACGGCTGGATGCGGATTACTTCCGGCGGCGGTTTGGCGTTGAGATCGTCCAGATGTTCCGCGAAGGCTTCGCCTCGCTCGAAGAGCAAGGATACATCGCCATCGATGGGGATCGGATCCGTTTGTCGCGGGAGGGACTATTGCGGGTCGATGCGCTCTTGCCGGTTTTCTTCGAGCCGCAGTTCCGCAAGGTACGCTATACGTGATTCGTACGCCGGAAAGTCTTTCGGAATGTGACAGCGCTCCAGCGGCTGTGGCCGCCCTGTCAAGTTGGTTTTGTTCTCGGCAGACTTGGTTGGGGACTATTGAAGCCGTCGAGCCGATTGAGGTTCCATCTCCCTACCACGGACTTCTCGTACACCATGAGCACATGACGACGATCTTACAGACCTTTTACGGCCGCGGCGTGGCTCTTCAGGTTCTGCGCGAGCACCGTGAGGCCGACCTGTACACCCGGGCTGTCCTTCTGACGCTTGGCGCCGCCAAGCGAGTGGTGGAGTTCGGCATTGCTCGAGTTGATCTGGCGTTGACTTCTGCGGCAGTGCGGGAGGAGATTCTTCAGCGACGTACGCCGCTCGGCGACATTCTGATTCGGTACGACGTTTTGCGTCGGATCGATCCGAAGTGGTATTTTCGAATGGATAGGGACAGCCCGCTGCTGGACGATGGTGGGAGGGGACGTTCCGCGCATGCATACGGACGGGTGGGGGTGATTTCCTTCGAAGGCCGACCGGCTATTGAGTTGATAGAGATTGTTCTCGATGCAGACGGCCCGGACGAATCGGACGCCGACAGCGACCGGGTGGTGCGAAGATGATGCAACATGCGGAATCATATGATTGTGTGATTTGCGGGGGCGGGCCGGCAGGTTCGACGGCGGCCACACTGCTGGCTGACTTTGGGCATCGCGTGCTGGTCTTGGAGCAGTCGCGGTTTCCGCGACATCACATCGGCGAGTCGCTCATGCCGGAGACGTACTGGACGTTCCAGCGATTGGGGATGCTGGAGAAGCTGAAGGCCTCGGACTTTCCGAGAAAGGAGAGCGTGCAGTTCGTATCGGCCTCGGGCAAAGAGTCGCAGCCGTTCTATTTTTCAGATCGCAATCCGGACGAATGCTCGGTCACGTGGCAAGTGCGGCGGGATGCGTTCGACCGGATGATGCTCGACAACGCCCGCGAACATGGCGCTTTGGTGCGCGAGGGTGTGCGAGTCAAGGAGGTGTTGTTCGACGGCCCACGTGCGATCGGGGTGGGCGTCGTATCGAACGGCGCCACGGTGGACATTGCCGCCAAGGTTGTGGTCGACGCGACAGGGAGTTCGGGGCTTCTTTCGCGGCAGTTGGGCTTGCGCTATCAGGACCCTCAGTTGAAGAATGCGGCCGTGTACGCCTATTTCAAGAATGCCCAGGTGGATGAAGGGCGAAACGCGGGGGCGACGATCGTCATTCATACGCCCGACCGGAAGGGGTGGTTCTGGTTCATTCCCTTGCCGGACGACATTACCAGCATTGGAGTGGTCGCCCCGCCCTCTTATCTATGCACCGGGCGGGGCGATGATCCTCTGGCGACGCTGGAGGCGGAAATCACGGGGTGTCCCGCGATGGCTCGACGTGTTGCGGGAGCGACGCGGGTGAGCCACGCTTACGTCACCAGCGACTTTTCCTACCGAACGCGGCGAATGGCCGGAGACGGATGGCTGATGGTGGGTGATGCGTTTTGCTTCCTGGATCCGATTTATTCGTCGGGTGTGATGTTCGCCTTGCGAAGCGGTGAGTTCGGGGCGGACGCCATTCATGAGGCGCTGGCGGCGGGCGACTGTTCGGCCCAACGACTCGGATCTTCTGCGGAGAGGATGGCGCGAGGGGTACAGCTTATGCGCCAGTTGGTCTACGCGTTCTACGACCCCGACTTCAGCTTCGCCACGTTCATCCGTGACTATCCGCAGCATCACGATAATCTCGTTCGCCTGTTGATCGGCGACGTTTTCAATGACGAGGTCGGCGCGATATTCGAAGTTATGAAGGACCGGACTACGATACCGGAGGCGATCCAACTGGAGGGGAGCCGCAACAACCGATGAGAGTCGTGGTCTACGGCTTGATTGTACTGCTTGCGATCTTGCATCAGGATTTCTGGTGGTGGGATGACGTGACTCCGTTGGTGTTTGGCTTTGTGCCCATCGGTCTTGCCTATCATGTCGGCGTGTCGATCGCCGCGGGTGTTCTTTGGGGATTGGCGGCGCGGTACTGTTGGCCGCGCGGCGCCGATGACGAATACGGCGAGGCGTCCAAGCACATCCCGCCGCGTGAAGGGCGGCACGCATGACCGCCGGCCAAATCGCGATCGGCATCATCGCAGTGTACCTGCTGGTTCTTCTTCTCCTGGGCATACTAAGCAACCGGGTGTTTCGCGGAACGGCGGCGGATTATTTTCTGGCGTCGCGCGGCGTCGGCTCGGTCGTGCTGCTGCTGTCGGTCTTCGGGACGACCATGACGGCCTTTGCCATGCAGGGAAGCTCGGGAGAGGCGTGGCAATCGGGAATTGTCGTTTTTGGCAAGATGGCGTCGTGGTCAGGAATCGTGCATTCGGCGTGCTTTTTTCTCGTCGGGATCAAGTTGTGGGCGCTGGGCAGACGCTACGGATACGTCACGCAGATTCAGTTCTTCCGCGAACGATTTGAGTCCGACGGACTGGGGTTGCTTCTGTTCCCCCTGCTGGTGGCGTTGGTGATGATCTACATTTTGATGGGCGTCATCGGCAGCGGAAAAGTGATTTCCACAGTGACGCAAGGCGCTCTGCCGCAGCTTTTCGCCCATACCAAGGGGGGCGTTCCCTATTGGCTGGCCACGGGGACGGTTTGTCTGGTGGTTTTGGCGTACGTGTTCTTCGGCGGCGTTCGCGGCACGGCCTGGGCGAATGCGTTTCAAACATTCGTGTTCGTCATTGTGGGCATTATTACGTTTGCCGTTATCGCCGACAAGCTTGGCGGTCCCGCCGCGGCTACGCGGATGGTGCAGGAATACAATCCAACGAAACTAAAGAGGGGGAAGACAGAGCAGGACGTAGAGCTCTACAAGACGAAGCTGGCCGCGTTTGAAAGCAGTCCTCGGACCTCGGTCATCAAGCCTCATCCGCCCAAGGACGTTTCTCAGCTTGAGTTTCTAAGTTACGGTCTCATTCCGCTGAGCGTGGCGATGTTTCCGCATCTCTTCCAGCTTTGGCTAACGGCGCGCTCCGCGCGGACGTTCCGCCTGACTGTAGTGGCCCATCCCGTGTTAATCATGATCGTGTGGCTGCCGTGCGTGCTCATCGGCGTTTGGGCGACGTCGGCGATCTTCGACGGCCGAGCAGTGATTCCGCCTGAAGGGAGCCCCAACGCCAATGCAATTTTGGCCATCATGGTGTCGAAGCTTGCCGCGCCCGCGCTCGGGGGCCTTCTGGCCGCGGGGATTCTGGCCGCGATTGTCGGAGGGCTGGATGCGCAGTTTCTTTGCGTGGGGAGCATGTTCACGCACGACATTCTAGCTCACCACCGACGAGCTGTGCCGCTGAATGACACGCAGTTGCTGCGTGCCGGCCGTTTGTTTGTCGTGCTGGTTGTCGCGGCTTCGTACCTGCTCTCACTTTGGCTCACGGAGTCGCGGACCATTTTTCCGCTGGGAATATGGTGTTTCAGTGGATTTGCGGGCCTGTTTCCACTGGTTTTCGGTGCACTATACTGGCGGCGGGCCACGAAGGCGGGGGCCTATGCATCCACACTGACGACCGTGATCGTATGGATATGGCTGTTTCAACAATCAAACTACGGGAAGGCCGACGAGGTTTTGGTTTTGGGAGTGTTGCCGGTGATCTGGATAGTCGGTGCGTCGGCCGCGGCTTTGGTGGTGGTCTCGCTTTTGACCGCGGTACCGAGTCCAGGCACGGTTGCGAAGTTCTTTGGGACATCGGCTGATGGCCGGTGAGTTCCTCATGCGCCGCCGCGTGCAGTTCGCCGAGACCGACATGGCCGGCGTGTTGCATTTCTCGAACTACTACCGATTGATGGAGGAGGTGGAACATGCCTTCTGGCGTTCGATCAGCGAGAGTGTCGTGAGTCGGGACGGACAGATGAGTTGGCCGCGAGTGGCCACGAGCTGCAAATACCTTGCACCGGCCCGATTCGAAGACGAACTAGAGCTTGCGTTCTCCGTTACGAGCGTCGGGGCACGGTCGGTGACGTATGAAGTGGAGTTCCGACGTGATGCAAGGCGCATCGCATTGGGGAAGACTACGGCGGTTTGCTGCTTGATGGCCGCGGGGTCGTTCCAGCCGATCGACATTCCCGATCGGATTCGGGCTGAACTGTCGGCGGCTCTCAATGGCGCCAAGTCGGACACGGTTGCAAGAGAGGGGCGCCGGCGGAAACCGGGGCCGCAGAATTAGTTGGAAAGGTCGGCATGAATGAAGTCTTGGATGTGGTATGTGCTGTGTACGATCATCTGCTGGGGCGCGTATGTTCCGATCCTTCACCATGGGCAGTCGGCATTCGGCAAGAACAGTGCCCTGCGAGCTTTCCTGTTCGTAGGTGCGGCATACTTTCTGGTGGCCGGCAGCGTGCTTTGCTACTTGCTTGTCAGCAGGGTGGAACCGCTGAAGTGGACGCGAGACGGCGTATCTCTGTCCACTCTTGCCGGGTTTGCTGGCGCGGTCGGTGCGTTGGGAGTGGTCTTTGCCCTGAAGTCCAAGGGCAACCCCCTATATGTCGCGCCGCTGGTCTTTGCCGGCGCTCCGATCGTCAATACGGTCGTCGCGATGTTGTGGGACCGGCCCGAAAAGTCACCGAGCCCTGTGTTCTATCTGGGCATCGCGCTTGCCGGCGTCGGGGCAGCGCTCGTGCTGCGATTCAAACCTACCTAGGAAGCGCGGCGGCGGAGCTTTCCCGGTGGCCCGAGTGAACATGTCAAGATCGACGGGCGCCATCGCACGATGGGTCTTCGCGCTTCCTATCGCAACGGGCGGGCAGGCGGGCTTCGGCGCCGTTGAGTCCCAGGAAGCCTCCTGGCTGATGTTCCGCGGCAACCCACAGTTAACGGGCGTGGCAGAGGGCTCCTTGCCGAATCCCCCGGCCTTGCGGTGGAAAGCCGACCTTCCCGATGCGCTTTCATCGACAGCGGCCATCACGGCAGACGCCGTGTATGTGGGCTGCGAAGATGGGCAGCTCCATACATTTGAACCGGGCAGCGGAGTCGCCCGTTGGAAGTATCAAGCGAACAGTCCCATTCGTTCGTCGCCGACCGTGCATGGTGGGATGGTTTTGTTCGGCGACGAGGAGGGAATCCTGCACGCGGTTTCGGCTGCCGAAGGCAAAGCTCTGTGGACGTTTCGCACCGCGGGGCCGATCTATTCCTCACCCAATCACGCGGGCGATCGGATCGTTTTCGGTTCCTACGATGGATTTCTGTATTGTATCCAAGCCGCGGACGGCGGGCTGCTCTGGAAATGGGAAACCCAGGGAAGGGTGCATGGGGCTGCCGGCATCGCCGGAGATCACGCCATATTCGCGGGTTGTGATGAGTACTTGCATGTGGTGCGGCTGACGGACGGACAAGAGCTTCGAAAGGCGCCGCTGGGTTCGGTATCAGGCTCCTCGGCGGCTCTTTCCGGGCCCCGCAGTTATGTCGGGACCTATGGCGGTCAGGTTCGATGCGTGGACTGGGAGAAGGGTGCAGCCGTCTGGACGTTCGAGGATTCGCAACGACAGTTTCCGTTTGTGACTTCCGCGGCCGTCAGTTCACGATCCATCATCATTGGCGGTCGAGACAAGCGGCTGAGGTCGCTTGATCCTCAAACCGGGCGCGTGCAGTGGGAATTCGCTGCCAAGGGTCGGATCGATTCATCCGCGGTGCTGGTTGACAGGCGGGCGTTCGTCGGTTCGTCGGATGGGAACCTCTATTCCGTCGATGCGGACTCCGGAAAGGAGCTCTGGCGATTCGAAGCCGGTGCGCCGATTACCGCCTCACCGGCGGTTGGTGGAGGCTCTCTCATCGTCGGCACGCAAGACGGCATTTTGTACTGCTTTGGCTCGGCCCGTAGGCCGAGCTAGCCGGGCGGCGGCCACTTGCGTGAGGAATCACTCCACGTTAGACCTTCCGGAGTTTTTGCCGTCGAGGGGTACGTGTGCGATGCGAACGCGCTTGCAACTGGACATGCTGCCTCAACCCGATGATACGACATGCGGGCCGACCTGCCTTCATGCCATCTACCGTTACTACGGGGACGACATTGGGCTGGACGAGGTCATCGCCGAGGTTTCGCGCCTGGATGGCGGTGGGACATTGGCCGTCTTCCTCGCCTGTCACGCACTGCGCCGAGGTTACCGGGCCACCATCTACACGTACAATCTGCAGATTTTCGACCCCACTTGGTTCGGCCCAAGCGACGTTGACCTGCGTGAACGGTTGCAAGCGCAGTTGGCCCACAAGAATCTGCCCGCGTTGCAGGCGGCGACCGCCGGTTATCTCGAGTTCCTCGATCGCGGCGGCCGGCTGCGACTCGAGGATCTGACCGGGGCGCTGATCCGCAAGTATCTAAACCGGTCAATTCCGATCCTTGCGGGGCTGAGCGGCACGTATCTGTACCGCACGCATCGTGAGTTCGGGCCCAAGTATGACTATGACGACATACGGGGGCATGCGGCCGGTCACTTCGTCGTTCTATGCGGCTATGACAAGCGGCAGCGCCAGGCGTATCTGACCGACCCGCTCCACCCGAATCCCATGGGCGCATCGCGCCAATATCGGGTGCACATCGATCGAGTGGTCTGCTCGATCCTGTTGGGCATACTCACGCACGACGCCAACCTGTTGATCATTCACCCACCCAGTTTGCGGAAGGGGGCGTAGCGTGTCGATCCTGTTCGTGGTCGAAAACGTCAAAAGCTGGCCCTTGACCATACCCGGCGTGGACGTCATCTCCGCCAGGTCATACCTCACGGATCCGAAATACCAGGGAATGCGCGGAGCGCGTTTGTTCAACCTTTGCCGCTCCTACCGCTATCAAACGGCCGGGTACTACGTCTCTTTGTTGGCGATGGCCCGCGGGCACAAGCCCATTCCGAGCATTGCGACGATACAAGACATGCGCACCTTGGCCATCATTCGTCTGGCCTCGGATGATCTGGACGAGGTGATGGAGCAGAGCCTGGCCAAAATATCCTCGGAGAAATTCACGCTGAGCGTCTACTTCGGTCGCAACTTGGCGCGACGGTATGACCGCCTGAGTTCCCACTTGTTTCGGTTGTTTCAGGCGCCGCTGCTGCGCGCGGAATTCGTACGCAACTCAGATAAGTGGCAGATCCAGTCCATTCGACCGATCGCCGCCAGCGACATTCCTGAGAACCATCGACCCTTTGTGGTCGAGGTGACGACGGAGTACCTTGCTCAAAAACGTCAGACGCCAAGACGAATCGTTCCGCGGTACGAACTGGCCATCTTGGTGAAACCCAACGAGGAACATGCGCCGTCCAACGCCAAGGCGGTTCGCAAGTTCGTCCGCGCGGCCAAGCGCCTGGATCTGGGCGTGGAATTGATCGAACAGGACGACTATGGCCGGCTGCCTGAGTTCGATGCGCTGTTCATTCGCACCACGACATTCGTGAATCACTTCACCTACCGGTTCGCGAGACGGGCCATGGCGGAGGGGCTGACTGTACTGGATGACCCCGACTCGATCGCCAAGTGCACCAATAAGGTCTATCTCGCGGAATTGCTCGGTCGATATGCGATTCCCACTCCGAAGACCCTCATTGTCCACCGCGACAATCGGGAGGCGGTACCGCAACTCATCGGGCTTCCTTGCATTCTCAAGGAACCCGACAGTTCCTTCTCGCAGGGCGTGGTGAAGGTCGACGACGAAGCGGCTCTTCAGACGGCCATCGATCGCCTTCTGGATTCATCCGATCTCATTATCGCACAGGAGTGTCTGTTCACCGCGTTTGATTGGCGCGTGGGGATCCTGGACCGCAAACCCCTTTATGTCTGTAAATACTTCATGGTCAAGGATCATTGGCAAATCGTGCGCAAGGACGGCGTGGGCAGGACGGCTTATGGACATGTGGAAACGGTGCCGATCGACTCTGTCTCTCGCCCGATTATCAAAACCGCTCTACGGGCCGCCAACCTGATCGGCGACGGGCTTTACGGCGTCGATCTGAAGCAGATCGGCAGGAAACTGTACGTGATCGAAGTGAACGACAATCCGACGATCGACGCGGGTTTTGAGGACCGCTTGCTCAAGGACGATTTGTACAAAACGATCATGGAGGTTTTTCTGAGACGAATCCAGCAACGTAAGGAAGGGAAATAGGGGCGGTCCCGATGGACGGATTGCTTCATCTGTTCGACGGCCATGGCGTCGAGCTGGAGTACATGATTGTCGATCGGAACACGCTGTCGGTGCTGCCGGTCGCCGATGAAGTGATTCGCGCGATCACCGGTCGCTATCAGTCCGATGCCGAAGTCGGCGAGCTTACCTGGTCCAATGAACTGGTGCTCCATGTCATCGAGTTGAAGACCAGCCAACCGGCGCCGTCGTTGGCGCCGCTGGCGGACGCCTTTCGGCGCGAGGTGCGCCATGTCAACGAAATCCTGGAGGCCATCGGCGGCCGCCTGATGCCGACGGCCATGCATCCATGGATGGACCCCAGTCGCGAAACCCGCCTTTGGCCTCATGACTTTAGTCCGGTGTATGACGCATTCAATCGCATCTTTGATTGCCGCGGGCACGGTTGGTCGAACGTGCAGTGTGTTCATCTCAATCTTCCATTTGCCAATGAAGAGGAGTTCGGGCGACTCCATGCGGCGATTCGCATCCTACTGCCGATCTTGCCGGCCTTGGCCGCCAGCTCGCCGCTGATGGGCGGACGCGCGACGGGATTTATGGACACGCGACTCGACGAATACCGCACAAACTCCCGCCGTGTGCCTTCGGTGTCAGGCCGTGTGATCCCCGAACCGGCCTTCGACTATCACGACTACCACGAGGAGATTCTTGCGCCCATGTATCGCGACATCGCTCCCCTCGATCCGACGGGCATTTTGCAAGAAGAATGGCTCAATGCCCGTGGCGCCATCGCCCGGTTCGATCGTGGCGCCATCGAGATCCGCCTTTTGGATATTCAGGAGTGCCCCTCTGCCGACGTTGCCCTATTGGCGGCCATTGTCGCCGTGCTCAAGGCGCTCGTGGCGGAGCGATGGGTTTCGTATGAGCGGCAAAGAGCTTGGGCGGTGGGCCCGTTGGAAGCGATTCTCCTATCGACCATTCGCGAGGGCGACGCCTCGGGTATTACGGACGACGATTACTTGGGTCTTTTCGGCATGCGAGGCCTCGGTTCTTGCACCGCCGGGCAACTTTGGGCCCATATTGTGGAATCGTCGTTTGACGAAATACGCTTGCAGGCGCCCGAACAAGTCCACCAACTTCAGACGATTCTCGAAAACGGGTGCCTGGCCCGGAGGATTCTTGCCGCATTCAGGACGGAGCGCAGCGCTGACCCGGTCGCGGCCATCTATCGACGACTCTGCGAATGCTTGGCCGATGACGCGCTCTTTCTTCCCTGACATTCAACGGCTTGTCGTTACGTGTGAACATGGGAGCAACCGTGTCCCTTTGGTGTACCGGCGGATCTTTGGTCGGCACACCAGACTGCTGCATTCTCATCACGGGTATGATCTCGGCGCCTTGGAGTTGGCAAGACGCATCGCGGAGCGGTTGCGCTGCCCCCTGTACTATTCCACGGTCACGCGACTGCTCGTCGATCTCAATCGCTCCGTTGGCAACCGGTCGGTCTTTTCCTCTATCAGTCGCGAATTACCGGCGGAGGAACGAAGGCGACTTCTACGCCGGTACTATGATCCATACCGCAATGCAGTACAGTCTGCCGTTCGTGGAATGATGAATGAACCGGGGGCGACTCTGCATTTGGCAGTGCATACGTTTACGCCGATCCTCGGCGGAACGGCGAGGACGGCCGATATCGGCATACTCTACGATCCGGCGCGGCCGAACGAGAGGACGCTGGCCCAGGCATGGAAGCAGATCTTGTGTCAGATGCGACGCGACTTTCAAGTTCGCCGCAATTATCCCTATCTCGGCAAGGCGGACGGTTGCACAACCTACTTGCGCAAACGCCACCCTACCCATCAATACCTTGGAATTGAACTTGAGGTAAATCAGAGGTTTGTTTCCTCTCCCCGAGGGGTTTGGAGGAGCGTGCAGAGCCTGATTGTGGAAAGCCTCGAGACGTTGCTGCTGCAACCGAGGGCACGGTAGCGCGTGAGTGGTGTTGGCAACTTGCGCCGGCCGGCCGGCAAATCGAATCCGGGCTGAGCGAACACTTGCATTACGTTTGCCGATGCGCTTCCAGCAGTTCGAGTATTCGCACCATCCGCGCCGGCGGCGCCGCCTCCAGCTCCACCGGCGTCTCGAGGATGGGGTGCATGAATCGCAACCGCCGCGCGTGCAACGCCTGATGCTCGATCAACGGCGCTTCGCTCCCGATTCCGCCCAGGTCTCGCTCACTCACGATGTGCCCGCCGTACAGCTTGTCCCCAACGATCGGATTCCCGATCGAAGCCATGTGCACCCGAAGCTGATGCGTCCGACCCGTTTTGGGAAATAAGTTCACCGTCGCGAATCCTCGGTAGCGCTTCTCCACTCGGTACTCGGTGATCGCCTCTTTGAACATGGCCTGCCGCGGCGGAACGCCGCCGGGCAGAATCATCCGCTGCGTCGTATCCGGATGCGCCGCCAGCGGCTTGTTGATTATGTCCCCATCCAACGATATCCGCCCCTCGCAGATCGCGAAGTATTCCTTCCGCACGGTCCTCCGCTCAAACTGCAACGACACCCGCCAGTGAGCCTCGTCAGTCTTCGCAATGAGCATGACGCCGGTCGTGTTCTTGTCGAGTCGGTGCAAAATGCCCGGCCGGAACGGGTCTTCCCCGCGGCTAAGCGTCGTAGCATGGTAGGCCACCGCATTCGCCACCGTCCCGGTTTGCGAGGCAAATGCCGGATGACAGACGATCCCCGCTGCCTTGTTAATGGCCAAGAGCCATTCGTCTTCGTACAGGATTTCCAGCGGAATGTTCTGGGGAACCACCTTACTGGGCGGCGGCGGCGGGAGGATGATCTGTACAATGTCTCCGGCCGCAGGCTCATAACTCGCCTTGCTCGGCAAACCATTGACGGTTACCTGGCCCTCTTTGATATACCGCTGCAACAGCGTCCGTGAGATGCGCGGATATCGCCCATGAAGATACTTGTCCAGCCGCCGGCCGATCAGCCGCTTGCGAACCCGGTGCTGGAAAACTTGCGCCTCGTCCGCGGCATCGTCCACTTCCACGAGGTCATCAGCCGGGATCTCATCATGAAACGGCATGGTCAAAGATCATCAGCCGGATCCTCTTTTTCGAGGTTCTCCGGCGACGCTGTCTCCGAGACGACATAGGTCCCATCGAGCCATCGTCCCAGGTCTACCATCTTGCATCGATAGCTGCAGAACGGCCGAAACGGCGCGTCCGCCTTGTCGACTACTGTCGTCGGTTTTCCACACGTGGGACAATCAAATCTGGGCATGCCTCCCTCCGGTCGCTCACCCGTTTCGATCTTCGCCGGGCCGCGCCTTCATCTACTCGCTCTGCGAGTCCCCCCTGCTCGATTTCCCTTTCCCCCCGTTATTCTTCTTATCCGTCACGCTCTGCTTATCGCCTCCGGTCGTACCTATGTCGCCTTTCTTCGTAGCTCCATCGCCCGCAGAAGGGGTTTGACTCGTCCCGCCCTCTTTGTCGGCCTTTGCGGCCTTCTTATAGCCTTCGCTACGATAATCGGTTTGGTAAAAACCCGAACCCTTGAAGATCACGCCCGACCCGCCCCCAATGCGTCGCAGGACCGGCATCTTCCGGCCGCACTGATCGCAATCCAGGCGCCGCAGTGCGGCGTCTTTGATGGATTGGAAGACCTCAAAGACCTTTCCGCATTTCGTGCATTCGTACTCGTACGTCGGCATCGGTCCTAATCCGAACTTGCCTCGTCGCTCGTCTCGGTCGGCCCCTTGAGCCCGGTCGAAACACTCACCCGAGCCGGCCGCAATACCCGCCCCCGCAGCCGATAGCCCTTGGAGAGTTCTGCCAGCACAGTCCCCGACGGCGCCTCAGTCGAAGGCTGCTGCATCAACGCCTCGTGCACCTTCGGATCGAAACGTTCTCGCACCGCCGGAATCGATTCCAAGCCCTGATCCTTCAGTGCCTTCATGAGGTTTTCGTACACCAGGCGTATCCCGTCGATCATCGACGAGCCGGCCGGGCCCGACGCCTGCGCGGCCGCGATCGAGCGCTCCAGATCATCCACGATCGGAAGCAATGACTGCATCAGCGCGGCATTAGCCAGCCCGATCGCCTCTGCCCGCTCGGTGGCCGACCGCCGCTGGGCATTTTGGTAGTCCGCCTTGGCGCGCAGCAGGCTGTCTTCCAGAGACGCAACCTTCGAACGAAGTTCATCCACCGGGTCTACAACGGCGGCGCTTGCCGAAAAAGCCTGCGTCTCGGCTGCGGCGCCGATGTCGCGGCCTGAACCATCGGCCACCGGCTCGCTCATCGCCTCTGCCTCATTCCGCTCGTCCGATCGTTCCTTGGTCATGTTGATCCTCTGGCCGGTGTTCACACCACGAAGGGCATAGCCCTTTGGGGGCGGCGCGTGCCATTTGCCCTCACTCGCTCGCCCCGCGTCCCAGATAATCCACCAGCCGATCGAAGAAACTCTTAGACTCCGGCATGACCGATTTGTCCTCCGACTTGGCGAAGTCGCGCAGGAGCTTTTCCTGCTCCTTGTTCAGCCGTTTGGGGATTTCCAGCAATACCTGGACGATCTCGTCTCCGCGCCGCCCGTTGCGAACGTCGGGAAGGCCCAGATTGCGCAGCCGGAATGCCTGTCCATGCTGCGTACCGCCGGGAATCTTCAACTCCGCCTTTCCCGTTAGAGTCGGAACCTCAACAACCGCGCCCAAGGCGGCCTGGGTAAAACTGATCGGCATCCGGCACACCAAGTCGTTGTCGTGCCGCTCGAGGAATGGGTGCGGCGCCACCCTGACATAGCAATGCAAGTCGCCGCGCTGCCCGCTATCTTCTGCCGCCTCTCCCTCTCCTCGAATCCGAACCGCCTGGCCGTTCTGAATCCCCGCCGGGAGCTTGACTTCGACCGTTCGGTCCTTGAGCACCCGCCCCGCGCCCCGACAAGCCGGGCAGGGGGTCACCACCGTCGAGCCCCGCCCCCGACATGTAGGGCACGCCGTAATCACCCGCCCAAAGAGCGACCCAAGACCCGTCGTTTGCTCCACCTGGCCGTAGCCGCCGCACGTAGAACAGGTCCGTCGCTGGGCGCCGGCTGCCGATCCTGTTCCACCGCAGGCGTCGCAGAAATCCTGCCTCGTAAATTCGATTGAGCGCGTTGCGCCGCTTGCCACTTCCGCCAGCGTGAGCTCGACCTCCGTCTGTAGGTCCGCTCCACCGCCTCGACGTCGACCGCCGCCAAACCCCCCGGTGAAGATGTCGTTGAACATCGAAAAGATGTCCCCGACATCCATGCGCGAAAAATCATGAACGCCCGCTCCACTGAGGCCCGCGTGCCCGAACTGGTCGTACCGCTGTCGCTTGGACGCATCCGACAGTACTTCATATGCTTCCGCCCCAGCCTTGAACTTCGATTCCGCATCGGGGTCGTCGGGATTGCGATCCGGGTGATGTTTGTGGGCGTGACGCCGATAGGCCTTCTTAACCTCGTCCGGCGTCGCTTCGCGAGAAAGACCGAGCACTTCGTAGTAGTCTCTTTTCGCGCCGGCCACGCCCATCCCTCAGCCCCACCGAATCCTAGGTTGTCGCTACCTCTACATACAAAGGGCGGACACTTCGGTCCGCCCTCTACCCGTCTGGTTCGGATGATTCGGCTATCGGACCGCTTTGTCCACCGGCTTGCTGTCTTCTTTCAGGTCGGTAAGCAGAACTTCGGTCGTGAGCATCAGGCCCGCCACGCTGGCCGCGTTTTCAAGAGCGACCCGCGAAACCTTGGCCGGGTCGATAATGCCGGCCTTAATCATATCGGTAAACTCGCCTTTTCGGACGTCGAAGCCGTACGCGCCGCTCTTTTCCAAAATCTGCTCGACCACCACGTCGCCGTCCCGGCCGCTATTGCACACGAGTTGTTGCGTCGGCGCCTTCAAAGCCTTGGCGATGATGTCGAAGCCAAGCTTCTCGTCGCCGCTCGCCTTTTTTGCGTCGGTCTGGACCGCCGAGATGGCGCGAAGGAAAGCGACCCCGCCGCCGGGCACGATGCCCTCTTCCGCGGCCGCTTTTGTGGCGTGGAAGGCGTCGTCAACCAGATCCTTTCGCTCTTTGACTTCGATCTCTGTTGCGCCGCCGACGCGAATAACCGCCACTCCGCCAGTCAACCGCGCCAGCCGCTCCTGAAGCTTTTCACGGTCGTAATCGCTGGTGGTTTTCTCGATCTGGGCGCGGATCTGATCAACGCGGGCCTTAATGTCCGCCTTCTTGCCGGCGCCCTGGATGATCGTCGTGGCGTCCTTGTTGATGATGATCTTCTTGGCCGTACCCATTTCCTTTGTGGAAATGTTTTCCAGCTTCATTCCTAAGTCTTCGCTGATGAGCGTTGCGCCGGTGAGAGCCGCAATGTCGCCCAGCATGGCCTTGCGGCGATCGCCGAAGCCCGGAGCCTTCACCGCGCAGCAATGCAGCACGCCCCGGAGCTTGTTGACGACCAACCCCGCCAGGGCCTCGCCGTCCACGTCCTCGGCGATCACCAGCAGCGGTTTGCCGCCGGTGGCAACGGACTCCAGAAGCGGAAGGAACTCGCGAAGATTGGATATTTTCTTTTCGTGAATCAGGATCAGCGCGTCCGCAAGGATGCATTCCAATGAACCTGGATGGGTCATAAAGTAAGGTGACAGGAATCCCTTGTCGAACTGCATCCCCTCGACAACTTCCTTTTCGGTTTCGAGGGATTTACCCTCTTCGACCTCGACGACCCCATCCGATCCGACGGCTTCGATGGCGCTGGCCAGCAGCTTGCCGACCTCCTCATCGCCGTTGGCCGAAATCGTGGCCACCTTCGCCAGATCATCGTTGGATCGCACCTTGACCGACAGGTTCTTGATCGCCTCGACTGCGACCTTGACCGCCGCCTCGATGCCGCGCTTGAGGGCCATGGGGTTCATGCCGGCGGCCACTGCCTTGAAGCCTTCGCGGTAAATCGCCTCGGCCAGCACCGTTGCGGCGGTAGTTCCGTCGCCGACAACGTCGCTGGTCTTGGAGGCAACCTGGTTAATCAACTTCGCGCCCATGTTCTCGAACGGGTGCGGAAGCTCGATCTCCTTACTGACGGTAACGCCGTCCTTGGTGATGCGCGGGGCGCCGTACGATTTTTGCAAAATGACGTTGCGACCCGTCGGCCCCATCGTAACCTTTACCGCCTCGGCCAGCTTGGATACTCCCGCCAGAACGCCCTCACGTGCGTCCTGGGAGAACAACATTTGTTTAGACATTGGCAACTCCTATCTATGGTTCCAGTGGACGGAAATCGTCCGTATCCATTATATACACCTTGTTTGCGCTTGGCCGCTCTTCGCCCGCCGGCCAGTAATCAAGTAATCACGGCCTCGCCCACGACGGCAGGGGTGTCACCGGCAATTCTCCCGGCATCAGTATGCCGTTCTCGACAGCAATCTGTAATACGTCTCTTGCCTCGGCGCCCAATCTTTTGTTGGAGCTTGCGTGGCTGCCGTATTCCAACAACGCTTCGCGTATCTTGCTTTTCTCCACGCCCAAACGAAGGGCTTTTTGCACCGCCCAAGCCCTTGTGCTCCAATCGATCCATTGATCGGAACCGATATAGTCCAGCAGCAACTGTGTGTCATAGTGTACCCGGATCCTCCAAACGTCGCCGCCAACCCTTGTCATGTCGGCTTCCAAGTACCCTCGTTGTTTGCCCAGTTCCATCAACCGGTCAGCGGTCTCCTCGTCGCCATATTCGGCCAGCAGGGCGACAGCCGTGGGATGGTAACCGTTGGGTCCCGCCGCGCCCTCGAAAGCGATCTTGCGCAGAGGCGCCGACACGTCCTGATTGACAAGCTTTGCGAACGGTTCGGGATAAACATAGAACGAAACGGTTTCGACCACTCGAAGCATATATCGCTGCCGGACCGGCAACGGCGCTGGGTTGTCGACGATTCGGTCGAAACAGGGTTGTTGTACCCACTCATTGAACCTGCTGCGAGGCCCTGCAAGGACGTTCATGTAAACGTCCAGCAAACTCGCCGGATCGGCAAGACGAGGGGCAAGCCGTTGGGCGCCCTCCTCGAGAAAAGCCTGAAGGATGCCCGGCAGCGCGTAGTATTCCGGATCATGATGATCAGGCAGGGCCCGCAGTCTGGCAATCAACTCCGTGATCAGCACTCGCACGCGTTCCGCATCTTCGGGGCTTCCATGGCTGCACAGCAATTTGATCAGTTCAACACGGACGACCCCATGCGCCCGCGGGTCGGCCACAATGCTCCCGAGACGCCTAGGGACATCGGCACCAAGCCGAGCGCCAGCAGCCAGTAACTGGGACAGCGAGCTAATCGCCTGCAGACTCGGCGCTGGATCGCCCGCTTCCTGGGCGCCGCTGATGATACGATCGACAAGCGGCGCTGTCTCCGCAGGCGGCGCGAAACCCGCCAGTTGCAGTAGTGACAATACCGCGGTAATGGTACTCGTATACGACATATCTTGCTCCTATGGGTTATCCCAGGTTCCATTGAGTACGCGAGTGCGTATCGCATTCTGTTCGGCGCTGGGGAGAATCAACGGATATGACGGAGTTGTCTTCAGTAGGTTCTGCGCATTATTCGGAACATGTTCGCGCGAGTCGTACGGCGGAACGTTTGTCCGGCGCAATAGGAAATGGGCCACGCGTCGCCGACCTTCCAGATATAAGACACCGAACTTAGAGTTTTGACGGGTAAGAAAACGGAAAAACTCTCCGAATCCTAAACCAATCTTTCGCTTGGGCGCCCCCTGCCGGCGGGTGCGACCCCACTGGCTTAACCACTGCTTCAGAGCGATGGTAGCGCCCTATCCGCGACGGCTACTTGTTCACGATCGCAAGAATATCGGTCTCGCGGATGACGACGTACTTGTCCGCGGCGAACTCAATCTCGGTTCCGGAGTACTTGCCGTAGAACACGTCATCGCCGACTTGCACGCACATCTCGCCGCGCTTGCCGCTGTCCAGTAGTTTGCCCGGCCCGATGGCCAGCACCGTTCCGCGCTGCGGTTTTTCGCGGGCGGTCGCGGGAAGGATGATCCCGCCGGCCGTGGTTTCATCGGCCTCATGGGGTTCCACCAAAACGCGATCGTCCATCGGACGGAACTTGAGCTTCTTCTTCGTTGCCGTTGCTGTTGCCGTTGCCATCGCTATTGAATCTCCCTCAAAGGCGCCGCTAAACCGTTTGAATCTCTCCAGCCGGATTCCGACCCTCGAAACCCGCCTACATCATATCCATGTCTTCTTCCATGCCGCCGCCACCGCCCCCGGCTTCCTCGTCACCCTTGTCCTTGGGCTTGTCCGAGATGCAAACCTCCGTACTCAGCAGAATGCGTGCGACGCTGCTTCCGTTTTCCAATGCGCATCGGACCACCTTGGCGGGGTCGATCACTCCGTCCTTGATGAGGTCGGTGAATTCGCCGGTGTCGGCGTTGAGTCCGAATGATCCGCTCTTGCTGAGGACCTTGTGAAGGACGACGCCGGGGCTGAAGCCGGCGTTGGCCGCAATCTGCCGAAGCGGCGCGGAAAGCGCCTCGCGGACGATGTCGCCGCCGGTCTTCTCGTCGCCGCTGAGCTTGATGTTATCCAAGGCTGCAGCCGCCCGTACCAAAGCGACGCCGCCGCCGGCCACCACGCCCTCCTCAATCGCCGCACGCGTCGCGTGAAGGGCGTCCTCAATGCGGGCCTTCTTTTCCTTCAACTCAGTCTCCGTCGCCGCGCCCACGTTGATCTGAGCCACGCCGCCGACGAGCTTGGCACGCCGCTCTTCGAGCTTTTCCCTGTCATAGTCCGAAGTCGTTGCGGCGATCTCGGCTGCGATCTGCTGAATGCGGCCTTGAATCGCCTGCGTCGATCCCGCGCCCTCGATGACCGTCGTGTTGTTGGCGTCCACTCGGATTTTCTTGGCCTGGCCCAGGTCGCTCATTGAAACATTCTCCAATTGCAGACCTAGATCCTTCATGACCGCCGTGGCCCCCGTCAGAACGGCGATATCTTCGAGCATGGCCTTGCGACGATCGCCGTAGCCCGGCGCCTTGACCGCGCAAACTTCGACGATGCCGCGAAGCTTATTGACAACGAGCGTCGCCAGAGCTTCCCCTTCGACATCCTCGGCAATAATAAGCAAAGGCCGCTTGGCCTTGGCCACCTTTTCCAGTAGCGGCACCAGCTTCGGTACGTTGCTGATCTTATCCTCGTGGATGAGAACGAACGCCTTGGAAAGCGAGCACTCGACCGTTTCCTGGTCCGTCACAAAATGCGGTGACAAGAACCCGCGGTCGAATTGCATGCCCTCCACAACATCGATTACGGTCTCGGCCGTTTTGCCTTCCTCAACCGTGATGACCCCATCCTTACCTACTTTCTCGAAGCAATCCGCCAGCAGGTTGCCGATCGTGGGATCGTTATTGGCGGAGACAGACGCGACGCTGACGATGTCATCTCTCTTTCCCACCTTGACCGGGCGCGCCATTTCCGTCAACGCGTCAACGACCTTTCTGACGGCCTTGCTGATTCCTCGATTGATCGCATTGGCGTCGGCACCGGCGGCAAGATTCCGCAAACCGGCCTGAAATATGGCCTCGGCAAGTACCGTGGCTGTGGTCGTTCCATCGCCGGCAACTTCGCTTGTCTTGCTGGCTGCCTCTTTCACCAACTGCGCGCCCATATTCTCGTATTTGTTTTCAAGCTCCACTTCCTCCGCAACCGTAACGCCGTCTTTGGTGACGGTCGGGCCGCCCCAGCCCTTATCAATTACCGCATTGCGGCCTCGAGGTCCCAAAGTTGATTTCACCGCGCTGGCAAGTTTCTCGACACCGGTCCAAAGAGAATGTCGAGCCTCCTGGTCGTAGGCCAACTGCTTTACCGCCATTCCTAAGCTCTCCTCATCATGCAGATCCGCGCTGTTCTTTGAATTCCGTCACTCAGAAACCCGGGGCGGAGTGACCGTAAAGGTGTTGGGTCGGTATTGAGTGACCCAAGACGTACCCGTAGCGTTCATACTGGAGCAAGGACCGGACCACCGGTGGTAATTTCGTAGAGCGCTATAACTATTGCTCAGATAAGGAGTTGTGCGCTGCCAGCATAGTAGAGTGCGCACGGCGACCGCTGCCAGGTTGGCAGGGCTACCGGCTCCCAGCCTCTGGACGTGCCAATTTGACAGAACCACGGCCCGTATTACCGCCCCCATGGCCGATCTGGTCGGGGGCGCGTCGTGGCCTGCTTTCCAGGGGGTTTCATTCGACCGGATCGGCGCGTCGATATTTAAGAGCCGGGCATCGGTGGTGGTACGCACCTTGCTCAGAGTTTTGAAGTGCTTGGTAGGGACCGCTACAATCCGTGGGCAGATTATCCAGTGGCGTCACGCGAAGTTGCTCACGATGCAACATTCCATGCCGGCGTTTGGAGGCCGGTAGGAGGCAACGATGATGTTTGAACGATTTACCGACCGGGCGCGCAAGGTGATGGCCTTGGCCAATCAGGAGGCCCAGCGGTTTAACCACGAGTACATCGGAACGGAGCACATTCTCCTCGGTTTGGTCAAGGAGGGGTCCGGGGTGGGTGCCAATGTGCTCAAGAATCTCGACGTCGACCTGCGGAAAGTTCGCCTCGAAGTGGAGAAGCTCGTCAAGAGCGGGCCGGAAACAGTTACGATGGGTAAGCTTCCGCAAACTCCCCGGGCCAAAAAGGTGATCGAGTACGCGATCGAGGAGGCCCGGAACCTGAATCACAATTATGTTGGCACGGAGCATCTGCTTCTGGGTCTGCTTCGCGAGCAGGACGGCGTGGCGGCGCAGGTCCTGATGAATCTCTCGTTGCGCCTGGAGGACGTCCGCGAGGAGGTCCTGAACTTACTGGGCGCCAGCGAGGAGACGGAGGAGGCCGCTCCGGCTAATGCCGGCGGCGGCGCTTCGGAGCACAAAAAGGGCAAGAGCAAGACGCCGGCTCTCGATTCGTTCGGGCGCGACCTGACGGAAATTGCCAAACAGGGCAAACTGGACCCGGTCATCGGCCGCGCGGCCGAGATCGAGCGAATCATTCAGATTCTCTGCCGCCGCCAAAAGAATAACCCGGTTTTACTGGGTGAGGCCGGAGTTGGAAAGACGGCGATTGTCGAAGGATTGGCGCAGCGGATCGTAAACGGCGACACGCCGGAGATTCTGGCCGACCGCCGCATTGTGGTGCTCGACCTGGCGATGATGGTCGCGGGTACCAAGTATCGCGGGCAGTTCGAAGAGCGTATCAAAGCGGTGATGAACGAGGTTCGCCGGGCCGGCAATGTAATTCTGTTTATTGACGAGTTGCACACATTGGTTGGCGCGGGCGGCGCGGAGGGGGCGATCGACGCCTCCAACGTGCTCAAGCCGGCGCTCAGCCGCGGCGAGATTCAGTGCGTCGGGGCCACTACGCTCGATGAGTACCGCAAGTACATTGAGAAGGACAGCGCCTTGGAGCGCCGGTTCCAACAGATCATCGTCGAGCCCCCCACCAAGGACGAGACCATTCTGATTCTCAAGGGCCTGCGCGACCGCTATGAAGCGCATCACCGGGTGCGGATTACGGATACCGCCCTGGAGCAGGCCGTGGAGTTGTCGGCCCGCTACATCGCCCGCGTTCAGCCCGACAAATCGATCGACGTGATGGATGAGGCCGGCGCCCGCGTACGGTTGAAGTCGATGACCAAACCGCCGGACCTGACCGAACTGGAGCGCGACCTGGACAAGCTCAGTTCGGAAAAGGACGAAGCTGTCAAAAACGCCGACTACGAGCGGGCCGCTCAGTTACGCGACCAAATGGACTCCATCAAGCTGAAGAAGCGCGGTCTCCAGAAGGAATGGCGGGACCGCACGAAAGAAATCGACGGCGTGGTCGACGAAGAAGTCATCGCGGAAGTGGTCAGCTCCATGACCGGGATTCCGCTCAAGCGGATGGGGCGCGATGAGGCCGATCGGCTTCTGAGCCTGGAGGCAGAGTTGCACAAGCGGGTCGTCAGTCAGGCGGAGGCCGTCACCGCCATCGCCCGTGCCGTCCGCCGCAGCCGTAGCGGTTTGAAAGATCCCAACCGACCGATGGGCAGTTTCCTGTTCGTAGGGCCGTCAGGCGTCGGCAAGACCTATTTGGCCAAGTGTCTCGCGGAATTCCTGTTCGGCGATCCCGATGCTTTGTTCGTGCTCGATATGTCGGAGTACATGGAGAAGCACAATGTATCGCGGCTGATCGGAGCGCCGCCGGGGTACGTCGGCTACGAAGAGGGCGGTCAACTTACCGAGCGAATCCGCCGCCGGCCGTATTCGGTCATTCTTTTGGATGAGATTGAGAAGGCACACCCCGATGTCTTCAACATGTTGTTGCAGATCATGGAAGAAGGCCGGCTGACCGACTCGTTCGGTCGCCATGTCGACTTCAAGAACGTGATCGTCATTATGACCAGCAACATCGGTGCCCACCGCATCACGCTACAGGAGGACTTCGGCTTCCAGAAGCGGGACGAGAATCTCAGTTACGAAAAGATGAAAGACATGCTCAAAACGGAGTTGGAGGGATACTTCCGCCCGGAGTTTCTCAATCGACTCGACGAAATGGTTGTGTTCCGCAAGCTGAGCCACACGGACCTGGTGAGCATCGTCGACCTGGAACTGGGTAAGCTGGGCAAGCGGCTGGCCGATCAGGGCTTCGAGCTCGAAGTGGGGCAGGAAGCCAAGGACTTCCTCATCGAGCACGGCACCGACGAGAAGTTCGGAGCCCGTCCGTTGCGCAGGGCGATCGAACATCACGTCGAAGATGCGCTTTCGGAGGGCATGCTCCGCGGCGAGTACCAGGGCAAGAACCGGATCGTCGTTTCGGTCAAGCCGGCAGACGGGGCGGAAGCGGCTCGACTGTTCCTAGAGGGGGTCGCCGTCGATAAGGGTGAGCCGGAGCCGGTCGCGGCCGGCCACTCAGACGAGACCTGATTGAACTTAAGCCCGATGCAACCCCGCTGCCACCGCCGAACCGGGTCAACAAGAGCGGTGCATTCATCGGTCTCTGCGGATGCCATTGGCGCCAGGACCGGCATCCCAGTCCCCGCGCAACCTATTACCACCCCCGGAGCCCCGAAAAACGGGGAGCAAATCCCGTAAAATACCCCCTTGACGCCGATAGTTCGCGTAATAGACTCTGCCCGGTTTTGCGGCAGCAACGTATGTCGCGTGTTTGGCACGTTGCCGGCGCCATTCAGGGGGGAATTATCGGCGGCGCAGAATTGAATGGAAACTTGGGCTTCGGTGGGAAGAATGAACATGGAACAGAGACCGGTGGACGAGCAGACGGCGGTAGACGTGATGGCGCTACAGGCGGATCCGCCCTGTTACGACGAGGCGAGTTACCTGGCGGCGGGTCATCCGGTTGGGGTCCCAGCCACCAGTGGGGATTACGGTTGCGGTTCGGAGAACGGTGTCGATGCCGCCGCCGTCAGCCGATTCGGCTTGGTAATGGGAGCCGGCGGGCCGGACGACTGGGACGACGAAGATGATGACGATGACGAGGAGGAGGACGACGACGAGTATCTCCCCGACGACGACGACGACCTTGATGACGACGACGATGATGACGACGTGGATGACGATGAGTAATTAGGGCCGACCGTCAGCGGCAGGGTACGGCTTCCGAATTCCAACGACGCAATCAGCTTTCACTCCAATCTCACAAAAACTACGTCGAAGGCTTCCTGCCTTGGGCGTTCAGCGCTTCTCGGACCTGCGCACGGTCGAAGTCCTCTGTGAAGACCAGCTGACTTTCTGCCGATCGTACTCACATGGGAGATCCCGCAGCCGACCGTCGCAACTCTACCTCCAACCATCGAGACGCCACTGAGCGTCGATCCGGCATGGATCGTCGACGCGGCCCCGGCCGTCGCCGTGGAGAAGTCCGACGCGCCGCGGAAGAAGGGGAAATCACAGGTGAACTTCTTGAATTCATCATGGCCATTGACGAATACAAACGTGTTAACGAACGGCCCTTCCCTACCTGGTCCGAAGTGTTCGAAATTGTCCAATATCTCGGGTATCGAAAGGTCGTTCCCAGGGCCACCCACATTAACACCGCGAGCGGTTCCGAAGTTCTTGAATCGCCTACGTCGCTCTCGTGACCAAGAACGCGACGTGCTCCCGGTAAGCGCTCTTCTGGACCATCAGCCTAAAGCGTTCACTTCTTATCCAATAACTTAAGGACGTCCGACTCAGCGAATCTTGCCCGGACAGGCGGCGAACGCTAACAATTCCACGCTGGCCGGATCCGAATTCGCTTGGTGGAGATCAACGCATGGGACCTCCCTTTCGTCGAAGCATTGCCAGGCGGATCCGGTGTTGCACCGAACGGTTACGAACCGCCGCCGCAATGGTGGTCGTACAATTGCTCCTCGCGGCCTTGTGTGGGGCGCTTTCAACTTGCGGAAATGGCGGCGGTGGCCAGGAAAGCGGACCGAGTTCGGCCGACCTGCGCGCCGACGCCGGGCGAACGGCGGCTTTTGTCCAGGCGGGAGGCCAGGGTGCGGCAACCGTAGCCTTGGATGCGACAGCGTCGACGGGGGGCCGCATAACGGCCTACCAGTGGTTTGCTGGAAACGACTTGATCGCCAGCGGGGCTACCGCGGAAGTCCTCCTGGCGCCGGGAGTGTATGACATCACGCTCCTGGTGACCGGTGCCTCCGGTGAGCGTTCATCCGATCAGATCACGATTGAGGTGGAAAGCACGACGCCGGCGTTCTTCTCGTTGGTTATTGGGATCAGCGGCGGTGGACAAACCATCCCATCGGCAGGAACCTCCCAACACCCAGCGAACATGACCGTGGTCTTGGCGGCCGTTCCATCTGAGGGATACCAGTTCGTCCGCTGGAGCGGAGATGTCCACAGCGAAGAAGCGCAGACGATGCTTTTCATGGACGCGGATAAGGCCGCAACAGCCGAGTTCGTTCCGGAGGGCGCGGATCGGCGGCCTCGGTTCTTCTTGCCGTGGGCGGCCGGTCAGGTTCGATATGTCAGCCAGGGCAACGATGGCAGTTTTAGTCATCGCGGCCTGTTCGCATGGGATTTTCCCGCACGGATCGGCACGCCGGTGCTTGCCGCGAAGGCGGGCCGGGTGGTCGATGTGCTGGATACGACGCTGCGAAATGGGGCGGGCCCGACCGAGTTTTCCGACCCGG
>Ga0187892_10003678_pt1 | contig 27475 bp, 26 predicted proteins | sample MA1701073metaG_FD_139345 | JGI IMG/M metagenome (GOLD analysis project Ga0187892, IMG submission 139345) | Bio-ooze microbial communities from a basaltic lava cave in the Kipuka Kanohina Cave System on the Island of Hawaii, USA - MA170107-3 metaG ... | reverse complement strand
CGCGACGCCACGCTCCTGTGGCTCAAGGAGCAGGAGGACGCCGGCCTCGACATCGTCACCGACGGCGAGCAGTCGCGCCAGCATTTCGTCCACGGCTTCCTCGAGTTCGTCGAGGGCATCGACTTCGAGCACAAGGTAAAGATGGGCATCCGGAACAACCGCTACGACGCGATGGTGCCGGTCGTGGTGGGGCCGCTGCGCCTCAAGGGCCGCGTGCACCAGACCGAAGCCAGGCTCCTGCGCAGCCATTCAAAGAAGAAGGTCAAGATCACGATGCCCGGCCCGATGACCATCGTCGACACCATCGCCGACCGGCACTACGGCGACAAGGTGAAGATGGCGATGGCGTTCGCGGAGCTCCTCAACCAGGAAGCGCGGGCGCTGGAGAAGGACGGCGTCGACGTGATCCAGCTCGACGAGCCCGCGTTCAACGTCTACATGGACGACGTCAAGCGCTGGGGCATCGATGCCCTGCACCGCGCGATCAAGGGCCTGAAGTGCACCACCTGCGTCCACATCTGCTACGGCTACGGCATCCAGGCCAACCTCGACTGGAAGAAGACCCTCGGCGAGTCCTGGCGCCAGTACGAGCAGATCTTCCCCGCCCTCGCCGGGAGCAGGATCGACCAGGTGTCGCTCGAGTGCATCCACTCCAAGGTGCCGATCGAGCTCCTGAAGCTCCTCAAGGGCAAGGACGTCCTCGTCGGCGTGATCGACGTCGCCTCCGACAAGGTGGAAACGCCGCAGGAGGTTTCAAAAACGATAGAAAGAGCTTTGGAGTTCGTGCCGGCGAAGCATCTCTTCCCCTGCACCAACTGCGGCATGGCGCCGATGGACCGCGAGATCGCCCTCGCCAAGCTCAGGGCGCTGGTGGCGGGCAGCGCGCTGGCGAGGAAAAAGAAGAGGAGCCGATGAAAAACAAATCCCAGGATTCGGACGACATCGCGCGTGCGATCGATGAAGGCATGCAGGACCTGCGCACCCCCAGATCGAATCGGGGTCAGAGCCCGATTTCCGCCAAGCGGAACCGCAAGGCTCCCAAGCGATCGCCGCGGCGGCGTGGCCGAGCCTGAGGCTGCGGCCATGCGGGGGATGGTGGCCTCGGCGCACGCGCTCGCCAGCGCCGCGGGCGCGGACGCGCTGCGCGCGGGCGGCTCGGCGGTCGACGCCGCGATCGCCTGCGCGTCCACGCTCGGCGTCATCTACCCCCACATGTGCGGCATCGGCGGCGACGCGTTCTGGCTGGTGTACGACGCGGCCGCGCGCAAGGTGGCATACCTCGACGGCGGCGGGCGCGCGGCGAGGAGCGCGACGCTCGAGCGCTTCTCCGGCCAGGCCGAAATCCCGTTCCGCGGCATCGCGCCGGCCACGCTGACCACGCCGGGCGCGGTCGCGAGCTTCTGCGCGGCGCACGAGCGCTACGGCAGGCTTCCGCTCGAGCGCTGCCTGCGCGATGCGATTCATTACGCGCGCGACGGCTATCCCGTCAGCAAGCGCCTTGCGCGCTGGATCGAGGAGACGAAAGCCGACCTCGCGCAGGACGCGGCCTCGGCGGCGCTTTTCCTGGAAAATCCCGGAAAGAATCCCGCGCTGGCCCGCACGCTCGAGGCGATCGCCACGCAGGGGCGCGCCGGCTTCTACGAAGGCGAGGTAGCGACGCAGCTTGCGAAGCTGGGCGGGTTCTTCACCGCAGCCGACCTCGCGGCGCAGCAGGCGCATTGGGGCGAGCCGATCCGCGCGAGCTACCGCGGAGTGACGATCTACGAAACGCCGGCGCCGACGCAGGGCTTCACCGTGCTCGAGATGCTGAACCTGCTCGAGCCGCTCGAGCTCGCGAAACGGGAATTCCTCGGTCCCGATCACGTCCACCTGCTGGTGCAGGCGAAGCAGATCGCCTACCACGACCGCGACCGCTGGCTCGCCGATCCGCGCTTCGCCGAAGTCCCGATGGAAAAGCTGCTGTCAAAATCGTATGCCGACGAGCGCCGGCGCCTGATCGACCCGGCGCGCGCGCTGCCTTGGGACCGGGTGCCGTCGGCAGGCACCCTCGCCGGCGACACGGTGTACGTCGCGGCGGTCGACGCCGCCGGCAATGCCGCGTCGCTGATCTTCAGCCTGTACGGCATCTTCGGCGCATGCGTCACCTCGGGCGAGACCGGCGTCGTGCTGCAGAACCGTGGCGCGTACTTCTCGCTCGACCCGGCGCACCCGAACCGCCTCGAGCCGGGCAAGGTGCCGCTGCACACGCTGATCGCCTCGCTCGCGTTCCGCGACGATCGCCTATGGGCCGTGCTCGGCTGCATGGGCGCCGACGGCCAGCCGCAGATCCACGTGCAGGCCTACGTCGCGATGATCGACTTCGGTCTCGGGATCCAGCAGGCGCTCGACGCCCCGCGCTGGCTTTCGGGCCGGTTCGCGCTCGGCGAGGCGCGCGACACGCTGCACATCGAGGCGCGCTATCCGCGCGCCACCATCGACGAGCTCGCGCGCCGCGGGCATCCGCTCGACCGCTGGGGCGACTGGAACGAGCTCGCCGGGCACGCCAACGGCATCACCATCGACGAGAGCGGCATCCTGGCCGGCGGCGCCGACCCGCGCAGCGACGGCGCTGCGGTGGGATACTGACCGGATGTTCGAGCTGCTAGCAGAGCGCCGCATCGCCGAAGCCATGGCGCGCGGCGATCTGGACGACCTGCCGGGCGCCGGCCGGCCGCTCGACCTTCACGAAGATCCGCTGGTCCCCGAGGAGCTTCGCGTCGCCTACCGCATCCTGAAGAACGCGGGGATCGCGCCGCCGGAGATCAAGAAGCTCGGCCTGATGAAGGCGCGAATCGAGGCCCGCTACTACGCCAAGGTGCGCGCCCGCCTTGCACGCTAGGAGGGCTGGGCCAGCTCCTTCGGTCCGGCGAGCACCGAGACTTTCGCGTCTTCGGGAATCGGCGGCACGCTTGCTTCCCACGCGCGGTAGCGGCGGCGCAGGTCTTCGAGGTTCGCGGGTTCCCGCTCGGCGAGATTCGCGCGCTCGCGCGGGTCCCGGGACAGATCGAACAGGAACTCGTTGCCCTCGATCGAGAGCCACTTCCAGGGGCCCCGGCGCATCGCCTTCTGGTCGCGATACTTCATTCGCCAGAAGAGCTCGCGTCCCGAGGTCTCGTTCAGGAGATTCACGCCGTCGAGCGGATAGTCGGGGTGCGGCGATACACGCGCAGCTTCGAGGAAGGTCGCAACCCAGTCCATGGTAATGGCGAGCTGCGCCGTGGTTCCCCCGTTCGCCACGCGCCCTGGCCAGCGCACGATGGTGGGCACGCGGATCCCGCCTTCGAGCAGATCCATCTTCTTGCCGACGAGCGGCCAGGTGTCCGAGTAGCGCTCGCCGCCGTTGTCGCTGGTGAAGGCCACGCACGTATTGTCGTCGACTGCCTGCATGACCCGGCCGATACCCTCGTCCATGATGCGGATCATCTCGAGGTAGGTTGACAGCGAGCCGCCGTCGAAATGGCTGATGCTGCGGATGCGCTTCGATTCCGCCGCGTCGGCGCGCGTTTCCCACGGCCAGTGCGGCGCGGTGTAGTGAAGCGACAGGAAGAACGGGCCTCGCTGCTTCCTGACGAATTCGACCGCTCTTTCGGAAAGCAGATCGGTCAGGTAACCGGTGCGATGCACCTCTTCGTCGCCTTCGTACAGATCGTGCCTGCCGGCCGAGTCGCAGTGCGTGAAATAGTCGACGCCGCCGCTCATCGGGCCGAAGAACTCCTGATAGCCGCTTTTCAGGGGACCGAAGTGCGGCGCGAAGCCGAGGTGCCATTTGCCGACGAGGGCGGTGGCATAGCCCGCGTCGCGCAGGAGGGACGCCAAGGTGGGATGTCCCGGCGGCAGGCCGAGCGCCGGATTAGCGCGCGCGCTGCGGCTCGCGATCGGCTCGTCGGCGCCGCCGCGCAGGCGGTACTGCCAGCGCCCGGTGGCGAGCGCGAGGCGCGTCGGCGAGCACACCGCGGAGTTGGCGTAGCCGTCGGTGAACCGCAGACCCGCAGCCGCCATCCGGTCCAGGTTGGGCGAGCAGTCCGCCCTGCCGCCGTAGCAGCCGAGATCGGCGTAGCCGAGGTCGTCGGCGAGGATGAAGACGAAGCTCGGCCTACTCGCCCTTGACACCGGTCTCGCGGATCACGCGCCCCCATGCGGCATGGCCTTCGCGCATCATCACGGCGAACTCTTCAGGCGTGTTGGCGATAACGAAGATGCGCGCGGCGCGCAGCCGCTTCTCGGTCTCCGGCTCCTTCAGCGCCCTCACCGTCTCGAAATGCAGGCGCGCGACCGCTTCGCGCGGCGTGCGGGCGGGCACCAGGAGGCCGTACCAGAAGGGCAGGCTGCGCGGGTCGAAGCCGCTCACGCCCTGCGCGCCGATGCTCGCCACGCCGGGAAGCTCGTCCACTTTCTCGGTGAGGTAGACCGCGAGCGCCTTCAGCTTGCCGCTCTTGACGTGTGCCAGCGCGCCGGTGGTCGGCGTGAACATGATCTGCGTGTCCCCGGAGAGCACCCCGCGGATCGCCTCGGCGTTTCCCTTGTACGGCACGTGCGTCAGCCGGATCCCGATCTTGCGCGCGAACGACTCCGCGGTCAAGTGGCCCGGAGACGCCGTCCCGCCGGACGAATAGTTCACTCCGGGGTTTGCCTTCGCGTACGCGATCAGCTCCTCCGCCGAGCTCGCGGGCACCGAAGGATGCGCGATCAGCACCGAGTCGCTGGTCGCGAGCGCGGTGACCGGGGCGAAGTCCTTGAGCGGGTCGAACGGCATGCGCTCGTAGAGGTGCGGGTTGCTGGTGACGATGCTGAAGAGCGTAAGCAGCACCGTGTGGCCGTCGGCGGGCGCCCTTGCGACCTCCGCCGCGCCGACGTTGCCGGCGGCGCCGGGCTTGTTCTCGACCAGGACAGGCTTGCCGAGCGCCGCGGTGAGGCGCTCGGACAGCACCCGCCCGAGCAGATCGAGCGGCCCGCCCGGGGGAAACGGGTTCACCATCCGCACCGACTTCGATGGATACGCCTGCGCCGCCGCCTCGAAGGCGACGAACGCGAGCGCCAGCAGCGCGGCGCGCCTCAAACGCCTAGCGCTTCTTCTCGTGGTCGGCGATCGCCTTCTTTAGGTCGGTGTACTCGGTGCAGCCGAAGAAGCACAGCTTGTCGAGCTGGCCGAGGTGCTCCTTGGCCTTCGCCACGTTGCCGACCATCAGGTAGGCCTCGCCGATGTACTCGTGCGCGCCGCGGTGCTTCGGCTCGATGCGCAACGCCTCGTTGTAGTGCTTGAACACCAGGTTCATGTCCGGGTTCGCGCCCTTGCGCAGCGAGTACGCGTACAGGTTGTGGTACTGGGCGTTGCCCGGACTGGCCGACACCGCGTCCTTGAGGGCGCCCGCCGCCGCCGCCCAGTCCTGGCGCGCACTGGCCGCGGAGTACTTCTCGAGCACCGGGTCCTTCCTCTCGGGCGCGCCGGCGGGCCCGGACTCGGCGGCGAGCGCGGCTCCGCCGGCCAGCAGACCGGCTAACATCAGGTGTCGGAAAATCGCTTTCATGTGTTCCTCTCCAGCAGTCGGACCAGGGAGATATACGCGCCGATGAGGCTCCCGGATTCAATCGCGATTTTACTCCTCGTTGCCGCGCTAACAGCCGGCGCGCCGGCGGCATTCCCCGCGCCGCCGCAAACGCGCGCCGAGGCGCTCGGCGCGCTGGAGAGCCCCGACGCCGCGGCCCGGGCCGAGGCGGTGGTGTGGCTGGCGAACCGCGGCGGGATGGCCGACGCGCCGCTGCTGCATGCCCGGCTGCGCGACGAAAGTCCCTTCGTGCGCGGCTACGCCGAGCAGGGCCTGTGGCTGCTGTGGAGCCGCTCGGGCGACCCCGAGATCGACCGCGTGATGGCGCACGGCACCGCGGAAATGCAGGCAGGGAGGCACAGCGAAGCCATCCGGATTTTTTCCGCCATCATCGAAACAAGACCCGATTTCGCCGAGGGCTGGAACCGGCGCGCCACCGTGTACTACCTCGCGGGCGAGTACCGCAAGTCGATCGCCGACTGCGGCGAGGTGCTGAAGCGCAACCCCGGGCATTTCGGCGCGCTCTCGGGGCTCGGGCAGATCTACGTGCAGCTCGAGGACTACGCCGCCGCGCTCGAGTGGTACCGCCGGGCGCTCGAGGTCAATCCCAACATGGTCGGCGTCGAGATGAGCATCAGGGTGCTCGAGGAGCGGATGAAAGCTCGTCGAGCGCCTGGGCAATCGACCTAGCCGCCTCGCGCGGGCGCTCGAAGGGGAAGAGGTGCCCGCCGGGCACCTTGTGCAGCCTGAACTTCGGCTTCATCCCGGCGAGGCGCACGCGCCGCACCACGTCGGAATCGGCGCCGCCGATGAACGCGGCCGGCACCGCGAGCCCGGGCAGCGCGCGCATCATGTCGTGCGGGATGGTGCGGTAGATCTGGGATTCGATCGCCGGGTCGATCTTCAGGCGCAGCCTTCCTCCCGCCTCCACCAGCCCGTGCTGCACATAGTCTTCCAGCGCTTCTTTCGAAAAGTTTTTGAACAAAGGCCTCGTACGGAAATGCGCGAGCGCCGCCTCGCGGCTCTCCCAGGTGCTGCGCCGGTCGCGGGTCGCGCCGGCGGGCGTCACCCGGTCGACGATGCCGAGCCGCTTCACCGCGCCGAGCATCGTGCCGCGGAACGGCCCGATGATCGGCGCGTCGAGCAGCACGATCGCGCGGAAAAGCTCCGGGCGCCGCGCCGCGGCGAGGAAGTTGAGATAGCCGCCGAGCGAGTGGCCGACGCCGTAGACGGGGGCGATTCTCTCGATCTCCCCGATGAGCTGGTTGACGAGGTACGGCCAGCCTTCGCTCGGGGGATAACGCGGATCGGTGCCGATGGCGTCGATCCACGAAACGTCGTAATGCGCGCGCAGCGGATCCAGCATGGCGGCATAGCCCGACGCCGGAAAGCCGTTCGCGTGCGCGAAAAAAAGCTTAGACGTACTCTTTGGCCGCGCTGTCGGCGTCGGCTGGCCTGCCCACGAGGTAGCCCTGGATGAAGTCGCAGCCGCAGGCCTTCAGGAACTCGCGCTGCGCCTCGGTCTCGACGCCCTCGGCCACCACCCGGATCTGCAGCGCGTGCGCGAGCGCCACGATCGCCGACACGAGCGCGCCCTGGTCGCGGTCGGCGGGCACCTCGGCGACGAAGCTGCGGTCGATCTTCACCTTGTCCACCGGGAAGCGCCGCAGGTACGACAGGCTCGAGTAGCCGGTGCCGAAATCGTCGATCGCGATCGACACGCCGAGGCTCTTCAGCTTCTTCAGCGTGCGCAGCGTCACGTCGGTCTGCTGCATCGCGGTCGACTCGGTGATCTCGAGCTCGAGCAGGCGCGGCGGCAGGCCGGTCTCCTTGAGCGCGCGCGCCACCACCTTGGGGAGCTGCGGGTGGTTAAACTGCCGCGCCGACAGGTTGACCGCGATCTGGATGCCGCGCTCGGCGCCGATGAAGGTCGACCAGCGGCACGACTCGCGCAGCACCCACTCGCCGAGCTTGAGGATGATGCCGGTCTCCTCGGCGAGCTGGATGAACTCCGCCGGGTGCACCAGCCCGCGCTTCGGGTGCTGCCAGCGCGCGAGCGCCTCGTGCGACGCGACCCGCCCGCTCCTGGTGTCGACGATCGGCTGGTAGTGCACGCGCAGCTCGTCCTTGCCGAGCGCGCGCCGCAGGTCGTTCTCGAGCGCGAGGCGGCGCGAGGCGGCCTGGTTCATCTGCTCGGTGAAGAACTGGTAGTTGGCGCGCCCGAGCTCCTTCGCGTGGTACATCGCTGCGTCGGCGTTGCGGATCAGGCTCTCGGCGTCGCGGCCGTCGTCGGGGTAGACCGCGATGCCGATCGAGCAGGTGACCACCAGCTCGCGCTCCTCCACCGTCACCGGCTGCGACAGCTGCTCGATCACCTTCTGCGCCACGTGCGCCACGTCGGAGGAGCGCTTGGCCTCGGGCAGCACCACCACGAACTCGTCGCCGCCGATGCGGCAGATGGTGTCGCCGACGCGCAGCTGGTGCACCAGGCGGCCCGCGACCTCCCTCAGCACCGAATCGCCGACCGAGTGGCCGAGCGAGTCGTTGATGTTCTTGAAGCGGTCGAGGTCGACGAACATCACCGCGGTGTTCTTGCGGTTGCGGTAGCTGAGCGCGAGCGCCTGCGTCAGGCGGTCCTCGAGCAGCCTGCGGTTCGGCAGCCCGGTGAGCGCGTCGTGGTCGGCGAGGTGCTGGGCGCGCGCCTGCGCCCGCTCGAGCTCGGCGGTGCGCTCGGCGACCGCGCGCTCGAGCTCGGCCAGCGCCTGCTGCACGCGCAGGTCGGCCTCGCGCTCGGCGGTCACGTCCTCGTAGCTCCAGATCCACTCCTGGTCGGCGTCGCCGGGGTCGATGCGCCGCCCGCGCATCGAGCAGATGAAGCTCGAGCCGTCGGCGCGCTTGAGCCGCGCCTCGGCGGTATGGATGCCGCCCGGCGGGGTCTCGTCGAACGCGCGCCGCGCCGCCTCCTGCCAGTCCTCCTCGCGCGCGAACAGCGCCGCGGAGCGGCTCCCCACCAGCGCGCCGCGCGGCGCGCCCACCATCTCCTCGAGGAAGCGGTTGCAGCGCTGGATCACGCGGCTGCGCACGAACGCGATGCCGACGGTGGCGTTGTCGAGGATCAGGTCCTGCTCGGCGAGCGCGCGCTGCACGCGCCCCTCGGCCTCGCGCTCGGCGGTCACGTCCTCGTAGCTCCAGATCCATTCCTGCTCGGGCTCGCCGGTGTCGGTGCGCCGCCCGCGCGCGCGGCACACGAAAGTGCTGCCGTCGCGGCGCCTGAAGCGCGCCTCGTCCTCGTAGGTGCCGCCGGGCGGGGTGCGCGCGTAGACGCGCCTGCCGGCTTCCTCCCACTCCGCGCGCGAGGCGAACAGCACCGCGGTGCTCTGGCCGATCAGGTCGCCCGGGCCCGCGCCGACCATGTCCTCGAGGAAGCGGTTGCAGCGCTGGATACAGCGGTTCCTCACGAACGCGATGCCGACCGAGGCGTTGTCGAGGATCAGCTCCTGCTCGGCGAGCGCGCGCTGCACGCGCTCCTCCGACTCGTGCTCCTGGGTGATGTCGTCGAACAGCCAGACCGAGCCCTGCGCCGGGTCGCCGGCCTGCACCGCGCGCCCGGAGAGCGAGCACCAGATGCGCGTGCCGTCCTTGCGCACGTGGCGGCGCTCGACGTACACGGTCTCGCCGCGCCACACCGGCTCGTACAGCGACTCGCCGCCCGCCTCGTATTCCTCGTCGCTCGCGAACATGAAGCGCGTCGAGTGGTTGATCAGCTCGCCCGCGCCGTAGCCGAAGATCTCCTCGAAGCGCCGGTTGCAGCGCGCGATGCGGCGCTCCTTGACGAAGATGATCCCGGTCACCGCGTTCTGCAGCACCGCGTCCTGCTCGCGCACCAGGCGCTCGAGCGCCTCGTCGGCGCGCCGGCGCTCGGTGATGTCCTCGATCAGGAACACGTAGCCCTTCGCCGGGTCGCCGGCCGACACCGCGCGGCCCGTGATGCGGCACCAGAAGCCCGCGCCGTCCTGGCGCCGCATCCACTGCTCGCGCGCGTGCGTGCGGCCCTGGTCGAGCTCGGTGTAGACCTCGGCGCGGCGCGCAAACTCGTCGTCGGTGAAGAACATCTCGCGCCAGGACACGCCGATCGCCTCGCCGCTGCCGAAGCCGAACATCTCCTCGAAGCGCCGGTTGCAGCGCACCAGCCTGCGCTCGCGGCTGATGGCGATGCCGACCACCACGTTGTCGAGCAGCGCCTGCTGCTCGGCGAGCACGCGCTGCAGCTCGTCCTCGGCGCGGCGCTGCTCGGTGATGTCCTCGACGGTCCACACCGAGCCCTTGTGCGGGTTCTGCGGGTCGACCGCGCGGCCCTCGGCGCGGTTCCAGAACGTGCTGCCGTCCTTGCGCCGGCGCAGCCCGGCGCGCCGCGAGGTCTGCCCGCGCGCGAGCGCCTCGTACACCGACTGCGCCTCGGCGAACTCCTCGGTGCTCGGGTAGAGGATCGACGCCGGCTGCCCGTCCATCTCGCCGGGGCCGTAGCCGTACATCTCTTCGTAGCGCCGGTTGCAGCGCACCAGGCGCCGGTCCTTGACGAACACGATGCCGATCGAGGCGGTGCCGAGGATCGCCTCCTGCTCGCGCAGCAGGCGGGCGATCTCGTCGGCGTGGCGCCGGCGCTCCGTGATGTCCTCGACGATCCACACCGTGCCGCTCTGCGTGTTGGCCGGGTCGATCGCCTTCGCGATCAGTCGGCACAGGAAGGTCGAGCCGTCCTTGCGCTTCACCTCCCACTCGAGGTCGAGCTGGCGGCCGGAGCCGAGCACCGGGGTGGCGATCTGGCCGAGCGCGACGTAGCTCTCGCGGCTCGGGTACACGGCCTCGCCGGGCATGCCGATCAGCTCGTCGGGGCCGTAGCCGAACATCTCGGCGAACTTCGGGTTGCACAGGAAGAAGCGCCGGTCGCGGGTAAAGGCGATGCCGAGCGAGAGGTTGGCGAGCAGCGCCTCGTACTCGAGCTGGGTGTAGCGCGTGCGGCCGGCATAGCCCGGCGGCGACTCGAGCTCGAGGCTCAGCAGGGGCTTCGGGTCGTTCACCGGGCGGAGAGCGCTTCGAAGTCTTCGGCGTAGCGGCGCATGTGCCCGAGCGCGCGGCTGCGCTGCTCGGGAGTGAACGTGCGGTCGAGATCGATGAGCATGGCGAAGTACTGCTCGCGCCAGGCGTCGAGCGCCGCGACGAAAGCGGGATCGCGCCCGCGCTCCCACTCGGAAACGCGCGCCGCGAGCCTCGCCTTCGCCTGCCGCGCGCGGATGATCGCCATCACGTCCTTCTGCAGCCGCTTGCGGTCGCGGTCGCGCAGCTCGCCGAGCAGCGGCGCGCGCTCGCTGTATTCACGCACCCGCTCGACCTGGGCCTGCGTCAGCTTCCCCACCCAATCCTCCAGCCGGTCCACGACGAACCTGGCGCGCTTCCTGCGACGGTCGCGCTCGCTGCCACGCAGGTTGTCGCGGTAGAACTGCCGGTTCTCTTCGGCGATGCGACGCTCGATCTGCGCCGCCTGCTCGGGCGTGAGCCGGTCGAGCAGCGGCGCGGCGAGCTCGGCCGCCTTGCGCAGGCTCTCACGGGCCTGCTCCCTCGCGGCATCGTAACCCCAAAGGAGGTCCTGGCGCGATAGCCCGTCGGCGAAGCGCCGCGCGGCCTCCTGGGCAAGCTTTACATACTTCGGCAGCTCGTTTTTGCGGTGCCAGAGATGGAGCTCGTCGATGCGGTCGTCGAGCTCCTCGGCGTCGTCGCCCTGCAGGCTGACGTAGCCGCCGGCCTTCCAGCGGAGGTACGCATCCGCGTTCTCGTAGGCGAAGCGCACCGTGCTGCAGCCGCTCGCGGCCGCGGCCAGCACCAGCACGAAAACCGCTCTGAACATCGCTACCAGAAGCTCTCCACGGTGATATGCCCGGGGCTGCGGCGGCGGTGCTTGCGCATGCCGCGCTCGGCGAGCGCCGCGGCCGCGTCCTTCAGCATCGCCGGATTGCCGCACAGCATCACATTCGAATTCTGATTCAACTTCACTCCGGCCGCGGCCTCAAGCCTGCCGTCGCGGATCGCCGCGGGGATGCGGCCCGCCAGCGAGCCCGGCGCCGGCTCGCGGCTGACGAAAGTCACGGTGCGCAGCGATTTCTCTTTCGAAATTTTACGAATCAGGTCCGCGTACACGAGCTCGCCAGCGTGACGTACTGCATGAACCAGCACCACGCTCGCGAAGCGCCGCCAGGGCGCCTCGGTGCGCAAGATGGAGAGAAACGGCGCGATGCCGGTGCCGGTGGACACGAGCCACAGGCATTCCGCGTCCGGCACTTCCGACAGCACCAGGAAGCCGGCCGGGTTCGACGCCACGTAAAGAACATCTCCTCTTTCGAGGCGGGCCAGCCGCGGCGACAGCGGCCCCTCGGGCACCACGATGCCGTAGAACTCGAGCACCGGGTCCCCGGGCGGATTGACGAACGAAAACGGCCGCGCGAGGGTCGGCTCGAGGGCGATGCGCACGAACTGCCCCGCCTCGAACGCGAGCCGCGGCGCTTCGCCGGGAACCTGCACGCGCAGCGAAAAGAGCGCGTCGGTCCAGTGCCGGTTCTCGATCACCCTGCCCTCGAGCCACCTGGCCGTCATTGCATCCTGAACGGCTCCATCTGGAGCTCGCGCAGCTCGCCGCCGAGCATCACGATCGCGCCGTGGCGGCGGTTGTTGCCGGTGTCGGAGAACTCGAAGGTGTAGGTGCGCGCGATCCTGACCTGGCCCTCGCCGTCGCGCTGCAGCCTGATGCGCGTGAACGAGACCGTGTCATCGAGGAACTGCAGGTCGTGGCGCTCGCACGCCTTGCGGCCCGCCGCCACCGCGCGCTCGCGCGCGCGCAGGCTGTCGAGCCACAGGAATATCCCTGCTGCAAAGAGGACAATCGCGGCCGCTTCCCACATGCGACGCGATTATAGGAACCAACTACGGGAGTCGAGCGGAACTCGGCTCTAGAGCCAGCCGAAACCCTTGGCCATGAGACCCGCTAGACCTATACCGAGGGCGATGATCCCCGCCCATGTAATGCGAAAGTCGTTGTCCATGCGGTCGTGAAGGCGGTCCATTGTCAGCCGCATGGATCGCACATCAGCCTTGATTTCGGCAATATCGCGTTCGACGTGCTCCATGCGAATTTCCAGCCGCGCGACGCGCGGTTCCAAGGGTGGGAAATTACCACCACGAGACGGCGACAGACGAAGGGTTGACGTCCTAATTGTCGAAATGACCTCTGATTCCGTCTGCGGCTTTCTCGGCGAGCGCGATTACCGCGGCATTGATGTTGCCTGAGGGCACGGCGGGCATTACCGAGGCATCGACCACGCGGAGACTCTCCACACCTTTCACTCTTAGCTTTTCATCCACCACTGTTCCCATGCTGCAGGTCGACGTCGGGTGGAACACGGTGACCCCGGTATCGCGGCAGTACTTGAGCAAGTCGTCGTCGCTTAGCACTGAGGGCCCCGGCTGATATTCGGACTCGATGTAATCGCGGAGCGGCGACGCCGTGGCGATGCGGCGGATCAGCTTCAGCCCCTCGACCATCACGCTTCGGTCGCGCTCGGTGGCGAGGTAGTTGTAGCGGATCGCCGGCGCCTCGCGCGGGTCGGCAGAGCGGATCGCCACCGAGCCGCGCGACTCGACCTGGAGCTGAGACACCGAGAGCGTGAAGCCCGGAAACGGATGCAGCGCGCCGCCACGCCGATCGGTGGAGAAATTGATGAAGTAGATCTGCGCGTCGGGCCGTTCGAGCCCCGGCCGCGTGCGGGTGAACACCGCAGCTTGACCCGCGGCAACGGTCAATGGGCCTCTTCTTCTGATCAAATAATTCAATCCAATCCCGGCCTTTCGCCAGACGCTCGCCAGATCGTCGTTCAGGGTGATTGGCTTCTTGCAGCGCCAGAACGTGCGCACGTAGAAGTGGTCCTGCAGGCGCTCGCCTACCTGCGGCGCGTCGTGCACCAGCGGAATGCCGTGGCGCTCGAGCAGCGCGCGCGGACCGACGCCCGAGAGCTGTAGCAGCTGCGGCGAATTGAAACTGCCGCCGCAAAGAATCACCTGATGGGCGCTTGCGGTTTTGCCGTTGTATCGGACTCCAATCGCTTTTTTATTTTGAAACACGATTTTTGTACAAGAAGCATTCACTTCAACCTTCAAGTTCGGACGCTGCTCCGCCTCACGCAGATAGGCGACGGCGGTGCTGCGGCGCCGGCCGTTGTGCGCGCTGGCGCGGTAGTAGCCGGTGCCTTCCTGGCGCGCGCCGTTGAAGCCCCCGTCGTTTCGCGGAATGCCGAGCGAGGCAGCCGAGGCGATGAAGGCATCGCAGAGCTCGTGGCGCTCGAGATCCGAGACCTTGAGCTGGCGCTCGACGCGCTCGAAATAAGGCTTCAGATCGGCCCAGCCCCATCCGGGGATTCCCCAGCCGTCGTAGTCCTGCGGCTGGCCGCGGATCCAGACCAGGCCGTTGATCGAGGAGGAGCCGCCCAGCACCTTGCCGCGCGGTGTGAAGATGCGTCGGCCGTTCAGCGCCGGCTCGGGTTCGGACTCGTAGCTCCAGTTGACGTCGCGCCGGTTGAAGAGCTTGCCGTAGCCGAGCGGCACGTGGATCCACGGGCTCCTGTCGCGCGGTCCCGCCTCAAGCAGAAGAATGCTCTTGTGCGAATCTTCCGACAGACGGCTGGCGAGCACGCAGCCCGCCGAACCCGCGCCGACGATGATGGTGTCGAAGCTCAACGGGGCGAAGCGATGTGGATCCCGCCGTCGACGTAGATGATCTCGCCGGTGACGCTGCGCGCGCCCTCGATCAGCCAGGCGATCGCGTCGGCGATGTCCTGCGGCTCGGCCGCGGCCTTGAGCGGCGCGCGCTCGGCGAACTGGCGCTCGCGCTGCGCCGCACCCTCGGCGCCGTGCGCCGCGACGTGCCAGGGGGTGCGCACGTAGCCGGGCGCGACGATGTTGACGCGGATCTCGGGCCCGAGCGCGCGCGCGAGCGAGAAGCTCATGGTGTCGAGCGCGGCTTTCGACGCCGCGTAGGCGATCGACGACCCGGTGCCGAGGATCGAGGCGACCGAGGACACGTTGACCACGCAGCCGCGCGCGGCCTTGAGCGCCGGCGCGCAGGCGCGGATCATCTGGAACGGGCCGACCAGGTTGACGCGCAGGATGCCGAGGATGTCCTCGGCCGAGAGCCCCTCGAGGTCGGCGTGTGCCACGAACTTGGTCGTGCCCGCGCAGTTCACCAGCGCGTCGATGCGCCCCCACTTGTCGAGCACCGCCTTGGCGACGCGGCGGCAATCCGCGTCTTCCGCGACGTCACCCCGGAATTCATTCGGGACCTTGCCGCGCGCCATGGCGGCAGCCTGCCAGCCGCGCTTCGCCAGCTCCTTCACGGTGGCCTCGCCCATGCCCGACGAGCCGCCGGTAACGATGGCGACTTTCATACGGTGGCGATCGGTGTCGCGGGCGAGCCGACCGCGCCGGGCAGGCGCAGCGGCGGCGCGGTGAACAGGAACCGGTTGCGCTTGTGCGCGCGCAGCCAGCGCGCCAGCTCGCTGAAGTAGAACATCTCGCCGAGGTGGATGCCGTTCTTGAACAGGCAATGCTCGTGCAGCGGCAGCCAGGGCTGGCTCTTCGGCAGCGGGTCGGTGAGGCTGGTGGCGATGAGCTCCACCGCGTAGTTGTCGGCGAGCAGGCACGCAAGCCCCGAGCCGGAAATCCACTGCAGCAGCTTCGCGTCGCGGCCGTCGAGGCCGGTGCAGGTCTCGTTGAGGAGCTTCGCGTCGGGCTTCTTCTTCATCTCGAGCAGCACGTCGGCAAAGCCGGTGTAGAGGCACACCATGTCGCCTCGTTCCACCTGTACTTTGTCTTTTTCGAGGATCTTCATCAGGTCGTCGTAACCGACGCCATGGCGCTTCCGGCCGAAATGGTGGTGTAAATCTATGAGCACGCCGCGGCCCTGGGCGCCGTGCTCGGCGAGGCCCTGGATGCCCAGCGCCCTCGCCTCGGTGCCCTCGAAGCGGTCCCAGCCCTCGGACTTCTTCTCGGCAGCCGGCACGACGTGCTCGCCCGCGCGAAAGCCGTTGTAGAACACAGCCTCGGGCTTGCCGTCGCCGTCGGCGTCGAAGCGGCTGCCGACGTGCGCGAACGAGTCCCACTGCGTGGAGTACTGCAGCGCCATCAGGACCTGGTCGTCGCAGATCACGTCGGTCATGGCTTCGTTGTACTCGACGAGCGGGCGGCAGAAGAACTGTCTTCCATCGCGCGACGTGGCGGCGAGCCGCGGCGGGGCGCGCCGCGGATTGAGCACCTGGCCGCCGGGATAGTCGAGCGGCAGCGAGCAGCAGAAGGTCAGGCCCTCCTTCACCTCGGCGATCCCCTGCAGGACCTTCTCGCGCGTCACGAGGTTCATGCGGCCGCGCTGGTCGTCGGGGCCGAATTCGCCCCAGTTGGAGCCCGGGGGCCTGTTCTTCCATCTTTGGTTCATAGGTACAGCAAAATCAGGGACAGACCACGTTTTTGACAGACGCTGCTAGAACTGAAAACGTGGTCTGTCCCTGATTCTGGTTTCCTCCTGTCAGTAGTAATGACGACCCAACCATTCCGCGACCAGCACCGGCTTGTCGGCGCCCTCGCGCTCCACGACCGTATTCCACGTCACCTGCACACCTCCCTCGATCGGTTCGTACTTCTGCAGGGTGAAGCGCGCGCGAACGCGCGAGCCGCTCGGCAGGGGGGAAGTGAAGCGCACGCGGTTGAGCCCGTAGTTGACGCCCATCCTGCGGTCGGCGAAGGAGAAAGTGCGCTCCGAGAGGTGCGAGAGCAGCGACAGCGTGAGGAAGCCGTGCGCGACGGTGCCGCCGAAGGGCGAGCCCCTGGCGCGCGCCGGGTCGACGTGGATCCACTGGAAGTCTTCGATCGCTCTTGCGAAGGTGTCGATGCGCTCCTGCGACACCTCGACCCAGGGCGAGACGCCGACCTCCTCGCCTACGCGGTGCTCGAGATCGCGGATCGCCGGTGGCTTCATTCCACCGGCGGCTTGGGGCTGAGCGGAGCCCTCAGTTGTGTCTCCAAGCCGCGCCGCAGCACCTCGAGGATGCCCGGCTCCTGCGCGCGCCGGCGCGCGGCTCCCGCGGGGTCGAGCCGGTCGAGCTCGGCGCTCAGCGCCTGGTACGCCTCGAGCTGCTGCCGCAGGCCCGCCCCGGCGCGCTCGGGATCGGTGGTCGCCGGAAGCTCGGTGAAGAACCTGGCGAGCTCGACCCAGCGCGCCTCGAGGCCCCGGACCAGGTTCGCCGCCGCCGAAGGCTTCTCCGGCGCCGCCGCCGGCTTCGCGGGCGCGGGACCGCGGTACCGGATCACCTCTACCGCGGGCGAGTGGCGCTCCCTCTCCGGGTCGCCGAACCAGGGCGGCGGAAAGTTCGAGTACTTCACCGAGCCGGTCTCGCGGTCGACCCAGCGATAGAGATCGGCGTGCGCGGGAAACGCGGCGAGCCCCGCGAGCAGGACGAGGACTCTCACTGAAAATTCGGCTTGCGCTTCTCGAGAAACGCGCGCATCGCCTCCTTCGCTTCGGGCGAGCGCAGGCGCTCGAGCACCAGGCGCCCTTCCTCCATGATGCGGCCCTCGAGGAGCTCGGCGTGCGTCGCGCGCATCAGGCGCTTGGTGTGGCGGATCGACTCGGGCGGCAGCGCGGCGAGCAGGCCGGCCGCCTTTTCCGCCCGGGCGAGTACGTCGCCACTGGCCACCACCTCGGTCACGATGCCGACCTCGTGCGCCTTCTGCGCGCTGAAGGGCTCGCCGAGGAGCAGCAGCTCGGCGGCGCGCTGGTAGCCGGCGATGAGCGGCAGCAGGAAGGTCGAGCCGAACTCCGGCACGATGCCGAGCGACACGAAAGGCAGCTGGAAGCGCGCGTTCGCCGCCGCATACACGAGGTCGCAGTGCAGGAGCATCGTGGTGCCGATGCCGACGGCGGGCCCGGCGACCGCGGCGACCACGGGCTTGTTCAGGGCGGGAAGGGTCTTGAAGACGTTCCACACCGGCGGCTGGCCCTCCTTGGGCTTGAGGAAGTCGGCGATGTCGTTGCCCGCCGTGAAGCAGTCCGGGCTGCCGTGGAGCAGGATCGCGCGCGTGCCGGCGTCGGCGTCGGCCGCCGCGAGCGCCCGCGCGAGCTCGAGGTACATCTCGCCGGTGAAAGCGTTGCGCTTCTCGGCGCGGTCGATGCGGATGCGCGCTACGCGGTCCTTCGTTTCACTTCGAATCAAGAGAGTAGTCCTTGAACTGCTGCCGCAGGGTCAGCTTGGAAAGCTTGCCGGTCGCGGTATGCGGCAGCTCGTTGACGAACACCACGTCGTCGGGCATCCACCACTTGGCGATCTTGCCCTCGTAGAAGCGCAGCAGCTCGTCCTTCGACACCTCCTCGCCGGGCTTCTTCACCGCGACCAGGATCGGGCGCTCGTCCCATTTCGCATGGCGCACGCCGATCACCGCGGCTTCCGCGATCGCCGGGTGCGCGACCGCGATGTTCTCGAGGTCGATCGAGCTGATCCACTCGCCGCCCGACTTGATCACGTCCTTCGAGCGGTCGGTGATCTGGATGTAGCCGTCGGGGTCGATGGTGCAGACGTCGCCGGTCGGGAACCAGCCGTCCTTCAGCGGATCGCCGCCTTCGCCCTTGAAGTAGCTCCTGATCACCCACGGCCCGCGCACCTGCAGGTCGCCGAAGCTCTTCCCGTCCCAGGGCAGTTCCTTCCCGTTCTCGTCGACGATGCGCAAATCCACCCCGAAAATCGCGCGGCCCTGCTTGTTCTGCAAAGCATATCTCTCTTCCTTGCCGAGTTTCAGTTGTGCCGCTTTCAGCGTCCCTGCCGTGCCGAGCGGGCTCATCTCGGTCATGCCCCAGGCGTGCAGCACCTGCACGCCGTAGTCGTCCTGGAAGGCGCGGATCATCGCCGGCGGGCAGGCCGAGCCGCCGATCACCACGCTCTTCAGCGTGGAGAAGCGCAGCTTGTTCTCCTTCATGTGGTTGAGCAGCCCGAGCCACACCGTGGGCACGCCGGCGCTCATCGTCACGCCTTCGGACTCGAACAGGTCGTGCAGGCTCCTGCCGTCGAGGTGCGGGCCGGGAAACACCATCTTCGCTCCCGTCATGGTGCACGAGTACGGCAGGCTCCAGGCGTTGACATGGAACATCGGCACCACCGGCAGCACCACCTCGCGCGCCGACAGGTTCAGCGTGTCGGGCAGCGCCGCCGCATAGGCGTGGATCATGGTCGAGCGATGCGAGTAGAGCGCGCCTTTCGGGTTGCCGGTGGTGCCCGAGGTGTAGCACAGGCAGGCGGCGGTGTTCTCGTCGAACGACGGCCATTCGAACGCGTCGCTTTCGTTCCTGATCAGCTCCTCGTACTGATCGTCGAGGGGGATGAAGCGCTGCACGCCCTTCAGCTGGGACTTGAGCTTCTCGATGAGCGGCGCGAACGTGGTGTCGAAGAACACCACCCGGTCCTCGGCGTGGTTCGCGATGTAGGCGATCTGGTCGGGGAACAAGCGCGGGTTGATGGTGTGGATCACGGCCCCGGAACCCGCGACCGCGTAGTAGATCTCGAAGTGGCGGAAGCCGTTCCACGCCAGCGTCGCCACGCGATCGTGCGCGCGAACGCCGAGCTTCTTCAGGGCGTTGGCGAGCCTGCGCGCGCGCGCGTGCGCCTGCCGGTAGGTATAGCGGTGGACGCCGCCTTCCACGGTCTTCGAGACGATCTCGGTCGAGCCGTGGTGGCGCTCGGCGTGGCGGATGAGGCCGCTGATGAGCAGCGGCTGGTCCATCATCAGCCCGTGCATGATTCCTCCTCGCGAAGTAGTTTATCCTAGCGGGATGAAGGTCAAGGACGTCGCCGCGCTCTTCGAGCTGCCGTTCGCCGAGCTCGTCTACCGGGCGCAGACGGTCCACCGCGAGAACTTCGATCCGGCGGCGGTGCAGCTCTCCACGCTCCTCTCGGTGAAGACCGGCGGCTGCCCCGAGGACTGCGCCTACTGCCCGCAATCGCGGCGCTACGCCACCGGGGTAGAAGACGAGGAAGTGCTTTCGGTGGAAACGGTGCTGCGCGCAGCGTCCGCGGCCAAGTCGAATGGAGCGACCCGCTTCTGCATGGGCGCGGCGTGGCGCGGGCCGAAGGACAGGGAGCTGGAAAAGATCCTGCCGATGGTTGAAGGCGTAAAAGCCCTCGGCCTGGAAACCTGCGCGACCCTCGGCATGCTCAAGCCGGGCCAGGCCGAGCGCCTGCGCGACGCGGGGCTCGACTACTACAACCATAACCTCGACACCTCCCCCGAGTTCTACGGCGAGATCATCAGCACGCGCGACTACCGCGACCGCCTCGAGACCCTCGCGCGCGTGCGCACGGCGGGAATCCGCGTGTGCTGCGGCGGCATCGTCGGCATGGGCGAGTCGCGGCGCGACCGCGCGGCGCTCATCGCCCAGCTCGCGAGCCTGGATCCCCAGCCCGAGAGCGTTCCGATCAACGCCCTGGTGCGCGTAGCGGGAACTCCTTTGGAAAATACTCAACCCTTGGACCCGCTTGAGTTCGTGCGCACCATAGCGGCGGCGCGCATCTGCATGCCCAAGGCCTGGGTGCGGCTCTCCGCCGGCCGCAGTAGCATGTCCGACGCGGTCCAGGCGCTCTGCTTCCTCGCCGGCGCGAACTCGGTGTTCTACGGCGAGAAGCTGCTCACCACAGGAAACCCCGAAGCGGTCCGCGACCGGGCGCTGTTCGCCCGGCTGGGCCTCAGACCCGCGGTCTAATCAGGAGTGCTTTTCGCATGAGCGAGGTCGCGCAAACCACCGTCCGCGACGGAATCGCCGTCATCACGATGAACAACCCGCCGGTGAACGGCCTGGGCAACGCGCTGCGCGTGGGCCTGATGGAAGCGCTGAAGAAAGCCGAGGCCGACCCGGCGGTGAAGGGGGCGGTGATCGTCGGCTCGGTCAGGGCGTTCTCGGGCGGCGCCGACATCCGCGAGTTCGGAAGACCGCGCGAGAAACCCGACCTCTTCGAGGTGAACGACCAGCAGGACGCGATGACCAAGCCGCTGGTCGCCGCGATCGGCGGCTTCGCGCTCGGCGGCGGGCTCGAGCTCGCGCTCGGCTGCCACTACCGCGTCGCGGCTCCCAAGGCGCAGCTCGGCCTGCCCGAGGTCAAGCTCGGCATCCTTCCCGGCTCGGGCGGCACGCAGCGCCTGCCGCGCATCATCCCGATGGCCGACGCGGTGCGCATGATGACCACCGGCAGCACCATCTCCTCGGAGCAGGCGAAGGAGCTCGGCCTGGTCGACGAGATCGTGAAGGGCGACCTGCTCGAGGAAGCCGTCGCGTTCGCAGCGAAATCTCCCCCGATCCGCCGCATTCGCGACATGCCCGCCAGGATCAACGGCGATCCCGAGGCGTTCTTCGCCAAGGTGCGCGAGCAGGTGGCGAAGGAGTCGCGCGGCTACCCGGCGCCGCTCGAGATCGTCGCCTGCGCCGCCGCTGCGGCGACGCTGCCCTTCGACGAGGGCCGCAAGGTCGAGCGCGAGCGCTTCAACCGCCTGGTGAACACCAACGAGTCGAAGGCGCTGCGCCACATGTTCTTCGCCGAGCGACAGACCTCGAAGATCCCCGGCGTGCCCGAGGACACCCCGGTGCGCAAGGTGCAGAAGGCGGCGGTCGTCGGCGCCGGCACCATGGGCGGCGGCATCGCCATGTGCTTCGCCAACGTGGGCATTCCCGTGACGCTCGTCGACGTGACGCAGGAGGCCCTGGACAAGGGCATGCAGAAGATCAAGAGCAACTACGCCGCCACCGTTGAGAAGGGGCGGCTCAGGCAGGAGGAGATGGACAAGCGGCTGAGTTTGATAAAGAAATCGATTGCTCTGGAAGAGGCCCGGGACGCCGACATCCTCGTCGAGGCGGTGTTCGAGCGCATGGACGTGAAGCAGGACATCTTCCGGAAGCTCGACGGCATCGCGCAGCCCGGCGCGATCCTCGCTACCAACACCTCCACCCTCGACGTGAACCAGATCGCGGCCGCGACCAAGCGACCCCAGGACGTGATCGGCACGCACTTCTTCTCGCCCGCCAACGTGATGCGGCTGCTGGAGGTGGTGCGCGCCGACAAAACCGCGAAGGACGTGCTCGCCACCACCATGAAGCTCGGCAAGACCCTGAAGAAGGTGCCGGTGGTCTCGGGCGTGTGCGACGGCTTCATCGGCAACCGCATGCTCGAGAAGTACGTGCAGCAGAGCCTGTTCCTGCTCGAGGAAGGCGCGACCCCGGCACAGGTCGACGGCGCGCTGCAGCGCTGGGGCATGGCGATGGGGCCGTTCGCGATGTACGACATGGCCGGCAACGACATCGGCTGGGAGATCCGCAAGCGGCGCGCCAAGGAGCGGCCCGACATGGTGTACTCGAAGGTCGCCGACCGGATCTGCGAGAGGGGCTGGTTCGGGCAGAAGGCCGGCCGCGGCTGGTACCGCTACGAGAAGGGCAACCGCAAGCCGATCCCCGACCCTGAAGTTGAAAAGCTGCTTGAAGAGCACAGAAACGAGCTTGGCGTCAAACCCAGAAAAATCCCCGACGACGAGATCGTCGAGCGCTGCGTGTTCGCGCTCGCCAACGAGGGCGCGCGCATCCTCGAGGAAGGCATCGCGCTGCGCGCCTCCGACATCGACATGGTGTACCTCACCGGCTACGGCTTCCCGCCCTACCGCGGCGGGCCGATGTTCCACGCCGACACGGTGGGGCTGCCGAAAGTACTTTCGTCGATCGAGGGCTTTCAGAAGGGCTATCAGGGCGGCCACTGGCAGCCGGCGCCGCTACTCGTGAAACTCGCCAAGGAAGGCAGGAGATTCAATGGCTGAAGCAGTCATCGTTTCCACGGCGAGGACACCGCTGTGCAAAAGCTGGCGCGGTGCCCTCAACCTCACGCACGGCGCGAAGATGGGCGGCCACGTGGTGCACGCCGCGCTCGAGCGCGCGAAGGTCGACGCCGACGAGGTCGAGGACGTGATCATCGGCTGCGCCAACCCCGAGGGCGCGACCGGCTGGAACATCGCGCGCCAGATCGCGATCCGCGCCGGCTGCCCGATCAGCGTGCCGGGAATGACGGTGAACCGCTTCTGCTCCTCGGGGCTGCAGACCATCGCGCTGGCCGCGCAACGAGTCCTCGCCGGCGAGGGGCAGATATTCGTCGCCGGCGGCATCGAGTCGATCTCGCTGGTGCAGAACGAGATGAACAAGCACCACTTCCAGGACGAGTGGCTGCACCGCCACAAGCCCGAGACCTACTGGCCGATGCTGCAGACCGCCGAGTACGTCGCGCGGCGCTACGAGATCCCGCGCGAGAAGCAGGACGAGTACGGCGTGCAGAGCCAGCAGCGCGCGGCGAAGGCGCGCGCCGAGGGCAAGTTCAGGGACGAGATCGTGCCGCTCACCACCAAGATGAAGGTAGTCGACAAGAACACCGGCAAGGACACGATCAAGGAAACGACCGCCGCCGAGGACGAGGGCATCCGGCCCGACACCACCTACGAGGGCGTGTCGCAGATCAAGCCGGCGATCGAGGGCGGCTGCATCGCCGCCGGCAATGCGAGCCAGTTCTCCGACGGCGCCTCCGCAGCGGTGGTGATGAGCGACAAGGAGGCCGCGCGGCGGGGCCTGAAGCCGCTCGGCATCTTCCGCGGCTTCGCCGCCGCGGGCTGCGACCCGAAGGAGATGGGGATCGGCCCGGTGTTCGCCGTACCCAAGCTCCTCGAGCAGACCGGGAAGAAGGTGAAGGACATCGACCTGTGGGAGCTGAACGAGGCGTTCGCGGTCCAGGTCATCTACTGCCGCGACCGCATCGGCATCCCGGACGACAGGCTCAACGTCAACGGCGGCGCGATCGCCCTCGGCCACCCCTACGGCATGTCGGGCGCCCGGCTCGTGGGCCACGCCCTGATCGAGGGCAAGCGCCGCGGCGCGAAGCTCGTGGTCGTCACCATGTGCATCGGCGGCGGGATGGGAGCCGCGGGGCTGTTCGAGGTGGCCTGACGGCTTTTAACGTTTCCCCCTGTCAAAAGGTTTTAACTGCTCTGGCCATCGGCTATGAATGGGGAGAGGATTCCCCCATGGTCAACGGACGGCTGTACCTCCGCACTGAGGCAGGCAAGGCCGCCTGGCAGCGGCAGGATCCCAAAGTACCAGTCGAGTACCGCCACCTCCTCGGGCTGATCGAACGCGACACGAATCCCGGCGCCCTGCGGCTGCGGCTCGGGCGCTTCTCGGAAGCCGACGCGATCGGCCTGCTCGACGAGCTGGTCGAGCGCGGGCTGCTCAGGGCGGTCGACGCGACCGCGCAGCAAGACTTCACGTCCAGCCCCAACTTCCGGGATCTGCTTCCGAACGCCGCCTAGTGCCTTAGCGGCAGCTCGACGGTAAACGTCGAGCCCTTGCCCGGCGCGCTCTCCAGCCGGATCGCGCCGCCGTGCAGCTCGACGAAGCGCCGCGTCAGCGCGAGCCCCAGGCCCGTTCCTTCCGCCTTGCGCATCCGGTCGCGCCCGACCTGCTTGAACTCCTCGAACACCGCCGCCTGGTCCTCGGGCGCGATGCCGATCCCGGTGTCGCGCACCGCGACTTCGACTTTCCCGTCGAATTTTCTTGCCGAGACATCGACCTTGCCGCCATCCGGGGTGAACTTCACCGCGTTGGACAGCAGGTTCAGCATGATCTGCTTGAACTTGCGCTCGTCGGCCTGGAACTCGCCGAGCTTCGGATCGACCTCGAGCCCGAGCCCGATCGAATGGCGCTGCGCGCGCTCGCGGATCAGCGTCATCGCGTTCGCGAGCGCGCCCGGCAGGTTGAAGCTCGAGACCTCCAGCTCCATGCGCCCGGCCTCGATCTTGGAGAGGTCGAGGATGTCGTTGATCAGCGAGAGCAGGTGCTTGCCCGACTCGTGGATGTCCTTGAGGTAGTCCGACTGCTTGTCGTTCAGCTCGCCGAACATCCGCTCGCCCAGCGCCTCGGAGAAGCCGATGATGGCGTTGAGCGGCGTCCTGAGCTCGTGCGACATGTTGGCGAGGAACTCCGACTTGTGCTTGTTCGCGACCTCGAGCTGCGCGCTCTTCTCCTGGATTTCGCGGAACAGGCGCGCGTTCTGGATCGCGATCGCCGCCTGGTCGGCGAAGGTCTTGAGCAGCGCGATCTGCTTTTCCGTGAACGGCCGCACCTCCTTGCGCCGCAGGAGGATGGCGCCGAGCCCGCGGGTCTCGCGAAGCAAGGGCACCGCCAGAGTGGTGCGATGCCCCATTTTCACCGCCTGCGTCCAGCCGAGCGGGAACTCGGCCTCGCCGGCGAGAAGGTCCTCTATGTGCACCGGCGCGCGATCCAGGACCGCGCGACCTATGACCAGGCCGCGATCCAGCGGACGCGTGTCCCCCAGCTCCGGCCCCCTAATCTCGCCCCGGCCCGCGGCGTACCGCAGCGCGTCGCCGTCGACGAGGAAGATGCGGGCATCGTAGGATTCGCAGATCCGCATCGCGCGCTCGGCAACGGCGTCCAGCACCGGCGCCACGTCCGCTGGAGAGCTCGAGATGACGCGCAGGATCTCGCTGATCGCGGTCTGCTGCTCGAGCGCCTCCTTCGTCTCGTTGAACAGCCGCGCGTTCTCGATCGCGATCACGGCCTGGTCGGCGAAGGTCTTGAGCAGATCCATCTGCGCATCGCTGAATGCCCCCGGGGTCTTGCGCATCATGTGGACCGAGCCGATGGCGGTGCCTTCGCGCAGCATGGGCGCGGCGGCGATCGCGCGAAAACCGACGACGCGTCCGCTGTCGCGCGCGAAGCCCGGCGCGTCGGGCGCCTCGGTATCGCCGATGTTGATGATCGCTTTGTCCAGCATCGAGCGCCCGGCGGTGCTGTCGCGGTTGAGCGGGATGACGAAATCACCTCTGGGGTCGACGCTTCCGGCGGTCGCGATGCTGCGGATCGAATCGCCCTCGAGGACCGTGATCCCGACATGAGACACGCCGAACAAGCGCAGAGCGCTCTGCGCAATCGCGTCGAACACCGGCTGCGCGTCGGCGGGCGTGCCCGCGATCACGCGCAGCACTTCACTGGACGCGGTCTGGCGCTCCAACGCTTCCTTCGTCTCGTTGAACAGCCGGACGTTCTCGATCGCGATCACCGCCTGGTCGGCGAAGGCCTGGACCATCGCGATGTGTCGCGGTGCGAAGTTGCCAGGCTGGGGACGCGCGATGACTATGGCGCCGATCGCCTTTCCCTCGCGCAGGAGCGGGACGCCGAGCAGCGAGCGCTGGCCGCCGGCACTGGGTGCCATGCCCCGGTATTCGCGGTCTTGGAGGATGTCCGGGATCTCGACGGTCTTTCGGTCGAGTACGACGCGCCCGGAGACCTTGCCGCGGGTCGGCGGCGCCGGATAGTCGCGGCGCAGGACCTCCATTGACGCCGGGGGCAGGTTTGCCGCAACCATCTCGACCACCGCGCCGTCGTAGCGGAACACGTTGGCGAACGTCGCGCCGCAGAGACGCATGGCGTGGGAAAGGATCGCGTCGAATACCTTTTGCAGATCGCCCGGCGACGAGCTGATCACGCGCAGGATTTCCGTAATTGCCTTGTTCTGCTCGACGGCGTCGGCCTGCGACATGCCGCGCGTGCGCTTCCGCGATTCGCCGCGGGGTTTGGTCGTCTTGGACTTCCTCACGATTCGGGCAGGTACTGGCGCACGAGCTTGAGGAGGTCGAAGGGGCTGTAGGGCTTGGCAAGGTAAGCCGTGGCGCCGGCCGCTTTCGCCTTGGCGTCGTCGCCCGAAAGCGCGAACGAGGTGATGGCGATGATCGGAGTCGCCGCCGTGGCCGCATCGGCGCGCAGGCGCCGGATCGCCTCCAGCCCGGAGATCTTCGGCAGCTGGATGTCCATGAGGATGAGGCCCGGGCGGATCTCCAGCGCCTTGGCGACGCCTTCCTCGCCGTCGTGGGCCTCGACCAGCGTGTACTTCGTGCGTTTGAGGAGATCGCGCACGATCATGCGGTTCGCCTCGTTGTCCTCGACGTACAGAATGGTCTTCGCGCTCATTGCGCTCCTGCGCGCAGCGGCACTTCGAAAGTGAACACCGAGCCCCTGCCCGGCTCGCTCTCCACCCAGATGCGGCCGCCGTGCATCTCGACGAACTTCTTGCTGATCGAAAGGCCGAGCCCCGTGCCGCCGTACTCGCTCGCCACGGTTGCGTCGGTCTGCTTGAACTCCGTGAAGAGGCCCGCGATCTTGTCTGCCGGAATGCCGATGCCCGTGTCGGCGACCCGGTAGCGCAGCAGGCCGTTGTCCGCCGCGACCGAGATCTCGACTTTCCCGGCCTTGGTGAACTTGAGCGAGTTGCCCGCCAGGTTCATCAGGCATTGGGTAATGCGCCCGGGATCGCCGTGCGCGGGCGGGATGCCGGCCGCCACCGCGGCGATGAGCTCCAGGCCCTTTTCCGCCGCCAGCGGGAGCAGGGTCGAGCGCACCCCCTCCACGATGTCCTGCACCGAGTAGTCCGCGAGCGCGAGCTCCATGCGGCCGGCCTCGATCTTGGCGAGGTCGAGCACATTGTTGATCAGGCGCAGCAGGTGCTTCCCGCTCGACTGCATTTGCGCGAGCGGCGGCTTCATGTCGCCCGGCACCTCGCCGTAGACGTCGCCCAGGATCATCTCGTTGAAGCCGAGGATGGCGTTGAGCGGCGTCCTCAGCTCGTGGCTCATGCTGGCGAGGAACTGCGACTTGTGCTTGCTCGCCTCCTCGAGCTGGCGGCTCTTCTCCTGGATCTCGCGGAAAAGGCGTGCGTTCTGGATGG
>Ga0187892_10003677_pt1 | contig 27487 bp, 31 predicted proteins | sample MA1701073metaG_FD_139345 | JGI IMG/M metagenome (GOLD analysis project Ga0187892, IMG submission 139345) | Bio-ooze microbial communities from a basaltic lava cave in the Kipuka Kanohina Cave System on the Island of Hawaii, USA - MA170107-3 metaG ... | reverse complement strand
GGGGCGCACCGCAGCGTAACGGAAGCGGAGCGTTACCCTAGCCGGTCGCAGAGCCGGGGCTTTTTCGCGACCTGCAGAGCCCGAAAGGTCCGAGCAGGAGGCGGGGACGGCCCGGACCGTCGACAGAAAAAACGCCGGCGCGCGGGACGCTGGGCGTCCCTTATAGCGGCGGGGGGAGACCCTCGCCGCACAATGGATGTCACGCGTCCCGCGCGACCTCTCCATCTTATCCTCTCGCGTTCGGAAAAAAACCGGACGGCGGAACCGGCGGCGCTATGTCTTGGAAGGATAGAGGGGCTTGAAGAGAGCGGAGGCGGCGTGAACGGACGGGAAAGCGCGATGGTCGCGCGCCTAAGCCGGCGGCCAGAAAGGGGTCAGGGGCCACGCCCATCGGTTCACAGGGCCGGCGTTCCTGCCTATAGCTCGGCCATGCATGATTTGAAGGATATTCGCGATCATCCGGAGGCGTTCGACACGGGCCTCGCGCGTCGCGGCCTCGCGCCGCAATCGGGCGAAATTCTCGCGCTCGACGCGGAAGCGCGCGCGACGACGGTCCGCCTGAACGATCTGCAGTCGAAGCGCAACGCGGTCTCGAAAGCGATCGGCGCCGCCAAGGCCAAAAAAGATGAGGCGGAAGCCCAGCGTCTGATGGCCGAAGTCGAGGCGCTGAAGGCGGAAATTCCCGACCTTGAAGCGAAGCAGACTGGGCGGCTGAAAGAGATCAATGATCTTCTTGCTACCCTCCCCAATTCGCCGGCGGCCGACGTTCCCGACGGCGCGTCGGAAGCCGACAATCGCGAGATCCGCAAATGGGGCGAACCGAGGGCAATAGCTGGCGCGCGCGAGCATTTTGAAATCGGCGAAGCGCTCGGTGAGATGGATTTTGAGACCGCGGCGGCGATGTCCGGCAAGCGCTTCGTTTTGCTGAAGGGGCAGCTTGCCCGCCTCGAACGCGCGCTGGCCAACTTCATGGTCGATCTGCACACGGCCGAATTCGGCTATGTCGAATGCGCTCCGCCTTTGATGGTGCGCGACGAGGCGGTTTTCGGCGTCGGGCAGCTGCCGAAGTTCAAGGACGATCTCTTTATCGCCGCGGATTTGCAGAAGCGCAGGGAGCTTCTGGAGGCGGGTCTGGCGGGCGCCGACCAAAAATACGAGGCTGCCGAACGAGGAGCGAACCGCGTTCTCCGCGCGGTCAACGAGACGCTCGAAGCCGCACAAACCAGGGAACAATTCTGGCTCATCTCGACCGCCGAAGTGTCGCTCACCAATATCGTCCGTGAAAAGATTCTCGACGAAAACGACCTGCCGCTCCGCTTCACCGCCTGGACGCCGTGCTTCCGGTCGGAGGCCGGCGCCGCGGGGAAGGATACGCGCGGCATGATTCGCATGCACCAGTTCTCGAAAGTCGAGCTGGTGTCGATCACTACGCCGGGAAAGTCCGAAGATGAGCATGAGCGCATGACGCAATGTGCGGAGGAGGTTTTGAAGCGCCTCGAACTGCCGTTCCGCACTACCCTTCTATGCACGGGCGATATGGGATTCTCGGCCAAGAAAACCTATGACATCGAAGTCTGGCTGCCTGGGCAAAACCGCTATCGCGAGATTTCGTCGTGCTCGAATTGCGGCGACTTCCAGGCCCGCCGCATGAAGGCGCGCTATCGTCCGAAAGAAGAAAAGGGAACGCGGTTCGTTCACACGCTGAACGGCTCCGGCCTTGCCGTAGGGCGGACGCTGGCCGCGGTTCTGGAAAATTATCAGCAAGCGGACGGTTCTGTGGCGGTGCCGCCCGCGCTCTTGCCATATATGGGCGGCGTCGAGAGGATCGAGAAGGGACTAGGGACTAGGGACTAGGAATCGGAGACCAGGGACCAGAGAACGCATGGACAGCGCGATCAAATCTCACAAGGAACTGACCGTTTGGCGTCACGCGATGCAGTTGGCGAAGGACGTCTATCGACTGACCGACCAATTCCCAAGGCGCGAAGAGTATCGAATGACGTCGCAGCTCATTCGGGCGGCGATCTCGATTCCAGCAAATATCGCGGAAGGCAATTCGAGAGGCACACGGAGGGACTACGCCCATTTTGTCAGCATCGCACGCGGGTCGGCCGCAGAACTCGAAACCCTTTTGCAGCTGGCGAGCGAAATCGAATTAGCGCCAGCCCTGCGTTTCAAGGCACGGTTGACCGAACGGCAGAAGTTGGTCGCATGCTCCATGGGCTATGGAAGAGCTTGTCGGCGCCCGCTGAACCTAGTCCCTAGTCCCTAGTCCCCAGTCCCTAGTCCCCAAAATGCGCATCCTCTGCACCAACGACGATGGAGTCCACGCGGCCGGGCTCGAATGCCTCATTAAGATTGCGCGCGCGATTTCGGACGACGTCTGGGTGGTCGCGCCGCAGGAGGAGCAGTCGGGTGCCGCGCGGGCCTTAACCCTGGCCCATCCGATCCGAGTGCGGACTTTTGAGCCGCGGCGGTTCTCAGTCTCCGGCACGCCGACTGACGCAGTAATGATGGCGGTTACAAAGCTTCTCGGCGACACCCGTCCGGGCCTTGTGCTTTCCGGCGTCAACAACGGCCAGAATCTCGCCGAGGACGTGACTTTTTCGGGCACCGTCGCCGGCGCGTTCCAGGGCATGACCATGGGCATTCCCTCGATCGCGCTTTCACTCGCGCGAATGTCGCGCGACGCCGCCCGCTGGGCGACGCCGCAAGCCCATGCTCCCGGCATCATCCGCCAACTCCTCGCCCAGGGCTGGCCATCGGACGTCGTTATCAATGTGAACTTCCCCGATCGCGATCCCGGACAAGTCGCCGGGATCGAAGTGACGCGGCAGGGTCATCGCGACGCTTTCCAGCTGTACACCGAGGAGCGCCAGGACCTGCGCGGCGGCAGTTACTATTGGTACGGATACACGGGAATCCCCTCAGATCCGCCTGCCGGAACCGACCTCAGGGCGATCTATGACGGGCGGATTTCAATCACCCCCTTGCATCTCGCGCTGACTCACGACGATGCTCGGAGCGCTCTGGCCAAGGCGCTCGACGGTCCAGCGCAGCCTCAGTGAGCAGCGCAGGGCGCAGCCCTTGCATGGCCGGGATTTACGACTTCTTAACCTAAAGCGCCCACCAGTCTTTACTATGCGTTAAGGGGGGCGGAGCGAGCGATGCGTTGCGTATCCCTGTCGGCGATTGCGTTGGCGCTCTCCGCCTGCGGAAGCCATGCGCCGGCCCCGATTGTTTACGGCACAGAACCATCAACCACTGGCCGCGTTTACAACTCCGCCGCCGATTACGATCGAGTCAACGGCGCGCCGAAACGGCTAACCTATCTGCCCTCGCCGACGCCGGCCCTCTCCCGCCCGATCCTGGCGAGCTACGAGGCTCCGCCCATGGCGCCCGTCCCGGCGAGCGTCGAGCAGGAAGAGCTCGGCCCCGCGGTTCTGTCGCTGCATACGGTGCAGCCGATTCCGGCCGAAGGGTGGATTGCGGTCGAGCCCGGCGACACCGTTTACGCCATCTCAAGGCGCACCGGCGCGAGCCCCGAGGCGATCATCGCCGAGAACAACCTGCGGCCGCCCTACCGACTCGAAATCGGCGACATGCTGCGCGTGCCTGAAGGCAGGGCGAAGATCCGCAACGAATTCTCGCCGCGTTCGGCGCCGCCGAAAAACCTCAAATCCGGCGAAACGCTCCGCACGGTCCGGCGCGGCGACACGCTCTATTCGGTCTCGCGCGCGACCGGCGTTTCGGTCGAGGCCTTAGCGCGCGCGAACCGGCTTCGTCGTCCGTACACGCTCGAAGTCGGCGACACCTTGACCATTCCCGCCTCAAGCGCAAAGGCCAGGCCGTCGCGGCAGGCGAGCGTTCCCAAAGGAGACGTCGGCGCCTTCGCGCGCAACGTCTCTTACGCCGCGCCGGAGCCGAAGAAGGAGCCGAAGCTCTTCGAATGGCCGGTCAAGGGCGCGATCATCGGCGAATACGGATCAGGCGGCGTCGGGCGCCGCAATGACGGCGTCAACATCGCGGCCCCGGTCGGCACGCCGGTCCGCGCTGCAGCCGATGGGCAGGTGGTCTATCGCGGCTCCGAACTCGACGGCTACGGCAATCTCCTGTTGGTGAAGCACCAGGACGGCTTCGTCACCGCTTACGCCCATAACGACGTGATCCTGGTGCAGAAGGGCCAGCCGGTAAGGCAGGGCCAGATCATCGCCAAGGTCGGCCAGAGCGGGGCTGCGCAGGAGCCGCAGCTTCATTTCGAAATCCGCCAGAACCTGAAGGCCGTCGATCCGATTGCGATGCTGGAAGATTAGCACCATCGTCATCCCGCTGCAGCTCGAAGTGCTGCTGCGCCGGCACGGGATCTCGTGAGGCGCGCACGGTCCCGCACAAACGCCGCGGCGTTTCCGGGATTACATTCATTTCCGCTCTATATCGTTCCGCAGCTTTTCGTCCTGGTACTGAATGCCCCAGCCGATGATCTGACGCCACAAGGCCTCGGCCATTTCCGGCGGCACGCCCTTTTCGGCGGCGCGGGCGCGGACTTTCTCGATCACTTCGCGGTTGCGCCAGGGGACGGAGGCGGTCTTCGCTTCCGCCCGCTTCAGCTCCCACATCCGGTCGATATAGGTCCAGCGCTCGGCGAGCGCATCGATGAGCATCCGGTCGACGCGGTCGATCTCGGCGCGGACTTCGTCCTGGGTCTTGCAGGTATTGGCGGAACGCATTCCCGATCCCTAATCCTTAGTCGCCCAGTTCTTCAAGCGCGGCGAGCCAGCGTTCTTCCGTCGCGGCGATGGCGGCGATGAGCGCGGCGCGCTCTTTTTGCAGTTTCGTCGCGCGAGCGAGGTTCTTCTCATAGAGGCCGGGCGCCGCCAACGCCGAATCGAGGCGTTGCAACACGTCGTTGAGGCGGACGACCTTTGCTTCGAGGGCTTCGGCTTCCTTCTTCAAGGGGCTCAAAGCTTCGCGCCGGGCGGCTGAGCCCCGGCGCGTCTCAGTCCGGCGGTCGAGCGGCGCGGATTTGTCGGCGGCGGGCGTGTAGCCGGTTTCGAGGATGAGCGTCCGGTAGTCGTCGAGATCGCCGTCGAACCGCCTAACCGCGCCGCCTTTCACCAGCCACAACCGGTCGGCGACGGACTCGGCCAAATGTGCGTCATGGGTGATGAGGATCACCGCGCCTTCATAGTCGTTGAGCGCCTCCGACAATGCCTCGCGCGAATCCATATCGAGATGGTTGGTCGGCTCGTCGAGAATGATGAGATGCGGACCGTTGAAGGTGATGAGGCCGAGGAGGAGACGCGCTTTCTCGCCGCCGGAAAGTTTTTCGACCGCCGTGTCTGCGGTTTCGTTTCCGAATCCGAGCCTCGCCGTCGCGGCGCGGACTTGCGCCTCGGTCCCGTCCGGCATCAGCGCGCGACCGTGATCGTAAGGCGATCCCTTGGCCCTAAGTTCGTCGAGCTGATGCTGGGCGAAATAGGCGATGTCGAGCTTTTTGCTCTTGTAGATATGGCCGGAAAGCGGCTTCAGCCGACCGGCGATCGCCTTCACCAGAGTCGATTTTCCTTCGCCGTTCGGCCCGAGGATCGCGATGCGGTCATCCGGGTCGATGCTAAGATTGATCCCACGCAGCACGGAGCGCCCGGCATAGCCGAGATCGGTCCCCACAAGGCGCACAATCGGCGGCGCCATCGGGCTCGGGTTTTTGAATTGAAACGGCGTCGTGTGCTCGTCGGGCGGGACGGCGACGAGGCGCATCTTCTCGATCGCCTTCAAACGGCTTTGCGCCTGCTTGGCCTTCGAGGCCTTGGCGCGGAAGCGGTCGATGAAAGCCTGCATATGCCGGCGCTGCGCCTCTTGCTTCGCCCGGAACGACAGCGCCAGCGCGCGGGCCTCCGCGCGCTTCCTTTCATAGAGGTCGTAGGCGCCGGGGGAAACGGACAGCTTGCGGCGCTCGAGCGCAAGGATGTGGCTCGCGCATCGATTGAGGAAATCGCGGTCGTGACTGATGATCACCGCCGTATACGGATATTTGCGCAGGAAAGATTCGAGCCAGATCGCTCCCTCGAGGTCGAGGAAATTGGTCGGCTCGTCGAGCAGCAGGAGATCGGGGGCGAAGAAGAGAATGCCGGCGAGCGCCACGCGCATGCGCCAGCCGCCTGAGAATTCATGCGCGGGGCGGTTCTGAGCCGCGGCGTCGAAACCGAGGCCGGAAAGAATGCCCGCGGCGCGGGCTTCCGCCGAATGGGCGCCGATATCGGCGAGCCGGGTGTGGATGTCGGCGATGCGATGGGGATCAGTGGCGGTTTCGGCTTCGGCGAGGAGGGCGGCGCGCTCGGAATCCTCGCCGAGCACGATGTCGATAAGGCTTTCGTTCGACGCCGGCGCCTCCTGCTCGACGCCGGCGAGGCGGCGGTTCTTCCGTACCGAAATCTCGCCCGCGTCGGGATGAATGTCGCCCTTGATCAGCCGGAAGAGCGTCGATTTGCCCGATCCGTTGCGCCCGACGAACCCGACCTTCCAGCCGTCGGAGATCGCCGCCGTCGCCTGGTCGAACAAGGCGCGGCCCTCAATGCGGTAGGTAAGGTCGTTGATGTGGAGCATCAGGGATCAGATATCAGTGATCCGTGATCAGAGATCAGAACGCAGGCGGGGGCTCCGAGCGCCGAGCCTTCTGATACCTGATCACTGATCACTGACCCGGCTTGCCGCGCCGCCGAAGCGTTGCTAGGAACCCGCGGCAATTTCCGCTCCCCGAAGGACATTCCGATGGCGCTCGAACGCACGCTTTCGATCATCAAGCCGGACGCGACCGCGCGCAACATCACCGGCAAGATCAACGCCAAATTCGAGGCGGGCGGCCTGCGCATTGTCGCGCAAAAACGCATGCGATTGACCCGAGAGCAGGCCGAAGGGTTTTACGCCGTGCACCGCGCTCGGCCGTTCTTCCGCGAACTGGTTGAGTTCATGACCTCCGGTCCGGTCGTGGTGCAGGTGCTTGAAGGCGAGAATGCGATCTTGAGGAACCGCAAAATCATGGGCGCGACCGACCCCGCGAAGGCTGCGCCCGGAACCATCCGCGCCGAATTCGCCGAATCGATCGGCGAAAACTCCGTCCACGGCTCGGACGCTGCGGATACGGCCGCGCATGAGATCGAGTTCTTCTTCAAACCGTCCGAAATCCCCGGCTGAGCGGTGGGCCGGCGATGACCGGCAACCTCATCCTCGATCTCCTCATCTCCGCCGCCGGCGTGGTTGTTCTCGTCGCGCTGTCATGGGTCCTGGGCGGCTGGCGCACGCAAGTGGTCGACGAGAGCGCGGCGACAGCGAGACTGGCTTTCGACGAGCCGGATTTCGCTCCAGAGGCCTGGCTCTTCGACCGCAAGGGAGCGGCCGGCGTTGCGATCTCCGCGGACGGGACGGAAGCGGCGGCTGTCTTCGGGGTCGGCGACGGCTTCGCAACGCGGCGGTTCAATGCGGGTGCGGTCAAAGCCGCCGCTGCCGGCGAGATTTTGATGCTTGATCTCGGCGATCCGTCGAAGTGGCGCCTGCGCATCAGGGCGTCTTCAGCTGAGGAAGCCTCGCGCTGGGCTTTAAGGCTCCGCGGCAAGCCGTATATAATTCCGCCTCATGACCTTTCCTGACGTCGTCACTCTGGCGGTTCCGGCCTTCGTCCTCCTCGTGATCGTCGAGATGATCGCCTGGAGGATCACCGGGCGCGGCCGTTATGAGACGCGAGACTCGGCCGCCAGTCTCATTATGGGGCTCGGCAGCCAGATCGCTCCGCTTCTCGGAGGGGCGGCGGTTATCACCGCCGCGCTTGCAGCGGCGTATCAATACCGACTCTTCGACGTCCCCAATGCATGGTGGGCCATCGCGCTCTGCTTCATCCTCGACGATTTCCGCTATTACTGGTGGCATCGCTGGAGCCATGAAATCCGCTTCCTATGGGCGAGCCATGTCGTCCACCACTCCTCCCAACACTACAATCTGACGACGGCCCTCCGTCAGACGTGGACGGGCCAGATTCTCGCCGTCCTCCTGTTCAAGACGCCGCTCGTTCTGATCGGGTTTCATCCGGCGATGGTGATCCTGGTGGGCGGGCTGAACCTCATCTATCAGTTCTGGATCCACACCGAGATGATCGGTCGGCTCGGGCCGCCGGAATGGGTGATGAACACTCCGAGCCATCACCGCGTCCACCACGCGACCAATCCGCGCTATCTCGACGCCAACTACGCGGGGACATTTATCATCTGGGATCGACTCTTCGGCACATTCGTTCCGGAGACGGACGAAGAGAAGTGCCGTTACGGCATCGTCAAGAACCTCGGCACTTTCAATCCGCTTGTCATTTCGTTTCACGAGTGGTTTGCCATCGCTCGCGACCTCCTCTCCGCCAAATCCTGGCGTGAGCGCTTGGGATATGCTTTTGGACCACCCGGCTGGTCTCCGGACGCCTCGCGGCTCACGTCCGCAGCGATCAAGGAGCGGTGGAAGAGGCTGGAGACGGCCGGCGCCCCGCCGGCCGTGCAGCCGGCGGAATAAGCCTTTGCAGTTCGAATTGCGGCGCTGAAGCGGCAGTCGCGGCGCCATTCCGTCTTGGTCGCCCCGATAACACCTTCATGCGCCCCAAATCACGCCGCGGTCGGCTCCCAGATTTAGCCTCGGAGAGACTAGGGGAGCTTGGTCAATGAAATCGAGAATCAACGCTGCGCTCGCAGCCTCCGCCGCTGCGCTTGTCGCCGTCGGCGTGGCGCTGGCGGCGGCGGACCGTCCCGCATACGGCGAACCGGTCGCAAGATTGAGCGCCGCCGATGCGCGCGAGCATGCCGACGCGATTTTCGCCTGCGCCGATCAGAACCGATCAGAGACGCTCGATGCCGACGAGTATGCGGCTCTGGCGGTTGTTCTGGCCGAACTGTCGCGGCTCAACGGCTTCGTCGTTCTGCGCTCCGAGATCGAAGACCGGATCGTACCTTTGCCGTTCCAGACGCCGGAGCTCACCCGCAGTGAGCGCACGCGAATCGAGGCGGTTGCGCGCCGCGACTTCTACGCTGCGGCGGGCGGCGACTCGCAGCTCTCGCAAGCCGAATACGCGGAGGAACAGGCGGACCGGTTCGCCGACGCTGACCGCAACCGCAACGGCGTTCTGGCCGCCGGCGAGCTCGTCGCATTCGCCGCTCACACAGCGTCTCTCGACCGATCCGACGCCTGATCCGGAAGGCGAACCGCCTCATCTCTCTTTGCGCCCGAAGACGGTCCGCCTTTCGACCCGCGCCGGAGACGTTCCCTCTCACGTCTCCGGCGCGGCGTTCGCGGGAACTTTTGGAAAATTTCTCGCTTGTGCCCATAGTCCGATATTGGGACAACTCCTTGGGAGGCGGCGCCGCGGCTGCAACCGAGGGGCGTTCGCCGCCGGCGACACCGACGGCAGAATCAGTGCTGAATGCGCCGCGCCGAACGGCGTGTTATGAGAAATCGGCTGTCGTCGGAGAGACTTAATGCGGGTCTCTGTTCGTAGGGTTTGGACGATGGGTCGTTTTGGCCGCGCATTGTCTGTGTGCGCCGCCGTGGCCCTTTCGGGCTGCGCGCTTCTGGGCGACCAAGATTTCGACGCTGCCGCAGAGCAGGCGCCGCTCCCGAGTCCGGTTGAGCTGCGCGTCGCCGCGCTCGAAGCGGAGGTCGCGCGTCTCGAGAAAGAAAATGCCGAGCTTTCCGGCAAGCTGGTGTCCGCGCTGCGTGAGGCCGACCAGACGACCCGCGCTGAGCAGCCGCCAGCGCCGGATCTCAAGGACGAGCCGACGGCGGCCCTGACCCAGCCTCAAGCGGCGCCCGAAATCAGTCCAGCGGCGGTTGTCGCGGCAGCCGACGCGGATCGCGCGCTTGCCGATGCGCCGGCTAAGCCGGTCGAACCCTCGCCACGACTCGTGCAGCCGTCTTTCGCTTCACAGGAAGAAGCCGTTTTCGAGAATGAGGCAGGGGGCGCCATCAAAACCGCAAGCGTCCTTTTTGGAGTTCACCTCGCTTCCTATCGCGCGGTGGAAGAGGCGCGGACCGGCTGGGGCAATCTGCAGCGCGAATTTCCCGACGAACTTGGCCTGCTCGAGCCCCGCCTGGAGCCCGTCTCCATCGAGGGACGCGGCGACTTCCTCCGCCTGATCGGCGGGGGGTTCTCCTCGCAGGAAAAGGCGGCTGCGTTGTGCGCCAACCTCAGAGGAAAGGGCGTCTATTGCGCCGTCACCGGATTTGAAGGCGAAAGGCTGACCTTCGGGAATTCCGCGCCTGGATGAATTATTCGGGCTTGGGCGCTTCGATTTCGAACGCCCGGCGCGCGAAGACGACGCCCTCGAATTCCGCCCGCCCGACGTAAAGAATCTCCAACGCCCCAGCCGGCAGGAAGGGCGCGTCGAACGTCGTGGCCGCTTTACGCCGCGGGGCGTCGATGTAAGCCGCGACATTCTCGATGCGCGCAAGGCGTCGGGGCGGCCGGCTGGGCTCCCGCATCACGAAATCGAGGGCGCCATAAGCCGACCACCCGCTTTCTGCGCGGACATGGGTCTCGATTTCGAGCCGTCCGTCCGGCGCCCGCAGAAGCCGGGTTTCGCCGATCGAAGCGGCGGCCCGGACCGGTCCGCCGCGAAGGAGCACCGGCGTCGAAAGTCCGAGCCCGACATCAGCCTCGAGCCCGGCGCTGGCGCGGCGCAAGGGCGTGCGCGTCGCGTCGATTTCGAACAGAAGATGCGATCGCCGCTCGCCTTTGGGGGCGGCCGCGCCGGGTTTGAGCCGGACGGTGACCAGCGTTACGCTGCCCGGTTCCAGGCGAAACGACGCCGGCTGGACGGTGAGAAAGGGCGCGGCGCTCAGGCGTTCCCGCAGAGCCGGGTCCGCGGGCTCGTACCCGGTTTCGGTCGCCCGCAGGTCGACCCAACGCACCCGCCCGTCGACGATTCGGTTCGATCCGTTGGAAACCCGGTACGTCGCGACCGGCGTATCGGCGGCGATCACCTGGCGGAGCGGCGCCACGGTGAGTTCGGCGCGCGCATTCGAGGCAAGAAACGCAAGACCAATAACGGCGAGCAAACGCAGCATGGACAGGCCGAGAATCGGGCCAAACTGCCCGGAAGGGCGCAGTGTCGCTTCTCAAGGTTTCCCGGCGGTCAACAGCTTAATTCGGATTTCAGCTTCATGACGCATGTCATCGTGCTGGGGAATGAAAAGGGCGGATCGGGCAAGTCCACGGCCGCCATGCATGTCATCGTCGCTCTTTTGAAGAGCGGGCGGCGCGTCGCGGCGATCGACCTCGATCTCCGCCAGAAGAGCCTTACGCGCTATCTCGAAAACCGCAGAATCTACGGCGAAACCCGAAACGTCGAGCTGGTTTTTCCGGTCACCCCCAAGATCCTTCCTTCTGCGATCGACAGCCGGGAAGCCGCCCGCAATCAGGAGACGGAGCATCTGACTGGGGCGCTGGGCACGCTATCCGATTGCGATTTCGTGGTGATCGACTGTCCTGGGGCTGACACCCATCTGTCGCGCCTCGCGCACGCCCACGCCGATACGATCGTCACCCCCCTGAACGACAGCTTCGTCGATTTCGACGTGCTCGCCCGGCTCGATCCGTCAAGCGGCAAGGTTATCGGGCCGAGCATTTACAGCGAGATGGTGTGGAACGCGCGCAAGCGACGAGCGATGTCAGGAGTCAAGGGCGGCATCGACTGGGTGGTGATGCGCAACCGGCTGTCGGCGAATCGGGCGCGCAACAAGGCTGAGATGGGCAAGAAGCTCGACGAGTTGTCGTCGCGCATCGGCTATCGCCTTGCCCGCGGACTTGGCGACCGGGTCATCTACCGCGAACTGTTCCCGAGCGGCCTCACGCTTCTTGATCTCGGCGGCGACCATGCGCCGATGCGGCTGTCCACGATGAGCCATGTTACGGCGCGGCTTGAAGTCCGTGCGCTGATCGCCACTCTCAACCTGCCCGAAGAAACCGCGCGCGCCGCGGCGTGAGTCCTACTTCACCGTGCGCCGGCGCCGGGGCCGAGCGACCATTCCCACACGAGCCCGTCTTCCGGATGAAAGACCTCACCGACCAGGGCGAAACCGAGCTTCTTGAGGATCGCAACCGAGGCGTTTTCCTCGCGCAAGGTTTGGGCGCGAATGTCGATCCCCGGCGCGGCCTCGCGCGCGATCCGGATCAGGCGGCTTGCCATGCGTGTGGCGACCCCGCGGCCTTCGAATTCCGGAAGAGTGAAATAAGCGATTTCTACTCGGCCTCCGGACGGCGCCGATTTGAACGCCGCCAGACCGACGACGCCGATTTCGACAGCCAAATAGCTGATCCAGGGCGGCGCATATCCCGAGCGCGCATAAAGGCTCTTCGTTGCACCAAGAGTCTCCGCGATCTCCGCGGGCAGCGTAAGATTGGGCTCTTCGGGGAGTCCCGAGACGGTGATGGCGACGAACCTCATGGCTTCGTCATCTCCCGCCGGCGCTGCAAGGTCAAACGGTGACGCGCGCGCGCAATTGCGGCTAAAACCACGACCCGAACGCGGGGCAGGCATGAGCGGCGACGGACCCGACGCAAGCACTCTGCGCATCGTCAGGATCGAGCTTGACGAGGCAAGCCTCGCGCGCGCGACCGCCGACATCGAGCACGAGCGCAAGGTCGCTATCTACGACCTCATTGAGGAAAACCGGTTCGAGCCGGTCGGCGCCGGGACCGGTCCGTTCGAGGTCCGCCTGTCGATCGTCGAGCGCCGGCTCGTCTTCGATGTGCGACGGTCGGAGGGCGAACGGCTGGGCGAGGTGCATCTGTCGCTGTCGCCGCTCAGGAAGATCATCAAAGACTATTTCATGCTTTGCGAGAGCTATTACGACGCGATCCGAAACGCCGCGCCCGCGCGGATCGAGACCGTCGACATGGCGCGCCGCGCCATGCACAACGAGGGGGCGGAGATTTTGAGCGAGCGTCTGAGGGACAAAATTTCGCTCGACCGGAATACGGCGCGCCGGCTTTTCACCCTCATCTGCAGTTTCCACATGAGATAGGCGGACGATGATGAAATCCGTGCTCTTCGCCTGCAACATGAATTCGGTGCGCTCGCCGATGGCCGCCGCGCTTCTGCGCAAGGCCGCCGGCGGGCGAATGCGGATCGATTCCGGCGGCGTCCATGAGGGCGCGCTTGATCCCTTCGTCGAGATCGTCCTCGCCGAGATCGGCGTGACGCTCGAGGGCCACGAGCCGAAGACGATGCACACGATCGACCCGGCGAGATTCGACGTCGTCATCGCGCTCACGCCGGAAGCGGCTGCCGAGCTCCGGCGCACGCTCACGCGCGAGCGCATCGAATTCTGGGACATCGCCAATCCGTCGGAGTCGGCCGGCGGCCGCGAGGCGCTCCTCGCCGCGTATCGTTCCGTGCGCGACGATCTGAAACGCCGGCTTGATGCGCGCTTTCCCGCCGCCGACGAGGGGGCTTGATTTTGCAGCACGTCCCGACCATTGATCGGCCCGGACAAGGGCCGCGAGGACGGATGGCGAAGGAAGAATTGCTGGAATTCGAGGGAACGGTCGAGGAGCTTTTGCCCAACGCGACCTTTCGGGTGAAGCTTGAAAACGAGCATCAGATCATCGCGCACACTGCGGGCAAGATGCGGAAGAATCGCATCCGCGTGCTCGCAGGCGACAAAGTCCTTGTCGAGATGACGCCCTACGACCTCACCAAGGGCCGCATCACCTTCCGCTTCAAATAGGGGATGGCCGCGACGCTGATCCTTGCAAGCGCCAGCCCGCGCCGGCGCGATCTCCTCTCCCAGATCGGAATCAAGCCTGATCGCATCGCCCCCGCCGACATCGAGGAAACGCCCAAGGCCAGCGAAATCCCGCGCGAGCATGCAGCTCGGCTCGCCCGGGAAAAGGCTGAAGCCGTGCGGGCGAGTGCGCAGGACGCTTTCATCCTCGCAGCCGACACGGTCGTAGCCTGCGGACGGCGGATTCTTCCGAAAGCGGAGGATGAGGCGACGGCGCGCTCCTGCCTCGACCTCATTTCCGGCCGCGCTCACCGCGTCTATACGGGCGTTGCGCTTGTGGCTCCGACCGGCGCCCTTTCCGAACGGCTCGTCGAAACGCGCGTCAAGGTGCGCCGGCTCGCCGCCGACGATATCGAGGGCTACATCGCTTGCGGCGAATGGCGCGGCAAGGCCGGCGGCTACGCCATCCAGGGGCATTTCGCCAGGCACGTCATCTCGATCATCGGCTCGTGGACGAATGTGGTGGGCCTGCCGCTCTACGAGACGGCGAATCTGCTTTTCGGCGCCGGCTATAAGCGGTGAAGACGATCGCCATCGACTGCGGCGCAGCCGATACACGCGCTGCGCTGCTCGTCGCAAACGAGCCCGTGCGGTTCTGGTTGGGGCCGGCGCGCGGCGATGAGGCCCATGCCGGCCCTGAGCCGGGCGACGTGTATGTCGGCCGCATACGGACGGCTGCGCCGGCGCTCAAAGGCGCGTTCGTCGACATTGGCGCGGATGCTGACGCGTTCTTTCCCATCGGAAACGCGAAACCTCCGACCGAGGGAGCGCTCGTGAGGTTCAAAGTTCGCCGGCCGGCGGTCGGCGGAAAGGGCGTGATGCTCGCGCGCGCGGAGGGGCTGGACAGCGCCGACGCGGCGCCCCCCGCGGCGAGTGTCGGGCGGATCGCTGCAGCCGATGCAGGCGTCGCGGCAGTTCGCGCGCTCGGCGAGCATGGCGGCGTCGTCAACGACGCGGCGGCGGGCGCGATCCTCCGCCGCGAATTTCCGCGCCTCAGGATCGACATCGGGGGGCCGGGGTTCGATGAGAACATCGAAGCTCTGCTGGACGCCTCCTTTTCGCGCGCCGTCGCGCTGCCGGGCGGTGCGCGGCTCGTCATAGACGAAACGGAGGCGCTGACAGCCGTCGATGTCGACACTGGCGGCGCGGCGGAAGGGGCGGGCGCAAAGCTCAACGATAAAGTGAACGCCTCCGCAGCTGATCGGCTTTTTTTGGAGTTCTCTCGACGCGGGATCGGGGGGCGCATCGTCGTCGATTTCCTTCCGCCCTCGGACGCTAAGGCGCAGGGCGCGCTTCTCGCCGCGCTCGAAAAATCGCGCGAGGGCCTGTTCGAGTGCCGGTTCGGGCGATTGTCGGCGGATGGCCTCTTCGATTTGACGGCGCCGCGGTCGCGACGCTCGCTGCTCGATGAAGCGACCGAGGCATTCGGCGACGAACTCCGACAGGGCCGGCGATTCACCCTTGACTGGAGCGCAAAGGTCGCGATCCGCGCGCTCGAACGCCGCCTGCGACGGGCGCCGTCATCGCGGCCGCGCCTGCTTGTCGGAGCCGGGATCGCCGACTATCTCGCGAAGGCCCGCCCGCAATGGCGCGAGCGCCTGGCCGCACGGTTCGGGGCGCGTTTCGCCATCGAGCCGGATCCGCGAATGAGAGAGCGCGAATTCGATGTTGTCGAATAACTCCAAACCCGCGATATGCCCGCTCTGCGGCAAGCCGGCGGCGACGGATTATGCGCCCTTCTGTTCGAAACGCTGCGCCGATGTCGATCTCCACCGCTGGCTCTCGGAGCGATATGCGATTCCTGCGGCCGAAGAAGAGAGCGAAGCTCGTAACGCGGAGCCGGGCGGAGACGACCACGAATAGCAGGGAAGGTATTGCTCCCGAGAATCTCCTAGCCCGGCCCCTCACCCGCCGGCCAGCGAGTGGAGAGTTCGGAGTCTATTTCCTGCATGCCGGCGGCCTCTCCCGGGGGGAGAGGCGAAACTCCGTCTACGCTGCAACCGCGCGCGCTGCTCAAGGTCGCACGCTGATCGCGCCGCAGGCCCCGCCTCTCCTTCCGAGCGCGACCCGCGCCCTGCGCTTTGCTTCGCTGCCGCCGAAATCCACGGTATAATAATCCGTTAACGGAGGAATTAAAACGCAGCGAACTGATACAGACTTGGCAGGCGGCATCGGCATGAGGCTGCGGGCGATCGTTAAGACGCAAGCGATCGTTAACCCTGCAGGGCGAACTTATCGGACAGCTGTTTTTCTCCCTTATGATGGGTTTCAGTCGGAGCGCGGAGAGGCGACTGAGTGCACCCGTTCCTCAGCGGCTTCGACGATGGCGCGCGGCGTCGGCGGCTCTTCGGGGAGCTTATGGCGCCGACGACAGACACCGGTCCTTGGACCTGCCTTTGCAGGGGGCGGCCTAAGAAACCGCTTACCTTGGGAAGAGCCCCGGTGAAGTCGACCGAAACGCCATAGCGCTGAGGGCGCGAGCCCGAAGCGCGCAGCGCGGGACGCGAGGCGTCCCACAGGAGGCGGCGCTATCCGCCTCCATAAATGGATGCCGCGCGTCCCGCGCGACCTCTCCACTCTATCTTCTCGCGCCCGGAAAAATCCCGGACGGCGGATGAGGCGAAGCATTTGCGTGAAGGAGCCGACATGGTCAGCAAGGAGTCAAAGGCTGCTTGGGAGCACGGACAGAGGGTGCGGGCGGCGCTTGCGAAACGCCTCGACGCTGCGACGATCCGCAAACTGAAGGCCGATCTCGACACTGCGGTCGATGAGGCGGCGAAGCTCGAGGCGGAAATCGCTTGGGAGATTTTTCTGAACAAAGTGACCTGCGCCGCAGGCAATTTCGGCAGGTTCGTTTTCGCGCCTCGCCATTTCGCCAAGCGGCGTCAAAACGCCGGGGATGCGACGGCGTCGCCGGTCGACTATGACTGTCTTTGCTCGGTGCGCGACGAGGACGGCGTTCCGATCTGCCGGGAGAAGCGGGCGAACTGCAAATTCAAAGGGCTCCGCAAATCGCATAATGAACGGCCCAATGACGGTACGGGCCTGAACGCAGCGTGGTTTCAGCGTCACAGGGAGGAGCAGTTGCGTATCCTATCCGGGCTCCATCCAGACGACCCGGAAAAAATCGCAGCCACGCTCGATAAGATCGAAAAAGCGCTCCGGAAGGCGAACGCGCGCCGCAAGCGGACCTTCGGCGAGCCGTTTCCGCTGGCGGTCAATGCGTGGTCTTCCTAAGCCAGCAATCAGCAGCGCGCCGCAAAGCGGCGCGACCGAGCGGGCGTCTTTTTCAGTCACCGATTTCCGATCACGCCGAGCCGTCATACAGCTTTCGGATATCGACGGACGACGTCTCGCCGATGCGCCAGAAATTCTTGTTGAGCCAGGCTTCGGCGATGGCGCGGCCGCCTTCCTTCAGTCCCTCGATGAATTTGCGCTCGACATTGAGCTTGCTCGCCACCGAGAATTTTTCGAGCGCCGCGTCGCTCCTGATCGAATGGATGCGGATGTTGCGGAGCCGGTCGCGGTACTCGTCCTTGATCCAGCCGTCTTCCAGGAGCTTCTTGACGAAGCCGATCGCTCGCAACTCGCCCAAGAGAGCGGAGTTGAAGCTGATCTCGTTGATGCGGTTCAAGATGTCGTCCGACGACGTCGGAAGCTCCTCGCGCCTCAAGGGGTTGACGTGCACGATGACGATATCCTGCGCGCCGGACCGATAGAAAAACGGAAACAGCGCCGGATTGCCGAGATAGCCGCCGTCCCAGTAGTGCGCGCCGTCGATCTCGACCGCCTTGAACAGGGTCGGCAGGCAGGCGGAGGCGAGCACGGCGTCGATCGTGGCGTTCGCGGTGTCGAAGATTTTGACCTTCCCGGTACGGACATTGGTTGCGGTCAGGAACAGATTATAGGTGCGGCAGCTCCTGAGTTCGTCGAAATCGATGACGCGCTCAAGGACGGTCTTCAGCGGATTGAAGTCAAAAGGGTTGAACTGGTAGGGCGAGAAGGTGCGGGTGACGTAATCGAACATCTGATAGGTGAAAGACGCGCCGAAATCGCCGAACGCCGCTTCGACCGGCGAAGGTTTCACCGGGCTCCAGATCGCGCCGACCTCGATGATCGCCTCCCACAGTGCGGCGAGCTTCTTGCGGCCGCCTTCATTGCCGCCGAGATGGAGTCCGTAGGCGAGCGCCGCCGCGTTGACGGCGCCGGCGCTGGTTCCCGAAATCGAGTCGACGGTGATCCGCTTGTCTTCGAGCAGGCGGTCGATGACGCCCCAGGTGACGGCGCCGTGCGAGCCGCCGCCCTGCAGCGCGAGGTCGATGCGCTTGACGTCGGTTTCGGACATTGGGGCCTAATGAGCGACCCAGCCGCCGTCGATCGAGAGCGCCGCGCCAGTGATCTGCGCCGCGGATTTTGCAGTCAGAAACACGGCGAGCGCGCCGATCTGCTCAACGGTCACGAACTCTTTCGTCGGCTGCGCGGCGAGAATGACTCTCTCGATCACCTCTGCTTCGCTCATACCGCGCGCCTTCGCCTGATCGGGAATCTGCTTTTCGACCAGGGGCGTCTTCACATAGCCGGGACAGATGGCGTTGCAGGTGACGCCGAATTCCGCGCCTTCGAGCGCAACCGTCTTCGTGAAACCGACAATGCCGTGCTTGGCTGCGACATAGGCGGATTTGAACGGAGATGCGACGAGCCCATGGGCCGATGCGATATTGATGATGCGTCCAAACTTGCGCGCCTTCATGCCTGTGAACGCGGCTTTTGTGGCATGAAACGCGGCGGAGAGATTGATGGCGATGATCGCGTCCCACTTGTCCTCGGGGAAATCCTCAACCGGCGCGACATGCTGGATGCCGGCGTTGTTGACGAGAATGTCGACGGCTCCGAACGCCCTCTCCGCCGCGGCGACGAGGGCCCGGATTTCCGGCGGCTTCGTCATGTCCGCGCCGTCATACATGGCGGCGACGCCGTATTTGTCCTCAAGCCCCGCCCGGATCGCCTCGATCTCCTTCTCGTCGCCAAAGCCGTTGAGGCAGATATTGACGCCCTCTTGCGCGAAGGCTTTGGCGATTCCCAAGCCGATTCCGCTGGTCCTGTAACGACGGCGCTGAGGCGCTTGGCCATGAGGAATTCCTTTCACTTCGCAAGCGCAACATAGAGGCCGGCCGGGCGGCCGCAACCTCTGCAACCCTAAATCACGGGATTGCGTCGGGACTGGCGCGTTGCAAAGGCGTATAACGGCGCCAGTTCCCGCCAGTTCGTTTCCATTAGAGGGAGGCGCAAGGTGAGGTTTCCGGTAATCATGGTCGGCGCCGTCGTCGCGCTGGCGATTGCGGCCCCGTCGCGGGCGCAAATGTCGGTGACGACCTTTGGAGCGACCGACGCCCAGGAATGCTTCAAGAATGCGTCGCGCGAATCGAACCGCGACACGACTCCGTGTGATGATGCGCTGCGGGGATATCTCGGATCGGCGGACAGGCAAGCGACGCTGGTCAATCGCGGCATCATCCTGAACCGGCTTGGCCGGCTGATGGAGGCGAGGGAGGATTTCAACGCCGCGCTCGCGACGAACTCCGCGCTGCCTGAAGCCTATCTTAATCGCGGCAATACCTATTACCTCGCCGGCCGCGACGATCAGGCGATTCGCGATTACGAATTGTCGCTGCAGTACGGCGTCAGCGAACCGTGGTCGGCATGGTTCAATATCGGCCTTGCTTATGAGTCGAAGGGCGACCGGGAGAAAGCGCGCGAAGCGTACCAAAAGGCGCTGGATCTAAGCCCCGGCTTCACTCAGGCGCAGGCGAAGCTTGCGAGCCTGACGCAATAGGCGAGGCGCGCGCGTTATTGCTTTACTCCTCCCTTGTAGACGGCGGTCAGTGTACGGAAGTTTTTCACCGCTGCGCCGGGGTCGGCGGAGAGGAGGAGAAAATCCGCATCGAGACCAATCTTGACGGCGCCGGTCTTCGATTCGCGGCCGAGCGTCCGCGCCGCGTTCGAGGTCGCGATGGCGATGATGTCGCGCGGCGCGACGCCTGAGGCCTGCAGCAATTCGAGTTCGTCGATCAACGATGCGCCCGGCGCAATCTGCAGCGTGCCGGACGACGCGGTATCGGATCCGGCGAGCAGGGGAACGTCGGCTTGATGAAGGCGCAGCGTGATCCGCTTCATTGCTTCCATGAAGTCGATGGCGTCCGCGGGCCAGGGTGCGTCGCCGAGCCGCGATTTCGCCACCGCAGGATAGATGACGAGCGTCGGCGTCACTTCGACGCCGCGTTCGGCGAGGCATCGATAAAGCGGCAGGGCGTCATCTGATTCCATGTAAGCGAGCCCGGCTTCGCCCGTCGTTCCTTCAGGCGCGGTCGCAACATAGGCTTCAATGAACGAGCCGAGATGTTCAATCCCGTCCATGCCGAGAGCGCATGCGTCGAGAGGGCGAACCCCAAGCGGGATATGGCCGGTCACCCTGAGACTGCGCTCGTGCGCCGCCGTTAGAATGACCGGCAACAGATCCGGCTTTAGCGCGCGATGAACCTTGATCATGGCGACGCCGAGGATCGCCATTTCGCGCACGGCGCCCTTCGCTTCCTCATCCGTCGTCACCGCCCTCTGGAACGGCGCAAACGCCTCACCGTTGATCGTTCGCCCGACTGGATAGATGGTCGGGCCTTTGCGTTTGCCGGTCGCGATCTCGAATCGCGCGGCGCCGATTTTGTCGGGAAATCCGCCAGCGTCGCGGATCGACGTGACGCCGTGGGCGACAAAAGCGGAGAGGTCGATATTGTCCTTTTCTCCGTCGGCGACATGGGCGTGCATGTCCCACAGGCCCGGGGTCAAGAAGAGGCCTTCGCCGTCGATGACTTCGCTGGCGACATGCCGCCCGCCTCCTTCGCGATCGATGGCGGCGAACTTGCCCTTCTTTACGGCGACAGTCGCCGTGAATGGCGCTCCGCCCTCGCCGTCGTAAACCGTCACATTGCTGACGATGAGATCGACCGGCGTCGCCGCCGGCGCGCAGGCGGCGAGGGCCGCCGAGGCGACGCATGCAACGAGCCGGATCATCCTCGACTCCATCTTCCCTGCGAGAGCCTTGGGGGTCGGACCCGGAGCGGGATTTCGTCCGTGACCGTATGATATACTCTACGCAAAGCACTCCTTCAGGAACTCGACGAACGACGCCCAGGAGCGGTCCGTGGCGCGCCTGTCGTAGACCGCGCCGAAGGCCTTGTCGTTCGCCTGCGGATTGGTGAAGGCGTGCATGACGCCGCCATAGGCGTGGATTTGCCAGTCGGCGCCGGCTTCGGTGAGCTCCTTACCGAGCGCGACGACGGCCTCCGGCTTCACCATCGGATCGTCCCAACCGTGATATGCGACCACCCTCGCTTTGATTTTTTTGCCGGCGTTGCCGGGTGGGGTGAAGAGTCCGTGAAACGAGGCGACGCCCTTCACGTCTCCGCCGGCTCGCGCGATGTCGAGAACGCACAGTCCGCCGAAACAGAATCCCATTGCTGCGATTTTCGTGCGATCGCACTCGGCAAGATCGCGAACGACGTCGATCACGTTCAGGAGCCGCGACTGCAGGAACGCGCGATCCTGAACAAGCGGCGTCATCAGCTTCTGATTCTCTTCGGTCGATTTGCCGACGACGCCCTTCCCATAGAGATCGAGCGCAAAGCCGGCATAGCCGAGCCCGGCGATCCGCTTGGCGTAGCCGATTTCAAAATCGGTGCGGCCAGCCCAGGCATGGCTGACGAGAACGACGGGGCGCTTGCCCGATCTCGCGTCGTCGAAGGCGAGCACGCCCTCGAATGTCTGGCCCTGGTGTTGGTATTCGACCGTGCGTGTTGTGATCGTCATGGAGTTTCCTCTGCTCGGCGGGAGTGCGGGAGTGTATGCGCGAACGGGGCTGCCGCAATCTCATGTTCCGCTTGCGCCGATTGGGCTGAGAGCGGCGAATCCCGCCCGGACTGCGCGGAGCTGAAAACGCCCTGAAAACAATGCCTTATTCTTTTCATGGTCGCAATTTGAGATGGCATTTTCCAACGCGTTGAACGTTTTCAATCGCGTCGAAACGTCCATTAACCTTCTTCGATAATCAGCCCGCCGAATGCGGGCAGTTCGGCCGTCTTTCCGACGAGCGCGCCGGGGAGGCCATAGTCGAGCGCCTGCAACCCCTGCTTCACAGCCATTTTCGCGGGCTGAGGCCCGAGATTGAAGATGCAGAGCAGACGCTCCGCGCCATGAGTGCGACGGAACGCGACAAGCGGCTCGGGCGCATCGACGAATTCGATCGCGCCGGCAGTGACCGCGGGGCGCTCTTTGCGAAACGCAATGAACCGCCGCGTCGCATTCAATGCGGAGCGCCGGTCGCGTTCCTGAACGTCGACGGCGAGGGCGCGATGGCTGGCATCGACCGGCAGCCAGGGCTCGACCGACGAGAACCCCGCGTGCCCGTCGTTTTGGCGCCACGGCATCGGAGTTCGCGCTCCGTCGCGGCCGAGGCTCAAGGGATAGAACCGGAGGCCTTCAGGATCCTGAAGCCGGTCGAATGGAACGTCCGCCTGCGGAAGACCGAGTTCCTCTCCCTGATAGAGGAAAATCGTTCCCCTGAGCGCGAAAAGCAGGCCGAGGAGGAGGCGCGTATGGGCCGGATCCGGGTTTGCGCCGCCGAAGCGGGTGGCGGCGCGCACGACGTCGTGATTGGAAAGCGACCAGCTCGGCCAGAAGTCATCCGGGCTTCCCTCGAACGCGCTTCGGATGAGCGACGGGCTGAGCCGGGCGCTTTCCAGAAAGAGAAAGTTGTAAGCGGTGTGAAGCCGACCGGGCGCGGCATAATCCGCGCTTCGCTTGAGCGGCTCATCGCTGACGATTTCTCCGACCGCGAAACGCTCCGGATAGCGATCGAGCAGCCGGCGCAGCTCCTCGATGAAGGCGAGCGTTTCCGGCTGCGACCGGTCATAAAGGTGACGCTGGTGAAGATAGGGCCGCGCGAAGCGGCCGCCCTTCGCAGGATTGTCGCGCAGGCGCGCGTCGCAGGCGTAGAAATTGACGACGTCGAGTCGAAAGCCGTCGACGCCGCGATCGAGCCAGAAGCGCGCAACATCGAGGATCGCGGCGCGCACTTCCGGATTATTGAAATCCAGATCCGGCTGCTCGGCGAGAAAATTGTGGAGATAATATTGGTGGCGGCGCATGTCCCAAGTCCAGGCAGGTCCGCCAAACAAAGAGAGCCATTTGTTGGGCGGCGTTCCGTCCGCCTTCGCGTCTGCCCAGACATACCAGTCGGCTTTTCCTCCGGCGCGAGCGCGGCTCTCCTCAAACCAGGGATGGCGATCGGACGTATGCGAATAAACCTGATCGATGACGAGTTTCAGGCCGCGCGCATGAGCGCCGAAGAGGAGGGCGTCGAAATCGGCAAGCGTTCCGAACAGCGGATCGACATCGCAATAGTCGGACACGTCATAGCCGAAATCGCGCATCGGGGAGCGAAAGAACGGCGAGAGCCAGATTCCGTCAACGCCGAGGGACGCGACATAATCGAGCCGCGCGGCGATTCCGGGGAGATCGCCGACACCGTCGCCATTCGAGTCGGAGAAGCTCCTCGGGTAGATCTGGTAGATGACTCCGCCGCGCCGCCAGTCGGTCATGAGAGATCCGTCTTGCCGCTGCACGCGGCGCTCTGCATCTCCCGGTCCGAGCGCCTATAAAGCGTCATGGATGCGAACGAGAGGTGAGGCGCATGATCGAAGAATTCCAGGTTCGCAAGGACGATCTCGCGAAAACGCGGACGGCCAGGTGCGACTTTGCTCTTCAGGACGGCGAAATCCTCGCTCGGATCGACCGTTTCGCACTGACCGCCAACAACGTCACTTATGGCGTCGTCGGTGAACGCATCGGCTACTGGAAATTCTTCCCCGCCGAGGGCGGATGGGGACAGATTCCGGTCTGGGGCTTCGCCGACATCGTCGAAAGCCGTTCCGTTCAGGTGAAACCGGGCGAGCGGCTGTACGGCTATTTGCCGATGGCGACCCATCTCGTGATGCGCCCGGATCGAGTGAAGCCGGAGCGGCTGATCGATGGCGCCGTTCATCGCGCCGAATTGCCGCCCGTTTACAACGCTTATTCGCGGGTCAATGCGGGGCCGAAGTTTGATCCGGCGCTCGAAGATCCCTTCATGCTGCTCTTCCCGCTCTACGCGACCTCGTTCTGTCTCTACGATTTTCTCCTCGACAATCGCTGGTTCGGCGCCGATCAGGTAGTCATCGGCAGCGCGTCTTCCAAAACCGCGATCGGTCTCGCCTATGCGCTCGAGGCCGACGACACAGCGCCGCAGTCGGTCGGGCTCACATCGAGACGCAATCTCGAGTTTGTCGAGGCTCTGGGGCTTTACGATCGCGTCGTCGGTTATGACGATCTCGGATCCATCGCGAAGAGGCCGACCGCGATTGTCGATATGTCGGGCGACGGCAAGGTGATCTCGGACCTCCACGCCCGCCTCGGAGACGACATGAAATACACATCCAATGTCGGGATCACCCATTACGAGAACGCCGGCATGGGACCGGACTTCATTCGTGAGCGAAGCGCCATGTTTTTCGCCCCAGGGCACATCGAGAAGCGCGGCCGCGACTGGGGCCCCGGCGCTTTCGAGACAAAGGCTCTCGCCTTCTGGCGCGATGCGGCTGTGAAGAGCCGGGCCTGGTTGAAAATCGAGCGGATCAGAGGCTTCGAAGGACTCGAAACTGCCTGGGGCGAGCTGCTCGGCGGCCGCGCCTCGCCGCAGCAGGGGCTCATCGCTGTCATGTAGCGGGCGGATGCGCATGTCCGGGGGTCAATCGGCCCGCAAGGCCATTTTGATGGGACCGTCTGCGCGTCCGTGCACGAACTGATCGACGTAGGGGTTGTCGCAGGTCATCACTTCGTCCGGCGTTCCCCTCCAGATGATGCGGCCTTCATGGAGCATGGCGATTTCGTCGGCGATTTTCTTCGCCGAGATCATATCGTGAGTGATCGATACGGCGGTCGCGCCGAGCGCCTTCACGCGCTCCGAAATCAGATTGTTGATGACGTCGGCGGTGATCGGGTCGAGCCCTGTCGTCGGCTCGTCGAAGAAAAGCACCTTGGGATCGGCGGCGATGGCGCGGGCGAGCCCGACGCGCTTCTGCATGCCGCCCGAAAGCTCCGCGGGGTGAAGCTCGGCGAGGTCGGGCGGCAAGCCGACCTGGCCGAGACATTCGACGGCGCGCGCGCGGGCGGATTGGCGCGATTGTCCTTCGCCGTAAAGCAGCCGAAATGCGACGTTTTCCCAGACATTGAGGCTGTCGAAGAGCGCCGGGGCCTGGAACAGCATGCCGATCTGGCGCGTTCGCAGCGCCGCCTGATAATCGGAAAGGCGCGCGACGTCGTCGCCGTCGATGAGGATCGAACCGCGATCCGGACGCATCAGCCCCAAGATGCACCGCAAGAGGACCGATTTTCCGGTTCCCGATCCGCCGATGACGACCAGCGAACGGCCCTCTTCGATCTCGAGATCGAGGTCCTTGAGCACGCGTTTGCCGGCGAAGGACTTTGAAAGTCGGGAGATGGCGATTTTTGCGGCCATTCAGAACTCGACGAAGAACGAGGTCATGACGTAATTCGCGGCGAGGATCAGAACGGCTGAGGAGACGACCGCCGATCGCGTCGCCGCGCCGACCCCTTGCGCGCCGCCGCGGCTCGCAAATCCGTAGTAGCAGCCCATCGTCGACAGGATGAATCCGAAGACGGCGGCCTTGATGAGGCCGCTAATGACGTCGCGGCTTTCGAGAAACTCCGCGAGATTGCGAATGAAGACCGGCCCGGAGAAATCGAGAGCGAAGGTCGCGACGAGATAGCCGCCATAGACCCCGATGATGTCGGCGACGAGGACGAGGAGCGGCGTTAAGAGCGTGGTGGCGAGGATGCGCGGCGACACGAGGTATTTGTAGGGATCGACGGCGAGTGTCCGGAGCGCGTCGATCTGGTCGGTGACCCGCATCGATCCGAGTTCGGCGGCCATCGCCGAGGCCGAGCGTCCCGACAGCATGAGTGCGGCGAGCACCGGGCCGAGTTCGCGCACGATCGAGACGCCGAGGATTTGCGGCAGAAAGGTCTCGGCGTTGAAGCGCGCCGATCCTTCATAGATATTGAGCGCGAGCGCGGCGCCGGTGAAGATCGCGGTGAGCCCGACCACGGGAAGTGCGTTGAAGGCGAAGCGCAAGGCGGCGCTCGCAAAGGCGCGCGCGTAGAACGGCCCCGAAACCCAGGCCAAGGCGCCGCGCAGGGCGAACAGGCTCATGCGCCCGACCTCTCCGGCGACGCCGAGCGTCGCCTCTCCGATCGCGGCGACGGGATTCATGCGCGCTCAGGCCCCCTCAACTCTCGTTCGCACGAGAGGTAGCGGCGGGCGATGCGCGGGCCAAGGTCCGTCAGCAATTCATAGGCGATGGTTCCGGCCGTCGCCGCAGCGTCTTCGATGGCAAGGTTCGGTCCGAAAAACTCGGCCCGGTCCCCGATTTTCACCGCTTCGCGGGCCCCGCTCGCATCAAGGACCATGAGGTCCATCGAAACCCGGCCGACGATCGGGCACAGGGCGCCGCCGAGCCAGGCCGCGCCGCGATTCCCGGCGGCGCGCAGGAAACCGTCGCCATAACCGAGCGCAACGGTCGCGAGCTTCGCGGGCGCGCTGAACGCGCGGGTCGCGCCATAGCCCACGGTTTCGCCGGCGTTAACCTCGCGGAGCTGGACGACCGGCGCGGTCAGCCGCGCGACCGGTTTGAGGCGCGGATGGGGCCGGTCGAACGGGCTCGCGCCGTAAAGTGCGATGCCGGCACGAACGAGGTCGAAGTGAAATTCGCGGGCCAGAAACGCGCCGCCGGACGCGGAAAGGCTGAGGCGCGCTTTCGGGAAATTGCTCGCGGCTGCAACGAACGCCTGGCGCTGGCGATCGTTCATCGGATGGGCCGGGTCTGACGCGCAGGCGAGATGGCTCATGAAGAGGTCGATCTTTAACCCATCGATCGCAGCGATCGCGGCGATCTCGCTCTGCGCCGCGCCGAGGCGGTTCATGCCGGTGTCGACGTGCAGCGCCGCGGCCTCATGAGAGCGTCCCGCCCACAATCTCGCCTGCTCTGCTCCGTTGAGCACCGGCTTGAGACGGAAGTCACGGAACGCCGGCAACGACTCTTCGTTCGGGCCGTTGAAGACATAGATGACCGCCTCGCGACCGCTCCCAAGCGCCTTGCGAAGCGCGACGCCCTCTTGCGCATAGGTGACGAAGAAGGTTTTGCATCCGGCGTCGGCCAGTTTCTTGCCGACCTGCGCCGCGCCGAGTCCGTAGGCGTTGCATTTGACCACCGCGCCGCATTCGGCCGCCGGCGCCGCGGCCTTCACCGCGTCGAAATTGGCGGCGAGGGCGTCGAGATCGATAGCGACGGTCGGCGAGAGCGCATCCATCAAACTAGTTTCCTCGTCCGGACCGGAATAGGGAATAGTCAACAGGCGCCCGCCGCCGCGGGCGTTCCCCTCCCTTGAAAAGGGAGGGCATGCGGGCCCGGCGACGCGAAGCGGAGCCGGTCTTGCCCGCAAGGGAGGGTTTGTCGCTGGCGAGATTGGGGAAAGCCTTGAACCCTCCCGGAAATCGCTCTCGCGATTT
>Ga0187892_10003676_pt1 | contig 27496 bp, 26 predicted proteins | sample MA1701073metaG_FD_139345 | JGI IMG/M metagenome (GOLD analysis project Ga0187892, IMG submission 139345) | Bio-ooze microbial communities from a basaltic lava cave in the Kipuka Kanohina Cave System on the Island of Hawaii, USA - MA170107-3 metaG ... | reverse complement strand
GGCCGCCACGTGAACTGCCTGCGGTCCGGCCGCTGGAACCTCGGAGCCGCCTGCGGCGATTCGTGCGTCGACATGCAAGCGGTCTACCGCCTGCGTCCGACGATTTTTTCACAGCCTCTCAGCGGATCTCGCGAGCGCGCCGGGCCGCGAGATCGGCCGCCAGGTCTTTCACGGCGAAGCGCCACCTCCCGCCGGGGGTCTTGACCGCCCGAATGCGTCCGTCGCGGGCCCGGCCGTCCAGCGTCGCCTGCGCCACGCCGAGCATCTCCGCCGCCTTGCCAATGCTGAGGTAATCGACGCGGGACAGGCGAGCGGGCGCGACCGCACGGTCTCTCTTTCCGGCGTCTTCCGCCGTCGCCGGCCGCTCGCCAACCTCCGCCGTCGCGGCGACTTTGCGCCCGGCGGTTGCTGACGGGGGCGCCGTGTCCTCAACGGGCGGGGGCCTACGTTGCCCGGGCTGCCGCGGGAGCGGAGGGGGCAGCAGTGTCGACAGTCGTTGAGGCGCACGACGTGCCGCCGGGGGCCGCAGCGGTGCTTCCGCAGGCGAAGCGCGGTGGGGACCATCGCCGGGCCACCGCACCGCGTTCGCGCGATCACCGCGCCGGTGGACAAGCTGGCACCGCGGCAGCGACGCGAGGATCGTCTTCCCCCACGGCGTTGTTGCGATCCGGGGGTCGAGGATCGCGACCTCGCCACGGTCCCCTTTGGATCGGATCAGCCGCCCGAAGCCCTGCTTCAGCCGCAGCGCGGCCTCGGGGACGGAGATCTCGGCGAACGGGTTGCCGCCGCGCGCCTTGCAGGCGTCCTCCCTCGCGCGCACGAGCGGATCCGTCGGGACGGCGAAGGGGAGCTTGTGGATCACGACCAGACGAAGGTTGTCGCCGCGCACGTCGATCCCCTGCCAGAACGTTTCGACGCCGAAGAGCACGCAGTCGCCCCGCGCCCGGAACCGATCGAGGATCTTCTGCGGGGAGAGGTCCCCTTGGCGGAAGACCTGCAGGCCCTCTGCGGCGAGCTTCGGCCCGACGGCATCGTGGGCCCGGTTCATGGCCTCGTTGGAGGTGAAGAGCACGAACGCGCCCCCGCGCGACGCGAGGACGAGCCGCTCGATCTCGCGCGACGCCGCACGCTCGAAGTCGGGACTCTTCGCCGGGTGCGGCAGGGCCGGGAAGAGTGAGACCCTGCACTGGCGCTCGTAGTCGAAGGGCGTGCCGGCGTCGAGCTCGTCGGCCTCGCGGATCCCGAGGGTGCGCCGCAGATGGCCGAAGCCGCCGTCGACGGACAAGGTCGCGCTCGCGAGGATCACGGCCGGGGTCGCGGCGGCCTGGAACAGATTCGGCCCGAGGACATCCGCGATGCTGACCGGCGCCGCCTTGAGCGCGGGTGAGCGCCCGCCCGCCGCCCAGCGCACTTCGTTGGCCTTCGCGGGGCCGTTGAACGTGTCGAGCCGGCCGATCATGCGCTCGACCTCCTCCCGGCGCGCCTCCCACTCGAGCAGCTCGGCCTCCTTCACGGGGCGCCACGCGTCCGCGAGCATGATTTCGTGGATCTCCTTGAGCATGGGCGTCAGGTCGTGCTCGAAACTGCGCTCGCCGACGATTCGGGCGTCCTTCTCGTGGGCCTTCACCCAATCAGCGACGCGGCCGAAGAACTCTCCGGCCCGGTCGGCTGTCGCCTCCACAACTCCCTTCACGCTGTGCGGCACATGTCCCATCAGGCCGCCCCCGTGCTTGGGCGCGAGGCGGCGGAGGAGGCGGCGCAAGGCGAAGACCGACAACTCGTCCGAGAACGCCGATGTCGCCGACCGCTCGACATCGTGCGCCTCGTCCAAGACGAGGACATCGTACTTGGGCAGGATGCCCTTGAGGCCACGCATCCGCAGCTCGATGTCGAGGAAGACCAACGTGTGGTTCGCGACGATGAGCTTCGCCTTGCGGACGCGGGCCTTCGCGGCCTGCCACGCGCACCGGGAGAAGAACTTGCACCGCTCGCCGAGGCAGTTGCCGCTCTCGGCGCGCATCGCCTCCCAGGCGTCTTGGCTCGGCTTGAAGTCCAAGCTCTCGAGCGTGCCGTCCCCGCTCTGCTCGGCCCACGCCCAGAGCCTGTGGACCTCCTCGATGCGCTTCTGGTCGCCGAAGAGATCGAGCTTCTTCGTCTCTTCGAGCGCCTTCTCCGCGCGGCGTAGGCAGACGTAGTTGTTGCGGCCCTTCGCGAGCGCGACCGGGACGTCCTCCGCGCTGAGCGCGCCCAGGAGAAACGGGACGTCCTTCGTCGCGAGCTGCTCTTGGAGCGCCTTCGTCTTGGTGGCCACGACGACCGTGCGGCCGGCCTGCGCGGCGCGGATCGAGGGCAGGAGGTAGGCGAACGACTTGCCTACCCCAGTCCCCGCCTCGACCATCAGGTGACGCCGTTCCGCGATCGCGCGGGCGACGGCCTCGGCCATGCGCTCCTGCTGGGCACGGCGCTCGTATCCCGGCAGCGCCTCCGCGATCCGCGCCCACGAGATCTCAAGCGCCAAGGGACACATGCACGCCGCTCCTACCCAGCGAACTCGCCGCTCTCAAGGCGCTCCTGAGCCCGCCTCATCGCCTCAAGATAGGCATCCAAGTTGTTGAACTCGAGCACCATCGTGAGCTTGCGCTCGACGTTCTTGCCGGCCCGTACCTCTGCCAGATCGTCCTCAAGTTGGGCCAACGCCTCCTCCGGGAATCGGCGCAGCCGGTCGATGACCTGGTCCGCGAACCTCGCCATCTCGGGCGTGACCTCGTCGAACGGAGCAGCGACGCACGCGCGATTGACGCTCTGGGCCCATCCGATCGCTGTCTCCAGAAGGTCGCCGAGCTGCGTCGCGACCCAGACGATGAGGTCGGGGCTCCCGGGCTCGCCCGGGGGACCGAATGCGCGCATCGCGGCGTCGTTCGCGAGGCGGTTCGCCGACTCGGCGAGTGCCTCCAGCTCGTGGAAGCGTGTCTCTGTCCAGCGGATCGCATCCTCCAGCGGGACGTTCTCGGCCTTGCCGTGCCGGAGGCGCTCGTCGAGAGCGTTCAGAAGATCGCCGCGCTGCACGACGGCGTCCTTCCACGTCTGGAAGAACAGGCGGTACTCCCAGGCCGGCGCTTTCTCTAGGAGGATCCTGGCGGCAGGCGGCGACAACTTGCCAAGTAGAGAGGCGAGCGGCGCCTCGGTGACCCGCGCTCGCAGCTTGAGCCCGTCCATGAAGAGGTGGGCGAACTGAAGGCGCAGCGCGCGCGTGACGTCGGCGGCAGTAGTGAACGGGAAGACCCAGAGGCCGGATTCGTGCTTGAGCTCGTGGACGAACTCGAAGAGCTTCGGGCTATCGACCACCGAAGAGAAGTCACCGCCCTTGTTGCGCTCCCACACGGGCAACTGCGCCGTCACGTCCGAGAAGACGAACACGTAGATCGGAATGCCCTTCGCACGCGCGGCCAGGTACTCGATGTTCGTCACGGAACGGAGGTCGCCCCTCGGTATCGAGCCGTAGCGTCCGCCGATAAGCAGCACGAAGATGTCGGCCTGCTCGGTCACCGTCCGCCTGCAGTTCTCCACGGTCGTCTGGTCGGGATCGACCGGGAACGACGGGAGCTCCGAGAGGAGAGGGACATAGCCCAGCTCGTCGGCGAGGAACTTCCGGAGGTCCTCGCGGACCTGGCGGAGGTCGTAGAAGGTGGAACTGACCATCACCGCGGGGGCTGCCACGGACCCGACAATGTACTCGCGGCCCCCCCCCCGAGGGTCCGCGTGACGCGCGACGGTCGTCCGTCCAGCGATAGTGCCCCCGACGGGCCTCGAACCCGCACGGCCAAAGGCCACCAGCTCGACAGGCTGGCGCGTCTGCCAGTTCCGCCACGAGGGCGGAGTCTGAAGTAGGCGTCCTGCTCCGGCGCGCAGGGGATGTCGCTTGGTGTCGCGCCTTGGCGCGGCGGGATGGGGCTCGCGACCTGCTACCCGACGAGATCGACCGCCTCGAGGCTCGCCCGCGTGCGGTCGTTCAGCGCCCGGATGTACCTCTGCGTCGTCAGGATCGAGCGGTGGCCGAGGAGCACCTGCAGGTCGCCGGGCGTCCCCTTCCAGTGGCTCGCGAGCGTGTGCCGCGTCGCGGCGTAGAGCGTGATCCGCTTCCCGGCGAGCCCCGCCTTCTTGAGGGCCTTGGCGAACGCGCGCTTGTAGCCCCATCCCTCGGTGCCGCGCGAGGAGAGGAAGATGGCGTCATCGTCGCGCGCCTCCGGCCGGCTCTCCCGGAGCGCGCGCAGCTCCTCGGCGAGGCGCGGGTGGAGCGGCAGCGTGTCGCCGAGCTCTACCTTCTGCCGGTAGAGCGTGATCGACCCGTTGCCGTCGAGCGAGATGTCGCGCCACTTGAGCGCGAGCAGCTCGGACGGCCGCGCCCCCGTGCAGAGCCCCGCGACGAGGAGGACACGCAGGTGCGGATCCGCGGCGTCGAGGAGCGCCTTCGCCTCCTCGCGGGTCAGGACGGGCCGCGCGCGGACGGGCTCGCGGCCGCGCTTCACCGCCTTGGCGACGTTCGCCGGCGCGAGGCCGAGGCGCACGAGGCGACCTAGGGCCGCCGAGATCAGCGCGAGGTCGCGATTCACCGTCGATGTCGAGGGAGCGGTCCCCCCAACCACGACGACCGCCTCCTTGGAGCGGCGGTGGTACTTGTGCGCCCGCCTCCAGCGCATGTAGCCCTCGACGTCCCGCGCCGTGAGGTCGGCCACCTTGGTCGCGGCGACAGGCGAGCGCGCGATCACGGAGCGCGATGTGGCGTAGCGCCTGATCCCGCCCACGGCGCGCCCCTCGCCGCGCTTCGCGTCGAGGTAGGCGTCGATCGCCTGAAGAACCGTGAGGTCGCTCTCGGGCTGGGGCGCCGGCTCCGGCGCAAAGCGCCCGAGGAGAACGGCCTTCTCGATCTCGGCGAGGAGCGCCTTGCCCTCCGACTCGGAGTTGACCGACTTCGTGAGGTACTTCGTCCGGCCGCTCTTGGCCCTGGCGCCGCTCGGGTCGGGGAACTGGACCAGCCAGGCACCGCGCGGCCCGCCCGGCCGTGGATAGCACCGGCCGAACCGGCGTCGCCGCCGGGCCGCCTTGGGGGGTTTCGTCGTTGTCAGCATCGTGGGTCACATGAGGCAGCGGATTCGAAGCGCATCAACCTCATTCGCCGTTAGGCGGCCCTATCGCCTGGCGTCGCGTGCGCACTCGGCGGAGGAGGGCATCCACGTCGGGCACCGTGGGCGCCTTGGGCGCAACGCGGCGCGATCTCTGGACGAACGCCTCCAGGTCCGTGCGGTGGACGAGGACGCGCCCGCGGCACGACCCAAGGGCCCGGACGCGGTAGGACGGCAGCTCGCCCGAGTCGATGAGCGCGTACATCGTGCTCCTGCCGACCGGCAGACGCCGGAGCGCCTGCGTCACGGTCAGGAGATCGCCCTCCCGGAGGCCGGCTCCCACATCGCTCACGCCGGGTCGCCCTCCTCCTGGATCGAGCGGCGTTCCTCCGCGTCGAAGTCGGCGTCGCCGCCCGTGCCCTCCCCCCCGGGGTCGGGCAGGTGATCAAGGTGATGACGGTGATCCGTCCCTCCTTCCTGTTCTTGGGGGGCATGCCGCGGGGCCCCCACCTCTCCTTCCTGCCCAAGATCGGAATGGGGGGAACCATCACCTTGATCACCGTGATCACCCCTCCCCGGGTCCGGCTCCACGGCGACCACGCGCCAGAGGACCCCCGCCTGGACCGTGTCGGCCCGCTCGAGCCGCAGCCCGTCGAAGATCCGGCCCCGGAACCGCCGGAGGGCGTATCCGATCGCCCGCGAGTTGAGCTGGGCGCCGTCGCCGCGGACGTACAGCGCGGCGAGCGCGCGCCGCAGGGGCGGGTGCTGCTCCGCCCGTTGGACCGCCTCGGGCACGGTGGCGGCGGCGCCGTTGGGGTACGCCGAGCGCCATGCGCCGAAGAGGTTCCGCATGAGCTCGCGATCGGCGTCGTCCTCCTCCCGGATGCGCTTGCGCCCGGCGCACGGGTCCACGTCGAGGAACCGGATCACGGCGGAGCGGACGACGTCGTCCCAGGCCTCGAAGGAGCCCATGCGCGGGCCTCCGTGGGCCGGGCACCCGGCCCGGAAGAACGCGCGCAGGAGAACGAGCGCGGCGACATGGAGCCGCGGCCGCTCGCGCGCGACGTAGGCCAGGAGGTCGGGGTGGCGGAACTCCCGGTCCTCGGGGTGCTCGACCTTGGCATCGAGGTAGACGGGGACGACGCGGCGGTGCGTGTCCCCCACGAACGCGAGATTGTTGCCGGTGACGAACCAGACGGCGAGGAGCGGCGCGGTGACCGTGCGGCTGTAGCCGAGGATGCGCCCCGACCACTCGGTCGCCGTGAGCGCGCCGGCGAACACCGGCGACCCGAACCGGCCCTCCGCGTTGTCGAAGAGGACCGCCCGGTGCCCCTCCATCGCGATCGTGGTGATGACCTTGCGCAGCTCCTCGGACTCGTGCGTCGGCGCCATGAGGGTGGGCAGCCGGCCCGTCGTGATCAGGGTCGAGGCCTGGACGAGGAGGCCCTTGCCCGTCCCGGGCGCGTTCGCGACCACGGCGAAGAGCGGCGTCGGCCCGGCGATCGCGTGCCTCGCGATCTGCGTGAAGATCGTCGCGAGCGCGGCCGCGCGGTCGCTCTTCGAGACGAAGCAGAACTCCTCGAACGGCTCCATGAGGACGGCGAGCGCCTGCCGGACCTCCGCCTCGGTCGGGTCCTCCGGGACTCGCGGGTACTCGGCGTTCGGCTCGTAGAGCAGGCCCGATGCCTCGTCGTAGCCCGGACGGTCGAGGATCGTGCCGTCCGACCGCAGCGCGGGCGCCTCGATGACGGCCTCGAGGTACGGGAAGGCCCACCGCCCCCGCTCCGCCAGGGCCCTGACCGCCCAGACGGGGGGAAGTACGTGGTAGTCGCCGTGCTCGCTTGACTTGAACCAGTAGGCGGATCGCGACGCGAGCTCCCTCAGGTGGCCGTCCGGGAGCGGCGAGATCATGGGCGCCCGGACCGGACGGCGGAGCCCGCGCGTCTTCGGGAGGCCGTCGCGCGTGACGCGGACGAGACTCCCCATGCGCTGGTAGATCTCGATCTCGGGGGACTCGCGGAGCGCCCGCTCTGCGGCGTCGATCACCGCGGCCATGTCCGGCGTGACCTCGATCGCGGGAGGCGAGCGCCGCGCCGCGACCTGCTTCCCTCTCTCCACGCCGGTGGCATCGACGAACTCGCCGATCCCCTTGCTGGCGGCGAGGTGGTCCGCGGCGTCGTTCCCCAAGGCGGCCTCCACGACGCGGACCTCCTCGACGGCGGGTCCGAGGCCCTGCGCGACGGCGAGCGCGTGGCGCCTGCCCGGCTCGTCCTTGTCCGCGACGATCACGACCGCCTTCGCGCCGCGGAGCATCTCCGTGTACTCGGGGCGCCACTTGCCCGCACCGCCGGGGTTGCAGGTCGCGGTCGCGCCGACGGCCTCCAGCGCGAGCACGTCCTTCTCCCCCTCGACGACGTGGATCGTCTTCCCCTCGCGGACGGCGGCGAGCACCTGGAGCAAGCGGAAGAGCACGCGCCGCACTCCCTTGAGGTTCCAGATCCACTTCGCCGGCTTCCGGGGGTCGGGGCGCCGCTGGCGGAAGGTCTTGTCGGGCTTGCCGCCCGCGCCCATGGTGCGGAAGCGGAGGACCTGGAACAGCAGCTTGCCGTTCTCGTCGACGTAGTCGTAGACCGCCTGCGGCGGCCCGATCGGGTCGCCCGGCTTCGCGGCGCGCCCCTTCTCCCCCAAGTACTTCTCCGCGAGCGCCGCCGCGGCTGCCGCGCGGTCCGGGAGGTTGAGCTGCTCCTTGGCGATGTCGAGGAGCCCGCCGCCGAAGGCGCAGGCCTGGCACTTGGCGCCCTCGCCGTTCTTCCAGACTACGAGCGAGGGGTGCGCGTCGCCGTTCTTGTGCCGCTCGGGATGCACGCAACGGATCGCGCTTCCAGCGCGGGGGGGATCGGCAAGACCAAGCGCATCGGCAAGGACGCGCCCGACGAGATCGGCCTCGCGGAGGCGGTCGAGGATGCTCGCCCGGACGTTCACCGCGCGGCCTCCTGGGCGGGCGTGGCGGCGGTCGCCTTCGCCACCGTCTCGACCGACGCGCAACCTCCGGCAACGGTGGCGCGGCGGGCCGCGCTCTGCGGATCCGCCGCTACGGCATCTTCGTCAGGATCGCCTGGGGCGTCTGCTGGAAGCCGGGGACCGGAACCTCGCGCCGCCGAATGGACGGAGGCGTTTGAGGCGGTCGCGCGCGGGCGCGGCGCGCGACCATGCGCGCCGACCTGCCGCGGAGGACGGGGCGCCACGGCGAGAGTGCTCCGGGAGGAGCGATCCAGGCGCGCCCGTGCACGTGCCAGAACCTCGCGATGGCGCTGTTCGGCCTCGCGGTTCCGCATCTCCTCCGCGGCAATCCTCTCGTCGAGGCCGCGGATCTCCTCCTCCGCGCGCGCGAGCTTCTTCCGCTCGGCGTCGGAAAGGGCGAGCAGGCCAAGGCCGTCCAGCTTCCACAGGTATCGGATGTGCCGCCGGGCGTGGCCGAGGACCGAGGGCGTCGCGTCGTCCGGCTCCCACAGGCTCGAATCGTCGAGGACCCGCCGGTCGATCCGTGCGAAGCAGTCCCGTACCAGGCTGTCCAGCTGGTGAGCGTAGAAGATGTTGGCGGCCCTTTCCGCCTCGTCGTCGCGAGGGGGCCCTTGCGATGCGAGTACGAACTCAAGGATGGCCTCGTTCCGTCTCCTCTCCGATCGCCATCCTTCCGCCAGGTGCACGCGGCCCCTCCGCCTGCACGTCAGCTCCGAGCGCCGACACCGGGCGATCTGATCCCTGCACTCGTCGGCCGACGGCATGACCGAAGACAGCCCCGCCTCCCCGCCGCGCGCACGCGACGTGGGCGACGGGCTGGACGGCCCGCCGGACGCCTTGTGCACGCAGACTGCGGCGCAGGCGAGCAGGCGCGCGTGGGCGGGGCAGCCCCGCGCGCGATCCGTCAAGACCGCTGTCGTGTCGTCCATCGGGTTGTCTCCGCTCCGGGTCGCGCTGCCGGTGCCGCTCACCCCCTCGCCCGCGAGGGCGAGAGGGCGGCGGCGATTGACAACACGACGCCGGGAATCTACCCCGGCACGGCGACAACTTCGGGGCGCTGCTCCGCCAGGTCGGTGTCCGACCCGTGCCTCGGGGCCGAGCGGCCCTAGAATGCTCCGCTGCCATGCCCTTGGACCCCGCCGACTACAGGCTCCGGAAGATCGAGGAGTTCAGGGGCTCCTGCCGCACCTTCGCGGGCCTCTGGCGGAGCCTCGTGATCCGGGCCGCGTGGACGAGGGTCGCGGACAGGGACATGGCGGTCCAGGTGCACGCCTCCCTCGAGGTCGCCGACCCCGCGGACATCGTGCCCCCGCCCCACGACCCTTCGCTGGACGGCTACACGGCCGTGTTCGAGGTGCTGCCCGCCTCCGAGATCGACCGGGTGCTCGGGGAGGTGCAGGAGGGGACGCTGACGGTCGGCGGGAAGGCGCTGGCGCTCGGCGGCTTCAACGGCAACGAGTTCCGCCTCATCGACTCCGTGGACGGCGCGTTCTGCACGAGGGACCGCCAGCATTGGATGCTCGGAGACGCCGCCGGGATCTACCTCCATGTCCGGAACGGCTACCTCCACCAGGCCACGCAGCAGCGCCTCCACGCAGGCGACATGAAGGAGCGATGGAACGCGCTCCCCGCCCCCTTCGACGACATCGACGACGTGCTCGCGAGGTACTTCGACCTCCCCCCCGCCGACAGCTTCCGGAACGACGTGTTCATGACGCTCCGGGCCGGCGTCCCGATCCGCTTCGCGCCGGCGACGGGCTACGACGGCAAGAGGCTCCGCATCGAGGTGGCCGCGCCCGAGACCGCCGAGCTGCGGGAGATCGCCGTCGGGCTGATCGCCAACGACGGCGAGTCGCGGCGCGCCGTCACGCTCCCGTCGTGGAAGCGCCGCCGCTCCGGCCACGCCGTCCGGCGGATCATCCGGGCGAAGGACCTGCACACCTACAAGCTGTTCCTCGTCTACAAGGGCGTCTGCCTCGACCTGAAGGCGGACAGCAACCCCGCCCTCCGCCCGACGAACCCCGTCCTCGAGGTCCAGCATCTGTTCCTGCCCGACCCCGACTTCGCGAGGCGCGCGCTCCGGGGCGAATCGAAGAAGGACAAGGGTGGCGACTTCGAGCGCGCCGTGGGTTGGCTGCTCGGCGCCTGCGGCCTCACGCCGCTCGTCTTCGCGGGCCTCGGGCGGGAGACCGATCTCGTGGCCGTGCTTCCGGAGCGGCGCATCGCCGTGTGCGTGGAGTGCACGATCGGGATGCCCGACAACAAGAACAAGCTCGCGAAGCTCTACGAGCGCAGCGAGAACCTGAAGGCGAAGCTGCCCGACTTCGAGGTGATGCGGGTCGTGGCCACCGCGACGTCCGACATCCCCCCGGACCAGATCAAGGTCGCGACCGAGCACGGCACCGCGGTCCTCACGGGCGCCGACCTCGAGCGGCTCCAGACGATGGCGCGGGCGAACGCCACGGCCTCCGAGGCGCTGGCGTTCATCAGGAGCCGCGTCCCCCGCGCGAGCGCCCTGGACGAGGCGTTCGGAGCCGCGATGCGCCCTCCCTGGACCGCGTGACGCGGCGCGCGATGCGCGCCCGCGCCTCCCCCTGGCCTTCCCCGCCCGCGGCCATGCCGGCCTCTCGCTTCCGATTTGGGAGCAACGCGGCCCGCTCCCAGAATCGCAGCGATCGGCAGCCTCAAGACCACCCACACGCCCGGCTACGAGCGCCTCGTGCGCCTCCTCGTCGACGCCCGCGAGAAGGCCGACCTGACCCAGCGCGACGTGGCGAGCTCGCTCCGCGTCACGCCGTCCTGGGTCGCGAAGGTGGAGATGCGCGAGCGGCGGCTCGACGTCGTCGAGTTCGTCCGGGTAGCCCGCGCCGTCAAGGCCGACCCCGTGCAGCTCCTCGCCGAGGTGGTCCGCCACATCCGCGGGTAGGCCGGCCCCGCGGCAGAACTTGAACCCCGCGCCGTCGGCCGCCTCATGGGGCCCATGGCAGCCAACTACAAGAGGAAGCGCCGGGGGGTCGCCGGGGCGCCCGAGCGCCCGGCGGCGCGGCTCATGCTCACCATCCCGGAGGACCGGGTGACGCGGCTCATCGACCCCGGGCAGGTCGTCGCCGCGGACGACGCAGAGATCGACGCGGCCCTGACCAACGTCATCGACGTGGCGGCGGGCGAGATCGCGCGGGCGCTCGCGGAGACCGGCCGCGCGCTCGCCCCCCTGCACGGGCTGCGGACGGCGGCGGAGGGACGCGGCTACCGGCACGGCTACCGCGAGGGCGCGCTCGCGACGGGGTGGATCGTCCACGCCCTCGCAGGCGACGCGGCCCGGCCGGGAGACCTCAGAACTCCTCCTCCCCACGCACCCGCCGCGCGGCGCGGAGGATGAGAGCCTCGCCGGCGCCGACGACCGCGAGCGGCAGGAGCAGCAGGGGGAACGGCGTGTCGCCCACGACCCACACGCCGGCCGCGACGTTGAGCAGCGCGACCGCGTACAGCAGCCGGAGCCGGACCCGCCTCGGCAGAAGCCGCAGCGACTCCAACGACCTCCGCGCGCGAGCGGCCAGGCTCCTGCGGGCCTCCCCTGACGCGCCGAAATCGAGCAGCGTCGCGCGTCGCGGCCCCACGATCAGCAGATGGCCGCCCGGCGACACGCCCGTGTCCCTCTCGGCGATGCGCCGGATCACGTCCGGGACCCCTGCCGGACCATGCGCAGCCGGGCGCCCTCGTCCTTCTCGGCCTTGATCCGCTCCATCAGCGAGCCGAACGCCTGGAACGCGAGGGTCCCCGCGCGCACCTTCTCGCGGGTTCCCCGCAGCGGCAACCCGACCGCCATGAACCGCCCTCCCCCGAAGGGCCCGTAGCCGTGCATCTCGTCGAAGAGGAGCACGAACGGCTCGCCGTGCCGGTCGATGCCCGCGAGGAGGAAGCTCGGGATGTTCTCCGCGACTCGTGTTGCGTCCGTGCCCGACTCCTCGAGCGTCCGGACGACCCGCCGCATCGTGGCCGCGTGCTCGCGGACCACGCGCCCCGGCACGCTCGCGAAGTGGACCGGGGCCTCACCGACATCCAGGGGCTTCGCGCCGACCGTCTCGCGCATCGCACGGAGCAGCGGCCCGTCGTTGAACACGCCGAGGCCGGCCGCGACCATGAAGGTGGAGCGGTTGAGCCGCCGGATCTTCACGCGGTCGTCCGTGTAGGTCTCGGCGGCTCCGCTCCAGACGATACGGCGGTCGGCCACGACGACCGCGTGCCGTTCGAGCGTCGCCCCGAAGAAGTAGGTCATCGGCCCGGAGCCTACGGAACGGGTGGGACGTGCGCCGGCCTGCCGCCGCCGGCCCGTCCGCGACCTCGGGCCCCCCACGGCCCGGCATCGCGGCCTCCCGCGCGCCCCCTTTTCAGGTTGCAACGTGGCCCGCCGCCCGTAGCATCCTGCTTCTGTTTCGGGAGCAACGCCCGGCGCACCGCGCACCGGGGTGCCCGGAGAGGAGGCCGGCGATGCGCGCTCGGAAGGGGACGCAGGCTGCACGGGGGCACCTCGTGATGTGGCTCGACCTGGCCCTGGTCGCGGCCATCACCGCCAGCTGTTCCAGCCCCCAGGCGGCCAAGCCGGACGCGCCCCCGAAGGCGACGCCGGCGGCCCGGCCCAAGCCGAGAGTAGCCCCGGCGCCGCTCCCGCCCGGCGCCGAGACCACGCTCTGCATCGCGATCGACACCTCGGGGAGCATGGACGCCAGGCTGCTCGAGGAGGTCAGGGCAGGAGTGCTCGGCGCCGCCCGCGCTCTCGGCAGGAACGACCGCATGGCCGTGATCGCGTTCGGCGACAAGGCCGTTGTCGCGCTGCCGGTGTCGCTGGCCGGCGACCAGGAGGCGATCGCCGCCGCGCTCGACGGCCTCGCCGCCGGAGGGCACACGATGCTGTTCGAGGGGCTCGCGCTCTCCTACGCGGTGGCGGCCGAACAGAAGACGCCGGTCCGGCACGTCGTCCTCGTCACCGACGGCCTGTCGTCCGACGACGGCAAGTGGCTCGACCTCGTCAACGCGATGACCGCGGAGGGGATCACGGTCTCGACCGTGGGGATCGGCCTCGCCGTGGACGCCCCGAAGCTCGCGCGCCTCGCGGAGTGGGGCAAGGGCCGGTACTGGCTCGCGCAGCGGCACGAGATCGGGACGGTCATGGAGAAGGACGCCCGCCTCTTCGCCGGGCGCCGCCGCGAGGAGGCCGCCCGGGCGCACTACCGCGAGATCCGCGAGGCGTGGTCCAGGAAGGCGACGCGCCCGCCGTCGCCCGCGCTCTTCGAGGAGATGCGGCAAGCCTACCTGCGGTACGTCGACATGCGGGCGGCCGGGCTCCAGGACAGGGACGAGTACCGGATCCTCCGCGCCACGCTCTCGCGGCTCGGCGCGCAGGCCCTCGCGTTCGACCCCGAGGCCGCGGTCGCCCGGGCGGTCCTCGACGCCCTCGCCTCCGGCATCGACTGGTCGTCGGGGCTCCAGGAGCCCGGGGAGATCGACGCGCTCGTCGCCCGGGCCGAGGCGGAGGCGCGGGCCAACGAGCCGGAATGGGCGGAGTTCGCGACGCGGCTCGGGAAGGTCCGCGAGGCGTTCGAGCGCCACCTCGACGCGCCCGACGCGCCCGTGCCGGAGGACCTCCGGCAGCTCCTCGACCTGCTCAAGAGCGGGGAGGCGATCGGGGAGCCCGAGGACGCGCTGCGGCGGAAGAAGTAGACCGCGGCACCGCGCGCCGCGGGGGGCTGCGCCCCTTCCCGCAGCGCCCCGGCCCTGGCGCCGGCACCGAAGGTCCGCGTCCCCCGCCCCGTCGATTCGACGCTTGCAATCCGCGGGACCGACGCCCTGATGCGCGCGCCATGAAGAGAACCCGCAAGACGCACAGCATGCGCCCGGGCGAGCCGCTCTCCCTCTGCGGCGCGCCCGCCTGGCTCGTCGCGATCGTCCCAGCCCCGGTCGCTCCGACCTGCGCGACGTGCCTCCGCATCCGGGCGTTCCGCCGGCAGGCGGCTACTCGAAGCCGCCGTCCATCAGCTTCTCGATGAGATCCTGCACGTCGGCCGCGCTGTCGATCCCGCTGCGGGCCGCGCCCATCGCCCAGTAGCGGAACGCGTCGTGCGCGTCGTCTCCGCCCGTGACGCGGTCCTTCGACGTCATGTAGCTCCCGTCCGGCCGCTGGGCGTGCTTCACCGAGCCGAGCTCCCGGATCAGCTGCTCGCACCGGGGGTGGACCTCGAGGCGCGCGCGGTCGCCGGCGCCCACGGGCGTCGCCAGGAACCGCATCTGCCGGACGCCGGGCTCCCAGGGGTTGTCCGCCTTCTTCAGCACGAGCGTGCGCCGGGTCCCGTCCGGGAGGTCCACCTTGGCCCTCGAGATGGCGGGCATCCCCGAGGGGTCGATCCAGAAGTGCGCGGGCCACCGGTACTTCCCGTGCCACCAGTTCGAGGCGAGCCAGTCGACGACGCTGGGCATGAAGCTCCCGCGCGTCGCGTACTCGTCCACGATCCGCACGCGCCCCTCCACCTGGTTGGGCGGCTCGCGCGTGCCGTCCGCCCGGAGCGCGCGGTGCCCGACCGGGATCTTCTGGCCCATGACGGTCACCGCCAGGTGCTCGATGCCGAAGTCCTGCGCGCACGAGTTCGGGAGCGTCCCGTCGTAGACCGCGTCCTCCGTGACGCACCGATCCTCGCTCCACTCGGGCACCACGAGGCCCTCGACGCTCGGGTCGACGTTCTCCTTCTGCGACCGCCAGTCCTGCGGCGTCATGTGCGGGTCGGTGATGATCCGGATCAGGTCGACGATCGGGAGCACGCCGTTCGACCGCTTCAGGTCGCCGCGGCAGCTCGGGACGAGCGGGCACGCGACGCAGCCGGGCCCCGGAAGGTCGACCTCCTCCCAGCCGTCGAGGCCGCCCGCCGGCGGCGCCGCGCCAAAGAGCAGGAACTTCCGGTGGATCCAGACCGCGGCGCCCCCTGTGCCGCTGCGCTCGTCGGGGCACTGCTCCGTCACCGCCTTGTAGTCGTACTGGATCACGCGGTGGCCCGAGCGCGACGCGTTCGCGATCATGCGCGCCATCGGACCGCTCGGGCGGTTCTTCGTGGAGAGGTCGATCGTGCGCGCCGTCCGGCCCGCGGTGCTCGATGCGATGTTGACCGCGATGCGCCGCGCATCAGGCCGGCACTCGTCCGCCTCGTCGAAGGCCACGAGCGGCACGTGCGCCGAGCGCGCGCTCGCGTGCGTCAGCGCCTGGAACTTGATCCACCCGCCGCTCCGGAAGCTCGCCTGCGTCTGTCCCACGCGCACGTGCGGCGCCCACCACGGCAGCGCCGCGGTCGCCGCGACGTACTCGCGGGCCTGCTTCGCCTGCTTCTCGAAGGCGCCGAAGTGGACGACGCGGAGCCCGAGGTGGTGCGCGAGCAGGAACTCCACGTTCGCGACGACGAGCGTCTTGAACGAGTCGCGGCCGGCGCCGAGGACGATCGGGCGGTCGCCCCCCCAGAGTTCCCGCGCCACTTCCGCGGGCGAGCCGGCCCCCTCGACGTCGGGGCAGGGGATGCGGCAAAGCTCCTCGAGGTAGACGGCGATGTCCCCCGCCCCGGGGCGTGTCAGCGCGAGCCTGCGGAGCGCCGGCTCGGACGGCGAGGCGCCCCTCACGAAGGGGGCCTCCGCCCGACGCCCGAAGCCGCGGCGGGGACGAGCACGGGGGTCACGCGCACCGACGAGGTCGCGGTCGGTCTCCGGGCCGTTCACGGCGTTCCCCCGGCGCCGCGCGCCTCGCCGTTCCGCCCCTCGCCGCGTGCGTCCCCCCCGGCGCCGTGCCCCAGCATCCGGAGCTGCCGCAGGAGGAGCAGCGCCTCGCCGAGCTTCTCCGGCGGGAGCCCCTGCTCCTCCAGGCCGGCCCGCAGGTCCGCCTCGTCCTCCTCGTCCGGCGCCGCCGCGCCGAACGGCTTGAGCTTCGCGAAGGCCCGCGCCACCGCGTCCATCAGGTGCCGCCACGCCTCGGCGTGCTCGCTGTCCTCGGTCGCGAGGCGGAGCAGGTGCCTCAGCGTGAAGAGCGGCGAGCGCGGCGCGTAGAACTCCGGCAGCTTGCGCTCCAGGAAGGCCAGGGCCGCCTTCGCGTCGCCGGCGAGGATCTGCTTCTGGAGGCAGACCGCGGCCGCGAGCGTCGTCCGCCGCTCGGCGTCGCGCAGGCCCTTCGCGAGCTCCGCCTCGGGGCCCGTGCCCTTCCGCTCGCCCCGCGCCCGCCACCGGCGCAGCGTCGAGGGGCCGACGCCCGAGAGACGCGCGGCGATGTCCGCGTCGAGCCCGCCCACGACCCCCTGCACGATCTCGTGGACGAGCTCGGCGGTCAGCTTGCTCGGACGGCCGCCCCGCCTACCCATGCGCCCCTCCCGTTCCGCCCGGCGGTCTCCGCGCGGTCCCGCGGCCCTTCCGGTACGGCCAGAGCGGGCACATCTTCGACGCGTAGCGCGCGACCTCGGCGGCGCTGCCCGCCATGCAGTCGAGGCAGAAGAGCCGGATCGCGGCCCGGCGGGATCCGTTCGCGGCCTGCCTGGCCATGACCGGGTGCTTCTCCCTCAGCTCCTCGACCAGCGTCCGCGGAGCGCGATTTCGCGCGTCTTTCGCATCTAGGATCGACGATCGGACGGCGGACCCGGCCGGGGCACCCCCGGAGGGCGATCGCCGCTCCTGCGGCCCCGGCACGCCCGGAATCGCGGGGCCGACGGGCTTCCGCCTCATGAAGCTCTCTCCGCCTTCTTCCCGCTGAACTTCTCGAAGCGGTCCACGATCACGCTCGCGTACAAGGGGTCGATCTCGGCCATGAAGCAGCGCCGCCCGGTCTGCTCGCAGGCGATGAGCGTCGAGCCCGACCCCCCGAACAGGTCGAGGACGTTCTCGCCCCTCTTCGAGGAGTACTCGATCGCCCGGACCGAGAGCTCCACGGGCTTCTCCGTGAGGTGCTGCATCTTCTGCGGGGTGATCTTGCGCACCTCCCACTATGCCGACTTCCGGATCATGCCGCGCCTGCGCCGCTGGGCGGCCTCGCAGGCGGCCTCGCGGCTGCTGAAGTCGGCATAATCCGGGAGTGCGATCCTCTCTCGCGCCGGCGGAGCGCCGGCGAAAGGAGGATCGATGGCACACCCTTCGGGCGTGCGCATGACGGGCCCGGTGGTGCCCCACCAGGACGCGATCTGGGCCTACCTGCTCGCGCGCGGCTACGCGCGTTTCTCGGCGACCAACGTCTTGAGGGTGGCGGCTCACCTCAGCCGCTGGCTCGCGGCGAAGCACCTCTCGCTTGCGGACATCACGTCCGCCCGCATGGATGCGTTCCTCCGGCACCGCCGGAGCCGCGGATACACGTGCTGGCGCAGCCCGAAGGGGCTCGCGCCCATCCTCGCGTGCCTGCGGAGCCGGGGCGCGGTGCCTGCCGCCGAGCCCCCGCGGCCGGACGGCTCCGCCGCGGGTCAACTGCTCCGGGAGTACGCGACGTACCTCATGCAGGAGCGCGGGATCGTGCCCGAGACGGCCGCCAACTATGTCGGCCGGGTCCGCCCGCTTCTCGACGCGATCCGCCTCGCGGATCTGTCGAAGCTCAAGCGGCTCTCGACGGCCATGGTCTCGGGCTTCCTTCTGCGAGAGGTGCGCAGCTCGAGCGTCGGCTACGCGAAATCGAAGGCCACGGCGCTCCGCTCTTTCCTCAACTACCTCCACGTCCGTGGCCTGTGCCGCGATCTCTCCGCTGCGGTGCCCGCCGTGGCGGGACATGGCGGTGCCGGCCTCCCCAAGGCGCTCCCGGAGAAGGACATCCGGCGGCTCCTGCAGTCGTGTGATCGGAGGACGGCGGCGGGCCGGAGGGACTTCGCGGTCCTGCTCCTGCTCTCGCGGCTCGGCCTTCGCCCGTGCGAGGTCGCGGCGTTCGAGCTCGACGACGTGCTCTGGACCCGCGGGGAGATCCGCATGCGCGGGAAGGGAGCCGAGGGGATCCTGCCACTGCCTCACGACGTCGGGAAGGCCCTGCTCGACTACCTGAGGCGCGGACGGCCGGCCTCGACCTCGCGGAGGCTCCTCCTCCAGACCCACGCTCCCTACCGGGATCTCGGAAGGAAGACCGTCGGGTGCATCGTCAGCAACATCTGCCTCCGTGCCGGGTTGCCTCCGACGGGAGCGCATCGCCTCCGGCACGCCGCGGCCACCTCGATGCTCCGCCGGGGCGCATCCCTCTCCGAGGTCGCCCGCGTCCTCCGCCACCGGAGCCTCCAGACGACGGCGATCTACGCGAAGGTGGACCGCAAGGCGCTGCGCAGCCTCGCGCGCCCCTGGCCGGGAGGCGTGTCATGACGGGCCTCCGCAGGGCTCTCGCAGACTACCTCGACCTCCGGAGGTCGCTCGGCTTCAAGCTCACCTGCTACGGCCTGTGGCTCGGGGACTTCCTCGACTTCGTCGAGGAGGCCGAGAGCCCGGTCGTCACGACCGCGCTCGCGCTCGCATGGGCGACCAAACCGACGTCGGCGACGCCCAACTACCGGGCGAGGCGGCTCGGCTTCGTCCGCGGCTTCGCGCTACCTCGCGACCCTCGATCCGAGGACGGAAGTGCCGCCGCCGGATCTCCTCCCGGGCGCGTTCAAGAAGCGGCCGCCCTACCTCTATTCGGAGGCGGACGTGCGGGCGCTGATGGACGCCGCCGCGGAGCTCGATCCGCGCCTGCGGGCCCTCACGTACGGGACCGTGACGGGACTCCTCGCCGTCACGGGCATGAGGATCGGCGAGGTGATCGCGCTCGACCGCGCCGACGTCGACCTCAAGGAGGCCGTCCTGACCGTCCGGGACGGCAAGTTCGGGAAGTCCCGGGAGGTCACGCTCCACCGCACGACCGCGTACGCCCTCGCCGCGTACGCGCGGCACCGGGACCGCGTCTTCCGCGGAAGGAGGATCCCTGCCTTCTTCGTCTCCCTCCGCAACCGCCGCCTTCTCTACCAGGACGTCCGCTCCACGTTCGCCCGCCTCGCGGACCGCGCCGGGCTCTCGCACCGCCGGCGCCCGCGGATTCACGACCTCCGCCACGCCTTCGCCTTCTGGACCCTCCGGGACTGGCAGGACGCGGGGCTCGATCTTGAGCAGCGGCTCCCGCTGCTCTCCACCTACCTGGGCCATGTCAGCCCGTCCACGACCTACTGGTACCTGACCGCGGCGCCCGAGCTGCTCGGCGCCGCGGCGAAGAGGCTGGAGCAGCACATGGGGGACCTCCCGTGATCCCGATCGCCCCGCATCTCCAGGCCTTCTTCACCGAGCGGCTCGCGCGGCAGCGCTCGGCGAGCCCCCACACGATCGCCGCGTACCGCGACACCTTCTCCCTGCTCCTCCGGTTCGCCGAGGCCCGTCTCGGCAAGGCCCCGTCGGACCTCGTCCTCGACGACCTGGACGCGCCGCTGATCGGCGCCTTCCTCGACCATCTCGAGAAGGACCGCGGCAACGGCCCCCGCACGCGCAACGCCCGGCTTGCCGCCATCCGCTCCTTCTTCCGCCACCTCGCCCCTCGCGTGCCGGAGCGGGCCGAGGCGATCCAGCGCGTGCTCGCGATCCCGCAGAAGCGCTTCGACCGCAACCTCGTGGACTTCCTGACGCGCACGGAGATCGCCGCGCTGCTCGGCGCCCCGGACCGCTCCACGCCCACGGGACGCCGCGACCACTGCCTCCTCCTCCTCGCCGTCCAGACCGGGCTCCGCGTCTCCGAGCTCACGGGGCTCCGCATCGGGCAACTCGAGCTGCGCCCCGTGGCCCACGTGCGCTGCCACGGGAAGGGAAGGAAGGAGCGGGTCGTGCCGCTCACGCGACACGCGGTGGAGGTGGTGAGGCAGTGGCTCAAGGCGCGCGGCGACGATCCCGCCGACTTCGTCTTCCCCGCTCGCCGCGGCGAGCGCCTGAGCCGGGATGCCGTCGAGCGGCTCGTCGCGAAGCACGCGACCGAGGCGGCCAAGGGGTGTCCGCCGCTCGCCGCGAAACGGGTTTCGCCTCACGTCCTCCGCCACACAGCCGCCGTGCAGCTGCTCCAGGCCGGCACCCATCAGGTGACGATCGCGCTCTGGCTCGGCCACGAGTCGATCGAGACCACGCAGATGTACCTCGAAGCCGACCTGACCGCCAAGGAGGCCGCGCTCGCGAGGCTCGCTCCACCCGGCGGCACGGCACGGCGCTTCATGGCCGACGACCGCCTCCTGGCGTTCCTCAAGGACCTCGGATCATGCCGCACGGGATGAGATCTCCGCCGCCCGGCGAGCCGCTCCGCTACCGCCGGTCGGCATAATCCGGAAGTCGGCATAATGGCGCTTATGCCGACATCGGCATAACTCCCAGGTGTCGGGGACGTTCGCCGGCCCGAGGAAGCGGTGCGCGGCGCCCTCCTTCCAGCCATAGAAGCACCACTCGTGGTTCCCCATGAAATCCTTGCGCGTCAGGACCGGCCACCCCTTCACCCAGATGATCGCCTGGCTGTAGTAGAGGCCGCTGGCCTTGAGCGCCGGCGGGTAGTTCGCCGCGTTCGCGTACCCGCCCCACACGTAGAACGAGCCGCCGGGGACGAGGACGCGGCTCATGTTGCCGAACCACAGGAGCAGCAGCCGGGCGAACTCCTCGTCGGAGACGAAGTCGTTCTCGAGCGGCCGGTCCTTGGGCCGCATCCGCCCCGTCGGCCTCGCCTTCCCCGGGTGCCTCGCGAGATCGAGTCCCTGGTGGTGCTTGAGCCCCCCGCGACGCCGCGCGCCCTTCGCGTTCGTGAAGCTCGACAGCCCCGCCGCGATCGCGTTGTTCGACCGCGGCTCGACCTTCACGTTGTACGGCGGATCCACCGAGAGCAGGTGCGCCGGCGCGCCGTCGAGGAGGCGGTCCACGTCCTCCGCGCTGCCGGCGTCCCCGCACAGGAGCCGGTGCTTGCCGAGGCTCACGAGCTCGCCGCGCTTCACCGTCGGCTCCTCGGGAGGCTCCGGGACCTCGTCGGGGTCCGTGAGGCCCGGCAACGGCGGACGATTCACGAGCTCGTCCCAGACGGCCTGCAGCGCGTCCTCCTCCGTCTTGAGCCCCGCGATCAGCTCCCGCAACTTCGCGTCGTCCTGCTGCGCCATCGCCGCGACCGGGTCGAACGTCGCGAGGAGCTTCTCGCCCTCCTCCTCCGTCACGTCGAGGAGAAGCACGGGCAGCTCCTCGTCGGGGAGGAGGCCTACGCGAGCATGGCCATCGAGAACCTGGACGCGCCCGTCCGGCAGCCTCCGGCCGATCACGGCGGAGGCGAAGCCGACCTCGCGGAAGATGCCGCGGAGCGCGGCGAGCTGGCTCTCCGGATGGACCCTGGGGTTCTTGGGATGGGGAACCAGGTCGCGCGCGCGGACGCGGACGAGACCCACGACCCTGTCCCGATCTCGCTCATTTCGTCGCAAACTCCTTCCCGGTCCCGAGCTTGCGACAGGGGTACGGGGATCGTAGCACGCGGGCCGGACGGTCCGAAGCGTGCGCGCGAGCGATGCCCGCCGTGCCGGGAGCGCGCGGCTCTACCGGATGCGGTCGCGCATCTCGCGGATGATCGCGTCATCCTGGAACGTCGTGATGCCCGAGAGGCGGTTCCGGTAGAAGTACTCCCGCGCGCCCTCGTCCGCGAGCAGCGCGGCGGCGATCTCGGAGGCCTCGGGAGGGACCTCCTCGGGCACCGTCACGGCCGCGAGGATGACGTCGAAGTCGGGCTCGCCGCCTCCCACGCGCCGCGGCCAGTCCAGGTCGAGCAGCCCCCGCGCGTCGAGCGGCGTCCGCTCCCGGTCGTCGGGCATCTCGGCCTTCGCGGCGAACAGGTCCGCCCAGCGGCGGCGCCAGTCCTCCGCGCGGCAGATCGCGCCGACCGTGCCCCACGGCGCGCCGATCCCCTGACCCTCCGCGCGCCTCTCGGCGTCCCAGAGCGCCTGCGCCTCCGCCTCGAGGTCCGGCGGCGCCCCGCGGAACGGCACGACGTGGGCCGTGCCGCCGCCGCCCGCGCCCCTCCGCACGAGCGTCATGGTGCAGCGCCTGCCGTCGTCCGACCACCGGCCGTAGCGGATCGGCGCGTGGACCCGCTCCGCGCCGGCCGCGTCCAGGCGGCTCTCCCTCCACCTCCGGCGGATCTCAAGGTCGTCCCACCGGAGGGACCCGATGATGAGGACGGCACCGCGACCGCCCGCGGCTTCCCTTCCCACGCCCCCATCATCGGCGCGGGGGGCTCGCCCCGCCACCGCGAAATGCAACAGGTTGCGCCGCGCGCCCGCGTCCACGTATCCTCTGGCCCCCATGACGGCGACCCTGACGATCAGCCTCAGCGACGACGTCCTCAAGGCGCTCAAGGCAGCGAAGTCCATCACCGTCGCGCTGGGCTCGGCGCCCGCCGGCCGGGCCGCGCGGCGCGCCGTTCCCGCCGGCAAGGCCAAGGGCGCCAAGGGCGAGGCCGCGGGCCCCTACCGCGCCGGGAGCCTGCCCGCGAGACTCCTCTCGTGGGCGGGCGGCCGGAAGAAGCCCTTCGGCGTCCCGGACGTGATGAAGGCGATGCGGATCAAGCGGAGCCACGCCTCGATGCTGCTGACCTACGTCCGGAAGCGGGGGGACGTGAAGCGCGTCGGCCGGGGCCGGTACGCGGCCGCCTGAACCGGCCGCGCACGGAGTCCCGCCAGGAGGACACCTCCACCGCGCCGGCGGCCCGCCGACCCGGATCCGCCCTTGCGCGGCGTGGCGCCGCGGGCCGAGAATCACTCGGCGTGGCGCCCGGGTCAGTTGTCACCAGGCCCGGCGTCACCGGGGGCGGGCTCGTGGCTCGCCCCTCTTCGCGGGCGGCCGGCGGCGGGACAGGTGCGCGCCGGACGGTCAGGGTGCGGACGGCGCCGGGCGCCTCGCCGCCAGGTAGTCCGCGAGCCGCGTCATGGCGAGCCGCTGGCCGGCGCCGCCGCGCGCGAAGGCGAGCCCCATCGCGTGCCCGTCGGCCTCGGGCCTCGTCCACACGACGAGGGCCATCGCGACGACGGGGTGCGGGTCGTCCCGGAGGAACACGCCGACGTAGATCTCGGACCCGACCGGCAGCGGCTCGTCCGCGACGAGGCACGCGCCCCCCTCGCCGAGGTCGCGGACCTTCGCGCACCGGATGTCGGTGCAGCTCAGCTGCCTCACGAACATAGCCTGGAGATCTTCGCGCACGCGAGGGGCTGCCCGCCGTTCCTTCACGCGTTCCCGAGAGCAAGCGTAGCCCTCTCCGGCGGCCGGGTCCGGCGCGGATGTCGGGAAGCGCCCCATGCCGGGACGGTTGCCGGGCACGCGTCTGCGCCGACGTCGGGGAAAGTGCGGGCGCCCCGGAGAAGGGGGGATTGGAGGGAGAGGGGCGCCCGCTTCTGCTGACGCGGAAGGAAACCAGGCCGCGCTATGCCCCGCGCCGCGCCGCGGAGTCGAGGATCGCCCGCACCGTGCCCCAGAACCACGCGGCGCCGGTCCGGGGGTTCGGGACGCCGTCCGCGTTGAGCACCGACGCGATCCGGTAGCTCCCCGCGCCCCTCCCCGCGAGACGCTTCATGCGGGCGAGGACGCGCTGCTCCTCCCTGACCTCGACGACGCGCCCCTCCTCGAACCGGAACCCGAACGGCGGCCTCCCCGAGACGCGCCTCCCCTGCCGCCGCAGCTCCGCGAGCGCGACCCGCGTCCGCTCGCCCGCCTGCTCGCGCTCGAGCTGCGCGAGCGCGCCGAGGACGGTCACGACGAACCGCCCCTGCGGCGAGCCCGTGTCGAGCCGCTCGTCGATCGCGTGCAAGGCCCACTCCTCCTTCTCCGCCTTGGCGACGAGGTCGAGGACGTCGCGGGTCGTGCGGGAGAGCCGGTCGAGCTTCACCGCGACGAGCCCGGAGGCCTCCCCCTTCGCGAGCGCCTTGAGCGTCCGCAGGAGCGCCGGCCGGTTCGACGTCCTCCTCGCCGACACGCCCGCGTCCTCCTCGACGCGGAGGAGCGCGAGGCCGTGCGCCCCGCAGTAGGCCTTGAGGCGCTGGCGCTGCGCCGCGAGCGAGACGCCCCTGTCCGCCTGGTCGCTCGTGCTCACGCGCACGTAGCCGATGACGCCGGTTGCCCGCGCCTCGCGCGCCCTCGCGCTACGCACGGCCGATCCTCCTCAGCTCCTCGTGGAAGTCCTCGACGTGGCCGGGCTCGCAGCGGCCCGCCATGTACGCGTCGTGGAGAAGGTCGCCCGCGGCGGAGCAGACTGACCGGCGGCTCCTGGCCGGCGGCGAAGGTGACCTCGTAGGAGGCCGTGCCGTTCAGCTGCGCGCCGCTCGTGTCGTGGTCGGTGTAGTAGTAGCGGGTCTCGTCCACCTTGTTGTCGTAGATGTTCGAGCGGGCCGTCCCGGTGCGGTTGAAGTAGTCCACTCCCCAGGCGGCGTTGTTCGTCGAGCGATTCCAGCCGTTGCCGGCCGGCGTGCCGTTGTGCTTCCAGCGCAGGAACTTCGCGATCACCTTGCTCTCGGTCTCGACGAAGATCGGGCCTCTGTATCAGGGGCACGGCGGGTTGGCAAGCGCAGCAGTCCTTCGGGGTGACACCACCGCAGGGGGTTCGCCTGCGGCGCTCGGCGCTCTTGGCGGTCCCCGGGTCTTCACGCCTGGCTCACGCTGCGCTGGCCGGCAACGAGGTTAGCACGACCTCGCGCGCTCGCCTTGACGCGGTTGGAGTGCGGCGCGAGACTACGAGCGCCCGCGAGGGAACGCGGGAGAGGAGGATCGGCCATGCGCGTCGCGCTGCTTGCACTTGGCATTCTGTTCGTCGCGTCCTTTGCGGACGCGCAGGAGAAGAAGCCCAACATCCTCGTGATCTTCGGGGACGACATCGGCATCAGCAACCTCAGTTGCTACAGCGACGGCCTGATGGGCTACGACACGCCGAACATCGACCGCATCGCGAGAGAGGGGTTGCGGTTCCTGCACTACTACGGCGAGCAGTCGTGCACGGCCGGGCGGGCGGCGTTCCTCACCGGCCAGCACGGCATCCGCACGGGCATGACCAAGGTCGGATTCCCGGGCGCGCCGATGGGGATGAGCCAGCTCGATCCCTCCGTCGGCGGCTTGCTGCGGAGCCTCGGGTACGCCACGGGCCAGTTCGGCAAGAACCACGTCGGCGACCGCAACCCGACGCTCCCGACGGTGAACGGGTTCGACGAGTTCTTCGGCAACCTCTACCACCTCAACGCCGAGGAGGAGCCGGAGTACCCGGACTACCCCAAGGACCCCGAGTACCGCAAGAGGTTCGGACCGCGGGGCGTGCTGGACTCCAAGGCGACGGACAAGGACGACCCGACCGAGGACCCGCGCTTCGGCCGCGTCGGCAAGCAGACGATCAAGGACACCGGACCGCTCAGCCGCAAGCGGATGGAGACGATCGACGACGAGACGAGCGACCGCGCGATCGAGTTCATGCAGCGACAGCACAAGGCGGGCAAGCCGTTCTTCTGCTGGTTCAACTCGACGCGCATGCACCTGTTCACCCACGTGCGGAAGGAGCACCGCGGACGCTTCCAGCACGGCGACAGCGAGTACATCGACGGCATGATCGAGCACGACGAGACGATCGGGAAGATCCTCAAGGCGCTCGACGACATGGGGATCGCCGACGACACGATCGTCGTCTACAGCAGCGACAACGGTCCGCACATGAACACATGGCCGGACGGGGCGATGACGCACTTCCGCAGCGAGAAGAACACGAACTGGGAGGGGGCGTTCCGCGTGCCGTGCCTGATCCGCTGGCCGGGCAGGATCAAGGCCGGCTCGGTCACCAACGAGCTCATGAGCCACAACGACTGGATCCCGACGCTCTGCGCCATCGCCGGGGAGCCGGACATCGTGGGCAAGTGCCGCACGGGGTACACGGCGCAGGTCCAGGGGGCGAGCGTCACCTACAAGGTCCACCTCGACGGCCTCGACCAGTCGAAGTTCCTGACGTCCTTCGAGGGGACCGCCAACACGAACAACGGCGTCTCGAGCGCCCGCGACTGGTTCTTCTACTCCGATGACGACGGGCTGCTGGTCGGATACCGCAAGGGCCCCTACAAGTACGTGTTCTCCGAGCAGCGCGCGCAGGGCACCATGCAGGTGTGGGCGGAGCCGTTCACGACGCTGCGGCTCCAGAAGATCTTCCACATGTTCATGGATCCCTTCGAGCGGGCAGACATCACCTCCAACACGTACTGGAGCTGGCAGCTCTACCACGTGCAGACGATGTACGGCGTGATGGACGACGTGATGGGGTTCGCGACCACGTTCAAGGAGTACCCGCCGCGGTCGTATCCGCCGAGCTTCAACCCGGCGAACATCATGGAGGAGGCGATCCGCCGCCTGAAGGCCAAGCAGGCGCTCGAGCAGGCGTTCCCGATGCTCAAGGACGGCCAGCAGCCCAAGGCGGAGGAAGGGAAGTGACGCCAAGTCGAGCGACGGACGAGACGCTGAAGCAGGAGGGCCGAGCCGCTCCTCGCGACCGCGAAAGAGAGCGCACTGCTACGGTGAGCGACGCGCAGTAGGGGTCCGGGGGCAACGCCGCTGTCCCGGCGCGGATGCGTGGTCGTCGACCACATCCTCGACGTAGACCACGACCACGTAGCCGAACCAGCCGGCCTGCGTCTCGACCCGGGTGCCCGGGACGCCCGGTAGGCGCCGGCGACGGAACTGATCGCCCTCGGCTGTCTCGGAGTGGGGCGTTGCCGAGTCCGCGGCGGCTCGCACTCCGCGGCAACTGCGTTAGCGTTCGCATGGTGAGAACGACCAAGGCCGATCGCCGCACGTCTGACCGGCTTCCCGACGACTTCCCGGGGCTCCTCGCGCGGTCCCTCCACGACGCCGACATCCACGCGGTGCGGATCCGGGATCTCGGCGACGGCGGCGCGCGGGCGGTCGTGGACTTCGAGCCCCAGGTCGGGACCGACTTCTACGCGGGGTTCTTCCTGAGGGGCTTCGGCGGCATGCCGATCATCGCCAGGGTGCGCGTGGCATGGACGATGCCGGAGTTCGAAGGGCACGCGATCGGGCTCGCGTTCCTGTGCGACGGGAACGCGCAGATCGAGTCCGTGCTGCGCATCCGCGACTAACCTCGCCGCGCGGCGGCGTGAGATGGTCCCGGCCGGTTGACCGACCGGCCAGCAGCGTCGCCGCTCGTTCCGTGCGGGGCGCGCCGCCCCCGCGACCACTTCGTCGGGTAGCGCGGCACTGGCGGCGGGCACCGAGACAGTGCTCCTCGTAGAGGACGAGACCGCACTGCGCAAGCTGGCAGGGGACGCCCTCCGCAAGGCCGGCTATCGTGTTCTCGACGCGGGCGACGGAGAGGAGGCGTTGCG
>Ga0187892_10003674_pt1 | contig 27505 bp, 21 predicted proteins | sample MA1701073metaG_FD_139345 | JGI IMG/M metagenome (GOLD analysis project Ga0187892, IMG submission 139345) | Bio-ooze microbial communities from a basaltic lava cave in the Kipuka Kanohina Cave System on the Island of Hawaii, USA - MA170107-3 metaG ... | reverse complement strand
TCTGGCGCATTGGCGATGACCGCCCTGATCGCCCAACGCCTCAACTACCAGTGGGACGACTTCTGGGACTCTCGACCGCTCCATCGGGCCGCATAATCGCCACGAGATTTGGGATGCACCCGCTGAAGCCCGCGGCTCGCTGCGCAAGTTGCAAATTTTTTCGTCGCCGGTTACGGGTCGCTGGCACGCGCATTTGACCTGGATTGACTGCATGAGCGCTGCGTCGCCGTCAGTCGCGGTGAACCCAAAATAGTCGTTTTTGACCGCGCCGCGCTGGATTTTCGCGGGACGCTCCGCGCGCCGTGCCGCTTGCATTTGTGCTCTGACCGTGCGCAGCGCCGGCTGCAACAGGCCCGATATTGCGACGACTGCTGGCGTCAATAGTTCAAGCGGGTCGCAACAGCCTCCGATGAAACGCAACGTCGGTTACTGGTAACCAGAGTTTTCTTTTGGAGACAAACCTTATGGCAACGACCTGGAGAGGACGCAGTGCTTCGCGCTCGCGTCCGGCGTATGGCGCGTACTCGTCCTTTTCGACGCAGTCCGCACCGGGAAAATGGGGGAGATTCGGCGCTGCCAAGCGAAGCAGCGCCAGCAGCAAGTTCAAGAAGAGCGGATTCGCGGCGGCCCCGGCGCCGGCCTACAAGCACGTGGGACACACGTTCCAAGGCAAGATCAACTCCTTCAAGACCTTGTTCCGCCAGACCTTCGGCCCGGCCAAGTTCGGCCGCCCGACCCCCTCGCTGCTCAACAGCTTCGGACATTGGGTGGACAACGGCGCCATCGTGCAGACGTGCAGCGCCGCTCAGGTCGCCCGTTGGGCGCGCCTGAAACACAAGAACTTCGACACCCACAGGCCGACCATCGCCGCGTGCAAGAACGTTCTGTCGGCCAAATTCGGCAAGAGCACGATCAAGGCCGTCGCTCGGGCCAAGAATGGGTCGTTCCTCGTGGCGACCGCGGCGACTGCCCAGGGCAGGCCGTTCTTCTTCCCGAGCTAATGCAGCGGCACACCTCCTAAGCTGTTTCCTACGCCGGTCGCGATGACCCATTGCGACGGAAGCGGAACAGTGGGCGATCCCTTAGGGGGGTCGCCCTTTTTGTTTTCCTCCGGCTTGGCGGAGCGGCTGGTCGATGGAATGGGACCGTGGTAACACGGCCGTCACGAGCTTCTGCCGCCGTGCAACTCAACCGGCGATGCGGCGTTGAAGGCCATGGGTGGCGTCAGTGCGCTCGCCGGTTCCGCGTGGGCCCGGTGGCGTCCGGCGCTCGAGCGTTTCTTTGTGGAGCATGAACATGCGGCGACCAGTTCTAACCGTTCTAACCTTGACGGCGTGTGTGTCGGTGGATGGTGTTGCGCGGGCGGTCGAATCGATCGAAACCCTGGGGACCGTGGAATCGGTCACCGTGTATCGCGGGCAGGCGCTGGTGACGCGGCAGGTCGAACTTCCGGGTCCGGCCGGCCTGTACGAGGCGGTCATCGGCGACCTGCCCGAACGCGTGGTTCCCGGAAGCATTTATGCCGAGCCGGTAAAGGGCGTGGAGGTCCGGTCCGTGCGCTACCGCGTCCGCCCGCTAGAAGAGGACCTGCGTGAGGAGGTTCGAAAGCTCGACCAGCAGCTCCAGGAGCTTCAAGACCAATCGCAGTCCATCGCCCGGCGGCGGCAAGTGCTCATCGAACACAAGGCTTACCTCGGCCACCCGGAGCAGTTCGTCGCCCCAACGGCGACCATGGAACTGACGCGAGGCGTGCTTAACGCCGAAACGTTGCAAAACCTGACATTGTTTATTCTCGATCAGCGCAGCAAGCTCTCTGATGACGAGGGAAAACTTGCGATCGAGGATCGCATCCTGCGAGCGCGGACCGACGTAGCCCAGCGGGAGCGCCAAGCGCTGACCGGCTCCTCTCCGAAAGCGGCCCGCGAAGCGGTCGTTTTTGTAAATGTGACCGAACCGGGGAAGGTCCGCTTGCGGCTTCGCTACATCGTAAACGGGGCCACGTGGACCCCGTCGTACAACGTGCGGACGGACGCTCAGCGGCGACAGGTCATCCTCGAATACTACGCCTCGATCCAACAAACCAGCGGTGAGGACTGGAACAACGTGAGCATGGCCCTGTCCACCGCGACGCCGTCACTGGTCGCCAAGGCCCCGGTCCTCGTTCCGCTCGCCGTAGGCCTGGCCCCGCTCGCCATGGGGGACACGAAGCAATCACGCGAAGAATTAGTGCGGAAGCAAAAGCAGGTGGAAACGACCCGCAACTTCATGCCCCAACAAGCCCAGATCGGCCAGGTGGCGCAGGAGCCGGCCGGGGGTAAGGGGGCGCGGGGGCGAGGTCAAGAAGACCTCGACCGGGAACTTAATACGCTGGCGTGCGAAGGACAACTCCTGGATATCGTGAGCGCTAAAGTTGTCGCCCGGTCGCCGGCGGAGCGGCCGGCCCTTGCGGAAGACGAGGGGCTCAGCGTGACCTATGAACTGGTGACCCGCACGACGCTGCCCAGCCGAACCGATCAACAGCTCGTGCAAATCGCAAGCCTGCCTCTGGAAGGGGAATTCTACCGAGTCGCGATGCCAGTGCTGACCAGCTATGTCTATGAGGAAGCCGGCCTCACGAACACGAGTCCCCTGGCTCTGCTGGCCGGGCCGGTGTCCACTTATGTCGATGGCCGGTTCGTGGGTCATGCCGAAATCCCGACGGTCACGATCGGCGAGCGATTTGCCGTCGGCCTGGGCGTGGATTCATCTCTTCGGGCAACGCGTGAATTGGTCGACCGAACGGAGTCCGTGCAGGGCGGCAATCGTGTGGCCGAATTCAAGTACCGGCTGTCGATCGAGAACTTCGCCGCGGCGCCTATCTTCGTCCGGATCATGGACCGCCTCCCGGTCGGCAAGGAGTCCGAAGTCAAATTCACCCTGCTTTCGTCATCGATCGAGGAGACAAAGGAGCCGTTGTACCAGCAAGTCCAGCGCAAGAAGGGCATCCTCAGATGGGAAATTGAGGTTGCGCCGCAGGCGACTGGCATGAACGCGCAGACCCTCGACTACACGTTTCAGGTAGAGTACGACAAGGGTATGATGATTGCGGGCTTGCCGTCGGCCGGTGATTGACCGGCCGGCTTGCGGACCTGATCCCATCGCGGCGGTCGAACAAAGGGACTGCCGCGATGCGGATGCGCGACGGTTGGACCCGTGAAGATCATCATCGAGCTGGACGGGCCGGTGCTGGACATCGGCCCAGCGTACTACCAGGTCTTTCAACAGGTAGCCGCCGCCGTCGGTTGGTCGCGCATCGATCAGGCGACCTACTGGCGCTTGACCCGCACCAAAGGGCGTGACGCCAATGTGTTGCCCGGCGCCAAGCCGGGCAAGCTCAAGGAATACCAGGCTAGATTCGCCGAAACCGTCGAATCGGACGAGTCGATTGAGCGGTTGCTCCCCCAACCGAATGTCGGCGCGGTTCTCAAAGCGCTGACGGGTTTCTCCACGTGCGTGGCCATTGCGTTAGGGTCCAACGTCGCCGCCCGCCGCAAGGTGCTGGATCGCACCGGGCTACGGCAACACTTCGCGTCCATCGAGAGTTCCTCTGCCGATCCGCGTCGACGATCGGCGGAACTCCGCGTACTGGCCGGCGGCGATCCGCGGACGATACTCGCGGCCGGCACGGACACGATGATCCGACCGGCCGCCGAAGCCGGCGTCTTAGCCGTCGGCATTGCATCGGGCTGCTGCACGCCCGCTCGCCTGCACCAGGCCGGCGCCGATGTCGTCTACCGCGACCTGTCCGAACTGGCCGAGGCAATGGCCGGCGGCGGCAAGGACTTGGTCCGCGCGGGCCTGCTGCCGCCCGCGCTGGGCGGGTAGATCAGCTCACTGCTTGACGCGTGTGCACTCTTGTGGGATATCAACAGGCCATGCTCGACTACACGCCCAACCAGAAGAAAATCATCGAACGCTATTATGACAACCGCGACGACATCATGCTGTCGAAACTGTCCGAGATCGTTACCGATTTGTTTCTGGCCGAGACGGACTCGCAGCGAAAGCGACTCTGGTCAGCGGCGGATCGGGCCATGAAGACCCTGAAGGTACCGGCGTCGGTCGTCAATCAAATCACAAACCGAAAGCAGCCGGATATCCTTGCGGCGCACCTACGGGATTGGCTTGCGGCCGCGAATAAGAGTGCGGGGCGCAATCGGAATAAGACGGCGGGGTGATCAGGTGGCTACGAGTGCCGTATGGACTGCAAGGTAACAAAGTCTCAGGCACGGGCGTGGCGAGTTCGCTGGGCGAGGGTCCATGCCGCGGAGATACGCCGGGACTTTGAGGCGCTTCTTCGTCGACGTCCGTAGACGGAGGGCGTCAAACGAACCTAGTTGCCCGCTGGCCGCGCGTCGGGCAATGCCTTGGCCTGGGCAACCAGGGCGATGAACTCCGCACGATAACCCGAAGCGTCCTCGCCGAGCCCGGTGCTCGCCAACTCCGAGACGTCATCGTAGGTGAGTTCGCCGGCATGGGCGGACCCGCGAAGCAGCATTCCAAACGACGCAACGGCCGCGGCGAAGGCGAAATCGTCCGACGAGTCGTCGAGCGTCAACCGCAGATCGGTTACCGGATAGTCGATCCGCTCACTCACGTCGCCATCTGGGGCCTTGTACCGAAGCTTGACGGTCATCAGCTCACCGTTCGCCGCCACCGGGGCAGTCCCGGCGACGGTCTGATACCTCAGCGGATCAATCTCCGCCTCCTCATCATCAACGCCATCAGCCGCCGCAATCGCGTTTGGATCAACCTCGACAGGGACGTCGACTCCTTCCGCATCAATATCCTCGGGCAGCTCGACTTCCACGCCCACCGGCACGATCTCATAAAGCGCCGTCACGGTGTGCCCGGCGCCGATCTCGCCCGCGTCCTTCGTGTCGTCGTTAAAGTCCCGCGCCCGCAGCATCCGGTTCTCGTACCCCACGAGGCGATACGCCACGACCTGGGCCGGGTTGAACTCGACCTGAATCTTCACGTCCTTGGCGATGGTCATCAGCGTCCCGCCGATCTGATCGACGAGCACCTTCCCAGCCTCGTCCAGGGAGTCGATGTAGGCGTAGTTCCCGTTGCCCTTGTCCGCCAGCTTCTCCAGCGTCGAGTCCTGAAGATTGCCCATCCCGTAGCCAAGAACGCTCAGAAACACGCCGCTCCTGGCCTTCTCCTCGATCAAGCCGATCAAATCGCTTTGGCTGACGATGCCGACGTTGAAGTCGCCGTCGGTGGCCAGGATGACTCGGTTGATCCCGCCCTCGATGAAGTTCGCGGCGGCGGTATCGTAGGCGAGCTGAATGCCCGCACCGCCGTTGGTTGACCCGCCGGCCTGTAGCTGGTCCAGGGCCGCAAGGATCGCCTGCTTGTGATGGCCGGAGGTCGCCGGCAGAACCAGCCCGGAGGCCCCCGCGTACACCACCATCGCCACGGAGTCATCCTTCGATAGCTCGCCAGTCAGCATCTTGAGCGACTCTTTCACCAGCGGCAGCCGGGTCGGCCCCTGCATCGAGCCGGATACGTCGATCAGGAAAACCAAGTTGGCCGGCGGGCGCTCGTCCGGCGCGAATTCCATCCCCTTGATGCCGATTCGGGCGAGGCGATGGTCGCCGTTCCACGGACAATCGGCGACTTCGACATTGACCGAGAACGGATGATCGCCCATCGGCTGCGGATAATCGTAGGTGAAGTAGTTGACCATCTCTTCGATGCGAACGGCGCCGGGCGGCGGCAGCGCGCCTTCGTTGAGTATCCGCCTGATGATCGAGTACGAGGCCGTGTCCACGTCGATGGAAAATGTCGAAAGAGGATGCTGCGCTATGGCGAGGAACGGGCTCTCGACGATTGCGTCGAAGGCTTCGGTGCTGAAGGCGTCCCCGTCCGGCGGCATTCGCAGCCGCCCAGCCTCGACGGAATCAACCCATCCAAGCGTCGATCTTGCGCCGGCGAGGCGTTGCGCGCCTGCCTCATTGGGTCCTGGTGCGAATGGAACCTGATAGCCGTTCGAGCCGTTTTCGCGTGGGTCTAAACTCAAAAAAACGTTGTGCGAATACAACGCCGGAGGCAATGTAGCGAGACCCCCGCCCGTAAAGTTCAAGTCCACGCCCCGTCCTTCGCCCTCCTTCGCGACCACCGTTCCGTCGCCGGGTGTGGGGGCCATTCTGCGCTTGTATTCAGCGCGATTCGATTCTTCCGATAACAATGCCGTCCTTTCAATATCACGGTTGATGCCTTTCGCGTTCTCCGCGCAAACTAATCTGTCGCCACTAGGTCCCAACTCTCGGGCGCGCGAAAGACTGGAAAATGTTCTCGGAATCAGGCTATATCCCGCGCCCACGATGACAACGACTGATGCCGCCAGACTTGCCGGAATCCAATACCTTCGCAATCGCCGTGAACCTGTCGAGTTAGTCTTTGTAGTTGTGCCGATCCCCTGCGGGGTGTGAAGGTCGCTCCCTTGCGGTCGCGGTTCGGATTCCATCAGCCTGCAGCCAAGGCCTCCCTCTGCACGAAGCGTCATAGGCAAGAGAGCGGCCCCGACGGCCGTCGCCTCGATGGCTTGGCGCTGATCCTTGGACAGGCCGATGCGGGCCTCACCCTGCAGCTCTTTGGTCAGCAGGCCCGCGGTTTCACGGATTTCGTCAACCGCCTGGCGGAGCGCCGGCGACCGCTCGACTTCCGTCTGAATCGCGGCCTGCTCAGTTTCATCAAGCTCACCCAATGCGAACGCGGTGAGTTTTGGATCGTTTTTTTCAATGCCCATGTCTTGCTCCTCAGTGCGACGCAGCATGTTCTACGCAAGCGAGCCGCGGGCGAAATACAATCCCGGCTTGCCGGGAGCCCGCGCGGACGTCCGCGCAGGCTAAAGCCTGCGGCTCGCCAGTTGTTCGCGCAACGTGCGGATCGCCGTATGAATCAAAAAACCTACATTGCTGACGCTGAGCGTCGTAATCGCCGCGATCTGTTTGTAGCTCAGGCCGTTTTGAAACCGCAGCCGGATCACTTCCTGCTGCTTCTCCGGAAGAGTCGAAAGCACTCGCATCGCCCCCGCGGCGCCCTCGCGGTGTTCGGCCACCGCTGCCGGGTCGGCTTCACTGGCCGCTCGCACCTCGGCTTGTCCTGTCGTCACGGCTTCCATGCGGCCTTCCTTTCTACGAACATCCAAGGCCCGGTTGCGACAAACGGTAAACAGCCACTGCGGCAGATTCCCGTTGACTTTGGTCGGGTCTTCGCCGCAAAGTCGCAGGAAAGTCTCCTGCACCACGTCGCGGGCCGATTCCACATTCAACGTGAGCCTCGCCGCGTACCGCGTCAGCGGGCCCTCGTACTGATCCAACACCTCGGCAATCCACCCGCGTCCGGTCGCAGGCCGCTCATCGTTCATCTGCTCGCCCCCATGCCGCCGGCGCCCGGTCGGCCCTTCCCGGCGGCCTATTCACCCTATACAACGAACCAACGGTCGCTTTCTTAGACAGCCATCGTACGGCCCGGTTCCCGCGACCCTGCGGACGAATAAAACCGCCCGCCGAGCGAATACGTCTCTGTCATCGCGAGGGTCAGCTCGCCATGAGCCGCTAACCGAGCTACGTATTCTCAGACGGTCCGGTTTGACCGCACCAGGAGCTAGAGATGTTCAGCCAGCTTGTATTCGTCCGGCTCAGAGCCGCGGAAGCCGCGCTTCGCGACGGTCGGCTCGACGAAGCGTACCGGCTGGCCAGTGCTCCGGACCTACGCGGCCACCGACGAAGCGCGGCAGTTCTCGCGGCTTTGACCCAGCGCTTTCTTGAGCGGGCACGAAGCCATTTCCGGGCCGATAGATTCAGCGAAGCTTTAATGGACATCGATCGGGCCGAGGCCGGTGGAGTCATGAAGGATGAAGTCGCCGAGCTACGCTCGAACATCAAGACCGTTGCCGCCGAGGATTATCGGCGAAACCAAGACCGACGGCAGCGGCTTAAGGCCGCCGCGAAACGAATCGAAGACGGTTCCCTGGCCGCAGGGAGGGACATGCTCGAACGGGCCAGCGACGGCGATCACGCCGCGCGGCAGCTTCGTCGCGCAGCCGAGGAACGTGCCCACGACGCGTCCACGATTGTGGCTCAGGCCGACGCACTTTTGGGCCAGGGGCAGTTGGCCGCCGCCGCCGATCGGTTGCGTCGAGCCAAGGCTGTCGACGCTCATCACACAGGCGTGGCTTCCCTCGAAGCCGCCCTCTGTCGTAAAGTGCTTGAGGCCGCCCGCACTGCGTTTACCGACGGTCGACCGAGCCGCTGCACGGCGGAACTCGCATGTTTGCAGGACCTGGGGACCTCGCTGCCCGCTCGGCGCGAGCTCAACGACGCATTGTCCCTGGCGGCCGAGGCGGCTGCCTGTGTCCAAGCGAATCAGTACGGAGAGGCGCGCCGCCATGTGATGAGCCTGGCTCGCCTGCTCCCCGAAGCGGCTTGGATTGAATCGGCTATGGATCAACTCCGCCAGGTGGATGACATACGCACGGCACTCTGTGCCGGCCCATTGGGTGAGCGGATCAACGCCCCCAATATCACGGTCGCCGCCGCGCCAAAGCCGGCGTCGCTCGATGACACCGTCGCTCTCGGCCATCGAGTTGTTCCTGAGGGCGCCTTGCCGGAGCGGCTTCTGCTGCTCGTCGACGGCGGCGGCAGCTATCTCTTGTTGCGAAACGGCCGGGCGTCGATCGGGCGGGCGGCCGGGGACGCACTGGCCGATGTTCCGATCTTCAGCGACCTCGCCGAGCACCACGCGGAGATCGCCCGCATCGATGACGATTACTTTTTGCTCAGCGCCCGTGATGTCGAGGTTGCCGGGAAACTGACCAAGCACGGGCTGTTGCGTGACGGTGATCGCGTGGTCCTTGGCCGCAAGGCGAAGCTGACCTTCCGGCTGCCCAGCCGCAAGAGCCCCACGGCGATTCTGGACCTCAGCGACACGACCAAAATGCCGCGCGACGTGCGCAGGATCATCCTGTTCCAGCACCACGCCGCCGTCGGCGGTGGCGAGACGGCTCACATTCGTTGCCGCCATGCCGGGGCGTCGTTGATTCTATTTGAGCGAAACGGATCGCTGTGGATCCGGCGGCAGAACGATGGGCACGGGGACGTGCAGGCGACGCAGTTAAGGTTGGGCGAGCCGGCGGAGATCGGCGGCGTGAGCCTGGTGCTTGGTCCGTGGCAGACGGGTTCCACGGTACGGAACACCTAGACGCCCACCAGACGGATGGCCCATCCCGGCCCGCCGGGATGGGGGGACGATGTGGAACCGGCGGCGATTTGCCGCTCAAGACCGGTACGAAGCATGGCCTATACTTTCAAACACGGTGACCGCCCCCTGGACGACTACACGATCCAGCGGGCCGTCGGCGCCGGCGGATTCGGTGAGGTCTACTACGCTGTCAGCGACGGCGGCCGCGAGGTCGCTCTGAAATACCTGCGAGAGAATCCCCAAGTCGAACTACGCGGCGTCGGCCATTGCATCAACCTGAAAAGCCCGCACCTCGTGTCGATCTTCGACGTCAAGAAGAACGCACAGGGCGATTACTTCATCATCATGGAGTACTGCTCCGGGCCGTCGCTCCGTGACGTGCTCATCGCCGAGCCCAATGGGTTCCCGCCGCAAAAGGCGGCGTTCTTCCTGCGCGAGATCGCCAAGGGACTGGCCTATCTGCACGACAGGGGCATCGTCCATCGCGACCTCAAGCCGGGCAACATCTTCTACGACGACGGCTACGTGAAGATCGGCGACTACGGCCTCAGTAAGTTTATCGCTCTGTCGCGGCATAGCGCTCAGACCGCCAGCGTCGGAACCGTGCATTACATGGCCCCGGAAATCGGCAGCGGCAACTATTCCCGCGGCGTCGACATCTACGCTCTCGGGGTCATTCTGTACGAGATGCTCCTGGGTCGCGTGCCCTTCGAAGGCTCCAGCATGGGCGAGGTGCTCATGAAACACCTCACGGCCCAGCCCGCGATCGATCAACTGCCGCACCCGTTCGGCCAGGTGATTCGTCGCGCACTCCAAAAGGACCCCAAAGATCGGTACCAGACCGTCAACGAAATGGTCGACGAGCTGCTCGAAGTCGAGGATGTGCAAAAGAGCCTGGCTGGCTTCAGCCCGCAAAGCCTTGACGGTGCGGTCCGCCGGGGCGCCGCCGACCGAGCCGCTTCGCCCATGCCGTCGCCCAACCCCTCCCCAACGCCGATCTCCAACTGGCGCGCGGACGCCGGCCGCCGATACCGCGCTGCCAGGGAGCCGGGCGCTGAGGGCCTAGTGCTGTCGGAGCGGATCGTCAAGAACTTGGATCGCGTGGCGCGCAAGATGGAACGCAAAATGGCCAAGCTGGGCGGCGGGAAAGTGACGCCGCCGCCGATCCCAAAACCCGGCCCGCGGCCCAACTATGTTGCCGGAACACCCTCTACACCGGCCGTAGTGCTACGCAAGAGGCGCAAGATGCTGCTCGGTGTCCTTTGTCTGGGGCTGACCGTCGGGTTGGGAGTACTGGTCGGTGCAACGATGGAGCAAAAGGAGACTGGCGTCGCGACAGCCATGATGGCGATGGGCATGTTCGGCGGCATTCTCCTCTCCCGAAAGGCTGTCGGCTGGTTTGGAACCGATGATGGACCCAAATGGTCGCGGCAACTGGTCCGGGTTTGTTGCTGCGCGCCTCTGATTTTCATCGGTGGGGCTCCGTTGATCGATTCACGCCGCGGCGAGGAGGGCCTGGCCGTCGCCTTGGGGCTTCTGCTCGTGACCCTGTTCTCGGATTGGGACCGTCTACGTCGACGCCAGAGCGGCGGAGAGCTTTGCTTTGGCGCGGCATTCAAGACGGCCATTTTCGCCCTGATGATGTCGGCCATCCCGATGGCGATACAAGAAGCCGACCCAGGATATGTTCTGGTGGCCGCAGGAATCGCGGGCATCGTGTCGCTGATGGTGCAAGCAACCGCTTGGTGGTCGGGGCAACCCGACTCCGGCGCAACCCCAGTCGCTTATCCGGTCGCCGCGGCGCCCTTCGCGCCCGCCGATCACGCGGGCGCACCGCCGACCGAAGCTCGTTCGCCAACTCCGCCGTACTCATGGCCCCCCCCTCCACCGGCGACGCCCGCAGGACAGTGGACCGACATCACCACACAACTACCGGCCCTGCGGCGCTGGGGTGTTGCACGGGGGTTTTGGGGCCTGGTCTCCTTTGCGCTGGCCGGGGGGGCCATCGTGACCTTCCTCGTTCCGCTGATTCTCACGGGCCTCGACCGTGACGACATAACCGCATCCATCATTGGTTGCGTCGCCTGCACATCCGCGATGATCTTCGCCCTTCGAAAGACGACCGCGATACGGCGGTTCGGATTCTGGCGTGAGACGCTTCGTCCGTTCCTGATGTCCGCGGCCCTTTTCGGTGTCGGTGCAACCATCACGGGGATTGCCACGCAATGGTCCGACTGCCACAGCGACGAACAAGTGATGCTGATCGTCGGCTTGGTTTTCTCGAGCTTGCTGCTAATCGTCACCACGCTTGCTCGCGGGAGGAAGGGTCGGCCCATGCCGTCATTTCTTCAGGGATCGGCCTCGCCGCCCGCGCCGCCGGTTGCCAGCCCACCTGTCGCGCCGGCCGCGCCGGGCCTGATGCAAGATTCCGCTGTGTGACCAATCTGGTCGCTTCAGCGGTGGGCCACCCAGCACGTGACACCGTCATTCGCGCGCAAGCGGGAATCCAGGTCGCTTGGAAGGTACTGGACCCCCGCTTTCGCGGGGGTGACACATTTTCGCGGCGTGGGGTAACGTCTCGGGGGTGACGATACGCGCGTCTGGCGTATACTTGCGAAGGGCGTCAGGGAGCTGCGATATCACCTTCGTCATTCCCGCGGAAGCGGGAATCCAGCTCCCGGAAACACGCATGAACCACAAACGGCCCGCCGTCTACGTCATGGCAAGTCAGCGCAACGGCACGCTCTACATCGGCGTTACCAGCGACCTGCCGAAACGTGTTTGGGAGCACAAGAACGACGTGCATGAGGGATTCACAAAGGAATACGGTGTCCACCAACTCGTCTACTTCGAATTGCACGATGATATGCCGACCGCGATTACGCGCGAAAAGCAACTCAAGAGGTGGAATCGGGCGTGGAAGCTGGAACTGATCGAAACGGACAATCCGCAGTGGCGCGACCTGTGGGAGGATATCCTGTAATGCATCGGCCGCACCGCGGCATCCCGTCATTCTCGCGCAAGCGGGAACCCAGGTCGTTGGGAAGGTACTGGACCCCCGCTTTCGCGGGGGTGACGCGCTTTCGCAAGGGTAATGTAACAGCCGCATGGTCTGCGGGCCTGATGGCACTCGGAGGGGCGCAACGATCAACATGACTCCGTACTCTATCCCGGTGCGTAGCGGGCCATAACGGCCTCGGCCGACTTGAGGCCGTCGACGGCCGCACTGACAATTCCGCCGGCATATCCGGCGCCTTCACCCACCGGATACAAATCGCCGATACCGACAGCGCACCGCGTCCCGGCGTCTCGCACGATTCGAATCGGCGCGCTCGCCCTCGTCTCGGGCGCGGTAATGATCGCATCTTCGCCGGCAAATCCCGGATATCGCTCGGCCAGCATCGGCAGGGCTCGATCCAGCGAGGCCGCCAGTGATTCGGGGATCAACCCGCGAATCTCCGTCCACTGCCCGCCGAGCGGATAACTCGTTTCCAATTGGCCATCCGAGCGGCGCCCGCATAGAAAATCAGCCGCCCGCTGAGCCGGAACGCGGTACGTGCCGCCCGTCGCCTCGAAGGCCAGTCGCTCCCACCGTTCCTGGAAAACCAGACCATCCATCGCATCCAATCCGAGCGCCGCTGGGTCAACGGTGATGACCAGACCGCTATTGGCAAAACGTCCCGACCGCTGCGACCGACTGGCTCCGTTTGTGGCGATCAAACCCGCCGATTCATTCGTCGGTAGGATGACCCCGCCGGGGCACATGCAAAAACTGAACACATCGCCGTGCGGTCCTGCAGTCCCCTTAGCCACCAGATGATATTCCGCCGGCGACAATCGTTCGTGACCGGCCGCCTGGCCGTACAGCCACCGGTCGACCAGCGACTGCGGATGCTCGATGCGCACGCCGACCTGAAACGGCTTCGGCTCGATCCTCACCGCGCGCCCGGCCAACATTCGGATCGTATCACGGGCCGAATGCCCCACCGCCAGGATCGTCGGCCCGGCCTCTATCCACGCGACGCCGATGCGCAGGCCGGTCAGACGCCCCGCCTGTACGCGAATATCGTCGACGAGACTTTCAAAACGAACCTCGCCGCCCAGCGACTCAATCTTGCGGCGAATATTTGTGCAGATCGTGGGCAATCGGTCGCTGCCGACGTGCGGGCGGGCGTCGATCAGGATGTCGGGGTCGGCGCCGTGGCGATAGAGCGTCTCCAAAACATCACGACAAAGCGGATCGCCGATGCGGGTGTACAACTTGCCGTCGCTGTACGTGCCCGCCCCGCCCTCGCCGAACAAGAGATTGGAACTGGGGTCGAAATCATGCTCCCGATAGAACCGTTGCATGATGTCGCGGTGGCGGCGGCGAACCTCGCGCCCGCGCTCAAGAACGATCGGTCGGTAGCCCCATTCGGCCAGACGCAGTGCCGCGAACATCCCGCCGGGGCCAAACCCGACCACGATCGGGCGCTGCGGCAGGGGATGTACGCCGAGCCGAGTCGCACGCCGCACTTCGGGCTCAATCCACGCCGCCTCCTGCGGCCGCAGCCGCCGAAGTCGGGAACGCTGGCGGGAAAGCGACTCGTCGAGCGCTACCTCGACGTGGTAGGAAAAATGGATGTCCTTGGCCGTCCCGCCCCGCCCCGTTTTTCTGGCGTCCAGCGATCGGCGGGCAATGGCATACGCCCTGATAGCGCCAACTGTCACGCCCAACCGCCGAGCCACCGCCTCCGGCAGGCGATCTTCAGACTCGTCAAGAGAGAGCGAGACGTTGCGCACCAAAATGGGCATCAACGCTGATGGTAGCCCGCATTCGTACGGCTTGCCATTTAAGGCGGAGAACCGCACGCGACGTCTCAATCGGATTGCAATGCCGCGACGCGCTACGTCGGCGTCAAAGGGCTATCGCCATTTGCGCATCGCTGCAGCGGTAGAGCAGGCTCGACGATTACGGACAGGGCGCTGGGCAGCCAGCGTAGTACGAGGCTCCCCCAAACGCATCCAATATCGCGAGGATGTCTTCCAAATCGATATTGTTGTCCGGCGTACATGGCTGCAAGTCCGCGCTGGAATGCGTAGCCGGCGCGTAGGGAACGCCAAAGCGATCCAGGACGATCAAAATGTCATCCAAATCGACACCGCCGAAGTTGTTGACGTTCCCCCACGTCCACGTCGCAGCGGTGACGATATCGGAGCTGCCGAAACCGCAGTCAGTGCTGACCTCATAGGCAGAACCGGGAACAAGGGCGGCGCCGCGCACGTAGACCGTGCCCCAATCAGCAGGAGTCTGGAACACCGGCGAAACGCCGAGCTGACCGTCCGCTTGGACGTACAGGTTCACGCAGTCAACCGCGGGGTCGCCGCCGGCGCCCCCAACGTGTAGAGCGACTGGCGCTGGACCTGCAGCCGGCGTCACTGTCAGATGGCGCGGGCCGACGGCACTGGACGTTGGCGCATCACACACTTCGGGTATCGTCACATGGACGCTGTCGATAGCCGACTCGATGATGTTGCCAAGCGACGCGGGAGGACCGTCGCTTGCGCCGAACCGAAGTCTAACGGTGCTGGTAAGAGGGATGTAGTCCTCCAATTGAAACGTGCGTAGCGTCCAAGAGTAGGCCGTCTGGGATGTGCCGAGGTTCTCCAGGGTGACCCAGCTTGAGCCATTGTTCTCCGATACTTGCGCCACATAGAAGTCGTTGACATCCTCATCGAGGTCGCGATTGTAATACCACCGGTAGAAGGTCAGTTCAGCCGTGCTTTGTCCGGCGAGGTTAATGACCGGCGAGACGAGATAGGTAACACCGTTGTCGACGTCATCAGTTCCCAGCGCGCTGTTCTGGCCGGTGAAGGCGCAGCCTGCGCCTTCGATGGCGTAGCCCGGTTGGGCGGGTATGTAGTTCACGAGTGTACCGTTGGGCTGGCCGAAGACCCAGGCGCCGGAGGCGGCCGTGCTGCCGGTCCCATTAAGGTTCCAGCCTTGGCCATTGCCGCTCTCGAAGTCCTCCTGAAAGACGGTGACGCGGCACGTATCGGCCGGCTCACTGCAGATATCGCCGCAGATGCCGGCGTTGCGCTGACAAACACCGGCTGCACAGGATTCCGTGCCCGTGCAGAACCGGCCGTCGTCACAATGCCCGTCGGCCGTGCAGGGACAGGAATAGATCTCAACGTCATCCACATACCAGCCTACGATCCCCGTACATCCATCCTTGCCGAACTCAAATCGGAGCCGAATGGTCTCGCCGCCGGAAACGAAGTCGTAGAGGTCAAGCAGGGTGGAACCCCATGAACTGCTGCCGGTCCAGGCGTACTGACCTGCCATCGGGTTGGTGTTGCCTTCGGGCGCTGCGGAGTCGAAGAGAGGTGTATTGTAACCATTGTGCAGTGAGGCCGCAGCCGGAACGAGTTGCCATGCGCCGCCGTTGATGCTGATCTTTACGTTGCCGCCGTCGTAGATGTATTCCGTTCCGATGAAATGAGTGAACGCCAAGGTTGGCCGGCTCAAGTCGGCGGGTAACGCGATTGGCGGACTGGTAAGGAAGTGGGTCCCCGACTCATCGATTGTAGTGCAATTACCGATGTCCGGATCATCGGCAAACCAAGCGGTCCCCGGACGTCCGGCCGGCAGGTCGCTTGACTGAATCCAATCGTATGCGGTCGGCGGCGAACTGTTGGAAACGGTCCACCCGTTGACGCCGCTCTCGAAGTTATCCGAGTAAACGACCGTTCGCGTGGGGCAGTGGATGGGTGGCACGTTGCTGAACGCATCGATGGCCGAACCGCAGCGACCATCTGTATTCATCTCTACGGCCAAAAGCGCCTCGTCGACTTCCTGAGCGTCGGCCGCGGTAAAGGGGCTGGCGGACGGCAGGCCCGTTCGCGGATCGTTGGGAATGGTAAGGATCAAATCCGCCGCGGCCAGATTCAATGCGGAGTAGGCCTCCCTGTAATCCGAAGCCGGCGTCAAGTACGTGGTCAGCGCGCGGTACCAGACGGCCCCCGCTTTGATGGGACCGATTGGGCTGACCGTGTAGCCATTGAACGTCTTACCATCGGTCATGATGGCGAATGCGTGGTTCGCGATTCCGCTACCGCTGTGGACCCCGCCGCCGTCGCCGGCCGGGCACGTTTGGAACGAGCTGAAGTTACGGTCGGGATCGTTGAAACACGGCGGATTCCACATGTCGCGGATGGCGCCGCCGAATCCGCCCGCATCCTCGCCGACCATCCACCGGGTCCCGTCCCCGCAGATGGTGCCTCTGAGGTTGTTGGGCGTATCGCCGCCAGGTCCTGTGGGATGCGCCGGCCAGAACGGGGGGCCGCCGGGCGCGCCGGCGAAGGCGGCATCGCCGTTGAACAGATCAATGAGCTCACCAAAGATGTCAGAGTAGGCTTCGTTCAACTGACCGGGCTGATTCTGGTAGATCAGGTTGGCCGTGAACTGAGTGACGCCATGAGTAAGCTCGTGGCCGACGATGTCGTCGGTCACCAGGCCGCTGCAGAAAACCATCTGCAGGAGGTCAGAGTCCCAGAAGGCGTTGGGGCAAGGCGGGGCGGTGGAGTTTACCGTAGCTACGAGGGTCAGTCCGGCGCCGTCGATGCTGTCTCTGCCGAAAGCGCGGAAGTAATAGTCGTACGTATCGCCGTAGTAGTCGTAAGCGCGATCGACGTCGGTAACGCCCGTGGGGGGCGCGCCCTCTGCGCGAGCAGGAGGACCGGGCAGTGCTGCTGTGCCACCGCCGTTGTGAATATCGCGATTTCGCGCAGTATGGATCAGGCTCCATTGGTCCAGAGTTTTTCCGCTGTGTGCATCGATGAAGAATGCCTCCAAGACGGCGGCGCCGCGCGCTCTGATTACCATGTAGTAAGCCAGGTGGACACCAGCGGGTGGATCCCCGTACCAGCCGGGGTCCACGATGACCAGCTCCCAGCGAACCAAGTCGGCCTCACCGGCCTCCAGGGCGTTTATGGCAATCGCCGTCGCGGCCTCGGGAGTGATCGTGGGTACGGTACTTAATTTCTCGGGAATGTCATAGAAATCGCCATTGGCGGCTACGAAACCGCCGGCCGGGGCTTGATGTACTTTGAGCAGGCCGGAAAAAACAGGAATGCCGCCGTGAACCTGAGTGAAGGTGGTGTGCGTGTATCCAAGCTGGTCTACGTCCGTATCGCGCCACGCAACCTCGGTTTGCGGGTTGGTCAGCCCGAACAGGAGTCCATATGCGCTCAGGAAATCGACAGGCTGGGCCTCTCCCGCCGGGACGGGGACGTCCAACGATCCGCCGTCGGCAGCGGAAACGAATGAGGCGCGGCCAGTAACCGGCGAGATGTCAATCCGCAGCTTGCCTGGCTCGGTTTGCGCATTTGTATGCCCGCACAACGCCAAACCCAATACTGCCGTGATTGCCCAGACGCCCGCCAACCGAGTCTGATGACTAGCTTCCCTACACACCGTTCTACTCCCCTTTGTTTGTAGATTCTGAATCCGATTCTTTAGCGGAGGTCAGCGGCTTTTCAGTATACCCGGCGAAGCGCGAGTTGCAAAGGTGGCCTCTTTGTTGGATTGGGTTTAGGCAAGGGTTTTTGCAGCATGGGTGACGCAAAAGTGACGCCCGCGTCGGTACTTGACAAGTGCGAATCAAGACCTACCGTGGTCTCAGGCAGGATTGTGATGGCTACGGAGGTGCTGAAAACCGGGGGGGAGGCCGACTATGGGGACGCCGTGACGCGTGCTGCGGCCATCCTGTCGAAGGGAGGACTGGTCGCCTTCCCGACCGAAACGGTCTATGGCCTCGGCGCTTGCGTGGATAAACCGGCGGCGGTCGACCGATTGCGCGGTCTGAAATCCCGCCAGGGCGATAAAGCCTTCACGGTCCACTTAGGTGCCGCGGAAAAGGCGACGGAATTCGTACCGGAATTGAGCCTACTCGCACGGCGCTTCATTCATAAGGTGTGGCCCGGACCGGTGACGCTGGTCCTGCCCGTCGATGATCCATCGAAGGCCGCCGTCATGGTGGGGCGGAACGGCGCCGCAGCCGGTACGATGTACTTCGAGCGTACCATCGGACTGCGGTGCCCGTCCGATCGGCTTGCGCATGCGTTGCTTCAGGCGGTCGAAGGACCGGTGGTTGCCACGAGCGCCAATCTGGCCGGCAACCCGTCGCCCCAAACCGGTGCGGACGTGCTACGGGACCTGGACGGCCGCATCGACTTGCTTCTGGATGCCGGACGGACGGAATTCTCCATGCCCTCCACGATCGTGCGCGTGTCCGGCTCATCGTTCGAACTCCTCCGCGAGGGCGTCTACGACGCGCGGATGATAGAAAGGCTGGCGGTATTGCGCGTTTTGTTTGTATGCTCCGGCAACACCTGCCGCAGTCCGATGGCCGCCGGATTGGCCGCTTCCATGATTGCGGGAAAACTTGGTTGCAAGGTTGCGGACTTGCCGGCAAAAGGCGTGGTCGTCGAATCCGCGGGCGTCTCCGGCGGCGCCGGCTGCGCGAGCAACCATGCGGCGGCGGTGATGGCCCGCCGGGGGGTCGATCTCGCCGGTCATATTTCGCGCAGTGTCACCCCCGAAATGCTCCAACAGGCCGACTACGTCTATGCCATGACCGCTTCGCACCGGCAGACGCTCCTGCAAATGGCGCCCCCAATCGCCGACCGCGTCTATCTACTACTGGAAGGGGACGAGGTAGCCGATCCAGTCGGTGGTACACTGGATGACTACGAGCGCTGCGCCCAAACGCTCGAACGCGGGCTCAAGGCGCGATTGCCGGAGATGCTTCTATGAAAGTGGCGCTATCCAGCGATCATCGCGGGTTCCATGCCAAGGAACACGTCAAGTCTTACCTGCAAACCGCGGGACACGCGGTGGTCGATCACGGCTGTGACAGCCCGTCCAGTTGCGACTATCCGGACACCGCTCTGGCCGGAGCGACTTCTGTGGCCAACGGTTCGGCCGAGCGCGGAATCTTCTTCTGCGGAAGCGGAATCGGAATGTCCATGACCGCCAACAAGGTCCGCGGCATCCGCGCCGCCTTGTGTCATGATGAGCTTACGGCGGAAATGTCCCGCCGGCACAACAACGCCAACGTCCTCTGCATTCCTGCCGATCTCTTAGGTGATGAACTGATTCGTCGGGTCATCGACGTGTGGCTGCGCACGGAATATGAGGGCGGCCGCCACGAGCGCCGCCTCCAGAAAATCGCCCGTTTCGAAGCAAACGGGCAATGCGCTCCGCCGCCTTCAAACCCGCCGCGCTGACGTCCCTCCAGTTGCCAGTGGCCAGTGGTTGGTGGCCAGTAGTGGTTCGTTTGTCATTCCCGCGCAAGCGGGAATCCACGTTGTGAACACTGGACCCCCCGTTTTCGCGGGGGTGACGTGGAACTGACCGTTGGCCGCTATATGCCTGCGAAGGCGTCGAGGACGGCTAAGACGTCCTCGAGGTCGATGAGGCCGTCGGGGCCGGGGGAGCCGGGCCGGCCGCGGCGCGGGAAGATGTCGCCGTAGGGGCAGGCCGACAGGTACGGTACGCCGTCCAGGACGCAGAAGATGTCGTCGAGGTCCACAAGCCCGTCGGGGTCGGCGTCGCCATAGATAAAGGTGTAGTCCACGACGTTGACGGCCGTGCCGTCATCGAAGGTGAATCGCGTGGCCGCGCCCGGCGGCAGCGGCCGATTCAGGACGATCTCCACCACCTCCGATGGGCCGTTGTCCAGTCGCCGGGTCGGCGTGACCATCGGAACAATCGGCCCGGGCAGACCGTGAACCTCGACGGTGATGTCATCAATGTAAACGTAGTTGGGCGAGTCGAAGGTGACCGTGAAGCAGTCCATAGCCGAATGGGGCAGCGGCTCGATGTACCCCGCCGGCGGATCGGCCGCGACGATGCGCTCGCTGTAGCCGATCGTCCCGTAGCGAACCATGTCCCACTCGTTGCGGGCGTTGGGAATCTGGTCGCCGATACAGCCGCCGTCACCGCCCATTTGCAGATAGTCGCCGGGACCCACCTTAGCATCGGAACCAACAAGAAAAACCGCACCGTCCACCGAGATCCAATAGTTCACGCCGTCAACAGACTCGAAGCGGTACGTATGAAACTCGTCGAGCCCCAGCCCGGAAACGCCACCGTCGCCGCTGAAGGAGATGGCCGCATTGCCGTACATAAACACGAGATCGTGGATGCGCGCGTAGTCCAGAGTAAACCACGCGTCACAGGTGTAAAAGAGGCGCCCGATCGGGTGATTGGACCGGAACCGCCATTCGACCCACAGCGTGGGGGGGGACGGAAGGGGAGGTCGCGTAACGAGGAGGTCGTAGTTCGCAAAATCGCCAAGGACCGCCCAAGCTAGCCGAAAATGTCCGTTCTCGATGGTTTCGGTGCACGGATTCTCGCAAGCGTTGAAGACCATCCAACCCGCGGACGAATCATAAGGCAGAACCTCCGCATCATAAGTGGAGAGAAGATCGTCAGCCCGTAGCCCTCGAGGCCTCGGCGAAATAAGGAGGGCAACGATCGCGAAGGCACGAGCGATTCGCCCCAACCCTATCATATTCCAGCGCATGCGCTTACAGTGGTGCTGCGCCGCGAGGCCGGGGCTCGCGGGCGGTTCCATACAGACCCGAACACACCCTGCTGCGTAATTCCATCGGTCAGCCCATCGAGGTCGCCGACGGCGGCGCGGACATCGACGTGCTGGATTAGCGGTCAGTAGCCAGTGACCGCTTGGTAGGTCCTGGCCACTGACCACCGGTCACTGGCCACTAAACAGCGCTTAGTGTTTGCCCATTTTCGCAAAGAAGGCCTTGGCCCCTTCTTCGACCTGCTTTGGCGTCAGATCCTGCTTATGTGTCGAGATCTCCCACTCGTGGCCGAAGGGGTCGGTCACTTTTCCGTAACGGTCGCCCCAGAAGGCGTCCATCAGCGGCATTGACACCTTGGCCCCGGCGTCGACCGCCCGCTTGAAGGCCTTGTCGCAGTCTTCAACGTAGATCGCCAGAGCAACCGTCGTCCCTTTGAGCGCGGCGGGTGAGACCCAACGCTCCATCCCCGGATATTCGTCGCACATCATTAACATCGAGTTGCCGATTTTGAGCTCCGCGTGCATGACGGTCTTTCCATCTGGGCCGGGCATGCGTGCAATCTCTTCGGCCCCAAAGGCCTTCTTGTAGAACTCAATCGCCTTGCCCGCGTCACGCACCACCAGGTGCGGCGTGACACTGTGAAATCCTTCCGGAATCGGCTTGACTTTGCCTGCGGCCATCGTCGTCTCCTTTCGATGAATTGGTGTGAAACGGTTACTCGCCGAGTCAACAGTGCTCGGCGGATTGCTCCATATTAACAGGTCGCCGCCACTGCCAGACCGGTGCTTTTGTAAGATTCTGTCGAATCTGCGTCTCGCCCGACGGTACGGGCCCTCGCCGCGAACTTCGGTGGCCGGAGAACGATCCTTGGGAATCCGGCGCCGGCGCGGTATAATTCATCAGCCCTTCATTGGGGCCGTCAGTATGACGAATCGGCGGGAGTTCATGGGGATCAAGGGCGAAATCGGCGTTGCTACCAGGGTGCCCCTCGCCGCTTGGCTTGTCTTTCTGGCCTGTGGGTTACCGATTGCGGCACGCGGGCACGTCCAGATCACCAATCTTTTCCGAGTAGGGGCCGCGCCAAACTACGCAGGGTCCGGATGGCTTGGACAGTGTTTCCTTAACCTCCCTGACGACGCCGTAGGGTCCCTCCTACAGGCTGAGGCCTATGCCGACAAGATTCTGCCCGACTTTACGTTTCGTACTGATTGGATCGATTTTCCGGCCGGTTCGGTGAACGTCGCGCCCGACGCTTCGTTCGAGACATTGGGCGATTTTCTCAACGACTACATTACCGAAGTCTCGGACCCATCGAAGCTCGACGAACCGTTCGGAAATCTACTTTTGCGATTTCGCGGATTGCTAAAGGTGAGTTTCGCCGACGACGTTGACCTACTGCCGGGCCTGCCGATCTGGGTAGAGTTCGGCACCAGCGGTTACGATGGCTACCGCACGGTCGTCGGCGAGACGATCTACCGGCGCCTGACGGTGAGCGCAGGCGACAGCTTCTACCACGAGAACTGCATCGTAGAAACACCGGGTCTCTTTCCGATTGAGATCACTTACTACAATCGTTACGACCGCGACGGGTCGCTGGGGGCGCCGAATGCGGGAATCGAGCTCTACAGTTGGCACGGCGGCGGCCTGCCCTGGCCGACGGGCGCGGCGGTATTGGTTCACGAACAATTCGGGCCGGCGACAATCGTGCCACCTCGTGTCATCTACCAACCGCGGGACATCCTCCCGCTGATCGCGGGCGATTACGACGCCGACGGCGACATCGATCTGGGCGATTTCCGGTGGATGCAAGTTTGCTGGACCGGGACCGACGTGAGGCTTCCGCCGGGATCCGAATGCCGGTGGTTGGATTTGGATAAGGACGAGGACATTGATGGGGTCGATCTGGCTGCGTTGGAGTCTGTGTGGCGAGGGCCATAGCCCTTTTCGACGGGCCAAACGCTGCCATGAGGCTAGACCGAAGGAGGAATAGAATGCGAGGAGAAAGAAGGATGAGGCGATACGCTGCGAGCGCTGCCGCATGGTGCGGGTTAGCCGTGTTGGCGATGACGGCGCCGGCCACGGCCAGGCCCGTTCCCATCGGGAGCAGCACGACGACGGTGAGTTATCCCACGGCGACGGGAGTGGTCAGCTACTCTGGCGATCGAAACTACATGGGAACGGGCTTCTCGGACGCCACGAATCTCGACGGAGCGCCCAACATTCGCACCTTCAATTCGGCGAACATCTACGGCCGGCGGACGGACCTGCAGGCCAGCCATCCCATGTTCAGCCATGTGCTTGGGCCCGACGAATCGTTGCTCGCCCATGCGTTCCTGAAGATCGACAACGGAGCGGAGTACTTTCCCGGCCTCTTACCCGGCAGCGATGTGACGGTGTCGGTCTCGAACATTCGATTTAACGAACCCGTTACCGTCGACCGGTCCACGTTTCTCTTCCACACGCTCTGGCGGGCCGATCAAGCCGACCGGCTCCAGCATCCGTACCACCACCTGCACAATCTGCACACCGCCGACGCTGCTTTTCGCGATCTTGACGATTTCCTGGCCGGAGCGATTTTCAGCGATACCCCCGAGCCCAATTACTTGCTGGGCGATACAGCCCCCGTCTTCACGGGCGAAGGGACCGAGACGCTCGGCTTTTCGATCACGTTCCCGTACAACTTTCTGAAGAACCTTGAGGAGGAAGGACTCCACCCGCCGCCGGCGGGTCTGCCGGCCCCGGGGGGCTTTCTGGAACCGTATCACATCCACTTCGAATACACGGTCGTGCCCGAACCGGGTGTGCTTGTGCTCTTAGCGCTGGGGCTGCCCGTGGTTCACCGCGCAGGCCGACGGCGACGCTGGATAGCCCGTCGCCCCCATCGCGGGTACGTGAGCCGTAGGAAGCCGCCTGCTCAAGGAGAGTGACACACCGCCGGCTGAGGCGGCTCCTCTCGATCAGCCCGAATTTGATTGAATTTGCTTGCAGAGCTTGTAGTAGTCGAGCGCGGTCTGCGCCGCCGCTGACTGGTCCGGCCCTTCGGCGGCGGAGAGCGCCTCTTGCTGTAAAGCTACCGCTTTGTCCAAGGCGCCGACCTGATAAAGGGCAAGCGCATAGGCCGCCGCCGCGGAGCCGCGACGCGGATTGGAATTCTCATAGCCGGCCTTCGCCGCCTCGATGGCCAAGTCCGGGAGACGGCGACTCAAATCATCCGGCTCCAACAGAAGCACGGCCACACGTTCCATCGCCCGGGAGTTGGCTCGATGCTTGGTGACGTGCGCCGTCGCCCACGCCCGAAAATCGGCCGGCTTGTTGAGGTATTCAAAGGAGATTCGCCGGATCGCGCGAATGGCCGTTTCATTGTCCGGCGCGATTTCCAATATCCCCCTCATACCGTCCAGCACCACGGGCCACTGCTCCATCGCCAGCGCCCGACTGAGGGAGTCAAACCGGCGGCTCACTTCTTTTTCAACCTTGGGGTCGTAGGTCCCCGCAACTACACCGTCGATGATGCCTTCCATCGCGTCGTCCAATGGGCTTCCCTGCCAGGCAATCTTGCCATCCCTACCAATCAGAAATGCATGTGGGATACCCATTGCTTGCGCCGCCGCCAGATACGATTGTGTCGTGGCGCCCCGATCATCAACGGCCACCGGGTAAGTCATATTCTGGCCTTGCTGTTTCACGAATTGGCGAATCGCCGCCGGCGAGTTCCCGCGATTGTCGGGCTCGGTAACGCCAATGATGACAAGCTCATTCTTGTGCTTGTTCTGTATTTTATTTAGCCTTGGTACGCTTGCTTTGCATGGCGGACACCAGACGGCCCAAAACTCGATCAGGTGAACCTTCTTGCTAGCGTCCTTCTTGAGGTCCACGGGACCGCCCTGTACCCACTCGGTAATGGCCAGAGCCGGCGCAGGATCACCCACGTCCAGCCCGGCGGACGCCGGCGCGGAGGCGGAAAGGACGAACAACATCGAGCAGCACAAGACAATCGGTTTCATCGTGAAAAGCTCCTATGGATTAAACGATCATACACCCGGCCGCGGAAGGTCGCAAGAGGCTGTGAAAACCCTACGCGAACCGACCCCTCCCCATACCCCCGACTTGGCGAGCGGCCGCTTTTACGCGCGGCCGGTGGCAGCGGCACCCCTGCGTCGAGGACGGCCCGCAATTCTACCCATCAACATCCCAGAACGCTATAGGAGTATCGACCAGATTGCGCGGACCGGGAATGTACCCCTACTTCAGCTTTGCGATGTGCCTGGCGTCGCAGGGAAGACGCTCGTGGTACCGACCGACTGGGTTCCGATAAAAAGGCGTACACCGCTGGACGCTTGTTGTCGGCGATGAGCACAAGAGGGAGGGTCGTCATGTGCGACGAGGACGTCTTTAGGTTTGTCCTGATTCTTGGCTTTGCCGCGGTGTTCCCCGTCGCGGCCTACTACCGTTTGAAGTCCCAAGCCTCCAGGGAAAGGCTCAACCGTCGCGAGGAAGGTCTGTTCATCCTTCTCACTTTGCGACCCATCGCTTTCGTTGGGATGGTCGGCATGGCGGTCTATTTGATCGATCCGGCCTGGATGAACTGGTCGGCGATTCGGCTGCCGCTCTGGCTCCGTTGGATCGGCGTCGGGCTGGGCGCTATGGCCGGCACACTCTTGATTGTCGTCCTGAGAACTCTGGGAACCAACCTTACCGACACGGTCGTCACTCGAGCGCGGCACACACTCGTCACGAGCGGCCCCTATCGATGGGTGCGTCATCCATTCTACGTCGCGTTCGCGCTCGCCGTTGCTGCGAACTCGCTAGTGACGGCGAACTGGTTTCTGGGATTGACCGGCGCGGTGACGATCGGTTTGCTGGTGATCCGAACCAGAACGGAAGAGCAGAAGCTCATCGAACGGTTTGGGGAGGAGTACAGGAGCTACATGAAGCGGACCGGGCGGTTTTTCCCGCGCGGATCGGCCTAGCAGTCGGGTGCCATGGGCGGCTTGTTCGTCACGGTTATTCCGGATCAGGCACTGGCAGCAAGCTGCCAGTGGCACCCTTCTGAAGACTTTCTGTACTCGTCGATCTAGCAAACTGCGCCCATGGCCGCAACCGGACGGTCGGCCAGCTTGCGAAGACGGGAGCAGGCCTCCTCGAGGTCGGCCATTTTCTTGGCGTAACAGAACCGAAGCTGGTTTTGGCCGTCAGCCGGATTTCGATAGAAGGCTGATCCGGGAACTGTGGCCACGCCGACGCGCTGAAGGATCGACTCGGTGGCCGCGGTGGCGTCGGCCCATCTGCCTTCTTCAAAGGAGGCCAGCATGTAGTAGCTGCCATCGGGCACGAAGGGAGTGAAACCGATATCGCGGAGGGCATCGACTGTCATCTCCCGTTTGGTGAGATAGTCGGCCTGCATTTGCTGGTAGTAACGATCCGGGAGGGCCATGCCCGCGACGATGCCGTGCTGCAAGGGGGCGGGGGCGCAGATGTACAGCAGGTCGCTGACGACGGCGATGCGATCGATCACTTCCGACGGGCCGACGCAATAACCAATCCGCCAGCCGGTGACGGCGTAGGTTTTGGACGCGCCGCTCATGGTAATGGTGCGGTCTTTTGCCTCGGGGAACCGGCCGACGCTGACGTGCTCTTTGCCGTAGGTGATGTACTCATAAATCTCGTCGGTGGCGATCCAGGCGTTTTGTTTCGCGGCCAGCCTGGCGATATCGCGGAGCTCGGCCTCGCTAAAGACTTTGCCGCTGGGGTTGGCGGGCGTGCAGATGAGGATCATGCGCGTCCGTTCGTTGCAAGCAGCGGCCAGAGCGGCCGGATCATAGGACCAATCGGGCGGCGACAGATCGACGAACGTGATCTTGACGCCGAAGAGCTTCAGGAGGTTTACGTGGTAGCTATAGAACGGAGAAAAGACAATGCACTCGTCGCCGGGGTTCAGCGTCGCCAGGGCGGCGCAAGCAAACGAGCCGGCCGAGCCGACGTTGACTACGATTTGTGTTTCCGGATCGCAGTCAATCCCGTTGAACTCGCGCATTTTTTTGGCGATGGCGGTGCGTAACTCGATAATGCCGCGAAGGTTCGTGTACGGGGCCTTATCCTCGTCGATCGCCTGCTTGGCGGCGCGTTTGACGGCGTCGGGCGCGGGTTGATCGCAAACGCCTTGGGAAAGATTGACTCCGCCCATCGCCGCGCAGATGGCCGAGTAACGGCGGATGTCCGACTGCTTGATCGACCGGACTCGGTCGGCCAGCGGTCTTTCGTTCTTGATCTTGTCTGCCATCGTCATTCCTCCTGAAAGCTGCCCGGCCATCCTGACCCCAAAAACCCCCGCCCAGGCCAATTGGCCTCGATCGGGTAGACGTCCAGTATACGCCGGCGACAAGCGTTCCACAAACGAAACGAGGCGAAGTAGCATTGACCCATTCGCCTTGATGCGGTATTCCCTACAAATACGCCGTTCTATCAATCCGACGGCTGGTGACTTGGAGGTTTCTATTATGCGGGTTATTTCTTGCCCCCGGCGTGGTACTGCTCCATTCGCGGCGGTGGCGCTTCTTGTATTCGTTACAGGCGCCTTCGGGCAGACTCTGGTCTTCCGGGACGTGCAGGTGTTTGACGGCGCGCGGCTGACCGGACCAACCACTGTGGTTGCCCAGGACGGCGT
>Ga0187892_10003673_pt1 | contig 27507 bp, 30 predicted proteins | sample MA1701073metaG_FD_139345 | JGI IMG/M metagenome (GOLD analysis project Ga0187892, IMG submission 139345) | Bio-ooze microbial communities from a basaltic lava cave in the Kipuka Kanohina Cave System on the Island of Hawaii, USA - MA170107-3 metaG ... | reverse complement strand
CGATCATCGCAGCGGCCGACCTGGATGAGGCCATCGCGATCGTGAACGCCATCCGCCGTTGGGTCTCGGTGGGGTTGCATACGAGGGACATCCGCAGGGCGTGCATGGCGGCGGGGCAGATCGAGACCGGCACCGTTCACGTCAACCCCGCGGCACCCGGCATCGAGTTTCGCCTTGCGTTTGGCGGCGCGCGTCAGGGCCGGGGCGACCATCGCCCGGGAAGCGGCACCACGAGGATCGATCACTTCAGCGATCGCAAGACGCTGTACCTCGACTTCGGCGCGCCGCGTTCGCACCCTCGGGCCGAGAAGTGAGTCGTCCCGGAGCTCGGGCCCGGCGGTCCCTTTACATCGCTTTCGCTTTGTGTTATAGGAGGGCAGGGATGCGACATATGCGTCAGAGGTGGCTGATGGGGATCGTCGTGGCCGGGGTCGGTTCGATCCTGGCGCTGGGCATTGCGGCGGGCAAGCCGCCGATGGCGCAGTTGCCACGCCCGAGGTCGGCGCCGGAGGCCAAGATCACCAACTTCCATCTGGTCGAGTCGAAGGCCGGCGTGAAGCTCTGGGAGATCTGGGGTGATCTGGCCGAGGTATTCGAGAAGGAAGGTGTGGCGCACGTCACCAAGGTGTCTCGCCAGGTGGCGGTGGTGTTCCATTCCGAGGAAGGGAAACTGACGTCGCAGTCGGACAAGGCCACGATCAACATGCGGACGAAGGACGTGCGCTTGCACGGGAAGGTGCGAGCGACATCGGAGCAGGGGAGTACACTTCAGACCGAGTCCCTCCACTGGTCGGCTGAGGATCGTCGCCTGTACACGCCGCTGGCGGTCACGCTGGCGAAGGGCGGGCTGGTGAGCCGAGGGGTCGGGATGGAGGCGGAGACCACCCTGGAGCGAGTACGGCTGTTCGGTCGCGTGCGATCGCGTGTCGCCCCGGACAGCAAGGAAAAGGTGATCCACGAACTTCCTGTGGCACGAAAAGGGAGGACCTGATGAGCTGTCGTACCTGGGTCGTCTCGGGCATCGTGGTGCTCGGCCTCGGCCTACCGTTCGGCATCGGATTTGCGCAGGTGAAGCCGAAGGAAGGCAAGCCGATCACGATCACGGCTGACCACCTGGAGGTGAACCGAAAACTGCACAGAGCGCTCTACACGGGAAATGTCATGGCCGACGATAAGAGCAAGTGCATGGTGATTCTTTCCGACAGAATGGAGTTCCTCTTTGATGACAATATGGAGCAGATCCTGAAGGGGGTGGCCAACGGGAACGTCAGGATCACGACGGGGGATCGGCGGATCACCTCCGAGCAGCTCGAGCTGTTCCCGGCAGAGGATAGGGCCGTTCTCACGGGCGACCCCAGGGTGTGGCAGGACAACGATCTCGTGACCGGGACAAAGATCACCCTTTTCCTCAAGGAGGATCGGGCCGTCGTCGAGAGCGGCCCCGCGAAGCGCGTAACCGCCGTGCTCTACCCCCGTCAGGAAGGGACGGAGCAGGCGAGTTCGGGGGCGAGCGAGAAGCCCGGAAAAACGGCCACGGCGAAGAACGGGTGTTGAGTCGGGATGCAGCGGACCCTTCGGACTGACAGTCTGGTCAAGTCGTTCAAGGGTCGGACGGTCGTAGCCGGTGTCAGCATCAGCCTCAAGGCCGGGGAGGCGGTTGGCCTCCTGGGGCCGAACGGCGCCGGGAAGACGACGACGTTTTATATGGTCCTTGGATTGCTCAAACCCGATCGTGGTCGCGTGGTGCTGAACGGGGAGGACATCACTGATCTCCCCGTGTATAAGCGGGCGCGAAGAGGACTGGGCTTTCTTCCGCAGGAACCCTCGATCTTTCGCAAGCTGACCGTCGAGCAGAATCTCATGGCGATCCTCGAGCTCCTCGACCTGACGACCGAAGAACGACGACAACGCCTCGAGGCTCTGCTCCAGGAGCTGGATCTGACGCATCTGGCGAAGAGTAAGGCCTATACGCTCTCCGGCGGCGAACGGCGCCGTGTGGAGATCACCCGCTCCCTGGTGACGGGCCCTCACTTCATGTTGTTGGACGAACCGTTCGCCGGGATCGATCCGATTGCGGTGGCCGACATCCAGGGTATCATCGCCAAACTGAAAGAGAAAGGGATCGGGGTTCTGATCACCGATCACAACGTTCGGGAGACGCTCCAGATCGTCGATCGCGCGTACCTGATTCACGAGGGGCAGGTTGTGGTGTCGGGGACGGCGCACGAACTGGCATCCGACGGGCGGGCCAGAGAGATCTACCTCGGCGACCGGTTCAGCCTCTGAGGACGGGACAGCATGGCCTTTGAGACAAAGCTCGCGCTGCGGCAATCCCAGAAGATGGTCATGACGCCGATGCTGCAGGAGGCCATCAGCCTGCTGCAGCTTTCTCGGCTGGAGATGCTGCAGGCCCTCCGCCAGCACCTGGAGGAGAATCCCGTACTGGAAGAGGTGGCGGAGGGCACGGAGGAAATGGATGACCGGCCGGAGGCCGGCGATCCGCTCGAGGAGCCGGCGGCCGCGAGTAACGGAGAGGCGTCGGTGCCGGAGATCGATTGGGAGAGCTATCTCCAGGATGCCTCGGACTATCGCGCTCCCATTGCGCGCGAACAGGTCGAGCAGTTGGACAGTGAAAGCCTGCTCACCAGGCCAGGCACCTTGGATGACCACCTCCTGTTCCAACTCCACATGACCATCAGAGACCCGGAGCTGCTCAGGCTGGGTACCGTCATCATCGGCGATCTCGACGACGGTGGGTATCTTCGAAGCAGCGTCGAGGAACTGGCGGCGCTCGTCGGCGTCTCGCCGGAGGTCATGGGCGCGGCGCTCCGAGCTGTCCAGGGCCTCGACCCTGTCGGGGTGGGTGCGCGCGACCTGCGAGAGTGCCTGTTGCTTCAACTCGAGGCGCGGCCGGATCGGCATGATCTAGCCGAGATGATCGTCCGTGGCCACCTTCACGAGCTGGAACGCCGCCAGTTGAGCAAGATCGCCGACGCGTTGGGCGTGTCGTTCACGCAGGTCCAGGAGGCGGTGACCCTGATCGCCTCGTTGGAGCCGAGGCCGGCGACAAGCCTCGGCGGCGAAGAGCCCCGTTATATCTCTCCCGATGTACACGTTCACAAGATCGATGGCCGGTTCGTCGTCACACTGAATGAAGACGGCCTTCCTCGCCTCCGGATCAATTCCTATTACCGCAGGATTCTGTCGAAGCGAGAGGCGTTCCCGCGAGAGGCCCGGGACTATGTCGAGGAGAAGATGCGGTCCGCCCTGTGGTTCATCCGGAGCATCGAACAGCGGAAGCGAACGCTGGTCAAGGTGGCCGAGAGCATCGTGAAGGTTCAAAGAGCCTTTCTGGATCACGGCATCTCGAACCTGAGGCCGTTGACGCTTCGCGAGGTCGCGGATGATATCTCCATGCATGAGTCTACCGTCAGCCGGGTCACCACGAACAAGTATGTCCAGACCCCGCAGGGGCTCTTCGAGCTGAAATACTTCTTCCACCGCGGCGTCCCCTCGACGGGCGGCGACTCCGTCTCCTCTCTGAGGGTGAAAGACCTGGTTCGCCGATACCTGACCGCGGAGGATTCCCAGAAGCCCCTGAGCGACCAGAAGATCGTGGAGATCCTGGCAAAGGTCCACGGCGTCGAGATCGCACGCCGGACCGTGGCCAAGTACCGTGGCCAGCTCAAGATCCCCTCGTCAAATCGACGTCGCCACTCCATCTAGCGATCTTGCCCGCCCCTCCCGCAGGAACATCGCGCATGCGCATCACCGTGACTGCTCGCAACCTCGAGATGACCGACGCACTCAGGCGCTACGCCGAGGACAAGGTGGTTCGCCTCCAGAAGTTCGTGGACCGGATCACCTCCGCACACGTCGTCCTCTCGATCCAGAAGCATCTGCAGATCGCCGAGGTCACCCTTCACGTCCGGGACCTCACGATCCGAGGCGAGGAGTCGAGTCATGACCTGTATGCCGCGATCGACCGAGTCGCCGACAAGATCGAGCGTCAGATCGTGCGCTATAAGGAGAAGATTGTCGCGCACGTCGGTCGAGCATCCGGCCGATCGCGTTATCGGCAGGATGTCTTGTCTCCAGAGGCCGAGCAGTCTCCCGAGAACGGGCCGCGGATTGTGCGGACGAAGCGTTTCGCCATGAAACCACTGTTTCCGGAGGAGGCCTCGATCCACATGGAGCTGCTCGGTCACAGCTTCTTCGTGTTCCGGAACGCTCGCACCCAAGAGGTCAACGTGCTGTATCGACGGCAGGATGGAGACTACGGCCTGATCGAGCCTGGGGAGTAGCGCGGCCGGCCGGCATGGTCGTCGTGCGCAGAGAACGGACGGTGCAGGGTGAAGGCCGCTGACGTCGTCATCATCACCGGGATGTCGGGAGCCGGCAAGAGCCAGGCGATCAAGTGCCTGGAGGACATCGGCTTCTTCTGCATCGACAATCTCCCGACCACCCTGATCCCGACGTTCGTCCGGCTCTGCACACAGTCGGAGCGTGGCATCCAGCGCGTGGCGCTGGTCATCGACGTCAGGGGCGGGGAGTTCCTGAACTCGTTGTTCGACATCCTGGCGATGCTGAAGACCGAGGGGCACGTCGTCAGGATCGTGTTTCTGGACGCGCGCGATGAGGCGCTCGTTCGACGTTTCAGCGAGACTCGCCGCCCGCATCCGCTGGCGGTCGGCAAGTCGGCCCTCGCGGGAATCAGCGCGGAGCGGCAGATGCTCGCTCGCCTCCGAGATGAGGCCGACCTCATCGTGGATACGAGCGCCCTGACTATTCACGAGCTGAAGCAGTTCGTGTCCCAGGCGTTTCTTGCCCAGCCGGCCCCGGCGAGGATGGCCCTCTCGTTCGTCTCCTTCGGGTACAAGTACGGACTTCCGTTCGACGCCGACCTGGTCTTCGACACGCGGTTTCTTCCCAGCCCGCACTTCAGCGATGACCTGCGAGCGCTCACCGGCTGCGATCCCGAGGTCGGCCAGTTCCTGATGAAGGCCTCGGCAACCAGGCCTTACCTGGACCGCCTCACAGAGTTCCTCGATTTTATCGTTCCGCTCTGCGAACAGGAGGGTCGGGCCTACCTGACCATCGCATTCGGTTGCACCGGCGGACGGCACCGCTCGACCTTTCTGGCTGAACATCTGGCCGCTCACTTCCGGGAGCGCGGGCACCCGGTCAACATCCGACACCGCGATATCGAGAAGGGTTGAGCCCACCCCGCCGAAGCGCCCGGAAGGCTCGACAACCGAACAGACATGGGGCGTTCCGTGTGCCGCTCTGGGCCTTGACCTGAGACCCTCGGGGAGGAGCGAGGAGTGGCAATGGGTCTGGCGGGCAGGATCATCAGGATGGGCGCCTGCGATGGCCCCATGAACATGGGGCTGGATGAGGCGCTCGCGAGCCTGTGCCGGGACCACGCCGTGCTTCGTTTCTACGAGTGGGATCCTCCGGCCGTTTCTATCGGGTATTTCCAGCGGGCGGCGGAGATGGACCTGGCGACCTGCCGTGAGGCCGCGATTCCGCTTGTCCGGCGGCCCACAGGCGGCCGGGCCGTCCTTCACGGGCACGATCTTACGTACGGCCTGATCCTTCCGTTGAGAACGCCGTGGACCGACTACTCGGTCGCCGAGAGTTACCGCCGCATTAACGGATGCCTGCAACACGGCCTCCAGGGGCTCGGCATCCCGGTCAGCATCGGGACCGAGTCCGTGGGGCCCGGCCCTGCGCAGTCGCCGTTCTGTTTTTCCGCGATCGTTCAGCACGAGCTCATGGTCGATGGAAGGAAACTGATCGGCTCGGCGCAGCGGCGGTTCGCCACGGCCCTTCTCCAGCAGGGGTCGATCCTCGTGGATGCAGAGCCTCCTGCCCTTCTCGCTCGCTTGCGGGGTAGCGGGCGAACTCACCGGGCGGAGTCGCCGGGGTCGGTCACCTCGTTGCGGGAGGCGCTGGGACGGCGTCCGGATCGCGCGGAGGTGGAGGCGGCGATCGCCGGAGCGCTCGGCTCGATGTTGGAGATCCGGTTTGGAGAGGGAACGATCGAGCCGGGAGAGCTCGGGCTGGCTCGCAGGCTCGTCGAGACTCGCTACGCCTCGGATGCGTGGACGTTTCGGCGATGAATGGCGCCTGGGATGGTCCTTGACACGCTCGTTTTCCGTCTGCTACGGTATCCCTGACGTGCGCCGGGAGGCGCGTTTCAGGTGGGGACGCAGCGCCGGGAGTGGGAGTCGTGAGGCTCGACAAACGCAAGGCGACTCAAAGGGCGACTGCCCTGGTCCAGGAAGGGCAGTTGCAACAGGCGATCGTCGAATACGAGGCGATCCTCCGGGCCGACCCGTCCGATCCGTCTCTGTATAATACCCTGGGCGATCTGCATGCCAGGATCGGATCGATATCCGAGGCGATAGCCTGTTACCTGAGACTCATTGACGCGCTGCGGGCCGACGGCCTTCGTTTTCGCGCGATCGCACTCTATAAGAAGATCGTCAAGCTCGAACCCAATAACCTTGAAGCGCTGCTCGCGTGCGCGGACCTCTATGCCGAGGAGGGGCTTCAGGCAGAGGCCAAACATCAATACCTGTCCGCGGCAGAGCGGGCGTTGAAGCTCGGCTTCGATAAGATGGCGCTGGAGCTGTATGAGCGCTTGAGCCGTGTGGAGCCTGGAGATGCTTCGATCGCGGCCAGGTTGGCGGCGCTGCTTGCGAGAGATGGCAGGCGGTCGGAGGCCGCCGATCTTCTCGGTCGCCTGGCGGTGGAAGCCCGCACGAACGGACGAGACGACCACGCCGGGCTCCTCTACCAGCAGATGGTGGAAACGTGTCCTGAGATGTTTGCCGGCTGGTACTGCCTCGGTCGCCTCGAGTTCGAGACAGGCCGGCTGCGTGAGGCGGAGGAACACTTGCGGCGAGCGTCGGAGATCGACACCGCAAGCCCCCTCCCTCACCTACTGCTTGGACATCTGTACCGGCGGCAGCAGCGATCCGATTCTGCCAAGGCGGCCTGGCAGGCGCTCCTGCAGCGTGACCCCGAGCACACGGAGGCCCGTCATCTCCTGGGTCAGCTCTGTCTGTCGGAGGGTGAGACCGAGGCGGCCGTGAGAGAATACGATGCCGTGGCCGGCAGCCTGGCCGACTCCGGCGATCTGGATCGGGCCATCGCGCTTCTGGCCGAGTTAGGACCTGCCGCTGACCACCCGCTGATTCAGGAGCGCCTCGGCGAGTTGCTTGCCCGGTCGGAGCGGCCGGCCGAGGCTAAGGCTGCGTACGTCAGAGCAGCCGAGCTGCATCTCCTCGCCGGCCACGATGACGAACAACGACGGGTCTTGCGCCACATGCTCGCGCTCGATCCGGACGATTCGCATGCCGCGGCGGCGTTGGCACAGGGTCCCACCGACGAGGATGTGTCGGTGGTGGTACTGGACGAGCCAGTGCCGTTCGTCGGTCCATCGATCATCGCCACACGACCGAGCGAGTCGGAGGCCACCTGGTCGCACGAGGGAGCACCCAAAGCGGACGAAGAGGCGCGCTGGATTCTCGAGGTTGAGGGCCAGGGTGACCTGAGGCTCAATGAGGCGACGGATGAGGGGCCGGCACCGGCGCCCACGGCGGCGGCTGGTGACGGCGGCGCGGGGGAAATCGAGCCGACGGAGCTGCAGGGTGTTGAGAGACCGGACAGCGTGGAGGCCTTCTCCGCGCTGCTCGCCGAGATCGAGGGCGATGAGGCGGCGGATCAGACGCGCGGAGACCCAGGGCCGTCGGCTCCTATCGGCCGATCGATCGAGACGGGCGATGCCCATTATAACCTGGGGATGGCGTATCGTGAGATGGGGCTCCTCGACGATGCGATCGCCGAGTTCAGGCGATCCACGGCGGATGAACGGTTCGGGGTTGTCGCCCGCCATATGGTCGGGCGCTGCTTCCTGGCGAAAGGTAAGCCGGAGGCAGCGATTCACGAGTTGACCGAGGGGCTGTCGAGAGCCAGTCGGCCTTCCGAGGAGTACCTGGCGATCAAGTATGATCTGGCGATCGCCTATCAATCGGTCGGGGACCTCTCCAGTGCGAAGACGATCCTCGGCGAACTCGTTGCGGAGAGCCCATCGTTCCGCGATGTGAGACCCAGGCTCATGAAGCTGAGAGCCCAACTGGAGGGTGACGCGGTCGGCCATCGGACCCGACGACGAAAAACCGACGGGGCCCGAGGAAAGGGATCAAGCTAGTGCCGCACCAACTATCTCTTCCTCACCTCGCCCTCTGGTGCGGCACTTCCGCTAGGGGGGCAGGCCCCCCTTCGGCGCTCGGCTCTCGCCTCGCTGAGCACCCCCCAGGCGTAGGGGAGCGTCTCCCCTACCACCCCTCAGCGCCCCTCGCGGGACCTTGGCGTACTTAGGAAGATCGCGTTGGAGGAGCGCTAGGGTGCGAGTTGCGCAAGACTCGAAGGGTCCGGGGGCCTCCCTGAACCTCCCGAACAAGCTGACGTTGGTGAGGATCTTCCTCGTGCCCTTCATCATCGTCTTCCTGGTTGCAGGAGAGAAGGTCCCGAACTACACGGCGTGTGCCATCTTCCTGGCCGCCGTCCTGACCGACTGGCTGGACGGCCTCGTCGCACGCAGCAGGCGGCAGGTCACGACGCTCGGCATGTTGCTTGACCCGATCGCCGACAAGCTGCTGATCTCCACCGCCCTCATCGCGTTGGTGCAGGTCGGTCGCGCCCCCGCCTGGATGGTCGTCCTGATCGTCGGGCGCGAACTCGCCATCACCGGGTTCAGGACAATCGCCGCCTCGCAGAACGTCATTATCCGGGCGAGCGGGTTCGGCAAGTACAAGATGCTCGCCGAGGTGGCGGCGGTGACCCTCCTGATCCTCGATTGGCCGCCGCGGCTGACCTCCATGTCGCTTCCCTCCCTCGGGCTTCTGTGCCTGTGGGCCGCGATGGTGCTGAGCGTCGTCTCCGGCGTCGACTACTTCCTGAAGTTCTGGAAAGGCATCGACCTCAACCGATGAACTCTCCGCCATCAGGGGGTCAATGAGTACGCGCCTGTGGCTGGTCGTCGTCGGCTATCTGCTCGGGTCGATCCCATTTGGCCTGCTGATCGCCAGGACGTCACAGGGCGTCGATGTCAGGCGCGTCGGCAGCGGCAACATCGGCGCGACCAACGTCCTGCGCGCGGCCGGCAAGGGCGCGGCCGCCTTGACCCTCATTCTCGATATGCTGAAGGGCTGGGCCCCCGTCGCGTTGACGAGGAGCCTTGGGGAGCCGGACGGGCTGGTGGCCGCGGTCGGATTGGCGGCGTTTCTGGGCCACCTCTATCCGATCTTTCTTGGGCTTCGGGGAGGGAAGGGTGTCGCCACGTTTCTGGGCGTCCTGCTCGCCTTGAATGTGAAGGCCGCCGTTCTGGTCGCTGGCGTCTGGCTGCTGACAGCCGCGCTGATCCGCTATTCATCCATCGCAGCCCTCGTCGCGTGCGCGATGTCGCCCCTTCTCATCTGGTTGATCGATGGCCGGCCCCCCTATGTCGTGCTTGCGGTGGTGCTCGCGGGCTTCATCGTTGTCCGCCATCGAGAGAATCTTAGACGCCTCCTGGCGGGAGAAGAGTCGAGGATCGGGCAGGCAGGGGGCGACCGTGCCCGGCGCGGACGTGCCTCGGCGGGATAACCTGGGGCTGTAGGAGGCCGGATGGCCCTTATCGTCCAGAAGTACGGCGGGACGTCGGTTGGCGACGTCGAACGCGTCAAGCGGGTCGCCCGCCGGGTGATCCAGGCCAGGCTTGCGGGGCACGATCTCGTGGTGGTTGTCTCGGCGATGGCCGGCGAGACCGACCGGCTGCTGGCGCTCGCGGCCCAGGTATCCGACTCGCCGGATGAACGGGAGCTCGACGTGATCCTCGCCACGGGCGAGCAGCTCTCCATCGGGCTCCTCTGCCTCGCGATTCAACAGAACGGGCAGAAGGCGCGATCCTTTACCGGAAGTCAGGTCAGGATTCAGACCGATACCGCCCACACGCGGGCCAAGATCCTGAGCATAGAGGCCGATAGGGTCAGACAGGCCCTTCGGGAGGGCGCGATCGCCATCGTCGCGGGCTTTCAAGGGGTGACGGCCGAGGACGAGGTGACCACGCTGGGCCGGGGAGGGTCGGACCTGACGGCGGTGGCGATGGCGGCGGCGCTGAAGGCCGACGTGTGCGAGGTCTACACCGATGTCGATGGAGTCTATACGGCCGACCCCGACGTCGTCCCGGAGGCGAGGAAGCTTGCGAGGATCTCCTACGACGAGATGCTGGAACTGGCCAGCCTGGGGGCAAAGGTGCTCCAGGCCAGGGCCGTTGAGTACGCGAAAAATTACGCGGTGCCGATCCACGTCCGGTCAAGCTTCAACATGAGCCAGGGGACCCTGGTCGTCCAGGAGGATGCGGAGATGGAGAAGGTGGTGGTCTCGGGGATCGCCTACAACAAGAACGAGGCGAAGATCACCGTGCTCCGCGTGGCGGATCGGCCGGGTATTGCCGCCAGGCTGTTTGGCCGCGTCGCGGAGGCGGCCATCGTCGTGGACATGATCGTCCAGAATATCAGTCAGGATGGCACAACCGACATCTCGTTCACGGTGCCGAACGCCGATTACCAGAAGACGATGCAGATCGTCTCCGAGGTTGCCAAGGAGATCGGCGCGCAGCAGGCCGTTGGGGATGAGAGGATCGCCAAGGTGTCGATCGTGGGGGTGGGGATGCGGACCCATTCCGGCGTTGCCGCGAGGATGTTCGAGGCCCTCGCCCGGGAGAAGATCAACATCATGATGATCAGCACGTCGGAGATCAAGGTCTCGTGCGTCATCGACGCCGAGTACGCGGAGCTGGCCGTTCGGGTCCTGCACGACGCGTTCGGGTTGGCCGAGGGCGCAACCGTCGAGGAGCGTTGGTGAGGGTGGCGTACACGAGGCGGGAGGCGGTCGTCGCGGCACTCGTCGGCTTGGCACTGGCCCTGATCATATGGGGTCCGGTCCTGCTCCGCCCCCTCGGGTACGCGCCTCCGATCGACCTTCGAGCCCTTGCCCTGCAACACCGGGCGGAACCCCTCCATGCCCATCTCTCGCGGGCCCCAGCCAGGGTCGCAAAGGCCGCGCCTAGTTCACCCATCGACATCAATCGCGCCGACGTGACGGCGCTTCAGACGCTCCCGGGCATCGGCCCTACGTTGGCGAGGCGCATCGTCGAGCACCGGCGTGCGCGCGGCCGGTTTGCGAACCCTGATCAGCTACTGGAGGTCGAAGGAATCGGTCCGAAGCGATACGAGAAGCTCAAGTCCTGGGTCGAGGCCCGCTGAGCCATGGCGTATCGCGTCCGCCTGGAGTTGTTCGAGGGGCCGCTGGACCTGCTCCTGTACCTGATCCAGGTCAATGAGATCGACATCTACGACATCCCGATCGCGAGGATCACTGAGGAGTACCTCGGGTGCCTGGCGACCATGCAGGAGCTCGACCTCAACGTCGCCGGGGAGTTCCTCGTCATCGCCGCCACCCTGATCCACATCAAGTCGAAGATGCTCCTCCCGAAGGAGGAGCTGGAGGGAGAGGAGGGGTCCGACGAGGATCCGCGACGGGAACTCGTCGAACGATTGTTGGAGTACAAGCGGTTCAAAGACGCGGCGATGACGTTCGAGGCGCTCGAGTCGCGCCAACACCTGCTCTATGCCAGGCCCGCCGGCCTTTCCACACCCACGCCGGAGGGGCCGCTCCAGATCGGCCTCTCGGAGCTCCTGCGGGCCTTTGCAGCGGTCATGCAACGACTGCCGGAGCCGGCGGCGCTCGACATCTCGCCGGAGGCGGTCACCGTCGGCGAGCGGATGGTGGCCCTCCTGGACCGGCTGTCGCTCGAGAGCCCCCTCCCATTCGGCGCCCTGTTTGAAGGGACCCTGACCCGTTCGCTGCTGATCACCACGTTTCTCGCGCTCCTCGAGCTGCTCCGCCAAGGCTTGGCGCGGGCCCGACAATCCGAGCGGGACGGGGAGATCATGCTCTATCGTACGATGGAGGGATCGGAGGGAGGGAATGGACACCCTGACTGACCTCGACCCGATCGCGATCCTGGAGGCCCTGCTGTTCAGCTCCGAGACGCCCGTCCCTCTGCATCGGATCGAAGAGGTGTTCGAGGGGCGTTCGACAGCCGACGTCATCGAACTGCTGAACGCGTTGCGGGAGCGATGCCGGCAAGGGGACCGGGGGCTCGACCTGATCGAGGTGGCGGGCGGGTATCGGCTCGTGACGAAGCCCGAGGCGGCCCCATGGATCCAGCGGCTCCAGGGTGCCAAGCCGGCCAGGCTTTCGAAGGCCGCCCTGGAGACCCTCGCGATCATCGCCTATAAGCAGCCGGTCACGAGGTCGGAGGTCGAAGCGATCCGTGGGGTGATGATCGATGGGGTCCTGAAGACGCTCGTGGAGCGGGATCTGATCCGAATACTCGGGCGAAAACCGGAGGTGGGGCGGCCGATCCTCTACGGGACGAGCCGCAGCTTCCTCGAGTACTTCGGGTTCAGAGACCTCTCGGAGCTCCCGACCTTGAAAGAGATCGAGACGCTCGCGCCTCTGGCGACCGATGAGGAAGCGTCCGGTCAGGCGGTTCATGAAGCAGGCAAGGCGGGCTGAGGCGCGTGGACCGGGGCAGGAGCGGCTCCAGCGGTTTCTCGCCCGCGCCGGATTCGGGTCCCGCAGAAGTTGCGAGGCACTGATCCTGGAAGGGAGGGTGCGCGTCAACGGCCGGCCGGCGTCGAAGCTCGGGACAAAGGTCACGCCGGGCATCGATTCGGTCACATGCGATGGCGAGCGGGTCGCCCCGCAGGACGAGCAGGTCTATCTCCTGCTCCATAAGCCGAGCGGCGTGCTGACCTCTCTCTCGGATCCGGAGCGGCGGCCCGTCATCCCTGACCTGTTGCCGCGACGGGGATTGCCCCGGCTGTTTCCGGTCGGGCGTCTCGACTACCGGACGGAGGGTCTGCTGCTCCTGACGAACGACGGGGCGCTGGCACACGCCCTGATGCACCCCAGCTTCGGGATCGAGCGGGAATACCTCGCCAAGGTCCGCGGTTACCCGACGCCCGCCGGACTCGCCAAGTTAGAGGCAGGCGTCGCATCGATGGGTGAGCGGCTGCGGGCCAAGGAGGCCCGGGTGTTCAGGTCGGGGGTCAGCTCATCGTGGCTGACACTTGTCGTCCGGGAGGGACGGTATCACGCGATCAGACGGATGTGCGAGGCGATCGGACACCCCGTGGTGAAGCTCAAGCGCGTCCGGTTCGGCACGATCGTCTTGGGCAAACTGGCAAGGGGGGCCTGGCGAAGGCTCTCCGCTCGCGAGGTCGCGGGCCTTCGCCGCCTTGCCGCCAGAAAAATCCCTTGATGGGGCTCCGTGTCTTTCGGTATAGTACGCAGGCACGTCATCCGTGCGATCCCCGGAGAGGCGCATGAAGATCCCGATCCTGAGGCGCAAGATCGATGAGATCGATTCAAAGATCCTCTCGCTCCTGAATGAGCGCGCCGACCTCGTTGCCGAGGTGGGGGGCGAGAAGGCGAAGGCGAAGATGGACCTTCACGTCCCCCAGCGGGAGGAGGAGATCTTCAGGCGCCTGATTCGCGAGAACAGAGGACGCTTTCCGCGCAAGGCGATCCGGCCGGTGTTTCGAGAGATCATCTCCGCCTGCCGCTCGGTCGAAGGTCCCCTCACGCTGGCGTACCTCGGTCCGGCGGCAACCTTTACCCACCTGGCCTGCATCCGGCGGTTCGGCGTCTCCGCCCATTTCGTTCCGGTCCGGACGATCGCGGAGGTGTTCGCCGAGGTAGAAAAAGCCAACGTGGAATACGGGGTCGTGCCGATCGAGAATTCCAGCGAAGGGGTGGTCAGTCACACCCTGGACATGTTCGTCGATTCGGAACTGAAGATCTGCGGCGAGATCTTGCTGGAGGTGTCTCACAGCCTGCTGTCCAAGTCAGGGGAGCTCAAGCGGGTCAAGAAGATCTACTCCCATTCTCACGCCTTCGCGCAATCTCGAAAGTGGCTGGAGGCCACGGTTCCGCGGGTGCCCCTCTTCGAGGCATCGAGCACCGCGGCCGCGGCAGAGCTGGCCTCGAGGGAGCCGGCGGCAGCAGCGATCGCCAGCGAGCTGGCCGCGAGTCTTTACACACTTAAAGTCATTTCGAGAAAAATTGAGGATACCCCTCATAATTTCACGAGATTTTTGGTTATCGGGCAAAAGATCTCTTCGCCCACTTCCCGCGACAAGACCTCCCTCATGTTTTCGATCAAGGATCGGGTCGGGGCCCTCTACCGGATCCTGGAGCCGTTCGCTAAGCACCAGATCAACCTGACCAAGATCGAATCGCGGCCGTCCAAGACCAAGGTCTGGGAATACATCTTCTACGTCGATATCGAGGGGAACGTCGCGGATGGGTCGGTCAAGGCGGCGCTCTCGACCCTCCAGGAGGAGTGTCTGTTCCTGAAGGTGCTCGGCTCGTATCCAAAGGATACGTTGGTCGATGCCGGAGAGGCTGAGTAGCCCGATGGCCAGGTCGCTCGAAGAGTTGGCCTCCCCGTTCCTCAAAGGGCTGATCCCCTACAGTCCGGGAAAGCCGATTGAGGAGGTGGAGCGGGAGATCGGGATCAAGGGGGCGATCAAGCTCGCGTCGAACGAGAACCCGCTGGGCCCGTCGCCGCTGGCCTTGCTGGCCCTCCGGGACGCGCTTCCGGAGAGTCACCGGTACCCCGATGGCGGCGGCTACTATCTGAAGCGCGGCCTGGCGGCGCGTCTCGACGTGACGCCGGAACATCTGATCCTGGGCAACGGCTGCAACGAGATCCTCGACCTGGTGGCCCGCTGCTTTCTCCTGCCGGGGGATGAGGTGGTCATTGCTGACCCGGCCTTTGTGATTTACGGCATGCTTGCCCAGCTCCAGGGGTGCAATCGGGTCCTGGTGCCGCTGAACGACTGGACCCACGACCTGGAGGCGATGGCGAGGGCGATCACTCGAAAGACGAAGATGGTCTTCGTGGGCAACCCGAACAATCCCACTGGAACGGTGGTGAAGCCGGCGGCGTTCGAGGCGTTCATGCGGGCTGTCCCAAAAGAGCTCATTGTGGTGATCGACGAGGCCTACATCGAATATGTCCCGACTGAGCTCGTCCCGGATTCGGTGGGGCACGTCAGGCGGGGACGCTGGGTCATCGTGCTCAGGACCTTCTCCAAGATCTACGGGTTGGCCGGCCTGAGGATCGGCTACGGCATTGCCACGCCGTCTATGGTCGAGCTCCTGGACAGGGCGAGGGCGCCATTCAATGTGAATGCGCCGGCGCAGCGGGCGGCGCTGGCCGCGCTCGATGACGAGGAACATGTGGCCAACAGCCGGAGCGTCAACGAACAGGGGATGGCGTACCTCTCGACCGAATTGAGTCGGCTGGGACTGCCCTGTTCACGCTCCGTGGCGAACTTCCTCCTCGTCGATCTCACACGCGATGGGCATGCGGTGGCCCAGGCGTTGCTTCAAGAGGGTGTGATCGTCCGCCCCATGGGGGGCCGCCAACTCGCAACCCATGTCCGCGTCACGATCGGGACGCCTCAAGAGAACGAGCGCTTCATCGCGGCGCTGCGCACGGTACTGTCGATCGGCGGATGACGTGCATCGGTCAGAGAGGTGTGGAGGGGTGTGTCTCACGGGCGGCCCGGGCCGCGCGGACGGGAGGCCACCATGGGAGCGGGTGAGCAGGTCCGGGAGTGACACTCGGTCATGATCATTGTGCTGAAGCCACATGCGACTGACGCCGAAATCTCGCAGGTGATCAAGCGAATCGAAAGCGTCGGCTTGACCGCCCACGTCTCGAAGGGGACGGAGCGGACGATTATCGGGGCCATCGGCGATGAGCGTACGCTCCAAGAGGCGCCGCTGGAGGCGTTCCCGTTCGTGGAGAAGGTCCTCCCGGTCCTCCAGCCGTACAAATTGGCCAGCCGCGAATTCAAGCCTGAGGGCTCCACGATCAACGTGGACGGGGTGCTCGTCGGCGGCAAGCGGGTGGTGGTCATGGCGGGGCCTTGCGCCGTCGAAGGACGCGAGCGTCTCCTCGAGGTCGCCAGGTGTGTGCGGGCGGCCAACGGGCATATGCTGCGGGGCGGGGCGTACAAGCCCCGGACCTCCCCGTATGCCTTCCAGGGGCTTGGTGAGGAGGGGCTCAAGTACCTGACGGAAGCCAAGCGGGAGACCGGCCTCCCGATCGTCACCGAGCTGATGGATCCGCGCGAGGCGGGGGCCGTCTATGAACATGCCGACCTGATCCAGATCGGGGCGAGGAATATGCAGAACTTCAAGCTGCTCAAGGAGGTCGGTTGCCGTCGAAAGCCGGTGCTGCTCAAGCGAGGGATGAGCTCGACGTTGAAGGAGCTGCTGCTGGCCGCCGAGTACATCATGTCCGAGGGCAACTATCAGGTCATCCTCTGTGAGCGCGGGATCAGGACATTCGAAGACGCGACCCGCAATACCCTCGATCTGTCGATTGTGCCTCTGATCAAGCGGCTATCGCACCTGCCGGTGATCGTCGATCCGAGCCACGGGACCGGGAAGCGTGAACTGGTTGCTCCCATGGCGCTGGCGGCGGTCGCCGCGGGTGCCGACGGGATCATGGTGGAGGTCCATCCCCACCCCGAGGAAGCCCTGTCCGACGGCCCGCAGGCCCTCCTCCCGGCCGCCTTTACGAAGTTGATGGGCGATCTTGACAGGCTCGCCGCCGCGGTGGGGCGGACCCTGTGACGCTGCCGCCGGGTGCCGATTCAGCGTTCAACCGCAAGCTGCGATCCGCGCCGTTGTTCGATCGCGTTGCCATCATCGGGGTCGGCCTGATCGGGGGAAGCGTGGGGCTTGCGTGTCGCGCTCGACGATTGGCGAATGAGATCCGAGGGGCTGACCCGGACACGGAGCACCGCAAGGCGGCCATGGCGCTGGGATGCGCGGACGAGGTTGTGGCGGATGCCGGTGCCGTCGTCGAGGGCGCCGATCTGGTCGTTCTCGCGACTCCCGTCGGCGTCATCCCGCGAGCGCTCGAGCAGATCCTGCCCCATCTGGCTCCCGGCGCGGTCGTGACCGACGTGGGAAGCGTGAAGGCTCCGGTGGCGGCCGCCATGGATCGCCTGCTCCCGAAAGGGCAAGGAGTCCCGGGCCATCCGATCGCCGGACGGGAGCGGTCGGGGCCGGCCGCGGCGTCCGCCGAGCTGTTCGTTGGTTCCAGGTGCGTTCTTACGCCGACGGTCGCCACCGGTTCCGCCGCGCTGCGGCGCGTGCGAGACCTCTGGAAGGGGCTCGGGGCCGAGGTGGTCGAGATGAGCCCGGAGCGGCATGACCAGGTCTTTGCCGCCGTCAGCCACCTGCCCCACATCGTCGCTTATGCGTTGATGGGGGCTATTCTCGATCTGGCGGACGACGGCGAGAAGGTGCAACAGTTCGCGGCGGGCGGGCTCAGAGATTTTACGCGGGTGGCCATGAGCCATCCGGTCATGTGGCGGGACATCTGTCTCGCGAACCGCTCGCAGATCCTGGAGATGATCGGGCGATTTCAGAGCGCCCTCGACCAGCTGGTCGCACTGATCAGCGCCGAGGACGGAGACGGGCTGTGCCGTCAGTTCGCGCGGGCGCGGACAGCGCGAGAAACCGTCGGGCGGAGTGAGGAGAGCGGGCCATCGCACGGCACGCCGTGAATGAAGAGCGAGAGCGGGCGCTTCTCGTGGGCCTCCATCGAAAACGGCTGCCGCGATGGGAGGCGGAGGAATCCCTGGCCGAACTCGGTCGGCTGGCAGAGTCGGCCGGGGCCGCGGTGGCCGGTACGGTCTTACAAGAGCGCGACGCGCCGGACCCTCGGTATCTGATCGGGAAGGGAAAGGCCGAGGAGATGAAAGCGCGATGGCGGGGCATGGTCGATCTCGTCGTCGTGGACGGAGAACTGTCGGGCTCTCAACAGCGGAACCTCGAAGGGCTGACCGGATGGAAGACGGTGGACCGCCCATCGTTGATCCTTGATATCTTTGCCCAGCGAGCGAAAACTCGAGAGGGGAAGCTACAGGTGGAGCTGGCCCAGCTTGATTACCGTCTTCCGCGCCTGGTCGGACGCGGGGCCGACCTGTCCCGCCTGGGTGGTGGCATCGGGACCCGCGGCCCCGGCGAAACGCAGTTGGAGACCGATCGCCGCACCATCCGCCGCCGGATGGCCAAGGTGAAGGACGAGTTGGCGCGGGTTCGCCGTCATCGCGCGATGCTCCGGCGGCATCGACGTCGTCACGCGATGCCGATCGTGGCGCTGGTCGGGTATACGAACGCCGGAAAATCGACCCTCTTCAATGCCCTCACCCAGTCGGGGGTTCGAACGGACGACGCCCTGTTTGTGACGCTTGACCCGGTCCTGAGACGCGTGACGGCCTCCGATGAGTTCTCGTTCCTGCTCTCGGATACGGTGGGGTTCATCCGGCACCTGCCCCCGGAACTGGTGGCGGCGTTCAAGGCTACGCTCGAGGAGTTGAACGACGCCGATCTTCTGCTGCATGTGATCGACGCCAGCCATCCTCATAATACGATGCAGCACAGGGAGACGGTCGATGCGATCCTGGGGGACCTCGGCCTCTCGGCGAAGCCGGTCATAGAGGTCTGGAATAAGGTGGATCTCCTGCCTCGAGACGGGGAGGACGCGGTCGTGGGCCGCGGTGGCCCAACGCCGCGCGTGGCCGTCTCCGCGTTGAAGGGTTACGGCCTGGAACGCCTGCGAGGTCTTGTGCGAGGTCTGCTCCTGGCGGCGGCCAGCCGGGGCGCGGGCAGCTCGGCGCATCGACCCCTCGCCGCTCGCGCGTAGGTGCGGTGGTGAATCTCGCAAATGGCCTTACGATCCTCCGGATCCTGATCGCGCCCCTCATCTCGATCCTGCTGGTCTACAAGTTCTGGAGGCTCGCGTTGGGGGCGTTCCTCCTCGCCGGGATCACCGATGCGCTCGACGGATTCTTTGCGCGCTCGAGGGCCCAGCGCACTGAACTCGGCATGATCCTGGATCCGTTGGCCGACAAGCTGCTGCTGTTCGCCGCCTTCACGACCCTCGTGTACCTCCGCCTGATTCCCCGATGGCTGTTCATTATCGTCGTGAGTCGCGATCTCATCCTGATCGGCGGCTTTCTCGCGGTCTACGTCGCCACCGGGAAGAGCACGATCTCCGTCTCGCGGGCCGGGAAGCTCACGACCGGGTTGCAGGTGGCGACGGTCCTGGGGACGGTGGTGACCAAGGTCATGGGCGGCATCGAGCCGTATCTTCCGGGGCTCATTGCGATCACCGCGGTGGTCACCGTGTTCTCCGGTGTGGAGTACGTCGTGAGGGGGACAAGGCTCCTCAGCGCCTGAACGAGGCCCGGCGGCCCTTTGGGAGCTTCGCGAGCCGCCGGCGCAAGCCTGGGAGGAGGACCGTATCCCGAACGGCCCCGATCGCCTGGCCGTCGGTGATGGTCCCTTGCCGGTAGTCGATCACCGCCCGCCCGGTTTCGAGGTCCACGCTGACGGTGGTGACGCCTTCGAGCCCCTCCAGGGCTCGTCGCACGCGATCCGCTCAGAGGCTGCAGAGCAGGCCCTCCACCTTGAGGATCTTTCGCCGGCGCCCTGTCGCGCCTGACCGCGGGCGGTCAGAGAGGGTCCGCGCGTCGGGGTTGACAAACAGGTTCTTCGGCTTCATAGGCCTTCCGGTTCTCCCTTCTCACGTACACTATCTCTAAATGCCAAGCGCTACAAGATGAAAACCGCGAACACGAATGGCCGCGTCGCCAACGGGCGTGAAGGTCCAGGCGGCCGATCGACGTCGTCGCTTCCAATCGTCGCGATCGTCGGGCGGCCGAATGTGGGGAAATCGACCCTGTTTAATCGCCTCGTGGGAGGGCGCAAGGCGATCGTCCACGACCAGCCCGGCGTGACCCGGGATCGGCTGTACGCGACGGCCACGTGGCGGAGCCGCACGTTCGTCCTCGGCGACACGGGAGGACTCGATCCCGGTGCCACGATGGGACTTGCGGCCCAGGTGCTGAGACAGGTCCGGCAGGCCCTCCAGGAGGCTGCCCTGATCGTGCTCGTCGTCGATGCCCGCGAGGGGGCCTCCCCGCTCGACCTGGAGATCGCCAGACTTTTGCGACGGGAGGCGCGCGCGCGGATCATCGTCGTAGCGAATAAGGTCGATCAACCGGCGAGCGAGAGCTTGGCGCCCGAGTTCTTCCGTCTGGGGTTTCCCGATGTCTTTCCGGTCTCGGCTGAGCACGGGCTGGGCGTCGCCGAGCTGGCCGATCTGCTCGTCGAAGCGCTGCCATCGGCGGCTGCCGAGACGGGGCCGAGGGGGATCGCGGTGGCCGTGGTGGGGCGGCCGAACGTCGGAAAATCGTCGTTGGTCAACCGGATCCTCGGCCAGGATCGGGTGATCGTGAGCGAAGAGCCGGGCACCACGCGCGACGCCATCGACACCCCCTTCACCTATCGCGGGGCGAGCTACATCCTGATCGACACGGGCGGCATCCGGGCGCGCGCCAAGGTCCAGCGTCCACTCGAGCGATTCAGCGTGCTGCGAGCGCTCCGGGCGATGGAGCGATCTGATGTCGCCCTGATCGTATTGGACGGGGAAGACGGCGTCATGGAGCAGGACGCCAAGATCGCGGCCCACGCCCAGGAGTCGGGCTGCGGCGCGATCCTGGTCGTCAACAAGCGCGACCTGATGCCACAGGGTCGCGAGGCCGAGCACCAGCGCCTCCAGCAGGTCCGGGACCGGCTCAGGCATCTCGACTACGCGCCGGTCACCTTTGTCTCGGCGCTCACGGCCTCTCGGGTGGCGACGATTCTGCCGCTCGTGAAGCGCGTGGCGGATGAGCGCGCGCGCCGTATCCCGACGCCGGAGCTCAACTCCCTCGTCGGTGAGGCGGTGCGGACGCATCCACCCCCTTCGCGCGGCAAGCGGCCGATCCGGTTCCACTTCGCGACGCAGGCCGCCGGCCCGCCGCCCACCTTCCTGCTCTTCGTCAGCGACCCGGGTGCCGTCCCGATCGCGTACCAGCGGTATCTGGTCAACCAACTTCGAGAGGCGTTCACTTTCGCCGGAGCGCCGATCCGTCTGGTCTTCAAAGGCAAGCGGCGCTGAATGGAGCTATCCCTTGACAGTGGTCGAGGCTTCATGATAGCGTCCGCGTGTTCAGAAACGGGGAGCGCGGTATCGCTCGCCCGACCGTCTCCGACGATTCCCCCTGTCTTACAGCAGCGTTCAATTGATAACGAGTGATAGCACGTATGGTGGGTCTCCGCATTCGTGAGAGACGGCCGCCGAGGGGAGTATGCCGAACCGTGAGAGGTGAAAGGGGCCGCACATGACGGGAAGTCAGCCACCGAAAGAAGGGCGCTCGATCGCCATGCAAGACGGGCGGCTGCTCGTCCCGGACGTTCCGATCATCCCGTTCATCGAAGGGGACGGGACGGGTCGTGACATCTGGCGGGCATCGGTTCGGGTCTTTGACGCATCCGTCGGCACGGCGTACGGCGGAACGCGCCGCATTGCGTGGCACGAGGTCTACGCGGGGGAGAAGGCATTCAATACGCTCGGGACGTGGCTTCCCGACGACACGGTCGAGGCGTTTCGCCGCTACGTGGTCGGGATCAAGGGGCCCCTGACGACGCCGGTGGGCGGGGGGATTCGGAGCCTGAACGTCGCATTGCGCCAACTATTGGACCTGTACGTCTGCCTCCGGCCGGTCCGCTACCTGCGAGGGGTCCCGAGTCCCGTCAAGCGTCCCGAGCTGGTCAACATGGTGATCTTCCGGGAGAACACCGAGGACATCTACGCGGGGATCGAGTGGGAGGCCGGATCGCCAGAGGCCAGGAAGGTCATCGGCTTTCTCCAGGCTCAGATGGCGGTGAAGAAGATCCGGTTCCCGGACACCTCGGCGATCGGGATCAAGCCGGTGAGCAGGGAGGGGAGTGAACGCCTCATCGAGGCAGCTATCCGATACGCCCTCCGGGAGAAGCGGAAGTCCGTCACGCTGGTCCATAAGGGCAACATCATGAAGTTCACGGAGGGGGCCTTCCGGGACTGGGGGTATGCCCTGGCGGCCGCGAAGTATCGGAACGAATCGGTCAGCCTTCGGGAGACCTGGATCCTGGAGAACAAGGAGAAAAACGCCAACCTCACGGTTGAGGAGAATGCCAGGGCCATCGATCCCGGGTATAAGGATATGACGCCAGACCAGCAGGCGACGGTCCGCAAGGAGGTGGAAGCGGCGCTTGCCCTGTGGCCGACCCACGGCGATGGGAAGTGGAAGCGCAAACTGCTGATCAAGGACACGATCGCGGACATCACGCTGCAGCAGACCATCACGCGCGCCGACGAGTTCGACGTGATCGCGACGCTCAACCTGAACGGCGACTATCTGTCCGATGCCCTGGCGGCCCAGATCGGTGGGATCGGCATCGCGCCAGGGGGAAACATCAACTATCTCACCGGCCACGCCATCTTTGAAGCGACGCATGGGACCGCTCCCAAGTATGCCGACCGTGATCAGGTCAATCCCGGCTCGGTCATCCTGTCGGGAGAGATGATGCTGCGGCACATGGGATGGAACGAGGCGGCGGAGTTCATCGTCCGGGGACTGGAGCAGACCATCGCGCAAAAGCGGGTCACCTATGACTTCGCTCGCTTGATGCGCGCCGAGGGTTCGACCGACGTCAAAGAGCTGAAGTGCTCGGAGTTCGCCACGGCCGTCATCGAGAACATGGGTTAGGTGACGGTTCACTGTTGACGATTGACGGACAAATACGCATCGCGGCTTTCTGTGAACGGTGAGCCATCCGGAGATGCGGATGCGACCAAAAGTGACGGTAGTTGGGGGCGCCGGCAATGTGGGCGCCACGGTCGGCCAGTACCTGGCCACGAAAGAGTTGGCCGACGTGGTCCTGGTGGATATCGTGCAGGGGGTCCACCAGGGGAAGGGACTCGACCTCCTCCAGGCGGGCCCGATCTGCGGTTCGGATGCCAGGATAGTCGGCACGAACGACTACAAGGACACCGCCAATTCCGACATCGTGGTCATCACCGCCGGCATCGCCCGGAAGCCCGGCATGAGCCGCGACGACCTGCTCGCGACCAATGCCAAGATCGTCGGCGGGGTTGTGGAACAGGTCGTGACCCATTCGCCGACCTGCATCATGATCGTGGTGAGCAACCCGCTCGACGCGATGACCCAGTTGGCGTTGGCCCGAAGCAAGTTCCCTCGTGAGCGGGTCATCGGGATGGCGGGCGTCCTGGACTCGGCGCGGTTTCGGGCATTCATCGCGCAAGAGCTCGACGTGTCCGTGGAGAACATCCACGCCTTTGTCCTCGGCGGGCACGGAGACACGATGGTTCCGCTTCCCAGATTCTCGACGGTCGCGGGCATCCCGATTACGGAGCTTCTGCCGCCGGAGCGGATACAGGCCCTGGTGAAACGGACGGCCGGGGGCGGGGCGGAGATCGTCGCCCTCCTGGGCACCGGGAGCGCGTACTATGCGCCCGCCGCGTCCGTCACAGAGATGGTGGAGTCGATCCTCAAGGACAAGAAGAAGATCCTCCCGTGCTGTGTCTACCTGCGAGGAGAGTACGGGATCGACGGATTGTGCGTGGGCGTCCCGGTCAAACTGGGCGCGTCCGGGGTCGAGGAGATCATCGAGGTGAAGCTCACCCCCGATGAGGCCGCGGCGCTTCACCGGTCCGCTGCCGCGGTGAAGGAGTTGGTTGAGGCCCTGAAGCTGTAAGAGCCGTTCGTGTTCTTCAACCTTCACGAGGAGGAGATGATCGCGATGCGACGGGCTGGAAAGAGCGCGGGGATCTCATTGTTGGTGGCTGCGGGTCTACTGCTCGGTGGATGCGGTCAAGAGCTGAAGAAGGAGAACGAGCAACTCAAGAGTCAGGTCGCGACCTTGCAGAAGGAAAACACCGATCTGAAGGCCCAGGTCACGACGATGAAGGGTGACTATGAGGCGGTGAAGACGCGGCTCGAGGAGATGGCCCAGCACATGGCCGACATGCAGAAACAGACGAAAGGGGCGAAGGCGGCAAAGAAGAAGTAACCCGCCGCGACGATGAGTACGCTACTGGGGCAGCAGCGGGGGAGCCTCATCGCCCTGGAGTCCCGCCGGACGGACGCATGGTGGCTCGAGCCCCTTCTCGTCGTCCTGGTGCTGGGAGGCTTCGTCGTCTACTCGACCTGGGCGGCCTTCCAGAACGCGCACTACTACGCGAGGCCGTACCTCTCTCCCTTCTACTCTCCGTGCATCTCGGCGAACTGTGAGCACCTGACGTTCCAGCTCGTCGGGAACTGGTGGAGTTGGTCTCCGGCGTTCCTGATCCTCTGGGCGCCGGGGCTGTTCCGTCTGACCTGCTACTACTACCGGAAGGCCTACTACCGATCGTTCTGGTGGTCGCCGCCGGCGTGCGCGGTGCCGGACGCCCGCGCGGGCTACGACGGCGAGGCCTCCTTCCCGCTGATCTTTCAGAACCTGCACCGCTATGCCTTCTACCTCGCGGTGCTGTTCATCTTCATCCTCGCGTACGACGCGATCCTGGCGCTCCGCTTCCCCGACGGCTTCGGCGTGGGCGTGGGAACGCTCGTGCTCTGGCTCAACGTGGGGCTGCTCGGGCTTTATACCTTCTCGTGCCACTCGTGCAGACACCTGTGCGGAGGTTACACCGACGTATTCTCCAAGGCGCCGTCCCGCTACCGGGTCTGGCAGGCCGTGAGCCGGCTCAACGAGCGGCATGCCCTGTTCGCCTGGCTCAGCCTGTTCAGCGTGGCGCTCGCCGATCTCTATGTGCGCCTCGTCTCCATGGGGATGATCCGCGACCTGAGGTTGTTTTAATGGGATTGGACACATACGAGACACACGACTACGACGTCATCGTGATCGGGGCAGGGGGGGCCGGCCTTCGAGCCGCCATCGAAGCCTCGGCCCAAGGGGCACGGACCGCCCTCATCTGCAAGTCCCTTCTCGGCAAGGCCCACACCGTGATGGCCGAGGGTGGGATCGCGGCCGCCCTTGGCAACGTCTACCCTGAGGATAACTGGAAGGTTCACTTTCGCGATACCATGCGCGGCGGCAAGATGTTGAATAACTGGCGCATGGCTCAGCTCCATGCGCAGGAAGCCCCGGCCCGCGTGCTCGAGCTCGAGGCCTGGGGCGCGCTCTTCGATCGCACGCCGGACGGGCGGATCCTTCAGCGCGACTTCGGCGGCCACCGGTACGCGCGCCTCGCGCACGTCGGCGACAGGACAGGGCTCGAGATGATCCGCACCCTCCAGCAGCATGCGGTGCATAAGGGGATCGACGTCTTCATGGAGTGCACCATTGCAGAGCTTCTGAAGGATGGCGACCGGATCGCGGGCGCCTTCGGCTACTGGCGGGAGAGCGGGCGGTTCGTGGTCTTCAAGGCAAAGGCGGTGGTCTTGGCGACCGGCGGAATCGGGAAGGCCTGGACGATCAACTCGAACTCCTGGGAGTGTACCGGCGATGGTGTGACCCTCGCGCTTGACGCCGGCGCCGCGCTCATCGAGATGGAGTGCCAGCAGTTTCACCCGACCGGGATGGTCTGGCCGCCGAGCGTACGCGGTATCCTGGTGACCGAGGGCGTGCGCGGCGACGGAGGAACGCTCAAGGACTCGTCGGGACGGCGTTTCATGTTCAGCTACATCCCGGAGTTTTTCCGTGCCGAGACCGCCGACACCGAGGCGGAAGCCGATCGCTGGTATACGGACAAGAAGAACAACCGGCGGACGCCGGATCTCTTACCTCGCGACGAGGTCGCGCGCGCCATCAACACCGAGGTCAAGGCCGGCCGGGGAAGCCCTCACGGTGGCGTCTTCCTGGACATCGCCTCACGACGCGGCGCCGACTATATCAAGCGGCGGCTTCCCAGCATGTACCATCAGTTCAAAGAGCTCGCGGGGGTGGACATCACCAAGGAGCCGATGGAGGTGGGACCAACGTCCCACTACATGAACGGGGGTGTCCGTGTCGATGCCGACACTGCCGCCACGACTGTCCCCGGCCTGTTCGCCGCGGGCGAGGTGGCAGGGGGGCTGCACGGCGCGAACCGCCTGGGCGGCAACTCGCTCTCGGACCTGGTCGTCTTCGGGCGGCGTGCGGGACTCTACGCGGCCGAGTACGCCCAATCGCTGCCCTCGCCTCTGACTGTCGATGCCGCGCAGGCGGAGGCGATCGAGCGAAGGTCGCTGGCGCCGTTCGAGGGGTCAGCGGCCGAAAACCCGTACACGATCCACCAGGACCTTCAAGAGTGCATGCAGAGCCTTGTCGGGATCATCCGGACCGAGGGGGAGCTGAACAAGGCGTTGGAGGAGATTGCGGGGTTGAAGGCGCGGGCCGAACGGGTGAGGGTAGAGGGGACGCGCCACTACAACCCCGGATGGCACCTGGCTCTCGATCTCCACTCGCTGCTCACCGTCTCCGAGGCGGTCACGCTCGCGGCGCTGGAGCGAAAAGAGAGCCGGGGCGGCCACGCCCGACAGGATTACCCCAAGATGGACTCCGAGTTCGGGAAGGTGAACGTCGTCGTGCGCAAGGTGGGCGGGCGGCTCACCGTCGCGCGGGAGCCACTTCCAGCGATGCCCGAGGAGCTCAAGAAGCTCCTTGAGGGGGACAAGTAGATGCCCGAGGCCGTGATGCGGGTCTGGCGGGGCGACGCGAACGGCGGCGCCTTTCGGGAGTATCGCGTCCCCTTCGAGGAGGGGATGGTGGTCCTCGACGTGCTCCACAGGGTCCAGGCGACCCAGGCCAATGACCTGGGAGTCCGCTGGAACTGCAAAGCGGGCAAGTGCGGCTCGTGCAGCGCCGAGGTCAACGGCAAGCCCCGGCTCACCTGCATGACTCGGATGAGCATCTTTGCGCCTGGAGAGACGATCACCATCACCCCGATGAAGGCGTTTCCGATCATCAAGGACCTCGTCACCGACGTCTCGTACAACTACGAGGTGGCCAAGCAGATCCCTGCCTTTCGGCCAAGGGCGCCGGAGCCGGACGGGACGTACCGCATGATGCAGGAGGACATCGATCGGGCCCAGGAGTTCCACAAGTGCATCGAATGTTTCCTCTGCCAGGACGTCTGCCACGTCCTTCGGGATCACCCGGACAAGAAGGGTGCGTTCGCGGGTCCGCGGTCCTTCGTGCGCATCGCCGCGCTCGAGATGCACCCGTTGGATACCCTGTCTCGAACGGACCTGCTGCGGGCCGGCGCCGGGGTCGGCCTCTGCAACATCACGAAATGTTGCACCGAGGTCTGCCCGGAGTCGATCCACATCACGGACAACGCCATCATCCCGTTGAAGGAACGGGTCGTGGACGATTACTTCGACCCGATCGCACGGCTCATCAAGAAGATCGGCAGGCGGAAGGGATAGTAGGCCAGGGACCCCGTGAAGATCCACGAGTTTCAAGCGAAGGCGATCCTCG